>MAAB01007688.1_pt1 | contig 24735 bp, 22 predicted proteins | sample 1115991 | NCBI WGS metagenome assembly MAAB01 (sample SAMN04961124, study PRJNA320927) | seawater metagenome | isolation source: sample BD02T18 sea water enriched with oil for 18 days | place: USA:Gulf of Mexico | collected 2013-07-27
AACGCTACAGTTTTCAAGCGTTAAACTTTTAATTTGGTGCTTAGATGTACCATTCCTACCGAGTTTAGTATCCAGTGATGCGGTTAAACAAAGTGTTGGTTCAACCGTTGACGTAATAGTGCCATTACCAGAAAAAGTAAATCTTTGCTCAGCGGTGCTGTTGCAAGTCGCAAGCGCTACATTGGATCCCGCGGATAGCTGGGACAGCTCTGCACACAGGTCAAACTTTGGCAGATACAGCATCTCATACTCGAATTCGAGCGCGTCAAAAATCTGGTCTTTGCCCAGTGCGCCTTTATAACTATAACAAGTATGTACTTGTAAACCTTTAGATGTATCAATGTTTTTGCCGCCACCTTTAATATCTAAGCAGTAGCTATCGAGATAGCCATCGAGATTATCCACAAGGGAAATTTCAACCTGGTCTGCTTGAGCACCAGTTGCCATCAGTATTGCTGATAGGGTGAGTAGAGGGATAAAGCGTGCCTTTGTCATGTCGATAATTCCGCTATGAAAAATGTGGTTTATGAGCGTATTCCATAGTAAGAATTATTGGCGGGAATTTCTAGCGCGAGTTGAGAAAAGAGAGGTAAAAGTAGTTTGATAATGCCTTACCAAGGCGTTTAATAGAGCTGCCAAGGCTCGAATTCTTCATCAAGGACTTCTATGCTTTTTCAAAAATTTGATGGCTTTAGGCTCAATTGACGCACTTGGTTCTATCCCATTACCAGGAACAGTCAGTTAAGAGTAGCTGATAACGATATTGCTGTTCCAAGTTGCCAACAGACGGCATTGATAAGTACCCGATTTTCTAGATGCTTATTTGCTTCTCAAAGTGCCTATTATCAGGTTATTTAAAATAGCAGCTATGTATCAGGTTTTGCCGTTACCCAAACAGGCTTGCAAGCGCTGAGTGTTCGGTTATCTATGACAATTTTCGGACAAAACTAGCCTTAGACCATCAATGCCATTGACTAAGCGTTAAGCTCTGATAACTACTTGAACCGCCTATAATAATAGGCTCCTACCGCTTGCCTCTTCGCTCATTAATTTAAGTGCTTAGCATTTTAATTTGAAAAGCAACTTGAAGCATTAAATGTTATGTTATAACATAATAAAACTTTAGAGTTGGAATCAGATCAATGTACTTATTTAAGCTTAGTTTTTCTCAGCGTTTGGCAATAACTGTTGTTGTACAAGTTTTACTTTTTTCTATGTTAGTGGCCCTCGTTTGAAAGCGGCATGTTAAAGGTATAGAGCAGTATGATTAGGTTTGAAAATGTCTGTCTTAATAGATCGCAGCGTCGATTGTTAAGCCATTGTGATATGACGATTGAACAAGGTGGTTTTTATGCCTTAACAGGAGAAAACGGCAGCGGAAAAAGTAGCATTTTGCTGGCAATTCTAGGTGAGCTTGCCGTTACTTCAGGCACTCTCAACAGAGGTTTTGGGCATGGGGATTATTCATACTTGCCACAGAGAAATCAGTTAGATACGCAGTTTCCGATCAGCGTTGAACAGGCGGTGATGGCTGGTTTGTGGAGCAACTTTGGGGCGAACTCAGCTATCGGGCCCAAACACTTTGTGCGTATAGAGCAGGCATTGCATGAAGTTGGTATCGCCCATTTAAAACAAGTTTCGATCAATCAACTATCAGGTGGCCAGCTGCAGAGACTGCTCTTTGCCAGAATGCTAGTACAAGATAGCGCTTTGCTATTGTTGGATGAGCCGCTAGCGGCGATAGATCAAAAGGCACAAACTATCTTACTTGATATTTTAAAGGCAAAACAACAACGCGGTGCGACAATTCTGATCACTTTGCACGATGCGGGCCTAGTCAAGCGCTACGCCAGCGAACAGCTGCATATCAGTAATCAAAAAATTCATTTATGTAGCGCGGATTTTTCTCACTCAGATGACTGCTGCCGCCCGTCTATCAGCCAGAGGGCCAGCTAATGATAGATTTAATTTTCTCCCCCTTTGTTGAATTTGAGTTCATGCAGCGGGCGCTGTTTGGGTGCCTGCTTTTGAGTATTAATGGTAGTTTGATCGGCGTTTTTCTAATGCTTAAACGCATGAGTTTAAGTGGGGATGCTATAGCTCATGCGATTTTACCTGGCGCGGCAATAGGTTATTTTTTCGCCGGTCTCAATGTGCTGGCAATGACAGTGGGTGGTTTGATTGCAGGGGTGCTAGTAGCATTTCTATCTGGAATCACAGCTCGAAAAACCCAAGCTAATGAGGACAGCACTTTAGCTTCGTATTATTTGTGTTCTCTTGCCTTAGGGGTTTTGATTATATCGATGAAAGGCGGCAGTGTAGATTTATTACACGTCTTATTTGGCTCTATCCTAGCGTTAGATAATGATACTTTATACCTACTCTATTTCAACAGTGCCCTCTGTTTGTTGGGTTTTTGCTGTTGCTACCGTTTTCTTGTGATGGACTGTAGTGACAGTGCTTTTTTCAAGGGTGTCAGCAAATACAGCGGTTATAGCCACTACTTCTTTTTATTTTTATTGGTGTTCAATCTAGTGGCAGGTTTTCATGCCCTCGGCACACTGATGGCCGTGGGTGTGACCGTTTTGCCTGCTGCTACCGCTAGATATTGGAGTAACCGTATAGAAGGGATGTTGCTAATCGCCTTTGTCGTGGCAATTTTTGGTGCATTGCTCGGTCTACTCTGTTCTTACTATTTACGCTTGCCAAGTAGTTCTGCCATTGTGCTCTGGCTAGGCGTCTTCTTTTTACTATCTGTTTTGCTTGGAACTCAAGGTGGCGTACTGCGCAGGATTGATCTCAAGGCTAAACCCTACGAGGAATTACAATGAAAGTCCGCAACAAGATCATTGGCTTAATTTTAGCCTTTTTATGCTCGTCATTTGCAGTGGCCGCTGACAAATTATCTGTAGTTGCAAGCTTTAGTGTATTGGGAGATATCACTAAAGAGTTAGGTGGCGATAAAATAGCGTTAACCACCCTTGTTGGCCCTAACCAAGACAGCCATGTCTATAAACCAACCCCTTTTGATGTTCAAACCTTAGCCAAGGCTGACGTGATTGTGGTTAATGGTCTTGCTTTTGAAGGTTGGATATCAAGGTTAGAGGAGTCCTCAGGTTTTGAAGGAGTACGCGTTGTTGCCAGTAAAGGGGCGGATATCATCGATCTCAATGAGGAAGGACATGATGAAGAAGAGCATGATGATAAAAACGAACACACTAAGCATAATGAACATGAGGAAGATGATCACAAGGAAAGCGCTGATGAACATCTAGACCTCGATGAGCATCATCATGGTGATCAAGATCCGCACGCCTGGCACAGCTTAACGAATGTTCGCGTTTACGTTAACAATATCAGCACCGCGCTTATCACTGCAGATGCCGCAAACAAAGACTATTACCAAGCCAAGAAACAGGAATATTTGGTTAAAATAGAGACCTTAGAGAAACGACTAGCAGCTAAAGTAGCTACTGTGCCTGTTGCCGAGCGCCAAGTCATCATCTCGCACGATGCCTTCGGCTATCTTGGGCGAGATTATAGTTTCCGTTTTTTAGCGCCTGTTGGATTAAACACACAGATGAAACCTTCTGCCGCGGATGTTGCCCAACTGATCAGGCAAGTAAAAACGCAGCAAATCAGGGCGTTATTTGTTGAGAATGTCTCTGATGATCGGTTAATAAAGCAAATAGGCCGTGAGACAGGGGCAAAACTAGGCGGTCATCTTTATTCAGATGCGTTGTCGGCTAAAAATGGGCCCGCAGCGACCTATCTGAAAATGATGGAACACAATATAGATACCTTGATTAATGAATTACAATAATTTTATTAAAGCACTAACAACTGCTTTGAGTACAGTACTGTTGCTGTGCTCAAGTGCTGTTTTCGCTCACCCACACAATTGGATAGATCTTCACACTCAGATTAAAATTGATGAACAAGGGCGGCTGACAGGTTTTAGTCAGCACTGGAGCTTTGATCAATTTTTTTCGATGATCAACTATGCCGAATTAATGAATGAGTATAATGATGAGTCAATTGGATTGGCGAGTACAGCGGTGAAAATGGTGGCCAATGTCGCGCCTGATCAGTACTTATCGGTACTAAAGGTAGCGGGTGAGTCGGTTTCACTGCCTGTTCCAAAGCGCTATACCCTGGAAACAGTACTCGTTGATGGTAATCCAATTTTGATTTTGAAAATGCACTTTGTATTGCATGAACCACTGTTAGTAAAAGGCAAAAATATCAGTTTACAAACTTTTGAGCCGACTTACTTTGTTGCCATGAACTACCCGTCCAGGGAACACATTCGCATCGACAGCAACGGGCATAATTGTAAAGCAGAGCTGGTTAGAGCGACACCTAGTGAAGAGTTAGTAAACTACGCCATCAGTTTAGATCGCAACATCAGAGACACTCAGGGGTTAGGTGATGATTTTGCCGAGCGGGTTAATATTCAATGCTAAGTAATTTTGTTCGCGATTTCAAAATACGCCAAGTGCGTCCTCACTGGCTACTCGTAATAACCCTTAGCGTCGCTTTTATAGCATTTTATAACAGTAGCTTGTGGTCTGACTTAGTGAATTTCATCATATTCACTCAACTTGAATTCCACAAGTTACTCAATGCGCAAGTGATGAAAGTTGCCCAGCAACCAGAGGTTTTCGGTTTTACATTAATGGCTATCAGCTTTACTTACGGCGTGTTTCACGCGCTGGGCCCGGGACATGGTAAAGCAGTTATCGTCAGTTATTTAGCGAGTAATCCGCAAAGCAGATTAAGCAGTTGTATGCTCGCTTTTACAGCGGCTCTATTTCAAGCGCTAACGGCGATACTGTTAGTGACGGGGCTGAGCCTGATATTAAAGTACAAGTATGCTGATATAGCGGTCAGTGCCGGTCAGTTTAGTTTGATAGGCTATGGCTTACTACTGGTCTTGGGTAGTTATATTGCGCTGAGGAGCTTAGCGCAGTTATACAAGTCTGAGAAGACACATGCAGGCTGTGCAAGCTGCTCTAGTGCGACGGTTCAAGTAAAACAGAAGTCTCTCTATGAGTTATTGGTCATTGCTCTAGCAATAGGTCTAAGGCCATGTTCTGGGGCCTTGATAATTTTAGTAACTTCCTCTTTGCTAGGTATATATCAATACGGTGTACTAGGTACCCTGGCGATGAGTTTAGGTACGGCGGTATCAACCTGTATAATTGCAGTGGCCAGCCAGTACGCCAGAGTGTTTTTGCATAAAACTCTCACTTTGTATACCGATCACAAACACTATAAACGTTATGGTTTATGCATCCAGTTCGCAGGTAGCATTTTTATAATTCTGCTTGCCTGGGCTTTAATCGATGCACATAGCACTCTTACTAATCCGATTCTCTGAGAGATTACTTTTAAGCAAAAATAAGGTGCGTTGACAATGCAATAATCTAAACCTAGTCATTGACGGTTTAGCAATTATTGATTTCGATTACAGATCTCAATTTAATATTAATCACTTTATCTGCTAGTCATGGCACACAATTTGGAGCCGTAACTTAGGCTATGTAGTGAATAGGTGAGCATGTCGGACATCAATTGATCGGCTTGAATACATGTTTATAAAATGAAATATCTCAGCTGTGGCATTGTTGCCACTGCATTAGCATGACAGTGCCCTAGTTACAGTCAACCATCTACCCTTTACTAGGTGTACAACAATCAAGGTAGAAGCAAATAGACAAATGGATAGATAACATAACATGACAATTGATTCCCATATTCCAACCAATATCATCACGGGGTTTCTGGGCGTAGGTAAAACCTCCGCCATTCTTCACCTGCTGAAACAAAAACCTAAGGATGAACGCTGGGCAGTGTTGGTTAATGAATTCGGTGAAATTGGTGTGGATGGCAGCTTGTTTCAAGGGCAACACAAAGAAAAGTCCGGTATCTATATTCGCGAGGTTCCCGGTGGTTGTATGTGTTGCGCTGCAGGTTTGCCGATGCAGATGGCGCTCAATCTTCTAATTGCGCACGCTAAACCTCAGAGGTTATTGATAGAGCCAACTGGGTTGGGGCACCCGACAGAAATATTACAATCGCTGTCGTCAGGATATTATCGGGAGTCGCTCTCAGTTCAGAAAGTCATTACCTTTGTGGATGCTCGCCACCTCAAAGAGAGTCGATACACCGAACATAAAGTATTCAATCAGCAGATCGCTATTGCCGATACTGTTGTTGGCAATAAACGCGACCTCTATAAGACTGGAGATTTGTCCAAGCTTAAGGCTTTTGTAAAAGAACACGGACAGCCCACAGTAGAGCTTGTCTTCACTGAGAGAGGAGAGATTGACCTCAATCTGCTAAAAGGGCCTGCCAAGTCTATCGATAAAAATTGTACTCATTCTCATCTATTAAAAAGTGAACAGCTATTAGCCAATACCGAACTACCAGAATGTGGTTACCTAAAAGCCGTCAACCAAGGAGAAGGTTTTGAGAGTGTTGGGTGGCGGTTCACAGCTGAGCGAGTTTTCAATCGAACAAAACTTTTCCAACTGTTTAGTGGGCTTAACGTCGAGCGACTGAAGGCGGTCTTTTTAACTGAAGATGGCGTATTTGGCTACAACATGGTGGGAGATGGATTAACTGAGATTCAACTCGATGATTGTTTAGAAAGTCGAATTGAAATCATCGCGATAAAAACATCCGATAACTGGGAGCAGTTACTATTCGATTGTCAGACATAGAAATATTGACAGCTCGAGGCCGCAGGTTACTTTAATTACAGACCTTACAACATAAAGTATTGATACATAGTTTATAGTCGTGAGTCTGTTAAACGTCATATCCGGGCAGGGAAGTTATACTTGAGATTGGAAAATTAATTGCTAAAAAGAGCAAATTAGCTCGATCCTAAGTAGGGTGTCACTGGCTTGTTTATTGACTGGGAAAGGTAAGCTATTTCATCAGTAATTGCGTGTACTTTTGCGGTCGGTCGATCAGAGTAAACTGATGTCTGACGCAGCTTAGTATTCCAGTGACCTGCTGTGCTTTGAAGGGTATGCAGATGAAATTCGAAGATCTGTTTTTAAAAATACTAAAACTTGGCTAGAGCGCATGGTCTTACTTTAACGTTTGCGATCTAGCCCAAGTGATCAGGCGTTCTTTTGTCGCCAGTGCTGGCTGCGAGCCAATAGCTGATGACTCAACAGCCAATGTACTCCTTTGACCCCTATCGATGTGCACATCAGTAGAATGGCCATGGCTGCCGCAGGGGCGGTATCTCCGGCTTCATCCATATTCATCACCGCGACAGATGCCAACTGGGTATCGGAAGAGTAGAGGAATACAACTGCAGAAATTGTGGTCATCGCATTGACAAAGAGGTAGACGGAAATTTCCAGTACTGCAGGCAGGCACAGCGGTAATGTTACCCGCGAGAAAGTCCTGTAAAAAGGTACTTTCAATGAGGATGAAACCGACTCAAACTCGGCATCTATCTGCTTCAAGCTGGTCACTGCGGTCAAATGACAAACCGTATAGAAATGCACTAAGGTATTGAGTACCAAAATTGCAATGCTAGCGTAGATAAAGTTCAGTGGATTAGCTGGCGAGTTGAAGAAGAAAATGTAGGAAAGTCCCAGGACCATTCCCGGTACCGCCATCGGTAGCATCGCCAGTAACTGAAGCAGACGCCGCAGCTGAGGCAGCTGTGTTACCTTCTCGTTCATATAGGCGACCATAAAAATTACCGCCGTGCCGATCAGGGCAGTCCAGAACGCCATTTGCAGTGAGTTGAAATATGAATCCCAACCGCCACCGTCCATCATATCGAACTGATAGTTGTTCAGCGACAGCGTCATATTATACGGCCAGAATGTGATCAGTGAGGCATAGAACGCCATCCCCACTACCAAGCCAGTGGGATTCAGGCTGCATGGGTACCGCCCGAGAAGAGAGCTGGGCAGATTGACGCCGCTGTAGCCGACGTTCTACCCAGAATGAGAACAGGGCAGGTAGCAGCAGTACCATACTAACCACTGCACCCATTTGGAAGTTCTGCTGGCCAACTACCTGTTTATAGATATCGGTTGCCAGTACGTTGTACTGACCGCCAATTACTTTAGCCACACCGAAGTCGGTAATAGCTAAGGTAAAGACCACAAAGACAGTGTTGATTAAACCGTAGCGTACCCCCGGCAGCGTGACCGTTAAAAAGATCCGCCAGGACGGTGTTTTCAACGCTTTAGCCGCTTCATACAGGCGAGCATCGCTGTTTGCCATCGCAGTGATCAGAATCATCAGCGCATGGGGAAAGATCCAGAAGCTAAGCCCCATCACTATCCCCACTGGACCATAGATAGAATCAACCGGTAGCCAGGCTTTTAAGATACCTTGATTACCAAACAGGTAGATCATACTCAGTGCAGGAAGCAGAGAGGGTGCGAAAATCGGCAGCATGCTCAAAATACGGAACAGCTTTTTTCCGGCGATACCGGAGCGCACCAGAGCGTAGGCGAAAACAAATGCGGTTGTGACCACGATCAAGGTGGTGAATAGGGCGATATAGATTGAGTTGAAGATAGAGTAAAACAGCGCCGGATTGGTGAAGTACTCAATGAAATTAGCTAGTCCGATAAAATCGCCATGCTGATTTTGTAGGCTTTTCAAGAGCATAGTGCCGAGCGGCGCCAGTAGCGCCAAAATTAAAAAGAGTACCGCGAGGATCAGGATAGTCCTCTGCAACCAGGCTTCACGATCGAATGCCGGTAGTGTTAAATGTGTAACAAAGGTGTTCATCAAGAGGCCTCCAGCACGATCTGGTCACTCGATTGGGGTTGCGTTGTCGCAGAGGTTACGGCTACTGAGACATCGGCCTGATCTTGCTGCTGCGGGTAAAAGTGCAGGGCTTGAGCGCAAATACTGATGTGTAACTGTTGGCCTATTTCAGGTTGCAGCTCGGTTAATTCAGAGACTTGTAGATCAATTTTTACTGTTACTTGCTCAGTAACTTCTATGCCTACGCGGACAAACGCCCCCATGAAACTGATATGTCGGATGGTGCCGCTCAGCTGCAATTGATCGCTGTCGCTGTATAGAGGTGAGCTGCTCACTTGCGCAGACTCGGGGCGAAACCCCAATAGCCCCTGCTGATTAGAGGCCACTGGCAGTGGCATATTAGCCTCAACAGTGCCCAGCATAATCGAGCCAGTTTCCAGCACTCGTACTGGCAGCAAGTTCATAGTGCCGATAAAACGGGCGACGAAAGCAGTGGCTGGTCGATTGTAGATCTCTTCGGGGGTGCCTATTTGGGCAATGCTGCCGTGATCCATCACTACTATCCGATCGGCCATGGTCAGAGCCTCGTCCTGATCGTGGGTCACCATGATAGTGGTAATACCCAGTTTTTGTTGCAGGTCGCGAATCTCCTGTCGCAAGTGCAGACGCACACGGGCGTCCAGCGCCGATAGGGGTTCATCTAGCAGTAACAGGTTTGGCTCAGTAGCCAGGGCTCTTGCCAGCGCTACCCGCTGTTGCTGTCCACCAGAGAGTTGACCTGGGAATTTCTCTTCAATCCCCGGCAGATCTATTTGCTCCAGTAGTTGGCTAACTCGGCGCTGTCGCTCACCGCGATCCAGCTTCTTGTTCACTAAACCGTACGCGATGTTGTTGGCAACGTTGAGGTTTGGAAACAGCGCATAGGACTGGAAAACAATACCAAAATCACGTTGCTGAGGCGGCAGTGCGGAGATATCCTGACCGCCCTGGATAATACTGCCCTTATCCTGCAGTTCAAGACCCGCAATCGCCCGCAGCAAGGTCGTTTTTCCGCAACCTGAGGGGCCGAGAAAGCAGACAAACTCCCCCTCATTAACTTGCAGTGATATATCACTGAGCGCAGTAAAACTGCCAAAACGTTTTGTTAGTTGATCAATTTTCAAATAGGCTGTCATGGAATTTCCTCGGTTAAACAGAAGGCCTCTGCATAAATACTCATGACAATGAGCAGTTATGCAGAGGCCCTGGGCAGAAATATAATCGTGGTGACCCCGCCGGGATCGCCACGATAGAGCGGGAAGTCTTACTTTTTAGGCTCGCTCTTGCTGTCGTAACGCTGCTGCCACTGTTTCAGGATGCTGGAACGATTGAGAGCCGCCCACTCGAAGTTGTTGTCGATCATCAGCTCTTCGATATTGGCAGGATAGTTTTTAATCGGCTTAGCGACACCCGGCATTGCCACTACAGCATAACCGCTGTTGTACAGCTCGTTTGCCGGGCGGGTTACTGCCCAGTCCATTAACTGCTGGGCAGCTGCCAGTTTGTCTGTGCCTTTAACAATAGCGGCTGCTTCCATATCCCAACCGACACCTTCAGTTGGAAATATCACTTTCAGAGGGGCGCCTTTGTTGATCAGCTTCGCACCGCGATAAGCGAATGAGATACCTATCGATGTCTCACCGGCAGCAGCCAACTTGCAAGGCTTGGATCCGGAGTGTGTGTAGCGGTCGATATTCTGGTGCAACTGGTCCATGAACCCCCAGCCCTTGTCTTCACCGAACAGCTGTAACCAGCTGGAGACGTCGAGGAATCCTGTGCCGGAAGAATTTGGATTGGGCATTACCAGATGGCCCTTGTAGACAGACTTAGTCAGATCAGCCCAACTTGCAGGCACTGGCAAATTGTTCTTAGCGGCTTCCACAGTGTTAAAGCAGATGGAAGCTACCCATGCATCCATGCCCACCCAGGAGGGAGTCTCGTCAGTATCAACAAACTTCTTACTTAAGTTTTCAACACCCTTTGGCTTGTACGACTGCAACATGTCTTGACCTTTGAGTACCAACAGACTAGTGGCAGCCAGGCCCCATACTACATCTGCTTGCGGGTTCTCTTTTTCAGCAAGCAGGCGGGCGGTGACGATACCGGTGGAGTCACGTATCCAGCGGATATCGATGTCTGGATTAGCCTTTTCAAATTCGGCTTCATACTGTTTTAGCTGATCAGCTTCAATGGCTGTGTAAACCGTCAGTTCAGTTTTAGCCTGAGCAGATAGAGCAACGCCCATTCCCAGAATAGTGGCTGCTGCAAGGCGCGCTTTAGCGAATAATTTCATGCTTAACTCCTAGTAAACGTATACATCATGCGGTTATATATTCTGTAGTCAGACAATGGACTACCTGAAATACCTAGATCAAACTGGTATATGCCAGGCATTATTCCAGCCAAAGATGACAGAATAGTGACAGGGGAGTGATGAAATAATGACCCACAGAAATTTGTCTGTTAACCGGATAGTAGTTTTAACAAAGGAAGTGACGCTTTAGCTGCGTTTGAGGTAGGTTCACTTTAAGGCCGTAGAACCATCATTGATAAGAGAGCAGCGCAGCTGGATATTGAACTCGAAACCCAAGTGCCGAACAGGCGGGAGCTTCCCTGGCAGTGGCAGCGGTTTCTATAAATTATTGATTTAGATAGAGGCTGGCACTGCCATTAATATTGACTTATAAATAAAAAAGGAGCGCTAAGTGCGCTCCTTTTTATAATTGGCAACAAGAATTTCTGAGTGCTTTACTCAAGCAGTGACTGCATCATTGGGTGCTGCAAATCCAGTAAGCCATCGATAATATCGAAGTGATGTCTACCTGTTTCTTCAACGGCTTCGGTGGCGATTTCAAAGCTTTTCCAGATGTTAGCCTGCAGTGCATTTAAGCGTCTGAATTCAGGGCGCTCGTCAGCCCCGACCCAGCAGGTTAGTGGTGCTAAGTGTGCAGGTGCTTTAAGTACCGGGCTCTGGGCTACTGCCTGGGTCCAGTCCAAACGTAACTGGTCATTCATGCCGGTGTTTAAAAGAGGCCGCAAGTCGTGTACACCGGAGATGGACACTGTCTTGACTATCCGCGCTTGCACTTGCTTTTGCAGTGGGCTGTCATCGCAGAGCATGCTGGTGACTAAGTGGCCACCGGCAGAGTGGCCAGTCAGACGAATCTCACCGCTAATTTTTTGCGCTGCGCAACTAATGGCCTCCCCAATCTCCAATACTATGTCAGCGATTGTTGCCTCGGGGCAAAGAGTATAAGAGGGCATAGCCACTGCATAACCGGCCTCTAAACTGGCTTGGGCGAAATGCGACCAAGAGCTTTTATCAAACCTCATCCAGTAGCCGCCGTGAACAAATACGATCAGTCCTTTTGGGGTCGACGGTGGCAGAAATAAATCCAACTTGTTACGCGCTTTAGGGCCGTAGCTGATATCTAATTGCGCCCGATTAAGTGTTTGCATCTTTGTTCGAAAGGCGCTAGCAGATTGTTCCCAAAGTGAGATATAGCTTTCAGCATTGGCTATGTGACTGGCATTAGCATAGGCATCGCTCCAGTCACTGATTGGATAGATCGCGGTATCTGTCATTATGTGAACGCCTGCAGTCCAGTTTGCGCACGTCCCAGGATAAGGGCGTGAATATCGTGAGTACCCTCGTAAGTATTCACGGCTTCCAGGTTCATTACGTGGCGAATGACGCCGTATTCATCGCTGACGCCGTTGCCGCCGTGCATGTCGCGAGCGATACGGGCAATGTCCAGAGATTTTCCACAGTTGTTACGCTTCATCAGTGAGATCAGCTCGGCGCTGACATTGCCTGCATCCATTAAGCGACCCATCTGCAGGGCACCCTGCAGCCCTAAACTAATGTCGGTTTGCATGTCGGCGAGTTTTTTCTGGATTAACTGATTGGCAGCGAGTGGCTTGCCAAACTGTTTACGATCCATAGTGTAAGTGCGGGCCTTGTGCCAGCAGTCTTCTGCAGCGCCGATTGAGCCCCAGGCGATGCCGTAGCGCGCTTTGTTCAGGCAGCCGAAGGGGCCTGCCAAACCGGCGACGTTGGGCAACAAATTCTCGTCAGGGACAAAGACTTCATCCATCATGATCATGCCGGTAATAGAGGCACGCAGTGAAAATTTACCTTCGATTTTAGGAGCAACTAAGCCTTTCATGCCCTTGTCTAAGATAAAGCCTTTGATTTTGCTGTCGTGCTCATCAGACTTGGCCCAAACGACAAATACATCGGCAATCGGTGAGTTAGTGATCCAATTTTTGGCACCACTTAACAGGTAGCCGCCGTCAACTTTTTTAGCGCGGGTTAACATCCCAGAAGGGTCTGAACCGTGGTCTGGTTCCGTTAATCCGAAGCAGCCGATCGACTCGCCAGAGGCTAATTTTGGCAAATATTTCTGCCGTTGTTGCTCGGTTCCATAAGCGTAGATAGGATGCATAACCAGTGAAGACTGAACACTCATCGCCGAGCGATAGCCGGAATCAACACGCTCTACTTCGCGCGCGACTAAACCGTATGAGACATAAGACAGACCGGCGCAGCCGTATTCTTCAGGTAAGGTAAGTCCCAGCATGCCCAGCTCACCGAGCTCAGTCATGATTTCTGGATGAAAAACTTCGTTGCGATTCGCCTCCAGAACCCGCGAAGCCAGTTTGTCCTGACAGTAAGCATTGGCGGCGTCTCTTACCATGCGCTCTTCATCGTTGAGCTGGGCATCGAGTAAAAATATATCGTCCCACTGCGGGGCTGCAGGTTTTGCTCTGGCTTGTTCCGGGGTCATTATTTTCTCCTGGCCTGGTACGGCACACCTGAAATTACAATGGTCAAATGCCTGTTTTAACTGGCTAATCTGACGCTATCAATAGTATTTGTGATTCTGTTAAAGATACCAATACAGCAGAGTGAACTCTAGCTTTAATTAGTATTTTGCAAGCTGTTTTACGCTTAAATCTTATGCTGAAAAATTAGCTTAAGCTCAAACCATAAGATCCATCCTGACATAAGCGGCAGGGGATTTCTACGCTTGTCTATAATAAATTTTATATTTAAAGCTTTAAGCTTGAAATAAATTTTAAAGCGAGGCAATATGGCTTAATAACAAGTGTCGCAAGCGGATAGAAATACCTGTCAGTTAGAGTCTATCTCAATCATAACTGCAGTGTTGTACTGGGGCACGGTAAACAGCTTGTTGCTGTTGTTGCCCAAGCGCTGAAAGAGAGTCTAAAAGGGAAATAAATAATGAAAATAGCATGTTTAGGTGGTGGCCCCGCCGGTTTATATTTTGCCATCAGTATGAAACTGCGTGATCCCTCGCATCAAATTACGGTGATTGAGCGCAACAAACCGGACAATACCTTTGGCTGGGGTGTCGTGTTTTCCGATGAGACATTAGACAATTTCGCTCTCAACGATGCCAAGAGCGCGGCTGATATTCGACAGCATTTCGCCTATTGGGATGACATTGCAGTAGTGCACGACGGTCACCGGACTGTTTCCACTGGTCATGGTTTTTGCGGTATAGGTCGCAAGCAACTGTTGATCTTGTTGCAGCAGCGCGCACGTGAGTTAGGTGTTGAGCTATGTTTCGAAACTGAAGTGGAAGACGTTGCCCAGTATCAAAAAGATTATGATCTGGTCATTGCCAGCGATGGCTTGCGCTCTAAAGTGCGCACTAAATATGAACAACACTTCAAACCGGATATCGATGTTCGCAACTGTAAATTTATCTGGTTTGGTACCAAGCAGAAATTTGACGGTGCCTTTACCTTTATCTTTGAGCCTACCGACAAGGGCTGGCTGTGGGCACACGCCTATCAATTTGACGACGAATACGCGACCTTTATTGTAGAGTGTAGTGCCGATACCTACGATAAATGGGGCTTTGAAAACATGACTCAGGATGAGTCTATCGCCACTTGCGAAAAGATTTTTGCCAAACATTTATCGGGTCAAAGCTTGCTGACCAATGCCCGGCATGTACGCGGCTCCGCCTGGATCAACTTCCCGAGAGTTCTCTGCGAGCGCTGGTCACATGACAACGTAGTATTAATGGGTGATGCCGCAGCCACCGCACATTTCTCTATCGGCTCTGGTACTAAGCTGGCCATGGAAAGTGCATCGGCGCTGGCTGAATATTTACACACTGAAGAATCAATGCCGGCGGCTTTTGCCAAGTATGAAGATGCGCGGCGCCTGGAAGTATTAAAGCTGCAATCAGCAGCCCGCAACTCACTGGAGTGGTTTGAAGATGTCGAGCGCTATTTGGGCTTAGATCCGGTGCAGTTTAACTATTCACTGTTAACTCGCTCCCAGCGTATCAGCCATGAAAACTTGCGCTTGCGCGACCCTAAGTGGCTAAACAGTGCTGAGCAGTGGTTTAGGACTAAAGACGGTTACTGCTCACAAGATAGTCCAGTGCGTGCGCCTATGTTCACCCCCTATAAGCTGCGCGAACTAACACTGGTCAACCGGGTGGTTGTATCGCCAATGGCACAGTACAAAGCGGTCGATGGCTGCCCGACTGACTGGCATTTAGTGCACTACGGTTCACTGGCCAAAGGTGGCGCCGGGCTGGTTTATGTAGAGATGACTTGTATCAGCCCCAGCGGGCGTATCACCCCTGGCTGTCCGGGATTATACAATGATCAACAACAGCAGGCCTGGAAGCGTATTACCGATTTTGTGCACGGGGAATCGGCGGCAAAAATCTGTGCGCAAATAGGGCACTCTGGTGCTAAAGGCTCGACTCAGCTGGGCTGGGAGACGATGGATGCGCCGCTAACTGACAGCGCAACTGAAGCCAACTGGCCACTGATATCAGCCTCTGATATTGGCTGGTCAGATGAGAACCAAAAGCCGACGCCAATGGACAGGCAGTGCATGGACGAGATCACCCAGCAGTTTGTCGACTCGGCGAAAATGGCAGTGTCGGCAGGCTTTGATATGCTTGAGTTACACTGTGCACACGGATATTTACTGTCCTCTTTTATCAGCCCAATGAGTAACAACCGTACAGATGAGTACGGTGGTTCTCTGGAAAACCGGATGCGCTATCCTCTGGAAGTAGTGGCAGCTGTTCGTCAGGCGCTACCAGAAGATATGCCGCTATCGGTACGTATATCGGCCAACGACTGGGTCGGTGACAAAGGGGTTACCCCACAAGATGCAGTGCAAATAGCGTGTATGTTGCAGGAAGCCGGAGTCGATATCTGTGATGTATCCTCAGGGCAGACTTCTAAACAGGCACAGCCAGTGTATGGGCGTATGTACCAGACACCTTTTTCCGATCGGATTCGCAACGAGACAGGTATGGCAACAATGGCGGTAGGTAATATCTATCAGCCGGATCACGTTAACTCGATCTTGATGGCGGGTCGTGCTGATCTAGTCTGCCTGGCCAGACCGCATCTAGCAGATCCTTACTGGACATTGCATGCCGCTATTTCAATTGGTGATCGTGGTATGGATTGGCCAAAGCCCTATTTAGCCGGCAGAGATCAAATGGCCAGACTGGCCGAGCGCGACGAATCTATCCTTAAAGTGTGATCGTCAGTTGAGCTCAAAAACAAATGTAAGCCTTTGTATTTAAAGATACAGAGGCTTCACTGTAAATTGAAGGACCCGATATAAAGATGAATTCACTGCAAGCAAAGCACGTAGTTATCAGCGGCGGAGGTACAGGGGTAGGCAGTGCCATCGCCAGCGCCTTCGCTGCAGCCGGGGCAAAAGTGACGATTACCGGGCGCACTGCGCAGCCGCTGCAACAACTTGCTGCGAAGCTGCCCAACACTGTGGCTATCTGTTGCGATGTCACCGACAGAGAGAGTGTCGAGCGCATGTTAGTGCAAGCCAGAGCAGAGCACGGGTCGGTCGATATCGCCATTGCCAACGCGGGTGCTGTCGACAGTCTGCCCTTTAGTAAAATTAGTGTCGATCAGTGGCAGCAGTCACTGGACGTCAATTTAACCGGTACTTTTAACTTGTTTCAGGCAACCGTGGCAGAAATGCAACACGCGGGCTGGGGGCGTTTAATCGCGATAGCTTCAACTGCCGGGCTTAAAGGCTACGGTTACGTGTCGCATTACTGCGCCGCTAAGCACGCTGTGGTCGGCTTAGTGCGCTCGCTCGCATTAGAGTGTGCCAGCAAAGGGCTGACAGCGAATGCGCTGTGCCCGGGATTTATAGAAACACCTATGTTAGATAGGTCAATTGAAAATATTATGCAAAAGACATCCATGGATCGCAGCCAAGCAAGAGCTGCACTCAATAAAGACAACCCTATGGGGCGCTTTATTCAACCTGCTGAAGTAGCCGACAGTGCGCTGTTTTTATGCACTGCAGGCGCATCTTCAATCAACGGTCAGTCTATTGCGATTAACGGAGGTGAGGCATGATTGCCCCTATACAAAATGATCAACCCCAAGCGCTGGAAAAACAGCGTTTGCGCGTGTGGCTGCGGCTGCTAAAAGTGTCCCGCACTATAGAGTCGGAATTGCGTGAGCGGCTGCGGCGTGAGTACAACTCGACACTCCCCAGATTCGACGTACTCTCGGCCCTTCAACGCGCGCCACAAGGGCTAAAGATGAGTCAGCTATCGTCTGTATTGATGGTCTCCAATGGTAACGTCACCGGCATTATTGATCGGCATGTCAAAGACAACTTGGTTGTGCGGGTACCAGTAGGAGGCGACAAGCGGGCGATGATGGTCAAATTGACTGAACAGGGAGAGCAGCACTTTAGTGAAATGGCCACCTCCCACAGCCAGTGGTTGAACGAGTTACTGCAAGATGTCGCGGCAGATGATGCAACAGTACTGCTGGAATTATTGGGCAATATTGATAGCCAAGAGGAGAGTAATCAGTGACAGATTTAAGCCAATTTGAGACGCAGCATTTCAACTGGGAAGTAAGCGATAAAATCGCCACTCTTTCTCTGAATCGTCCCGAGCGCAAAAATCCGCTGACTTTTGAGAGCTATGCAGAAATGCGCGATCTATTTCGCGAGTTGGCTTATAGCGACAATATAGATGTAGTAGTGATACGTGCAAATGGCGGCAATTTCTGCTCCGGCGGTGATGTGCACGAAATCATCGGGCCGCTGGTGGATATGGATATGAAGCAACTGTTGCAATTCACCCGTATGACCGGCGATTTAGTCAAGGCAATGCTCGCTTGTGGCAAGCCTATTATCGCAGCTGTCGAAGGTGTTGCAGTCGGTGCGGGGGCAATCTTAGCGATGGCCAGTGATATGCGCATCGCCACTGACGATGCGAAAACCGCTTTCCTGTTTACCCGGGTGGGTCTGGCGGGATGCGATATGGGCGCCTGTGCTATGTTGCCGCGCATAATCGGCCAGAGCCGCGCTGCAGATTTGCTCTATACCGGTCGCAGTATGTCCGCAGAAGAGGGTGAACGCTGGGGCTTTTACAGCCGCATCGTTGGCGCCGATGAGATAGCTGCCACGGCACAAGATATGGCGCAACGCATTGCCAGTGGACCTAACTTTGCCCATATGATGACTAAGACTCAGCTCAATCACGAGTGGAACATGAGTATAGATCAGGCCATCGAGGCCGAGGCTCAGGCACAGGCGATCTGCATGCAGAGCGAAGACTTTGAACGCGCTTACCACGCATTTGTCGCCAAGGCGCGCCCGCAGTTTAAGGGCGATTAAATTTAAGAGGTTGCACATGTATAGAGATCAATCATTTTTAGACTGGCCTTTTTTTGAAGACAAGCACCGGCTTCTGGCCGCCGAGCTGGAGAAATGGTGTCAGCAAAACTTGCCGGTTGATCACAGCGATGTGGACGCCGCCTGTATTGATTTGGTGGCGAAACTGGGCCGTGGTGGTTGGTTACAACACAGCGCTATTGATGTTAGAAGTGGACAGCCATTAGATGTGCGCAGCTTGTGTCTGATCCGCGAAACCCTGGCGCGCTACGATGCGTTAGCCGACTTCGCCTTCGCTATGCAAGGGCTGGGTACAGGGGCTATTAGTTTATTTGGCACAGAGCATCAGCAGCAGTGGCTGGAGAAGACTCGCGCCGGGTCAACCTTGTCGGCCTTTGCCCTGACAGAAGCCCAGTCGGGCTCAGATGTTGCCAACATCACTTTGAGTGCCAGCAGAGATGGCGATGACTATTTACTCAATGGCGAAAAAACCTGGATCTCCAACGGCGGTATCGCCGGACTATACTGTGTATTCGCCCGCACCGCCGATACGGGGGCCAAGGGGTTATCAGCTTTCATCGTCAACCCTGATGCTCAAGGTTTTAGTATTGCCGAGCGCCTACATACCATAGCGCCGCACCCACTGGCACGGCTGAAGTTCGACAACGTACGTATCAGTGCCAGTAATCGGATTGGCGCCGAGGGCGAAGGCTTTAAAATCGCGATGTCGGTGCTGGATGTCTTCAGGTCTACCGTCGGCGCGGCGGCGCTGGGTTTTGCCAGAAGAGCTTTAGCACAAAGTGTCGAGCGGGTTAAATCCCGTGAGCTGTTTGGCAGCCCGTTGATTGAACTGCAGATGGTGCAAGGACATATCGCGGATATGGCACTGGATGTCGATGCGGCAGCGCTGCTGGTGTATCGCGCTGCTTGGACAAAAGACAGCGGCGCCAGTCGGGTCACCAGGGAGGCGGCGATGGCCAAGTTATACGCCACCGATAACGCTCAGAAAGTCATAGACGCCGCCGTGCAATTGCACGGTGGTGACGGAGTGCGCAGCGGTACTGTCGTTGAGACACTGTACCGGGATATCCGCGCGCTACGCATTTATGAAGGGGCGTCCGATGTGCAAAAAATAATTATTGCTCGCCAGGTGATCATTGGCAGCGACTAGACTTTTTGTCCACAGCTGTCGTTTATCACGGCGGTGACCGGGCTGACAATTAGAGCCCTCGATAAATCTAAAAATAGGGAGATAGCCATGCAAACAACCTTAAAACCTAGTGCGCATACAGACACTTTTAGCCGTGATAACTTGCCGGCACAAGCGCTGTGGCCTGAGCTCAATACCGATAAATTCAGCTATCCGGATCAGCTCAATGTGGCCTGGGAGCTGACCGATAAAATGGTGCAGCAGGGTTTTGGTGATCACACCGCGCTGATCGGCAATGGACGACGGCGCACCTACAAAGAACTGACTGACTGGTCTAATAAGCTGGCACATGCGCTGGTCGAAGACTACGGTGTTAAACCTGGTAACCGAGTGCTGATTCGCTCGGCAAACAACCCGGCAATGGTCGCCTGCTGGTTGGCAGCGACCAAAGCCGGGGCGGTAGTCGTCAACACTATGCCAATGATCCGCGCAGGTGAGATATCAAAGATAGTTGATAAAGCGCAAGTAGCTATTGCCTTGTGCGACACGCGTTTAATGGACGAGTTAGTACAATGCGCTAAAGACAGCAAATACCTGAAAAACGTCGTAGGTTTTGATGGCACCGCTAATTTCGATGCGGAACTCGATCGCATCGCCCTGAACAAGTCGGTGCTTTTTGATACCGTAGCGACCAGCAGTGACGACGTAGCGCTGCTCGGATTTACTTCAGGTACGACCGGTGAGCCCAAGGCGACGATGCATTTTCATCGCGATCTTTTATACATAGCCGATGGCTACGCTAAAGAAGTGCTAAATGTGACCAGCGATGATGTCTTTGTCGGCTCACCGCCTATCGCTTTTACTTTTGGTCTGGGTTTGGAGCAGCGGCGACCTTGCTGGAAAAAGCTACTCCAGCGGATATGATTGAGATTATCGAGACTTATAAAGCCACTGTCAGCTTTACCGCCCCCACCGCCTACCGGGCAATGCTCGCGGCGATGGATCAGGGAGCGGACTTGTCTTCACTGCGGGTGGCAATATCCGCCGGTGAAACACTCCCGCAAGCGATTTATGACGAGTGGAACCAGAAGACCGGCAAGCCGATTCTAGATGGTATCGGCGCCACAGAGATGTTGCACATTTTCATTACCAATCATCTCAATGATCGCAAGGCTCATTGCACCGGCAAAGTAGTCGCAGGTTACCAAGCTAAAGTGGTTGATGATCAAATGCGTGAACTGCCCAGAGGTGAAGTGGGCAATTTGATTGTGAAAGGACCTACAGGTTGCCGCTACCTGGCAGATGATCGCCAGAGCATCTATGTACGTGATGGTTGGAACATCACCGGTGATGCTTTTTATCAGGATGAGGACGACTTCTTCCACTTTGCTGCCCGCGCCGACGATATGATCATTTCATCGGGTTACAATATTGCAGGCCCCGAAGTTGAAGCCAGCTTGCTATTGCATGAGCTAGTGTCTGAGTGCGCAGTGATAGGTATAGCAGATGAGGCACGCGGGCAAATAGTCTGTGCCTTTGTAGTGCTCAAAGAGGGGGCGTTGGCAAGTGATGAGACAGTGAAACTGCTTAAAGATCACGTTAAGGCGACAATCGCCCCTTATAAATATCCACGCGAAGTACGTTTTATCGCCGAGCTGCCAAAAACAGCCACAGGTAAGATTCAGCGTTTCGCGTTAAAAAAATAATAGTCAGTAGAGAGATATCCAGTGACCGAATTAAATAAATTATTTGCAGCAACCAAACAGGCCTTTGACTTACCCGAAGGCGTTATTTACCTGGACGGTAACTCCCTGGGGCCTATGACTCACGCATCACGCGCCCGTTTAGTTGATGAAATGGACAACCAGTGGTCTCAGAAGCTAATTCGTGGCTGGAATGAATCCGGTTGGTATCAATTGGCGCAGAGTGTCGGTGACAAAATTGGCGCCTTAATCGGTGCGCCAAAAGGCACAGTCACAGCCGCTGACAATACCAGCATCAATGTGCACAAAGTGTTGTCAGCCGCTCTGGCGATGAACCCGGGGCGTAAAGTAATACTTTCTGATAGCGGTAACTTCCCTACAGACTTGTACGCCGCCCAGGGGGTAATTGCAGGTTTGGATGATGGTTACGAGCTTAGAGTGGTCACACCAGAGCAAGTGTTTGACGCGATCGATGAGAGTGTTGCAGTAGTGATGATCACTCAGGTTGACTACTGCACAGGTCGATTGCATGACATGGCAGGTATCACCGAGCGCGCCCGTGCCAAAGGTGTTAAAACGATCTGGGATCTGTGTCACAGTGCCGGTGCTATGGCGATCCAATTGGATGCATTGAAAGTGGATTTCGCGGTCGGTTGTGGTTATAAATATTTCAATGGTGGCCCGGGAGCCCCAGCTTTTTTATACGTGCGTGAAGAGCATATCAATAATATTCAACCAGTGTTAACCGGCTGGATGGGCCATGCAAGCCCCTTTTCTTTTGAGCAGCAGTACACACCGATGCAGGGCATAGGCCGGATGCGTGTCGGCACCCCTTCAATACTGGGATTAGCCAGCTTAGATGCAGCACTAGATGTGTGGCAGGGTGTTACTATGGAGCAAGTTCGTGATCGCTCAGTTGAGTTGTCTGAATTGTTCATGGTTGAAGTTGGCAAGCGCTGTCCACAGTTAGAGCTGGCATCGCCAACAGATGCGACAGTGCGCGGCTCGCAAGTATCTTACCGCTTTCCACAGGGCTACGCGGTAGTGCAAGCGTTAATCGATCAGGGAGTAGTCGGGGATTTCAGAATGCCTGACATTATACGCTTTGGTATAACCCCGCTGTATCTAGATGAAGCCGACATCATTAAAGCGGCCCAGATCATTGCTGATGTGATGGCTAAAGACCTCTGGGATTGCGATAAATTTAAAGCCAAACAGGCGGTGACTTAGAGCGTTTAGAAATATAAAGGCTAAAAAGATGTTTAGCCTTTATACCAATATTCTAAGCCTTATAATGTTTTCAATAGTGAAGCTTAAAAACGATATTAACAACGGGTACAAACAATGAAATTATTACACCCAGAGGGCTGGAAACCGGCTTTAGGTTACGCTAACGGTATACTGGCCAGTGGTCAGACTGTGTATGTCGGTGGTCAGATAGGTTGGACTGCAGATCAAGAATTTGTCACTGACGATTTTGTAGAACAGTGCCTGCAGGCAATGCAAAATATTGAGGCGGTACTTAAAGAAGCCGGTGCCACGCCACAAAACGTAGTGCGTTTAACCTGGTACGTGACTGACAAACAAGAGTATTTGAACAGCCAAAGAGAGTTGGGCGCAGCCTATCGTTCAGTCTTTGGCAAGCACTTCCCAGCGATGACGATGGTGCAAGTCGCTGATCTGATTGAAGACAGAGCGAAGGTAGAAATTGAAGCCACGGCGGTTGTTTAGACCAGTCGTAAGTAGTAAGTAGTAAGTAGTAAGTAGTAAGTAGTGAGTAGTGAGTAGTGAGTAAAAAAGGGCAGCTGTGGTGGCTGCCTTTTTAAATGTAATGAACGCACTGAGTCGTAATTAGCTGACAAAAGTGATTAAGGATTTGTTATGTTTGCGGCTTTAATTCTTGCAGCCATGTTCTGGCTTGTTGTTCGCTTTCGAAAAAATCGTGAGCGATATCGGCCCGGCGGTAAATATTGGATACTTGATGTTCGATGGCGAAACGTACAGTGGTTTCAACTAACACAATTGCGGATGCGTAGAGGCCAAAAAGTTTTCGAGCTCGGGCCGATTTATGCATTAAATTTTCTGCATCAGGGGTAAATAAGCTGTCCTGGTGCATGATGATTAATTGCCCCCACGGAGCCTGCATTTTTTGCACTGCATTCGCCAAATCCAGCGAATACTGCTTAACTACTTCTTTATTAAAGGGGCCTTTGGCTTCGATAACTAATAAGTTCTCTTGAATATCGACCCGGTATGCGCCGTGAGGTATAAACATTCCCTGTTCCTGTTTCATGACAGTTTTATTATTACAGGCATCATAGAATAAAGACCATAGTTTCGATAGTCAGACAGTAATTATATTTTTGTCATTATCAGTGGAGCGGAGCTTCTATCGAACAGTAGTAAGTTTAGCTTCTGCCATAAGCTGGTCCTTCATCTGACACTTTCAAATGTTAGTTAAGACTCGATCGTACAAAAAGGCGAGGGCAGGCAGCCAAAAACGTAGTACTGGTTTCATTGTCCATGTCTGGATATGACACATTGCAGATATTGCTTAGACTCACTGGAATGGCTTTCAGGGCAGAAAATTAGATACCCTCGACTAAGGATGAAACGATTAGTTTTTTACTCCTTGACCAAGATACGCAGGGGGTCATATATATTTCTCGATCACTGTTGCTTAAAATAGAATCTAGATGCTCGACTTCGCCATCATAACTAACTTTGCATTTGCCACAATTACCCGTCTCACACCCAGAATCAATTTTAACACCGCTATTTCGCAGAGCATTTAGCATAGTGGTATTTGAAGCAACTTGAATTTCTTGACCTGTTTCCTTGATAGTAACTACGAAAGAGGGATATTTGCTCCCTTGTATTGAAAAATTTTCAAAGTGAACATTTTTATCATTCCAATGAGCTGAGCTACTTCTAACTAAATTGACAAAGTCTGGGTTCCCACAAGTGTAAACGTGAGCACACCTTTTATGACTATCTAGTAAGTTATTAATATTTAGTGGCTGTTCTTGGGTGTAGATGTGTATGTACTTTAACTGTGGGGTAAGTTGTTTTTTAAAAGCATAGTCAGACATGTTTTTAACGCAATAGTGAAGCTCAAAGCTTTCATCGTAAGATAAAGCTTCTTGTATCATAGAAATGAATGGCGTTATACCTATACCAGCGGCAACAAATATATGGTGAGCGCCCCTTACCATCTTAAAGGAATTGACTGGAGGGGAAACTGTTAATTTATCACCTATTTGGATTACAGTATGCAAAAAAATTGAGCCTCCCCGTCCGTTTGCATCATGGTTTACTGCTATTTGATAGGTATCGTTTATTGGAGGGCAGCAAAGAGAATAAGGCCTCGATAAGCCATTAGGTAGTTGAAGAATAATATGAGA
>MAAB01001394.1_pt1 | contig 24676 bp, 26 predicted proteins | sample 1115991 | NCBI WGS metagenome assembly MAAB01 (sample SAMN04961124, study PRJNA320927) | seawater metagenome | isolation source: sample BD02T18 sea water enriched with oil for 18 days | place: USA:Gulf of Mexico | collected 2013-07-27
TATGTGATCTTTTATAACTTCTCTAAGTTTTTAGATGATCCACTATGGTTATTTGCCGTATGGGAAGGCGGCATGTCTTTTCACGGCGGTCTGTTGGGTGTAATTGTGGCCTGTATTTTATTTGGTCGTCGCTATAAAAAATCCTTTTTCACCACCATCGATTTTGCCGCCCCTGTTGTACCCATTGGTTTGTTAACGGGTCGCTTAGGTAACTTTATTGGTGGCGAACTCTGGGGTCGTGTAAGTGATGCGCCTTGGGCCATGGTATTTCCAAAAGGCGGCCCACTGGCCCGTCACCCCAGCCAGTTATATGAAATGTTTTTAGAAGGTTTTGTGCTGTTTGTTATTTTGTGGATCTATACCAACAAACCGCGTCCGGCCATGGCGGCCTCGGGTATATTCATGATGGGATACGGCGTGTTTAGGTTTAGCGTTGAATTTTTCCGCCAGCCTGACAGCCATATCGGTTACGACTTACTAGGGTGGATGACCCGTGGCCAAATATTATGTGTGCCTATGGTGTTAGTAGGGTTATATATTTTCACTAAAGCCCATAGCCATCAGCAAAACTTGGCTGGGAAAAAGTAGAGAAAACTATGAAGCAATATTTACAGCTGTGCCAGCGTATCGTAGACGAGGGTACGTGGATAGAAAACGAACGCACCGGTAAACGTTGTTTAACAGTGATTAACAGCGATCTTGAATATCGCGTGGATAAAAACGAATTTCCCTTAATCACCACCCGTAAAAGCTTTTATAAGTCGGCCATCGCCGAGTTTATTGGTTATATTAGGGGTTACGACAACGCCAGTGACTTTAGAAAACTGGGCACTAAAACCTGGGATGCCAATGCCAACCTAAACGAGGTGTGGTTAAACAACGCCCATCGTAAAGGCCAAGACGACATGGGCCGAGTGTACGGAGTACAAGGGCGTGCATGGGCCAAGCCCGACGGTGGTCACATTGATCAGCTTAAAAAAATCGTCGACAACTTGTCACGTGGCATCGATGACCGTGGTGAAATCATTACCTTTTACAACCCAGGTGAATTCCACATGGGGTGTTTGCGTCCTTGCATGCATACTCACACCTTTTCGCTGCTGGGTGATACGTTGCACTTAACCAGCTACCAACGATCCTGTGATGTGCCTTTGGGCCTTAATTTTAACCAAGTGCAGGTGTATACCTTTTTGGCGCTGATGGCGCAAATTACTGGCCACAAGCCGGGCATTGCCTATCATAAAATTATTAATGCCCACATCTATGAAGATCAGCTTGAACTCATGCGGGATGTGCAGCTACCCCGCAAGCCATTTGCTTCGCCTAAGCTCATCATTAATCCAGACATCAAATCGTTAAGGGACTTAGAAACCTGGGTCACGATGGATGACTTTGAGGTACAGGGTTACGAGCACCATGATCCTATCGCCTATCCGTTCTCAGTATAATGGCGTGACTGTGCTGGCCGTTCTGGCCAGCACATATTTAATCGATTCTAAAACCCGCTAAAATTGTCTTCTATACACAAATTAAATGACGAATGCTTTGTGCTTGGGGCATAGAATTAATTAGTTTAAACTAGCGAAAATTTTTTTGGATACACTGATTATGAAAGTCGTGTTAATTGCCGCGTTTGCTCAAAATCGTGTGGTGGGCATTGAAAACCGTCTTCCTTGGCATTTGCCTGAAGACCTAAAATACTTTAAGCGCACTACCTCAGGTAAGGCCATTATAATGGGCCGTAAAACCTACGACTCCATTGGCCGTCCCTTGCCAAATCGCACTAATATTGTGATTACCCGTAACCCTGAATTTACAGCCCCTGGCATTAAGGTTGTGGCTTCCCTAGAAGCCGCCATTGAGTTGGCCAAAGAAGTAAACCACATTAACGGGGTTGACGAGGTTATGGTTATTGGTGGTGCCAGTATTTATGAAAGTGCCTTGCCCATCGCTGACCGTTTATACTTGACCCATGTGCATGCCGAAGTGGCGGGTGATGCGTATTTCCCTGAAGTAAACTTTAAGCAATGGGCTGAAGTGAGCCGTGAAGATTATAAGGCCAGTGAGAACAATCCGTATGATTACAGTTTTGTGGTATACGAAAAAAATAGCTAGACGCTGAATGCTTGGGCTTAGTTAAGGTGGTATTCAAAGACCACCACCTGATTACGGCCCCTGTTTTTTGCTTGATACAAGGCTTGGTCGGCTTGGTTAATCATAAATTGGCGGTTATTACTTTGGCTATTTTTAGGCGTCAGTGAACTAATGCCTAAGCTTGCGCTAAGTTGTATCCGAGCACCTTGCCAAGCAAGTTGCAGGTGATCAATTTGTTGGCGAATATTTTCAGCCACGGCAATGGCACCTAGCTCATCGGTACCGGGCAAAATCAGCACAAACTCTTCTCCGCCATAGCGGCAAGCAATATCGGGCTCTCTTCCTGCATTATTTTTAATGGTTTGCGCCACCGCTTTTAAGCACATGTCTCCAGCAGGATGCCCATAGGTATCATTCACTTTTTTGAAATGATCTACGTCTAACATTATAATGCTTAAAGGGCTTTGATCCCTAAACGCGCGTTTGTGTTCTGTGCGCCAGTGTTCATCAAAATAATAACGATTATTAAGCTGGGTTAGTGCATCGGTAACACTGAGGGTTTTTAAGGTTTCATGTGCTTGTGATAACTCGTCTAATGTTTGGTGTAACTCTTCTGTTTGTTCTTTTACCTGTATCTCTAACGTATGCGAGTATTGTTTTTCTAGTTTTAAATTTTCTAATTCAGCGCTAAATGTTTTGTCTTGTTCGGTTTGTACTTGGCTGGTTAATGCAATGGTTTCTTCAAGGGCTATATTTTTTTCTTTTTGTAATCGGGCCATGCGATCGGCCATGGCCAGTGATAAAAACATAATTTCTATGCCGGCACCAAATTGCATGCCGTATTGGCTGTATATGGTTACCGGCACTAACCCCAATAAGCTGGCCACATAAATAACGCAGCCAATAATCATGAAAAGCCAAGCCATAGAAAAATAATTGGCGTCAGGGTGTTTTATTTTCAACATGTAAATAGTGAGGCTTATTACCATACTAATAGTCGCCATCACCATGACTGTTTGAATAATGGACGCTGTACTTTCATTAACAAATAAACAAAATAGGGTGGCTAATAAATACCAGTTAAAAGAATGTCTTAAATACTGATGAATTTTCTTATAGTTTTCTTTGGCATTAAAAAAATCACTAATAAAATAATTTAGCGACGCAAGTGTTAAGCCGGCAGAAATGAAAGGTAGCGTGTTGTTTAACCACGTCAGTGACGGCCAAATATAAAGGTAGCCAATGCCGTTGTCGCAGGTTATGTACAGTGTAAAAAATAAAATATAAACGGTATATTTTAAGTTAATGCTTTGGCGATCAAAAAACCAAATCATTAAATTGTAAATCAGCATGATCAATACCATGCCATAAAAAATACCCTGCAATATATAGATTAATAGGGTGTGTTTATTAAAGGCCTGCCAGCGCCATAACGTGAGTGGTAATTGCATGGCGCCATCAGTTTCAATGTGAATGTAAAGGCTAATGGTTTCATTAACGGGAAGTTGCAACTCAAACAGAGTATTAGGGTGTTGTATTCCATGATTTTTTTTCAGTACTTGGTGGCCGCCTACTAAGTGCTCTGTCACTCGGCCCTGACTATTCACCATATATAAAGAAATATGGTCCAACGGCGCATAAAGAAATTCTAATAAACGTTTTTGATCATCGATATGTTGATTGGTGATATGCAGTTTTAACCAGTAGGCAGGTTGGTAATAACCAAAATTTAACGTATGTTTTTTATTGGTCTGCCAGTTTAAGGTGTCGGTTTGCGCAATGATTTGCTCAATGCTCAGCTTGCCCTCGTCAGGTAAATAGAAGGTATAAGGGGCTAGGTCGTGTTGACCTTGTTCATCTAATAATAATGATTCCCCATGGGCTAAAGCCATGCAGAAAATGCTAAATATTAAAAGAATCAGACGCAACATGTGACATCCTAGTTGAGCTATCCCTAAAGATTAGATGAGGCCATGTGTTAGTCAAAATTCTGGGTTATGAACTAGGCTTTATCTATGACCCAAACCTTTAATAGACGCTCATTTTTACGCCGTGCCCTACAATCAGGCCCTGTACTGGCTGTGGGCGCAAGCTTTATGCAATTGGCGACCCTAAGTCACGCTCAGGGCTTTACTGTCTCAGGCCCGCTGCAGCCACCCGATGAAAACGGTATTCGCCTACCTAGTGGGTTTAAATCACGGGTGGTGGCAATTTCGGGTAAAAAAGTCAGCAATAGCGATTATGTGTGGCATGCCAGCCCAGATGGCGGAGCCTGCTTTGCCGCCCCAGATGGGGGCTGGGTGTATGTGAGTAATAGTGAGGAATATTTCCCTCAGGCGGGGGTTGGTGCCATCGCATTTAACGCAGACGGCACCATTAACAATGCCTATTCCATTTTATCGGGCACTAAGGGTAATTGTGCTGGCGGCGCCACCCCTTGGCAAACCTGGCTGAGTTGTGAAGAAATAAATTGCGGCGGCGTATATGAAACCGACCCGTTTGGGAAAAAACCGGCTATTAAACGCTCGGCTCTGGGCTACTTTAAGCACGAAGCGGTGGCGGTGGATGATCAGCTTGGCCAGTTGTACCTCACCGAAGATGAAAAAGACGGTTGCCTGTATCGCTTTACACCTAGTCAGCCGTTACCCGATTTAAGCGCAGGCATGTTAGAGGTGGCGGTGGTTGATCAACAGCAACAGGTGACATGGCGCAAGGTTGATGAGCCTAACCCTTGGAATAATATGCTCGCCACTCGCACCCGCCATCAAGTAAAGGAGGCCACTCAATTTAAAGGGGGTGAGGGCATCTGGTATCAAAAGGGTTTAATCCTGTTTGCCACTAAACGCGATAACCGCATCTGGGTACTGGATATTGCCGAGCAAACCATTAAGGTCTTGTACGATGCCAACTCCCATGAAAATGCCATTTTAAAGGGGGTCGATAATCTTGCCATGAGCCCCTCGGGGGAGTTATTAGTGGCAGAAGATGGCGGTGATATGCAGTTAGTCTTATTAAATGCCAATGGTGATCCAAGCCCATTGCTACAAATCGTGGGCCAAGCGGGCAGTGAGCTTACCGGCCCTGCTTTTAGTCCAGACGGTCAGCGCCTATATTTCAGCTCTCAGCGTGGCCTTAATAGCGAAAAACGCTTAGGAATAACCTACGAAATTAGCCTCATGTCGTTATAGAGGGCATCGTTATAGATTGGTCGTTGTAGGTTCTCTATACGTCTGTCACCCCAAAATTGTGTAAATGGTTATGCAAGGCAACCTCACTATTATGATTAAAAGACTCAAATTGGCAGCCTAACAAAAAGCTGTCATCCCCTAAACGACGTAAATAAACCTGCTGGCAGATAATCTCAACGGGTACATGGGTGCGCGTGGTGGTGGTGACGTTAAATAATAAGGTAAAGCGAATTGGGTTACTGTTGGTATGAACCTCAAGCTTAGACATGAGTGCCTTCACTAGGCAGTGGTCACAGCTTAGCTGTAAACCAGACGATGAAATATTACGCACAGAGGCACTAAATTGCTCACCCGCTTGTACAAAAACCTGCGCCGCAAAATCTGTTTTAAAGCGTGCCGCAATGCGTTTTTCATCTGAGCGTTGAATTATGTCCACATGTTAGACCCAAACTGACGGCTATTAGACCAGTATAGACATTTTAAAAGAGTCGGGGGTAAGGAAGCCAACACGCTTATTAGGCATGGGTTTTAAGATTGCACTGAATAGGGAGTTAGGTGTAGAAACTATATGTTTTAAGGACTAATAATAAGAGGTACTAAGAATTTACTTGAGAGGGTTTACATTAAAGATGTACTTAGGAGGGGGGGAGTAAAAGCTAGCTTGCAGCATGCGCTGCAAGCTAAAGGTCTCAATTAAAGAACTACGATTTCTTCAGCTTGAGGGCCTTTTTCGCCTTGAGTAACAGTAAACTGTACTTTTTGGCCTTCGGTAAGCGTTTTAAAGCCTGAACCTGTAATAGCACGGAAATGTGCGAACACATCAGGGCCGCTTTCCTGCTCAATGAAACCAAAGCCTTTTGCTTCGTTAAACCATTTTACAGTGCCGGTAGTAGTAGACATGCAATCAATCCTGTTAAATCAAATATTCAAGGTCCGAAGACCGTTCACGCTTTAAGTTTTGCTATTAATTATTACTAACAGGACGAAGAAGAACTAAACAACGAAATGTGTATCAATTACAAGCTTACTTAAAAGCTACTAACATTGTAGGCCGCTTTAGGTCATTGTCAACGCACGACGCTTTTAAATCGCCATATAATGTTCTTTTAATACGGTTTTTACGTATAAAGTGGCATCAGCGACTAAATTAGGGCCTATAGCAGCTCACTGACCAGATTAAGCGGTTGTAACATACTGTAATATTTCGATCACTTGATCAGGGGTTTGTGCCCAAGCCATGGCCGCACCATCCACTTCTTTTAACGGATGGATGATTTTTTCGTCATGCAGGGTAATGTAAGGCGTGCCCAAAGCAGCACAAAAACCGGCATCAAAGGCGGCATTCCATTGTTTGTATTTATCCCCAAACCGCACCACTGCAATATCACAATTCTCGAGTAGGCTTTTAGTACGAATAGCGTTGACCTTGGCCGACTTATGGTCACGCCAAAATGCGTTTGGCTCGGCGCCTAAGCAATCACCCGCCGCATCACTTGATTCATGGTGGGTCACAGCAGAAGTAAAGGTTACCGGTAAATTAAGCTTTTGTGCGCCCGCGGCCAATTGTTCCCGCCAGTCAGTATGAATCTCGCCAGATAAATAAACGGTCCAATTTTTCATATAGTGTCCAATGCAAATGAAGATGTAGCGCTCATAATAGCAAGCTTTTTAGCCACAGGATCAGCATTTTCCGTATGGTTTTGCATGCCCATGCAGGCCGGGATGTTGGTTTGCTCTGTTTTCACAAAGTTAATCTTATAGGCTAGAAATGCTTTAACCGTTTGCAGGTTCTCAATTTTACTCTCTACATCAAGCATGCGCGCTTGCAACATACTCACCTGACGGTCCACTGAAATGTCGCCGGCATAAAAGGCTTCAATTTGCTGCGCCACCTCACTTAAGGTGAACCCCATAAACTTAGCCAGACGAATCATCTCAATGCGTTCTAAATTTTCATCGCTGTATTCTTTGTATTGGCGGCTACCCGCTTGGCGCGGGTGACTTATCAACAGCCCTATTTCATCGTAATGACGAATCGTGTCCTTGGTGGTGTTGCTTTTTTTGGCCAGTTCACCAATTAACATATACGCCCCTTTAATATGTATTTACTAAAATAATGCCCCACAAGGCTTGACTGTGGGGTATACCCCATAGGGTAATATATTGTTAGAACAGATGGTAGCCGGCGGTCACCGACATTAACATTCTTTAATAGGCATGCACTCAATGCCTGTTGTAAAAGGTGGCTTGGTTGTAATGAGCCAATATCTTGTGTGAGTTTGCATGCTTAGGCGGCGCTCATTAATCTGTCGGTATACATTGTAAATACTTTCTCTAAACGTCATAAAAATAATTACCCGTGGAGCCACTATGATTAGCTTTGTTTTAAACGGTACCAGCGTAGATGTGGATGTCAGTCTAGATACCCCACTCTTATGGGTAATGCGTGACCACCTTAAACTTAAAGGTACAAAGTTTGGTTGTGGCATGGGCTTGTGTGGCGCTTGCAGCATGATAGTGGACGGTGTTTCCACCCGTACCTGTATTTTACCGGTGGCGGCGGTGGCCAATAAAAACATCACCACCATTGAAGGCTTGGGTAATCCACAAATGTTATCTACGCTGCAACAGGCTTGGGTGGACAACAGTGTGCCGCAATGTGGTTATTGTCAGTCTGGGCAGTTAATCAGCGCCAGTGCCTTACTAAACAGCAACCCCAATCCCAGTGACGCACAAATAGACGATGCCATGAGCGGTAATATTTGCCGTTGTGGTACCTACCCTAATATTAAACAAGCCATTAAAGCGGCCGCGGGCAACAACGTGGGTGTGCAAACGTTTGACCCTAGTGAATCAAAGTGGGGAGTGGTGGCATGAGTACTGAAACAAATAACACTCAAGTAAGTGCGTCTCGTCGCGGATTTTTAACAAACAGTTTATTTGCGGCTGGCGGCTTAGTGGTGGGGGTGCCCACATTATTGTCACAAACCGCGTGTGCCACCACCGCGAATAGCGACGACACTAAAAATAGTTTTGCGCCCGATGCATTTATTCAAATTACGCCACAAAATACAGTTCATTTTTACATGCCACGCAGCGAAATGGGGCAGGGCACCTATACCGGTTTAACCACGATTATTGCAGAAGAGTTAGATGTGGACCCTAACCACATTGAAATTCATCACGCAGGGGCGCACGACAATTTTGTCAATCCTGAAGCGGGCATACAAATCACCGGCGGCAGTAACAGCATACGTGTGCATTTTGAACCATTACGACAAGCAGCCGCTAATGCCCGTGCCGCTATTTTAAGCGCGGCATCAAAGCAAATGGCGTTGGATATAACGCAACTTACCACCAACGACGGCCAAGTATTTGCGAAAGGCCAAGGGTTTAATTATGGCGAGTTTGTCACGCTGGCGGCTAAACAAGAGCTGCCTGAGTCGACACCATTAAAATCCCCCAAACACTTTAAATACATGGGTAAAAATCGCCCACGATTAGATGGCTTAAGTAAAAGTACCGGTACCGCTCAGTTTGGTTTAGACGTGGACTTTCCGGGTTTACATCGTGCGGTATTAGTTCGTTGCCCAGTGGCCGGAGGCAGTGTTAAATCGGTGGATTCAAGCACGGCTAAAAATATGCCGGGTGTTAAAAAAATAGTCACTATTTATAACGGTGTGGCGGTGGTAGCAAGCAGTTATTGGCAAGCCAAGCAAGCGGCAGCCAGTTTACAAATTGAATGGATTAAACCTGAAAAATTGTCGAGCTTTTCATCCGACACCGGCAAAAAATGGTTTGAAGATGCGCTTAACGGGCAAGATTTAGAAGATGCCCACGAAGAAGGCGAAGGCGCACAAGGATTAGAAGGCGCCGCAAAAGTCATCAGCGCCGAATATTGGGCGCCTTATTTGGCCCACAGCACAATGGAGCCTTTAAACTGTACGGTAAAAATTGAAAACGAAAAATGTGATGTCTGGGTGGGTTGTCAATCACCGGGTGTGGCACAAGGATTAGCGGCGCGCATAAGTGGATTATCAAAAGATAATGTCACTGTACATTCCACCTTTTTAGGCGGTGGATTTGGGCGTCGCGTGTATTCAGATTATGTGGCCGAAGCGTGTGCTATCGCGGTAGAAAGTGGTTTAGCGGTGCAGCTCATTTGGAGTCGTGAAGACGATACTCGTCATGATTATTATCGCCCAGCATCTTTGGCCAGTTTTAAAGTGGGTGTAGATAAAGACGGCAATATTCAAAGCTGGAATGTGAAAAGAGCCGGTCCTAATACCATGCCGTATTTTTTAGATCAGTTGGTAGACGGTAAAGCCCCAGGTTTCATGCCAGATGGTTTAGTTGATTGGTTAAGCAAACGTGGGTATGGGCTCTTTGATGGCTTAACCGTGGATGAATCCAGCACTGAAGGTTTATATGAAGACTACGATGCGCAACATAAACATGTGCAACACGTTACCGTAGACCCAGGTTTGCCCGTAGGTTTTTGGCGTTCGGTAGGGCATTCGTTCAGTGGTTTCTTTAAAGAAAGCATGATGGATGAAGTAGTGCATGCACAAGCACAAGACCCTATTCAATATCGTTTACGTCATACTAAAAACAATCCTAACTTAAATGCCACGTTAATATTGGCAGAGCAAAAAAGTGGTTGGGGTAAAACATTACCTAATAATCATTTTCACGGAGTGGCCTGTCATAACTCATTTAAGAGTTCGGTGGCACAAGTGGCAGAAGTGTCGGTGCATAACAACCAAATTAAAGTACATAAAATTACCTGTGTAGTAAATTGTGGCTTTGTAGTAAACCCCGACATTGTTGAAGCGCAAATGAAAAGCGGAATTATCTTTGCGTTAACCGCCGCCCTTTATGGTGAGATCACCTTAAAAAATGGCGAAGTACAACAAAGTAATTTTCATGACTACGCCATTATGCGCATGAACGACGTACCGGAAATTAACGTGTTTATTGTGCCCAGTGATGCGCCGCCTACGGGTGTGGGTGAGCCGGGTGTGCCGCCTGTAGCGGCTGCAGTAAGTAACGCGATTTTTGCCGCCACCGGCAAACGGTTGCGCAGTTTGCCTTTGTCATTAAGTTAATTTTTTTGTGTTGCCACTTGAAAGGTGCCATTACAGTGGCCGCTTTGTTTTATAGGTTCGCCGTTAATTCGTCCTTGAAGGCTTGCTTCGGCGTCCTGCCTCAAACACCCATAAAACAAAGCAGTCACAGCCTTATGAAAAAGGCAGTGATTTAGAATGTGGAGTTTTTGATGCAAAGTTCGCAATTAGATGTATTGCAAGGTTGCCTTTCTTGTTTGCAACAAGGCAAAAAAATAACCCTAGTGAGTGTGGCTAAAACCTGGGGCACGTCACCGCGCCCAGTGGGGGCTTTGTTGGCGGTGTGTGATGACGGCCGCTTTTATGGCTCGGTGTCGGGCGGGTGTGTTGAGGAAGATTTAATTGATCGCCTTAAAGACAACCCCGTGAGCCAAGTGACACAATTTGTATATGGCGAAACGCTCACTCAGCGTGAACAATTTGGTTTACCCTGTGGGGGCAGCTTAGAGTTAGTGCTGGAGCCGTTTAATGATGTTGCGCATATTGAGCAGCTCATTAATGCCATAAACGGACGCACCACTCTTTATCGTCGAGTAGCATTAAAAGATGGCGCTGTAAGCCTTGATGCTATTAAACCCAGTGATGACGCAAACTTAACGCCCAGCCACTGGAGCAATATTTTTGGCCCCGTGTGGCAAATGTTAATTGTGGGTGCCGGTGAGACCGGCCAGTTTTTAGCGCAAATGGCACCGGCTCTTGGTTATCATGTGTTGGTGAGTGACCCAAGGCCTCAGTACATAAAAAATTGGCCGCTAAACAACATTCCGCTGTTGCCGGGTTTCCCTGACGACATTATTGAAAACATGCACATCGATCACCGCACTGTGATTGTCACTGTGGCCCACGACCCTAAAGTAGACGACATGGCATTGTTACAGGCGCTGCACAGCGATGCGTTTTATGTGGGGGCGTTGGGTTCAGTAAGTAACAATAAAGCCAGGCGGATACGCTTAGTCGAGCACTTTGGGTTTAGCACGGCACAGGTGAATCGATTACATGGCCCTGTGGGTTTGCCCATTGGCAGTAAAACACCGCCTGAAATTGCCTTGGCAATATTGGCCGAAGTAACGGCCTTACGAAATGGCCGAGACATAAAAGCGCAGTTAAGCGCGGCGACAACTCATGAGGAGCAGTTGGCGTGATTATGGGAATTGTCTTAGCGGCGGGCATGGGTAGCCGCTTTGGCGGTGATAAAATGCTGCACCCAATAAAACGCGAAGACGGCACGGATATTCCCATGGGATTGTTAAGTGCATTAAATCTGAAACCCTGGGTAGATCAAATAATTTGCGTGGTGCGGCCACAAGACGACGTCCTGATAAAACTGTATCAACTGCATGGGTTCAACATTCACAAAAGTGAAAACTACCAGCAGGGCTTAAGCGCAAGTTTAATCGCCGGTGTGCAGGCAAGCTGCAATGCCAGTGCATGGGTAGTGGCACTGGGTGATATGCCCTTCATTAAAAGCAGTAGCTATGAAAAAATTAAACAGGGACTGGCCGCCACGCTTAACAATAAAGTTGTTCAGCTAAAATATAATAATAAGCCTGGTCACCCAGTGGCATTTCCGAAGCGATTAAAAAGTGACTTGCTGGATTTAAAAGGGGATGTGGGCGCTCGCAGTATTGTGTTAAGTGAAGGCAAAAATACAGTGTCGCTGGAAGTGGCAGACACAGGCATTCACCTAGATATTGATTACCTATAAAAGCAGTTAAATGCCCTTAATATCATCCCTATGATTATCAAACCATGTCATCAGTGTTTCTAACTGAGCATTAAAATCGCTTAAATCCCCGTCTTGCCAATCACTAAAACAATGTGAAATATCAGGCAGCAATGACTGCATAATACTTTCGCAGGTACCCAGTCCTTGCTGGGTAATAGTAAGGTGGCGTTTACGTTTGTCGTCTTTATCCACGTTGGCTTTTAGCAGCCCTTTTTCTAATAAAACACTGACGGTTTTGGTAATGCCTGGCTGATTCATTTCCATCACTTGCGCCAAATCACTGATCAACCAACTTTTTTGTGGCTTATGAGTGAAGTGGGTCAATAGAGCAAATTGTGAGGTTGTGAGCGACTGCTGGGCAAATAGCTTATTTTGGCGGGTACTCATAAGCTGCTGAATAATCCCCAATAACACCATAATACGTGTTTGGGTTTGCTGACGTTTATCCAAAATTCTCTCCATAAACGATTTGTTAAGCACTTGCATTCCTTGGAATATAATATATATTCCAAGGAATGCATAATTTATTAAAGCAATTCAACCCGTAAAATGGAGTTTATGATGAGTCAGGCAAATACGATCAATCGAAGAAATTTCATTAGTATTTTAGGTTTAGGTTTAGGGTCAGTGGCCTTATCCAGTACCATCAGTGGGTGTGGTGAGGCGACGCCGCAGATAGACTTCGGCTGGAATGGCCCGGGGGGCGAGGTAACCGATATTCGCTTAAAAGTATTGTCGTATGCCATCTTGTGTCCCAACCCTCATAACAAACAGCCGTGGATCATTAAGCTTACCGGTGAGTTAAGTTTTGATCTGTATGTCGACCCAGAGCGGCTGTTGCCAGAAACCGACCCCATTTATCGACAAATCCACATAGGCCAGGGCACCTTTCTGGAAACCTTGGCTATTGCTGCCACTGGGTTAGGTTACCGAGCCGATATTCAATATTTTCCTGCAGGCATGTATGGCAATACAGAATTGATCAATAAACCGGTGGCCAGTATTACCTTGCTTAAAGATGCGTCTGTGCAGCCCGATCCGCTTTTTAAACACCTATTAACACGTCATTCCAATAAACGTGAATATCAAAAACAACCACTAACAGTGCATGAGCTTAACCGCCTGCAAAATTTTCATTCTCCAGATGCCGTCTGCAAATTTACGTTACTGGACTCTCCTAAAGACCTGAAAAAGCTCGAACAGGTTTTAACACAAGCCATGAAGATTGAAGTGGGTGATAGGAGGCGTGATTTAGAAACCATAAAAATGTTTCGTTTTAACGCGCAAGAATTAACAACATACCGGGATGGTTTTGGTGTGGCTCAAGCAGGGGTCACCGGCATTAAAAAAATCTTAGTGGAAAACCTACTTTTAAACCGTGAAAGTGTTGAAAAAGATCCCACTGACTTTGGAATTGAAGCTGTTAACATGACACAAAAAACTGCGGCTTCTACCGCCACCTTTGGCTGGTTAACGACCGCTGGCAATAGTCGTTTAGATCAAGTATTAGCGGGACGAGAGTACTGTCGCATTAATCTTAAAACCACTGCCATGGGATTAGCCCAACACCCCATGAGCCAAGTATTGCAGGAGTACCCAGCCATGTTGGCTTTACAAAGTGAATACAAGGCATTTTTTAGTATTCCGAACAATCAAACGGTGCAGATGTTATTTCGATTAGGTCATGCTGAGGCTACTGCCCATGGTCCAAGACGGGCTGTTAAAAATATGCTTAAAAGTTAAGAGCGAAAATTTAAAACTAAAGGTAGGATCAATGATGAAGATAGTCAAAGTAAGTGCGTTATGGCTAGGTTTAAGCGTGTTAGCGGCGTGTTCAGTTATGCCGGCAACCCAGTCGGGTTTTTTGTCGCAGTCGCCGCAAGATGTTGTATCCGACGGCACTTTATCTAAGGTTGTATGGCGCGTGAACGCCGGCCATGACATTAGCAAGCAAGAGCAAGAAGAGTTGAAGGGGTTATTGACGCGCGAAATAAATATCGCGTTAAATAAAGCCGATCATGAAAATAAAATTACGTCACAACCCATACAAATACGTGCCGCCATTACCCGCATAGAGGCGGTGTCGCCTGCGTTAAATTGGTTGACCACTATATTGCTGTTTGTACCTATGGATCATGGTGGGGCAGCGGTGGAACTGCAAGCCATTGATGTGCGCACTGAAAAAGTCATTAGCCAATTACGCTTTGCACGCTGGACCCCCATTAGTGAATTACGGTCTCACTTTACTCGTCTGGCACCGGCTAATTTAGCGCTGACTCTTGCTGCCCATGAATTTGTTGAACAACTGACCGAGTTACACTAATGCTTAGGTTTTAGAGTTCTGGCTAATAATAAAGTACTGGTAATGTAAGATTTAGTGTTTTTTTTACGTAAATTCAAAGCTAAAATTAAACAAGATTAGCGAAATTAATAATTAAAAGGCGTACTATACCTACCGATTTAGCGTTACAAAAACTACAGTAAATAAATGGATTTATGATGAAAAAAATTATATTAATGGCCGGCCTACTTGCCAGTGCTTCTAGTCAAGCCGATGTATTAAATGATAGCTTGAACTACATGACTGATGTACTTGCTTCAGACTATCAATATGTGTCTGCAAACGTCGTCACTTCAGATTATGACACTCCAGGAATCGGTGATAATGCATCTGGCTTTAGCATACTAGCGGGCTACCATCTAAAAAATACACCGTTTACTTTAGAAGCGGGTATTTCGGATTTAGGCGATTCTAAGATTAAACGACCACAGACTGAAGATGCTGAAATATCCAGCAGCTCTTTTTTTGCAGACGCTAAGTATTCTGTGCAAATGTTTAACAAGCTTCACGGCTACGCAAAAGTAGGCTTGAACCGTTTAACGGTTAAGCAAGTTAGTGAAAGCGATCGCCAAACTAGTACACAAACCAAAATGATGTATGTGGCGGGCTTACAATATAATGTAAACAATGTAGCCTTTTTTAATTCTGAATTCGTAGCCTATTCTGCTGACATTACATCTTTGTCACTGGGTTTGGCTTATAAGTTTTAATAAAGCTGATTTGGCAGTGGGAATTGTTTGTTTAAGAATGCTCTAAATCCCCTTAGCGCTTTTTTTAACATTGGCCTCAGTACCCAATTACAATATTGGGTACTGCCCACTCTTTGATTATTCACTTTCCATTCGTTACATCTTCTGCCGTTACATTTTAGGTAGCGACGCTTGAAAACCCTTCAGTTTACTTATGCGATCAAACCAGTTGCTAATATTTTGTGTATTGGGCTGTGCTTGCGCTAACCCTAAATGAAATACGTTAGACGCCAACGCCAAATCAGCAATAGTAGGTGCAGAGCCCGCTAAATAATCCCTGTCTTTTAAATGCTGTTCTAAAATTTCGGTTAGCTCAATCAGTTGTTCTAGGCCACGTTTAATGGCTTTGGCATCGCCCTTCTCCTGTAAAAATACTTTATTTAAAACAATGTCTACCACCGAAGGTGAAAATCGGCACTGAGTCCAATCTAACCATTGCTCAACACAGGCGCGCGCCGCCAAATCGTCTGGATACCATTGGGATAAATCATATTTATGGCATAGGTACCTAAGGATGGCGTTGGACTCATGAATTTTAACGTCACCATCTATTAACGTAGGCACCTGATGATTGGGGTTAACCGCTAAAAACGGTGCAGTTAGATACTCCCCGTTCATCATATCGACAACGTTAGATTCGTAGCTAATGCCCACTTCTTCTAGTAAAGACACGACACGGCGGCTGTGCTGAGAAATGGGAGAATGGAAAAGAATCATAATGCTTACCCAATAATTGTATTTGCTGATTTGTTAGTACCTGTTTAGCTTACCAACCACTACTGACAGCGTGCGTCAGTAGTGATGAGGCCTAATACACTCACGTTGGTGGCCATTAAAGGAGGATGAATAAACCGCCACATACTCTTAAATGGTCTAATCTTAAGGCTACACGGGTGTGCTTGTGAATGGCTCAAAATAGGTGGCTTTAAATAGGTGTAAAGTATGCAAACAGACCAATTCTACTGGGTGCCGGGGGCGAATTGGCAGCCCGCGTTGAATGGTGTAGATACAAAATCAAGCTTAGTGTTGTGTTTTGGCCCCGCAGACTTGTTTGCGCAACACTTGCATACCCTTACCACCAGCTTTCCTAATGCGGTTATTAGTGGCTGTACAACGGCCGGGGAAATACTGGATGACCAAGTACGTGATAACAGCCTTAGCTTAACGTCTATCGCGTTTAACAAGGCCAGCGTACAGGCAATACAGTTGGAGGTGTCGTCATTTTCCAGCAGTTTATCGGCTGGCCAAGCGCTTGCTGCAAAATTACCCCATGAGTCGTTACGCCACGTGCTTATCTTTTCAGATGGCTTGTGTGTCAACGGCACCGACCTTGCCCGTGGACTTACCCAAAAATTACCAGAGGCCGTCTCGGTCAGTGGCGGCTTAGCAGGTGATGGTGATCAATTTTTAAATACGGCGACCTGGCTTAATGGCCCGCCAAAATCGGGTCATATTGTGGCGGTGGGTTTGTATGGCGAAAACTTATCCTTAGCCTATAGCTCATTTGGAGGTTGGGACCCATTTGGCCCTGACCGCTTAGTGACGCGCTCCGATACCAATATCTTATACGAGCTAGATGGCCGTTCAGCACTTGAACTATATAAAGAATATTTAGGCCCCCATGCACAAGAGTTGCCGGGCAGTGCGTTATTGTTCCCGTTAAGTATTCGTGCCGACACGCTAGCCGAAGAACGGGTGCGCACTATCTTGGCCATTGATGAAAAAACGGGCTCCATGACGTTTGCTGGAGACATTCCGCAAGGCTGCCATGTGAGGCTGATGCGGGCTAATTTTGATCGTCTTATCGATGGAGCCAGTATCGCTGCACAAAAGGCGACTCTAGACAGTGGTCAGGGTTTCGCGTTGTTAATCAGTTGTGTGGGGCGCAAGATGGTATTAAAGCAACGGGTAGAGGAGGAAGTAGAAGGCGTTCGACAAATTTTAGGCGAGCAAGTCCATATGGGTGGCTTTTATTCTTACGGCGAGCTGTCGCCTTTAATCGATAAGGTGGGCTGCACGTTACATAATCAAACCATGACGATTACTAGCATTGGTGAGCGCTGATTATGTTTGGTATAGGCTCAAAGGTGCCCGTGTATGAGTAAGTGGCATAAGTTGCTCAACCGGCAACTTAGGCGTCACAGCATGCTGGCCAAGGTTGAGCAAGGCGACTACTTAAACGTCTTACAAGATGTATCTAACGCGTATACCCAAGCGGATGAAGATCGCGTGTTATTAGAGCGCTCGTTGGACCTTACCTCAAAAGAACTCACTAAGCGCAATCAAGATTTACAGACCAAAATAGACGAAGCCAGTGTTGCACAAAAGCAACTGAAAGAGTCTTTTGCGTTGTTACAAGCCACCCTAGATTCAAGCAGTGAAGGGGTGTTGGTGATTCGTGATAATCGTCATGTGGATATTTGCAATCAAGCCTTACTAAATATGTTTAACCTAGAAAGGAGTGAATTTGATCGATTAATCGGTCACGATTTCTTTAATAATTTAAAACCATACGTTAAAAATTTTGAAACGTTTAGAAGTGAACTAATTAGCTTGTATAAAAGCGATGATGAGCACGCAAGTTTTACCATAGAGTTAAAAAATAAAAAAATATTAGATTGTTATGCGGTTCCTAGGGTAGTAGAAGATAAAATAATCGGGCGAGTATGGAATGTTCGCGATGTAACTGAGCTTAGACGGTCTGAGCAAGAGGCACGCTACAATGCTAACCATGATCGCCTCACTGGTTTACCTAACCGCACACTTTTTCGTGAGCGCCTAAAGCAAGCTTTAAAACTTAATCATAGAAAAAACTTAGGTCTTGCCATTTTATTTTTGGATTTGGATGAATTTAAAATTATTAATGATAGCCTTGGTCATGAGGCTGGAGATGAACTGCTTAAACAAGTAAGTCAACGTCTTAGAGAGGTGCTGCGTGGTGAAGATTTATTGAGCCGTCACGGAGGGGATGAATTTGTATTGATGCAGCAAGGAGTGAAACATATTATGTCGGCCAGTGCATCCGCCGAACGAATTATTAACCTTTTCGAAAAGCCTTTTGAGTTGTCCGGTAAAGAAATTTATATCAGTACTAGTATTGGTATTGCGCTAACGCCAAACGATGGCGATACCCATTCACTGTTAATTCGTAACGCCGACATGGCGATGTATTATGCTAAAAGTCGCGGACGAAATAACTTTCAATTCTTTTCCGAGGGGTTAGAGCGACTCTCGTCTCATCGACTAAAAATAAAACATGATTTAAAACGAGCACTTGAAAAAAATGAGTTTCATTTAGTGTATCAACCCAAGGTGTCATTAAAAAATGGGAAAATTATGGGGGTGGAAGCACTTATTCGTTGGAAAAAAGACGGTAAATTGATTCCCCCTATGGAGTTTATTCCCATTGCAGAAGACTATGGGTTGATCGTCGCCATTAGTGAGTGGGTGATTGAAAATATCTGTCGACAAATTAGGCATTGGATAGATGCGGGTTTTAAAGGTGTAAAGGTGGCGATAAATATCTCACCTAGACATTTTGAGCGCGGTTCAGTATTGAATAATATCAATGAGGCGGTAAAAAAATATAAAATAGATCGAAAAAATATTGAAATAGAAATAACCGAAACGGCTATTATGGATGATGTTAATGTGGCTATTCAATCGATTCAAAAAGTGAAAGATCAAGGTATTGCCATTGCCATTGATGATTTTGGCACTGGCTATTCATCACTCAATTATCTAAAGCGATTACCCATTGATATTGTAAAAATTGATAAAAGTTTCATTGACGAATTAACCGTTTCCCCCGTAGACAGTGCCATGGTTTTTTCAATTATTACATTGGCGCATTTACTGGGTTATCAGGTGGTGGCCGAAGGCGTAGAAGACGAAAAAACCATGCTTGTTTTAAAATCAATGAACTGTGATTATTTGCAAGGGTACTACTTTAGCCGACCCGTGAGCGCCAGCGATTTGTCAGAAATGCTGACGAAGGATGTGCGCTTACAGTTTGATTGACGGCCAGTTTCACTTTAATGTAGCAAACTCAAATCTTATAAAATCCAGCTTAATCCCGCTTTTAATTTTTGCTTAGCATCCTGTTCAATAATATCGCCATGGGCAAGGATGATCCGCGTGAAAGGAAGTTCAAGTACTGTATTAAGACTAGCCCGTGCTTTTGCTCTATTCACATACACTAAGCGCAATATGCGTGGCCAGCCAACTTTTCCGTGACAGCCTCCCAATTTTAACCAAATGCGTGTTAACAAATGCGCGGATGTGACAAAATTTTCAATAATGTCGCTGGTAATAAGTGTATTGGACGAGGGGTGAAATAACACCGTCTCATGCATCATACTGCCGTGCACATTTATTGGCGTTAATTGCTCCTGCCAATCAGCATGGGGTACATCGTTGAATACCGCATCAAAGGCCAAGTCTTTACGCTTTTTATGTAAGGGTGCAGGTCCGTGCAGCAGTGCGCCGGGATACATACTTACCGCTTGTTGTGCATACTTATGGTGAAAATTATTAGGGCATACGATATGGCCAACCTCGCCTAGTTGGTCAATTTCTTGTTTAAGGTCGGGCGTTATAGTGATGGGAGAGTGCAATAAAAGTGTGCCGCTGCTTAATCGCACTACGGTCATGCGGGTGCCCACATGAAACAATAAAAATGTAGATGCTTGCTTTGCGCACCACAGATCGGTGGCGATATTTTGTAACGTGCTCATGCTAAAACCCCAAGTGATTTAATAGAGATGCCCTTATTATTTTCGGCTTAGTAAGCTTGTATCAACGGCCGCTGGCAAGTGAGTGATTAATAGTACTCATTTACATAAGATTAACAAATTTGGCGTTGTTGTTTTTTGGATAATGAGCTTACCGCCTTATCATAAGAGTATTGAATAAGGTCTTGTAAATAAGCTTCATCAAATTCAGTCACATCAATGATTGTAATCCAATGAAAGCGGCCCATGTAGCGGGCAGGCATTATGCCTTTCTGATCGGTTAGCTCTAAAAAATGCTGGGGACTGACACGAATACTAAAACGCCATTGCTGGGGGGCGCTGGTTTTAAAGTAGGCGAATTTTTTGCCCTGCACCTTAAACGTTAAAATATTAGCAGGGGCGGAATGAAGGCTCTCAACCGCACCGGTAAAATCCTTGCATACTTTTTTTACCTGTGAGCTGTTCATAAACACGAATTTCCGGTGTGAGCGGAGGGTAGTGTAAGTAAATTAGTTTAAGGGTAAAAGCATAATCGATGAGATAAAACTGCCCGCGGGTTTTAAAGGGCAGCTCTATTAATAGAGGCGCCCTAAACTTTATAAGTGCTTTTCAATGAAGCCTTTAATGGCTGAGTAGGGCTGCGCGCCTACGCTGGTGCCCACCGATTCGCCGGCTTTAAAGATCATCATGGTAGGAATACCCCTTACGCCATATTTGGCAAGTACGTCGGCCTCGCTGTCGGCATTTATTTTCACTATGTTCACTTTGCCTTGAAATTCCTCGGCCAGTTCTTCAAGGACTGGGGTGATCATTTTACAAGGGCCACACCAGTCGGCATAAAAGTCCACTAAGGTGATACCTGTACCGTTTTCGACATCGGCTTCAAATTGGCTGCGGGAAATCATAGGAACATTCAATTGAGTCATGTGTTTCTCCTGTGGTTTGATTCAATGGCGCTATTGTAATTGACCTTAAAATTAGAACTAGACACAATAAGCTCAACCTAACGTTCCACATATGGAACACTAAAAAGCTCGCACGGGCACATAAATGAAACTAGATAACCTCAAATTATTTGTACATACCTTAAAAGAAGGCTCTATCACGGGGGCTGCTGGCAAGTTGGGCATGGCCAAATCAAGTTTGTCGCGGCATCTTACTGAGCTTGAGGCGGAGTTTAATATTCGCCTATTGAACCGCCGCCCCAGAAACCTAAGCGCCACCGAAGCCGGCCAACTGTTGTTTGATCAATTGCAGCCGCTCATAGAAGGGTTAGATGAGGTCTCTCATTTCATGGAGCATTGGCGCGAGGAGCCTAGGGGTTCACTTGCCATGTTATTGCCACTGGAGTTTTTTAATGAAGACATGGGTGAGCTTACGGTGGAGTTCATTCAGGCCTACAAAGACATTAAACTTAACGTCAGCCATTACTCCGGTCCATTGCCCGCCAATAGCACGGACTTTGATTTGTGTTTTGCCCTGCACGACCGGCCACTGCCCGCCTCTGATTTAATTGCACGTTCATTAATGAGCGTGCCGCAAGGGATATATGGCGGCGCGCACTGTGCGGCCTATTGTGGTGAAAAAGCCGGCTTTGACGATCTCAGCCAGCTTTCTAGCGCACAAGTCATTTTACAACCCGGTGAACGTGACTGGTTGTTTAGAAGTCAGGCGGGCACTATCAGTGTGCCGGTATCAGGGCGATTAACCATGAGCAGTCAGCAGATGAGCATAGTGGCAGCGATCAGGGGGTTAGGGTTAGTGAAGCTGCCTTGTTATTTAGCTGAACAACAAGTGAGACAAGGAACCTTGCGCCAAATTCATACGCCGCTGCCGCTAGAAGCGCAAAGTGTATCTGTGGTCTATCCAGGAAGAGTGATGCCAAGAAAAAGCCGCGCGTTATTGGAATTTATTCAAGACAATATCGGGCGGCTGCATTCTAAAATATAAAGAATGGGTATGAAAAGTAAAATCAAACGTACAACAGCGAGGTGGCTGCACGCTTAATACATCTTATGTGTAATCGGTAAACTTTATGTTTTCAATTTCAGTCACTTTGCTTATTTAGCGCAGGCACCAGCTTTAAATGAAACCACTTTGGAATCACTGCAGGCGGTACAATCGTTGGCATATGTGACCCATTGGGTCGTTGGGCACGGGGCTTTAATACACACTAGGCCCGTATTTATTTTAGCACAGACAGGGCGGTATTCCCGAGTACACATTTGGGGCCTTGGGTCCTTACATGCGATGGAATTTGAAAACGTTTTTGTAACAGCGGGCTGGGCTTGAACACAACCACCTAAAGCCGCAATTAATAGGAATAAGCCGATAATATTGTATTGATACATATTATAAAAAGTGTCCGTGATAATAAATTTATTAAGACCGTTTATTTAGCACCTGTTTATTTTGGGGGGATGCCCATATCGTCTAAACGTAGCAGGATTTCAATCTTTCGAGTTTTTGCCACTTCCAGCCAAGAGATATTGTCCCGTGCGCCTAAAATAGCATATATTGAATTAAGGCCCATGCCTTTCATGGGCAGTATTTCTTTGTATAAATCGTAAGGGTCCCAAGCCATAAAGTCGGCCACGCTGTTAATGCCTATCCTACCTAATATTTCCTCACTTTTGGGGCCAAAGCCGTTTAAATCACGGATGCGTTGGGGTGGTTTAGGGTAAGGGTTGCTCATGGAAAACTCTGTGGCGGATGTATTAAAACGTAGGCTAAATTTACACGAATAGTTTGAATGGGTATACACACGGAGTTTGAGAAAGGTTTGCCATCTTAGGTGATAGCAAACTTAATAAAACGTATTGTTTACATACTATTTTTCTTTAAAGTCATCGCTACTATGACGTTCTAACAACTGCTCAGATTCGTCTCCCCAGGATTTATTAACAATACGTCCGCGTCTTACGGCGGGGCGTTGTGCAATTTCGTCGGCCCAGCGAATTACATTTTTATAGGTGTGTGCTTCAATAAATTCAGCGGCTTCATACACTTTATTTTTAACCAACGCGCCATACCAGGGCCAAATGGCCATATCGGCAATAGTGTATTCTTCACCTGCTATAAACTGATTGTTGGCCAACTGCTTGTCCAGTACATCTAACTGACGTTTAATTTCCATGGTGAAGCGGTCAATAGGGTATTGATATTTTTCAGGGGCGTAGGCATAAAAATGGCCAAAACCACCACCTAATAATGGCGTGGCACCCATTTGCCAAAACAACCAAGACATCACTTCAGTACGCTGCGGGCTTTCTTTAGGTAAAAAAGCATTAAATTTTTCGGCCAAATGTAACAAGATTGCACCGGATTCAAAAATGCGTGTTTCCGGCGTAGTGCTTCTGTCTATAAGGGCTGGAATTTTGGAGTTAGGATTAATGCTAACAAAGTCACTGCCAAACTGATCACCTTCCATAATATTAATGGTGTAGGCATCGTACTCAGCTTCTTTGATGCCCAGTTCAACCAGCTCTTCCAGCATAACGGTTACTTTAACGCCGTTTGGCGTGGCCAATGAATACAACTGAAACGGATGTTTGCCCTTAGGTAGGGTTTTGTCGTGAGTAGCGCCTGCAATAGGGCGGTTTATGTTGGCAAAGCGGCCGCCATTGCCTTCTTCCCATTTCCAAACACTAGGGGGCGTGTAGCTTGCATCGCTCATGGTCATTCCTTAATTTAAATACGGATTAACAAAGTTAGTGTCAATGTAGACCCTTTATATGGTGATGGGTAGAACACAATGCAAATGAATAACACTGTTGCAACACATGCCAAGCTGATTGATAACGGGGAAGTTAAAGGGGATATTGTGAAGGTATTCCCTAATAGCAGGTAGCGCAGGCACACGCGTTAAGTGAATTGAAAATAGCGTGTGGAAAAATAAATTTAAATATTACGAAGTGATATTAATGTAAAAAGGAAAGGAAACCTAAAAGTGGCACATATGAAACGCTTTATATTTTAAGTCGTTAAGAGATGTTAATAAAAGTTATTAACATCTCTTAACGTAATAGCATTTTAGTAAGGTGCCGAAACACGCAATCAGTGGCTCAAAAGATTGCTGCGACCAGCTAACACTCTTTATGTGTTAGAACAGGAATAAGCGGTGCCTGTGAGCATGCCCTTAGTAACGTTTATATTTGAGAAACCAATAGGTACATACAAGGTATCTGCGCCTAATTTTTTAGCCCTTTTCTTTAATGATATTTCAGCGAAATACCGAAAATCACGATATCTTTCAGGGGGTAATGTAGCAATCTTGCGGCAATTATCCGGCTCCATAAGCACAACATCTATTCCCAGAGTTGAGATAAAATTGAAGCCAAGATAGACGGACGAAATCAAAGTAAAAAGCGCACCTAATTTATATGTAATACTACTGCTCATATCAACGTAATCCTTGTTTTTATACATGCAGTTTAAAGTGTTTATTGCAGGTATGTATATTTATTTAATCGGATATAACTATACATGTTAAGTGACCATTTATAAGTTTAAAGTCATAGGCTTTATAATGTCTATTTACAGTGGTAGTATAGCGCCGATTTTTTGCGGTGTTGCAAATAGAGCATAGCCAATTGTAATTTCGCCTACCTAAACAATTGACCTAAGTATAAGGAAATACATGAAAACGTTATTCATCACAGCGGCATTGATAGCCACTATCTTGAGCACGGGCTGTGCGGGCCCATCCTACACCAGTTT
>MAAB01029691.1_pt1 | contig 24498 bp, 24 predicted proteins | sample 1115991 | NCBI WGS metagenome assembly MAAB01 (sample SAMN04961124, study PRJNA320927) | seawater metagenome | isolation source: sample BD02T18 sea water enriched with oil for 18 days | place: USA:Gulf of Mexico | collected 2013-07-27
ATGGTTACTGTAGATATTGTTGTGGCTAATATTTGGATGGCAGGTCTTTTATATATTGCAGCAAACCATAAAGCTATTGATGCCAAAAGTGGTGCGGATACCTCGGGTATTGATAAGTTAATTGCTGATGTTGAAGCATTTGAAAAAGAAAATAAACGTACACCAGAGTTGAAAGACTTTATGTTGATTATTGCTGTTGCTTTTGGTGCTGCTGGTCTTGCCCACTTTGCTGCTGATTTACTCGTACCATTTTTCCAACAAAACTTCCCTGAATTGAAGAAATTCAGCTTACACAGTAAGTTATTCTGGATTATTGTCTTAGTTACATCTATTGGTCTGACTTTATCTTTTACCAGAGTTAGACAACTTGAATCTGCTGGTGCTTCTAAAGTTGGTAGCAGTTTCTTATATATTCTTGTTGCAACTATTGGTTTGCACATGGATGTTACGCAAATAGCGGAAGCACCAAAATATGTAGTTATTGGCTTAATTTGGATGGCAATACACGTTATTTTGCTTTTTGCTGTTGGTCGACTTATCAAAGCGCCAATCTTTTATTTAGCAGTAGGGAGTAAAGCAAATATTGGCGGCGCAGCATCTGCCCCTGTTATTGCTTCCGCATTTCATCCATCATTAGCACCTGTTGGTGTATTATTGGCGGTACTAGGGTATGCCCTAGGGACTTATATGGCTTGGATGTGCGGGCAGTTACTACGTATTGTTGGTAGTTAATTAGATGTAAATCACCATCTTGCCGAACAAACAAGATGGTGTGAAAAGTCCTCACAACTTCTACAAAAAAGAGTTTGAGCATCTTTTAGGTGGTAAGTAAGGCATGTACATAATGTATGGAATATTGATAGGTATCAATTACGTCACTTTTTAAGGATACACCATGACAATTACATCAGTTTCAGTTAAAGGCATTGAGGTTGCTAATGAGCAACCTTTCGTATTATTTGGCGGCATGAATGTGCTTGAGTCGCGTGATTTAGCAATGAAAATTGCAGAACATTATGTAGAAGTGACTCAAAAGCTAGGGATACCTTATGTCTTTAAGGCTTCATTTGATAAAGCAAACCGCTCTTCTGTCAACTCATACAGAGGACCAGGCTTAGATGAAGGTTTAAAAATCTTTGAAGAAATCAAATCAACATTTAATGTGCCGATTATTACTGATGTTCATGAAGTTTATCAGGCACAGCCAGTAAGTGAAGTTGTTGATGTGATTCAATTACCTGCTTTCTTAGCAAGGCAAACTGATCTTGTTGTAGCAATGGCTAAAACTGGTGCGGTAATAAATGTTAAAAAACCACAATTTCTTGCTGCGCATGAAATGAAACACATCATTACTAAGTTCGGTGAAGCTGGTAACGAAAATATTATTTTGTGTGAAAGAGGCAGTTGTTTCGGTTATAACAACTTAGTCGTTGATATGTTGGCAATGGATGAAATGAAAAACTATGCGCCAGTTATCTTTGATGCTACGCATGCATTACAAAAACCCGGTGGACGAAGTGATAGTGCGGATGGTCGTCGTGCTCAAGCGGCACAATTAGCCCGTAGTGGTATGGCCATTGGTATCGCAGGTTTATTTATAGAAGCACATCCTGACCCTTCTGCTGCTAAGTGTGACGGACCTTGCGCATTACCACTAGATAAATTAGCACCTTATTTAGCTCAAATGAAAGCGATAGATGATTTAGTGAAAGGTTTTTCACCATTAATTACTGATTAGTATCGTGTCCTTGAGGGAGTGTTGCCTCTTTAACGATTACCCCTCAAAATGAAGAACTTGATAAATTACCAATAAAAAAAGGTGTCCTAGGACACCTTTTTTATTGGTGATCTTAATAACTAAGATCTTACTTCAGTAAATGTGCGAGCATTTTGAAATATGTTAACATGGAGCCCAAAAGCGATTGCCTCAGGCTTTGTATTCACTGTGTTTAGCATTACCTAACACAGTGTAGTTGAATTTAATTATTCAGCAATTAAATTTGCTGTAGTTAGCGTAACAGGCTTATTTTGATTTGCTGTTTGTTTTTGTTCTGCAAAACCTGAGTCTGCTGACTGTTGTGCAAAGACAATTTTAGCGGGTGTTAACGAAACCTTAAGACTCTTATGTGCTGCAGTTGTAAGTTGAGTACGATTTACTGGCTCAGCTTTAACAAGTGTAGACTTTGGTACGGCAGCCATGGCTACTGTACTTAAAAAAGATGTGGCGAGTAATACGGCAACTAAGTTAGTTTTATTAATGCATTTTTTCATTTTTTTATCCTGTGTATGACCTAATAATAAGTTTGTAATACTTTTGTAGATTTATTAGGACCATTTCTCGCGCCGGTTTTAGACTTCAAAATAAAGCGTATGGTTGGGAGCACACGCTATACCTGAGTTTCATAAAACATTGAGATGATGTCCTTCATCTACGGGTCGAATAATACGCAAGTTAGCAAAAAAATAAAAATGACTATAAGTAATCTTATTCATTAGAAAAACTAATGAATAATTGTTATGCTCTATTTGTAGGTTTTTATGCAGATATCAACGGTATCATTTAATTTTGATTGAATATTTAAGGGTGAATTTTGTCTAGTAGACTCCCTCCATTAAACGCCTTACGGGCATTTGACGCATCAGCAAGACAGCTGAGCTTTACACGAGCAGCAGAAGAGCTTTTTGTAACTCAGGCTGCCATAAGTCATCAAATTAAATCTTTAGAAGATCATTTAGGCATTAAATTGTTTATGCGAAAAAACCGTGCATTACTACTGACAGAAGAAGGTCAGTCGTATTATTTGGATATTAAAGATATTTTCACATCCTTGCATGAAGCGACAGAGCGATTACTGGCGCGTGGTGCTAAAGGGGCAATTACGGTTAGTTCACAAGCAAGTTTTGCCATCCAATGGTTAGTACCAAGGTTAACCGCTTTTAACGCCTTACATCCGGATATTGATGTAAGAATAAAAGCGGTTGATCAACCTGAAAACTCACTCACTGAAGATGTTGACGTTGCGATTTATTATGGTCGAGGTCGTTGGCCAAATATTTATGCGGATAAGTTGCATACCGAATATCTCATCCCAGTATGCTCTCCCTTATTAGTACAAGAGAATGTTGCTAATGGTAAACCACCTCTTTTAACCGTGGATGATTTGTCTGAGCACACGTTATTACATGATACATCACGTAAAGATTGGAAACGTTGGTTTAAGCAAGTGGGAGTTAAAGGCGGCAATGTTAACCACGGGCCTATTTTTAGTCATTCAGCCATGGTTTTACAAGCAGCTTTACATGGTCAAGGCATTGCATTGGCCTACAGTGTTTTAGCTAAGCCTGATATTGACTCTGGACGCTTGGTTTGTCCCTTTAACGATGTGTTAGTCAGTAAGAATGCCTATTTCATCGTCTGTCGAGACAATCAAAAAGATATCGGTAAAATCGCTGCTTTTAGGCAATGGATGTTAGATATGGTTGAAGCAGAGCAAGAGCAAATTACAGATGGACAAATAAGTTAATGAATAAGCAGAAAATAATTGTTAATGAAGACGGTAGTGAAATAAATATGCTCTTGAGCACTGTAGAAAATGCTAAAGCATTTGTTATCTTTGCTCATGGTGCAGGGGCTAATATGACACATGAGTTTATGAAGGATATAACGACGTTATGTAATGCCTCTGGCATTAACGTCCTGAGGTTTAATTTCCCTTTTATGGATAAAAGGGCGCTGACAGGTAAAAGATATCCTCCAGATAGAATGCCTAAGCTATTACTTTGCTACGAAACTGTTATTAAATATGTTGTCGAAAAGCACCTAAATAGGGAATTGCCTTTGTTCATTGGCGGTAAGTCTATGGGGTCTCGCGTTGCGGCAAGTTTAGTTGCCGATCCTGAGCTGTTAGAAAGCAGTATACTTAATCAAATATCAGGTGTTTTTTGTTTAGGGTACCCATTTCATCCAGCTAAGAAACCTGAAAATTTGCGTCTTGACCCCTTAGTCGATGCCAGTAAACCTATCTTAATTATACAAGGTGACCGTGATACCTTAGGCAATAAAGTTGAAATTATCAGCTATCAGTTAGCTGAGCACTGTCAGTGTGTGTTTCTAGAAGATGGCGATCACAGTTTAAAACCACGTGTTAAATCAGGCTTTACTCTTCAGTCTCATATGAAGCGAGCCGTTGAAGCAATGGCACATTTTTTTGAGTGCCAAACCATTTCTGACAAAGCCTAACATGAGAAAAGAGATGAATTCTACGAATATACATCAGCAGCCAGAGATGAATTTAAGTCGTATGGCAGTTTTACTTAAATGTATGATGATTAGTGTTGGTATCAGTGGTTGTTTTTCTGTACTATTCGGCGCTTGGTTAGCACACGGTGGTCAAGCATTACCTGTGAATGTGCAATCTAGTTTGGCAACAGCACTACAATATCAATTTATTCATACTCTTGCGCTGTTTGCTACCTTGGTTTGGTTGAAAAGTGCTAAACCATCAAAGGCCTTAATCGGTGCGAGTGTAGCCTTTGTTATCGGGCTTTTATGCTTTTGTGGCACAATATATATTAAGTCTTTTTTTGAACTTGCCTTTATCGGTAAGTTAACACCTTTTGGCGGCATCTCTTTTGCGCTTGCTTGGTTATTGTTAGCACTAGAAGGTAAAAATAATTTTTAACGACACTTTGATAGTGTTAATACGCTTGCGTTCATCATTCATTTTAGCGAACGTTAGATAAAAAAGGTAAAAACAACATATGACTTCCATCGTATTATTTTGTCGACCAGGCTTTGAAAAAGAGTGTGGCGCAGAAATCCAAGAAAAAGCTGCTTGGAATGAAATGTATGGCTATTTAGAATTAAAGAAAAACCAAGGATTAGTTTTTTTTCATTTACACGTGAGTGAACACGGCGAAGCATTAATGAATAAATTGCCGCTTAAACGACTAATCTTCGCTCGACAGTGGTTTATTACAGTCACCGAAAAAATTGACCTTCCAGATTATAATCGCGTTGAAGCCATTACTGAAGCATTAGGGGATGAATGGCAATACAGCGATCTACGTATGGAAATGGCTGACGATAACGATGGTAAATCGTTAAGTAAATTTTGTCGAAAACTTTCAGTTCCTCTGCGTCAAGCATTACGTAAGAATAAAGTACTTACACAAAAGGGGAATAATTCAGCAGATGATCCTGAAGGTGCCATTTTGCATGCATTATTTCTTAGCGGGCAGGAAGTGATTTTAGGCTTCTCATTAGCCCGTAATAGCTCTCCTCATGTCATGGGGATCCCTCGTTTAAAATTCCCGAGCGCATCACCGAGTCGTTCAACGTTAAAGCTTGATGAAGCCTTTTTACATTTCATCCCTCGTGATGAATGGGATGAGCGGCTAACATCAGGTATGAATGCTGTTGATTTAGGTTCAGCGCCTGGCGGTTGGACTTATCAATTAGTGCGTCGTGGCATGATGGTTACTGCAATAGACAATGGTCCGATGGCCGAGTCTTTAATGGAAACTGGGCAAGTAAAACATAAGATGATGGATGGTTTTAAGTACACGCCAATGAAACAAAATGTTTATTGGTTAGTGTGTGATATGATAGAAAAACCACAACGTGTAGCTAAGTTAATGAGTGAGTGGTTATTACATGGCCATTGTAAAGAAGCGATGTTTAACTTAAAACTGCCTATGAAAGGTCGTTATCAACAGGTTATTGACGATCTACAAACAATTAAAGATGCCTTTAGTGAACATAAAGTTAAATATGAGCTTTACGCTAAACACCTTTATTATGATCGTGAAGAAATCACTGTACATGCGCGTTTACTTTCGCCAGCACCGCTAAGTCATAAAGAGTAGTTACACCATTTAGTGTCCTTACCTAGATCTGGAAATAAAAAAGCCATCAAGTTCATTGCGAAACTTGATGGCTTTTTTGCTTTATATTTATAATTCTCGCTTACTTAGAGTCTCTCAAGTACAGCTTGAGTAAAGTCAGTAGTACCATGAGTACCGCCCAAGTCTCCAGTTGTTCTATCACCAGTAGCAATAACATCGGTAATAGCAGATCTAATTTTTTCTGCTTTATCACCCATATCTAAATATTCTAGCATTTGAATTGCCGCTAATATCACAGAGGTTGGGTTTGCTAAGTTTTTACCCGCAATATCAGGTGCACTACCATGAACTGCCTCAAAAATTGCGCATTCTTCACCAATATTAGCGCCTGGTGCCATACCAAGTCCGCCGACCAAGCCAGCACATAAGTCTGATAAAATATCGCCAAATAGGTTAGTAGTTACGATCACATCAAACTGTTCTGGATTCATAACCAGTTGCATACAGCAATTATCAACAATCATTTCTGTTGATTCAATCTGTGGGTAACGCTGGGCTACCTCACGAGCAACTTTCAAAAATAAACCCGAAGTTGATTTCAGTATATTTGCTTTATGAACAGCTGTTATTTTTTTGCGACCTTCTTTAATCGCTGTTTCGTAGGCAAAGGTTATTATTTTTTCAGCACCTTCACGCGTAACAATACTCATTGCTTGTGCTTCACAGCCGTCATCAGAAGTTACTTGGCCAGCACCTGAATACATACCTTGCGTATTTTCACGCACTGTTAAAATATCGATGTTTTCGTAACGTGCTTTTGTGCCCTTAAATGATAAGACTGGGCGAAGGTTTGCGTATAACTTAAATTGTTTACGTAAAGTAACGTTGATCGAAGTAAAACCTTCACCGACAGGAGTCGTGAGAGGACCCTTTAAGGTGATTTTGTTTTTTTCGATAAGGTTGATAGTTTCTTCTGGTACTAACTCACCATGCTTCTCTAAGGCTGTTAAACCCGCATCTGCGAATTCATAATCAAAATCACATCCTGCTTTATCTAATATTTGAATCGTAGCATCGATAATGCTTGGACCTATACCGTCGCCAGGAATTACCGTGATGGTTTGTTTAGTCATTAAGTTCACCTTGTCATAATACTTCGGGGGTAATATGTCGTCTCTTAATTTGGACTAAGCGACAACATACATTTAATTAATTGCGTAATGCACTACTGAGATATTAAAACGTCAGCCCAGAGCTTTTAATAGGGCATTTTATATCATGGAAATGCTATGTATGCGAGCTTGAAAGCTTTTACTGTAGCCGACAAAGTATTGATACTTCGATAGCCTAAAAACTTAACAAATGATAGTAGAGGGTTAGGTAGTTAGTAGCAATCTGACTTTAGTCTATAGTTGGTACATTTTTACTTTTGATTGAATGGTTTTTAACAATGCCCCATTGTTCAGGATAATTGTTTCCTAAACCTATTTCTTTAAGAGCCCCATTTACAAATAAAAGAAAAGTGCATTCATCTTGTGTAGTGATACCATCTGATTTAACGTGCTGGGTACGATAAAACATGACTTGGTAGTTAACGTTATCAATTGTTCTTGCTTCGGTGATATCAGGACTGCCTAATTGAGTTAATGCTTGCTCGAAAGTAAAGCTATCTAACGTTACTTTGGCAATGAATTGTCGATTATATGCTTCTCTGTCTTTCCATTTCATTTGATCAGGGCTGTCATCATAAAAAGTAATAACAAGGGCAACAAAAATGCCATAAACTGAAAGGGCAAGTAAAATGCGGCCAATTATTTTTTTATTCATAGTATCTTATCTTTTTATATTAGCTTTTTTCGTCATCAATGATGTTTATATTAGCATTAATTTCAGCTTCAGATGAAGGCATTGTTATGCGTATATCTTTTAAATTAAAGCCTAAAGGGATATCTTGTTTTAGCGTTAATAGTTTTCTCGCTAAATCCATCTGTTCTATGCTTTGTGTTAACTTCTTAGTTAGAGAACCTTTCAAATCGGTGGCCTCAAGTATCGCCTTTAAAGAGCCATACTGGTTAAGTAATTTTGCTGCGTTTACTTGACCAATACCGCTAACACCTTCAATTTTATTGGTATTATCACCAGTCAAGGTCCAGAAATCTATCAGCTGAGATGTTTTAACACCAAACTTATTTTGCACATGATCTTCATCTAAATAACGGCGATTAAAATAATCATAAATATGAATGTTAGGATTAAGCAGGGGGAGGAAACCTTTATCGGTTGAAATAATAGTAACTTTTTGACCGTGCAGCGCCATTTTTACCGCTAAAGTGGCGATAAGATCGTCTGCTTCGTCTTCCTCGGATGTTAATGAATCTACACCTCGCTCCATAAAAGCATCTTGTATATCCATTAGCTTATTTGCAAGGTGCTCAGGCATTTTTTTCCTGCCTTTCTTATAACCCTCAAATAATTGATAACGCCAACAGGGGTGTTGGCTATCAAATACTGCTAAAGCGTGTGTTGGCTGATGCTGCTCTATAATTTTTTCTAGCGCGTTTACACAGGTATTTTGTGTATTAAATAGTACTTGTTTCAAAGTACTAGCAGAGAGCCCATTGTCGTGATCCTGTTTTATTTGGTTAAAAGGGCGCTCTTGTACCGCGTACACACGACGAATTAAGTTTAGCGCATCAATGAGTATTAAGTGGGCAGACAATATTAACCCTCAATCACTTTATAGCAGGGAATATATTCACTGCCAGGCAGCTTCATTCGCTGTTGTTTTACAAAGGAAGCAAGGAGTTTATCCATCAAGGCCATAATTTTCTTATCGCCTGATATTTCAAAAGGACCAAACTCTCTGATTGCTTTGATGCCACCCGATTTAACATTCCCTGCTACTATGCCTGAAAAGGCACGACGTAAATTAGCCGCGAGTTCAGCCGTAGAAAGATCATGGCTAATATTTAAGTTGGCCATATTTTCATGCGTGGGTTCAAATGGGTGTTGAAAGTCATCGGCAATCACCAGCGACCAATTAAAGTGATAGGCGTCACCGGTTTCTTTTCTATGTGCCAGTACATTATCTAAGCCGTGTTTCATTAATTGAGCTACTTTAACAGCATCATCAACGACTATTTGATATAACGACTGTGCTTTGGGACCTAGCGTGGCGCCAATGAAAAGGTCTATTTCATTGAAATATTCGATAGCGTTAGCAGGGCCTGTAAGAATTATAGGTAACTGTTGCTCTGCATTTGTTTCGTTAAGCATAATCCCCAAAATATAGAGTAATTCTTCTGCAGTTCCAGCACCTCCAGGAAATATAATTATCCCGTGTGACATGCGCACAAATGCTTCTAAACGTTTTTCAATATCGGGCATTATAACCAATTCATTTACTATTGGGTTTGGTGGTTCGGCGGCAATTATACTTGGTTCAGTTAAGCCAATATATCGTCCTTCTTTAATACGCTGTTTTGCATGGCCAATTGTTGCACCTTTCATCGGGCCTTTCATCGCGCCAGGGCCACAACCTGTGCATATATTAAATCCGCGCAAACCAAGTTGGTAACCAACATCTTTAGTATATTTATACTCATTGTGCTTTATTGAATGGCCACCCCAGCAAGTGACCAAGTTCGGTTCGGTTTCTGGCAGTATGGCATCAGCATTTCTCAAAATATCAAACGTTGCATCTGTGATGCCTTCAGATGAGCAAGGCATTGTTCTGTAACGACTATGAAGAAAAAGAATATCGCGTAATACAGCTGAAAGGTGCTCTCTAATGCCTCTAATTATTTTGTCGTCAACAAAAGCGTGCATAGGTGGGTTTTTTAAATCAATTTTTACACCACGCTCTCGTCTTAATACATGTATTTCGAATGAAAGATATTTTTGATAAATTTCTTCGGCATCATCCGTATTTGAGCCAGCGTTGAGCACGGCAAGGGAACAATTTCGATAAAGCGTATATAAGGTGCTGCTGACTGAATGCTGCAGTTGATCAACTTCTGCTTGTGACAGTAAGTTCATGTTTCCAACCGGGTTAATTTGAGTATGCATAGCTCACTCCTGTTATGCTAATAACTTATGAAAAACAGCTGTTCTGGTGAGAGGAAGTAGGCTTGATTAAGTCGTTTATTACCTCGCTACTTAATGTAAACGACTTGGTTCTTGCCTTGTTTTTTAGCTTTATACATTGCTTGATCTGCACGTTCAAAAGCAATATGGATATTATCGTCAGGTTTTATATGCGTTGCGCCAATTGAAAGGGTGATGCTGACCTTATTACTTTTAAATTTAAAAGGTAGGCGAGCTACGAAGTTGTTCAAGGCATTGAGTTCAGAAAATAATGCTTCTTCTTCTACTTTAGAATAGATCAGAACAAATTCTTCGCCACCATAACGTCCAACAAAAACGCTTTTATTAACGCTTTTCACAATAGAATTGGCAATAACTTGCAGTGTTTTATCTCCTGCAGTATGGCCATAGGTATCATTTATTTTTTTAAAGTCATCAATATCAATAACGACTAAGGCAAGTGGAAATGGCTTGCGATGAAAGCGGATCATAGTCTTAGCAAAGAAGTCATCGAAAGCGGCTCTGTTGGCGAGCTTGGTTAGCGCGTCTTGCATGCTTTTTCTTTGCTGTTCAGCAAGCTTTTCTTCAAACATGTCACTTTGTTTTTCAAGTTGCTCAACCTTTGCCGACATGTCATTGAGCTTCTCAGCTAATTGTTGATGGTTTTCTTGTTCAAATTTCGACTTTTGCTCTAAGGTATTAGAAATTACTTGTAGTTTTTCGTTTATATCTTCTTTTACTTGAGTCAACGTAAGTGCTTTTTCAACAGTTCCCGTCATATCTAATAGTTGACTTTGTAACTTCTGATTAATTATATCGTTTGTTCTTTGAGAGTTTTTCTGTGTGACAATCGTTTCTTTAACAGCACTTTGCACTGTTGTTAACGTAGCACTTAAACTCGTTAAAAAGTTTTTAGCATTTTTTTGTTCATCTTTAAAATCAGCAACAATTACATCAAAAATATCAATGAAGTTTTGCAGAAGTTTCTCACTCGATTGATTAGTCATTAATTTTTTCTTAATGGCCAATAAATCACTAGTGTGCGCTTTAGATAAAGGTAAAGCACTGAGTGATACTGAGATTCTCTCAAGAAATAGGGCATCGAGAACGATAGCACCAGCTTCTACCGCTTTTTTACCATCAGATGAAACAATCGGCGGCGCTTGTAATATTCCTTGATTAGACTGGGTACCTTTGGCTTTTAGCGCATGATCATAAAAGGTTAAAAGTTGGCTTAATAAAGGAATATATTGAATTAGAGAATCTTTACTGTCCTTTGTTTCGCTCAATAAGGCACGTAGATCTCTACGCAAATCCCCAGGTAAACCATTTATTTTCTGTAAGCTCTCACCAGCTTGATTAAACTGTTCTTGTACATGAGAGATATTTTTTCTATTAGTTATGCTGTGCTGTTGTAACAGTTTTGAAATAACTGAAATTTTATCTTCAATTTCACCAATTGGAGCAGACTTGCTAAAAAGTGTTCTTAATTGAGCTAGACGGTTATCTAATTCGAGGTCAATGCCTTTAGAAACTAAGGTCAATTTTCCGATAAATTGAATGAGCAGATTAGATTGCAGATTAAAATCATCTTCTAATGAACTACGGGACTCGATTGCTGTATCAAGTTTCCTTTTTAGTGCAACTAGTTGCTTTTGGGCAACAGAACTGTCATTCATAAAACCAATAAATCCTTAATGAGGAGGGATAGTTAGTACGTAAAATAATCAAAATAACATAATTAATGCTTTCTTTATCGTTATTTATATAGATAACTAATTTATTACGATTACTTTATTCCTATTATAAGACAGTTTATACCATAAAAATGTTATTTATCAGTATGTGAGTGAAAAAAAATTACTTTCATTGTTCCATAGTAAATTTTGGTAGTATTGCGCATTTTTTCAAGGGTAAAATAGTATCACCTTTTATCGGCAATTTTCTGTACCAACAATAAGAGAATTTACTCAAGTGTTTACTTTTAGAATTAAACTCATAATCGCTATAACGTTATTTTTTATACAACTATTTCCAGCTATTGCAGCTGTGCAAGTTAATATTAATGTAGAACAGCCAGAACATCATATTGCTATCGTAGAACTTGAATTTGATCAAGTTAACGAAAGTAAAGTTGATTTTTATTTACCGACTTGGCGAACTGGGCGGTATGAAACACTTAACTTAGCCAATGGAATTCGTCAATTTGTTGCTAAAGATGGCCAGGGCAATGTGTTGAGTTGGCACAAAACAGATAAAAACACCTGGCAGGTGGAGGGGACTTTACATAAAAAAGTCACGTTAACTTATCAGATTTATGCGAATCAATTGGCGAAAAGAACTCGCCATATTGATGATAGCCATGCATTTATAGATAGTTCTGCCGTTGTGCTTTATTCAAAGGTAAGTAGAGCTGAACAGCATATTGTTCAGCTTTTAGTACCTAAATCATGGCGAAGTTTCTCAGGTCTTGAAACAGGAGAAAACAGTCACCAATTTATCGCAAGTAACTATGATCAATTAGTTGATTCTCCGATCGAAACCGGTATTAACGAACACCATGAGTTTAGCGTTGAAAATCGTTTGTATGAGCTAGTCATATGGGGAGAGGGGAATTATGACAGCACAAAAATGCTTAAAGACTTACAAGTTTTAGTAAAGCAAAGTAAGCATATTTGGCAGGACTATCCATTTAAACGATACGTATTTATGGTGCATGCAACGAGTGGTGCTCGTGGTGCAACAGAGCATGTTAACTCAACTATAATTCAGCGCTCGCGTTTTAAATTTTCAACCCGTAAAGATTATCTTAGTTTTATCGCTGTTGCCGCTCACGAATTTGTTCATACATGGAATGTAAAGCAGTATCGCCCAGAAGGTATCGTACCTTACGATTACCAGCAAGAAAATTACTCTAACTTGTTATGGTTAGTCGAAGGCTCAACTAGCTATTTACAATACCAATTATTATTACGTGGTCATTTAATGACAACAGATGAGTTTTTTAGTGCGTTAGCTAAACGGATTACTGCACATCGTCATAAGCCCGGCAAAGAGACACAAAGTGTTGCGCAAGCCAGTTTTGATACTTGGATAAGTGAAGGAGGGGATTACGGTAATAATCACAGTGTAAATATTTATGCCGAAGGGTTTTTGGCTTCTTGGTTACTGGATTTCGATATCCTGACTAAAACTGAATTATCGAAAAGTTATCGTAATGCTCACAATCAACTATATCAGCAGCATCGTCTGCCAAATAGTTATAACGAAGAAGACGTGTTATCTATCTTAAAAGGGATAACGGGTGATGATTATCACGAATGGTGGCAAGAAAATATTCAAGGCACAACAACAATTGACTTTCCACTTTTGTTAGCAAAAGCAGGGTTAGAAATGACTTATGCTAACGGTGTAAAAGATAAAACAAGCAAGCAAACTAAAGTATGGACTGGACTCAAAGTTAATGTGGAAAATCACGATGTGATTGTCTCATCGGTAGAGAGAGATAGTCCTGCGTGGCAAGCAGGGATAACTACAGAAGATATTATCGTTGCTATTGATGGTTTACGTTTGGCAGATAACGAACTAGAAAATCGTTTAAAAGACTTTAAGCCTAAGCAAATTATTACTATTTCATATTTTCGACGAGATCAGTTAAAAACAGCAAGGGTTAAGCTTGCTGCAATAGCTAAAAATAAATTGAAAATTATGCCAGTTGAAAAAGCGAGCGTTAGACAAAAAGCATTTTTTAAAGCATGGACTGGTGTAGATTTTCCTGAAGAGAAATAACCAATGAAAGCATTAAAGCGCTTAGGTTTGTTTGCTTTAATGCTAGATTATTGCTGCTAAGAGCAAAACACTTTCATTATTGACGTAATGTTCTAGCAGAAGGTGCTGATTCCATGCAACTACTGCGGAATGGGTTAATATCTAAGCCACCACGGCGAGTGTAGCGTGCAAAAATAGTTAATTCATCAAGTTGACAAAACTGCTGTAAATCACAATAAATTCTTTCAACACATTGCTCATGAAACTCATTGTGTTGACGAAATGATATTAAATATTTCAACAAAGCTGAGTGGTTAATAGCTTTACCGCGATAGTGAATATAGACACTCGCCCAATCGGGTTGGTTGGTGATTAAACAGTTAGACTTTAACAAATGGCTGACTAGGTGCTCTTCAACTTGGGAATCTTCAACTTTATTTTGTGCGGTAGCGAGCAGCGTTGCGTCATATTGATAATTATCGATACTAATATCTTCACCATCAATACAAAAATAGGTGTCTTTATTTGTCGCAATAGCTAAAGCAGGACAGTGATCAACTCCAAATAAATTGACCGTAGCCTTCGCCCCTGCAATTTTTGATAAATCGTTAGTTAATCGCTGCTCTACCTCTTTAACACTCGCAAAACGAGTTTGATTAAAACTGTTTAAATAGAGTTTAAATGATTTTGACTCAACAATGTTTTCGCTGGTGCATGCAAAGCGAAATTCGGCCACGGCAACGATGGGCTTACCTTTGTTATTAAGCCAAGATAATTCATAGCCATACCAGACATCTTCACCAACAAAGGGTAAATTGCTTTGATTTAGCGATAAGTCATCCCTATTTAAACTTCTAGGTACTCCTTGCAGTAAATCTGCGGTATATTCGCTGCAATATTGTGTACTTTTACCCAGTGTTAATTTGCTGAGTTCTGTTGCATTTTGATAATTGGCCATAATTTTTTCAGTAGTGAGCTAGTATCTCGCTATTTTAAAGGATCTTTCTTTATATGACATCTACAAATAAAACTTTAACACAGGCACTTTTAAATTTTAGTGAAGACTATAGCCAATACCATATTGAGCAATTTGGACACCTTCCAATAGTAGAGCGGGATGAAGAATGGCTATCCCCTTGTGAGCAAGGCTCTCATGATGCGGATCATAATTATTGGCAAGGCTGTGCAATTAACAACGACAACCTGCCTGAGAACACAGAAAAGGCGCTCTCTTTTACAAATGTAGAGTCAGCACTGAATATCGAGTTACACCCAGACATAAAAGTCTATTTTACAACTCTTTTTAGCGGAGATATTGAAGCGAAGTGTGATGAAGGCAAGTTATCTCTTCTTTTTGCTTGGAACAGGGAAGACTTTGAACGATTACAAGAGAACATTATCGGTCACATCTTAATGAAACAAAGGTTAAAACAAGATGAAACTATTTTCTTCGCAGTAACCGACGAAGAAGATATGATTATTTCTGTAGACAACAATAATGGGCAAGTCTGGGTTGAGCGGGTCGGTTGTAAGCCACATAAAAAAATTAGTGACTCATTAGTTGAATTTATTTTGCAATTAACACCCTCTAGTGAAATAGGCGAAAAGTAATAATATTAAGCGTTTTATTTTTTAGTCAGTTGTTCATCTAAATTATTAATGAGCAACTTCATTTCGGCGAGTTCTTTTTTCAATTCAGCTAACTCTATGGCTAAAGACTGTTGTATCACTTTTTTTATCACGCCATTTTCAAGTAATGACTCCAGTAATTCAGACGTGTTGTGAGTTGATAAATCGGCATTAACGTCTTGCTCCTCGGTGATTAACGGAGCAATAAACTCAGGTTGATGTTGCCAGTTTTTAAGCGTAGTAATTACCATAGCTAATGGCGCTCGTTGAGTTAATTTAGCTTTTATTAAAGCAACTGTTGGCTTTTTCCCTGCGTTAGCTAGTTGATTAGCACAGATTAAAATTTCATCGATAACTGTCATTTTGCTTACTGATTTAGATATTGTTAATTAATTTAACTATATTTTAGCGAATATTGCTAATGAAGTCTCTGCTTTCATTTTTTTATTTTTAAAAGTTATTTAAATTCAAAGCTTTAACTAGTTGGCTTGTTTGTTGCCTTATATCTTTGAACATTATAATAAATCGTAAAATACTTTAGGAAATATCAACATGAAAAAATCAATAATTGCTTTACTGATCGCAGCTCCTCTTGCTATGACGTTATCTGGCTGTGTTATTAAAATAAATGATGATGGCATTGAACATGGAATGGTTGGTGATAGTGAAAATCGAACTTATGAAAACCGTAAAAAAATTGCCAAAATACAATTAGGTTCTTCTTTTATGGATATACAAGAAAAGTTAGGTGTCTCTGATTTTTCTGAGACTTATTCTGAAGGTGATAATACAGTGCGTGTATTGTATTACCGTACCCAACGTAAACATAAAGATGGTTTAACGACAAAAGATGAATGTACTTTTCTACAGTTTATTAATGGTCAGTTGGTCGAAACAGGTAATGGTGGCGATTATTCAAAAATTGATAAGACTCATTAAGTATTAGTTCTTTTAGCCTTCAATACTCCGCATTGCGGGGTATTTTTTATTTCAAATTATTTGTACGAAGGCTTATGGAAAATTGATTATATTTGACCTATTTGAAATTATACTGCTATGGTGGGTTGTTAGATTAAAAAATCCACCGTCAGAATAGAGGCAATAATGAGTGAGACAGTTCCGGTAGAGAGTAGTGTTGATAGTGATATAAATCAAGACGTTAATATTCGAGCGACTTATTTAGGAGCTCATGAGTTGAAGTTAGCTGCGTCTCTATTATATCAAGCTTATCATGATGACCCTGTATTTTTAGATATTTTTAAGGGTGATAAAGAAGACTATGAACAACGTCTTCGTGGCGCTATAAGAGAAGAGCTTAATGCCTTCTGGCAAGCTAAACAACCTATGATTGGTTTGTATCTTGGCGAAGCTATGGTTGGGGTTGCTTGCATTAATAGCCCTGACGAAAAATTAACGAGTGATCGTTTTTGGCATTGGCGTTTAAAAATGCTGTTGAATGCTGGTTATTTTAGTACTAAGAATATGATGCAAAAAGAACAAACAGTATTGGCTGCAGTACCATTATCAACGTTTCATTTTTTATCCTTTATCGCCGTTCACCCCCTGCATCAACAACATGGTTTTGGGTACTATTTAATGGCCGCTGTAAATACGGTTCTTGATGAACACCCAGAAAGTGAGGGGGTTGCTGTATACGCTACATCTGGAAAGTTTAAAGAGTTTTTTAAACAGGTTGATTATCATACAGTAAAAGAAGTTGCTGTAGGAAATGTCTGCGGTACAGTAATGGTGCACTATCGAAATAAAAAAGAATAAACCTCAACCTATTTTTCGCGGCTAGTTCTAGCTTCGATTCTCTGCGTTTAATCCTTCAATAAAAATAGCACTAATAAAGTGCTATTTTTTATGTAAGACATGTCTTACATCGCTGTGAGATATATTGGCAATTTATGCTGAAAAATCCCTCTGTAACACGGTAAGTTGTTTATTTTACTTGTTTTTTTTAATTTATTTTATTGTTACATATTTTTTACATTAAGGAATATGTTGTTAACCCACTTCGACAAAAAGTAATTAAGTGTATTATTAGTCTTGTCAGGGAGACAAGAAGCAGGGGGCTTCAGCATTGTTCGCAGTGCAATTAAGGAAGATGCAAGTTACTGATATGGAATCTATTGACTTAAGGACTTACCGAGGACGGTACAAAACTTAAGGATAAGTTAATAACGTTGGATGCACTGGATGCTGTTCAAGGAAGATATAAGTATGGATGCTTGTGTCAGAAAATGGAGAGCCTAAAGCAGGATGCTTTAATTTTATCAATACTTCGGTGTTATTTAAAATAGGGTTTATTAAGGAAACTTTAAGGAAAAAGTTTAGTGGCTGGATGCCACCATGGAATAGAAATAACAGGATGTGGCTGACAAAAGCCAATATCAGGAAGATGTTAATTATGGATGATTAATTGAAAAATTTAATTTTTCTCAATGGATATGGGTGGACCCATAAAGGATTTACTAAGGATAGTTATTCAAGGAAGAAGTGAGATAATAAATATGTGTGCTGGATGCACCATATAAGCTAGTTATAGAAATGCGACTCATTGAGTCGCATTTTTTATTGGTGAAAAACTGACTACTTTTAAAAAAATTACTCGACCCGACTCATTTTTAATCTTTAAATCCTTGTGACATACCTTACTGAGGGAGAGACTCTCTTTCACCCTTAACTCCTCAATAAAATCGATCTCACTCAGTCGATTAAATAATAATTTGACATTTAGTATGAGAATTAATAGCACTTTACTCCACTGCTAAAGAGATTTTTCATTCCAATTTTTAGTGACGATGTGACTGTTTTAATCTAAAGTAAAGATGTTAATTTACTTATAGTATTGGTTTAAGCGATATGTTTAGTGTTGATCAACTTCAAGCCTTTATCACAACGGTAGAAACAGGTTCGTTTTCTGCTGCCGCGCGTAGTTTGAACAAAGTTCAATCCGTGGTGAGTCAGCATGTTATAAATTTAGAGATTGACTGTAATAGTCTGTTGTTTGATCGCTCTGGACGATATCCACTACTTACAGAGGCAGGTAAGAAGTTATTGCCGCATGCACAGGCAGTGATCTATCAGCACCAACGGTTAAAAAACTCGGCAATAGCATTAACTGATAATACGCCAAGAGAAATAACAATAGCGTTAGACGAAGGGATCTCATTTAAACTTATTGCAGGTATTATTAGTAAATTACAGGATAAATTTCCCAATATTACTCTCGAATTCTTAAGTGCTTCAAGCCCTGATATAATCGATATGCTAAAAAATGAAAAGGCGTTAACGGGGATTGTTTTTAGCGAATTGACCATACCTACTTATTTAGATTTTGAGTGTATTGGCTCAATAAATTTTGATTTATACGTTGCTAACTCTCATCCATTGGCAAGCCAACAATGTAAAAATATTGATAGTTTAAGACTGCATCGCCAGTTACTTATTCGTTCTCGTAATACGCAATCAAGCAGTTTTCAATTGAAGGTGAGTCCTAATGTTTGGTATGCAGATAATTACTTTTTATTGCTTGAACTTGCATTACAGGGGAATGGTTGGTGTTTATTGCCTAATCATATTGCTAATGAATCGGTTGAAAGTGGTCAGTTAGTAAAGTTACCACTTGAGTTTGAAGAAATGAGGTGGCAGGCGAATGTTGATGTAGTTCAGCACCAACGACACAGCAACTTGGAAGTATTTAAAGTACTTAGGCTTTTATTGCGAAACCTATTATAAAATAAATAAACTTCTCCTCATATAGCGGAAATAAATTTAATACTGGTTAAACGCTTTATTGTTGCCTTTGACATTCAATCACTTGATGTTAAATTTGAGACGACTATAGTCTTTTGCAACTATGAGGATTATTACTAGATGATAAAAAGCAGCCATCATGACTACTCGGCACAAAAATAGCTAGGAAGCTTCAAATTGATCAGCAAAGATTAACCAGCCAGTCTTCGTTGCATTAATGGGTAAATCTTTAATGGCAGTATATTCTTCTGAATAGTACCATTTTTGCGCTTGTCCTTTTGATTCAAACTCGATGACAACTGTTACGTCTTCAGGGTTACCTTCAACGATTTTACTATCCATTGAAGCGACAAGTAAACGGTCTCCAAATTGAGTTGTTACTACTGTTGCTTTTTGAGGATAGCCAGCATCACCTTCTAGTTTAGTTGGGTCGATACTATAGTTTGTGATGACATAACATTTAATAATTATCCCTCTTTTGATTTCCAAACTTACGTTTATCTGATTATTCATAGCGGGTTAGGCTGTACTTTCCTGTTGCTGTAGTTGCTTTAGTTGGCTGCGCAGTTCATTTAATGGTAGCGCACCTGATATCACCCATTGATCATTTACCACCAATGAAGGTGTCGATTGAATATCAAATTTACGCGCTAGCTTTCGGTCTCGATTAACCTCTTGCACTCTATCTGGAGATGTATAGTCTTGAAGAAATCGCTGTCTATCTAAACCAATTTCAACGGCAATATCAGCGAGGACACCTAAATCAGCTATATTACGGTTTTCACTCATATGTGCATGTGTCACCGCATCAAAGTAATCCCAATACTCTTGCTGACCACCTTGTTTCTGTGCCGCTTTACAGGCGATTAAACCAGGTGTCGATATAGGGTATTCGAAAGATTCCTCGCGCATACCTTCAACATTGACACGCTTTTGGTCATCAGCCAGAACACATTGTTGCCAATGGCCTAGGATAATTTTCTTTGCTTTTTTCATCGAACCAAACTTACCTATCATTTCGTCCTTATCTGCCGACAATGCAAAGGCATGATGATGCACATCTAAATTTATTTCTTTAGCAAGTTGACGCAACCGTGGTGACAATACATAACACCAGCCGCAAATTACATCGTGAAAAAAATCGATTTTAAGTTTATGTTTCATGAGGTTTCCTTAAGAAATGAGTCTAAATATTAATAATATGCTTGGACTTACCAAGATATCTCTGGCCCTGAAGGGACGATGCCATATGGATTGATATGCTTATGGGAAAAATAGTAATGTACCTTCATGTATTCCAAATCAATGGTTTCTTTGATTTTGGGAATAGCGACTAAATCCAACATATATTTGTATAGGTGCTCAAAAGATTTTAGTTGTTTCTTGTTTGCCTTAAAGTGCACTTCGTAGATAACTTCAAAACGTACTAGTGTTGGTAACAAAAACAAATCAGATAAGGAGATCTCTTTACCATGTAAGTATCGAGATTTTCCTAGTCTAGTGTTCAATTGCTCCAGTGCCTCAAATAGCTCATCACTGGCGGTATCATATGAGGATTGGTTAGTTGCAAAACCCACATGATAGACTTTTCTATTAACATGCTGGTGTAGCCAATCATTTAGGGAAATGATTTCACCTTTTAGATTATCAGGCACAAGTTCAATTGGGTTTTTCGCTAGAGGTAACCAATTTGTCGCTAAATCCAGCGCCATAGAAGATGAATCATCACCCACAATGATATTTTCCTTTTTGTCCCACAGCAAAGGCACAGTGACTCTGCCAGAGTAGTTTGCATTGGCTTTTTTATATAATTCCACCAAGCTGAGAGTATCATTGATTTCATCTGCGTTTTCATCATCAAATAACCAACCATCTTCATAGCGCTTTGCTGCAACAGATGACGTGGTCATCACATGGTCTAAGCCAAGTAAATTAATCACTAAATAGGGGCGGTGGGCAAACGGACAAGCATATGACATGTATAAGTGATATCTGTCAGCTTCTGCAACCTCAGGAAGATGGAAGCTATCTTCTTTAGTTAATTCATGTGCGTCTTTGTTTGGGTACCATATCCCTTTATCTAAAACAGCCATAAGAGCCACCTCATTAATTTATTTGTTGTCGTTTGAAGTTTTACAAATTGTTTAACTTGAACTAACTATAGCTGGCTTTATTTAGTGGATAAACATTGCTTCAGTGATATTATAATTTACTATAAGTAAACTATTGCATTCTTTTGTATTGTTGTGAGGCAAGCATGGACAAATTAAGAGCTATCACTGTTTTTCGCTGTGTTATTGAATTAGGTAGCTTTAAAGCGGCTGCTGAAGATATGGGGTTGTCCAAGGCCGCCATCAGTAAAAACATCAATGAATTAGAGGATTACCTGAAAAGCCCCTTAATTAATCGCACCACCAGAAGAATGCACATCACTGAAAATGGTCAACGCTATTACGATCATGTGCGTACTATCTTGGATGAGTTATCACATGCAGATTTATCTATTATTGAATCTTCACACCAACTCAGTGGCTTAATAAAAGTCAGTGTTCCCATGTCTATGGGGATCTTGAAAATAAACCCTGCAATATGCGAGTTTATGCAATTACACCCAGAAGTTTCTATTGAAGTAATATTGAATGATCACTATGTAGATCTGGTTGAACAAGGTTTAGATGTAGCTATTCGAGGGGGGGGAGAATTACAAAGTTCTAGTCTTAAATCGCGAAAGCTGCTCGATATGAAACGTGTTCTGTGTGCTTCGCCTAAGTATATTGAACAGGCCGATGAGTTATCATCCCCTGACCATCTCAACCAACATAATTGCTTAATTTATAGCTTGTCATCATCCCCTAGACATTGGGTATTTCGACAACATGATGAAAAAAAGGCAATCGACTTAGCACCAGGCTCTTATGTTGTTAATAATGGCTTAGCACTAAAGCAAGCCGTTATTGCAGGACTTGGCATTACGCTTACCCCTGAGATTTTCGTTGATGAAGAATTAAAATCAGGAGAGTTGGTCAAGTTATTACCACAGTGGCAAGCAGAAACGCATGCACTTTATGCCATTTACCCTTATCACAAAGAGCAATCACAAAAAGTACGCACGTTTATTGATTTCCTAATCGACTACTTTGCTAAATGAGCTAGGGATCACTAGGCAGATATCTTAATCACTTTTTTACTTCAAATGATCGAGGTGGCTAACCGCATCTCTTAATTTTTCATCTAGTTCTTGGTGTTTAAGTTTTTGTTTTTCACTATCAAAATTGTCAAAAAAACTGGGGATCGAAAAGCTGGCTTTAACCACACCATCAAAGTATGGGGCAGATTGAACCGCAGTAGCCAAAACGCTTGAAGCGCCCATAGAGCCAGGAGAGGTCGCTAGTAATACCATTGCTTTCTTCTGGTAAACCTTTGGTTCAATACGTGAGCACCAATCAAAAATATTTTTATAAGCGACAGTATAAGAGCCATTATGCTCAGCAAATGAAATAATGATGCCATCGCTATTGGCTATTTTTTCTAAAAACGCTTTGGCTAGTTTGGGGTGGCCCAACTCTTCTTCTTTGTCTTGTCCGTATAAGGGTAATTCATAATCATTTAAGTCTATTATTTCTACGTCTACTTTAGTTAATAAACTAGCGGCATACTCAACTAACTGCTTATTAATAGACTTAGAGTGATTTGTTGCAGCAAAGGCAATAACTTTCATAGCATGCTCCTAAACGCATTTAAAATTAAAAAGATAAGAAATAGTTATCACTAAATTGTAGCTTACTATTGCTGTTATGAAGTCTTCTCGATTTTGAAAGCTGCTAAAGAAACAGGTTTAGGTGAGCTTTTAACTTCTCTATTTTGGCATTGTAAAATTATCGTCGCTGCAATGGATAAAAGCATACCTGGATAGATAGCTGTGGGGAGAGTTTTCTCCTCAATTAACATAGTTAACAAAGCAACGAACACAGGGCTTAAATAGATATAGGCCATTACCCTAGCAGGCCCTAATACTACCGTTGTTTTTTGAATGATGAAGGTAGAAGCAAGGGTAGCAAATAAAGCTAAATAGGCCATGTGATACATTAAACTCTCATCCAATAGATGCCATTGAAGTGGTTGTTCGAAAACAAAGAGAGCCAACAACATCCAAAATGCACCGCCTAGTAAGGTGCAAAACACAACAACAATCATTTCATCTCCACGGTAAAATAGTTTCATTGAAATTGAGAAGCAAACCATTGAAACACAGCCAAGTAGAAACAGTGCGTCGCCACTATTTAGAGAAAAAGCGAACAGCGCATTTAAATCTCCTCTAAAAATTACCCAGCATGTCCCTGCAATACCTAATAGGTATATAAAAAACATGTTTTTTGTGATCTTCTCTTTAAAAACAAAAAGGCTAAATATGGCTGTCATAAAAGGCACTAGCGTATATAAGGTTCCAGTGTTTAGGGCGGTGGTTGTTTTTAACGCTTCAAACATGCAGATAAAAAAGATGGAAAAGAACAGGCTCATCATCAGACTTCTTGGTAGCGCTTTACTAATCGCTTTTCTATTTTTTTTCTTCAATAAAACAAAGGGCAATAACACCAAGGCAGCAATAGCAAACCTTAATAGTGTCAGCGAGAATGGATTAATAACACCTGACAGTTTTGCTGATGATAAAAATGAGCCAGCCACTAAGAGAGTCACCAGTAATGAAAGGAAATGGTATTTTAAATGTTTCATAAGCAACCTTCTTTATATTTGGGTAATCGAACTGCCTACAGAGGAGCTTGATAGTTTCTTGAGGGATAAAGGTATCTGTATTTAAAAAGGGGATAAACATCACTTCAGTAGCTTTATAATCTACTGACAGTGAACTGTTTTGCTTGAGGGGAGTTGTGTAACCTGCCTTTATAGATCGATGAGCAATATTTTGATTCAAAAAGCCATAGCACTCTTACATATGAATGTTTCTTATTTAGTGTTCTTCGGTTTAATTTTGACTGTTTTGTTTACTGAAAGTAGACAGTAAGTTCACTGAGTTGATGTTTTTCAACTATTCTTTGTACCGTAGACTTAGCTTCGTTAATCAAGTTCAAACAAATGAAGACATCAAAGTCTACCTGAGGAGAAAAGAGTCATGAAAAAATTACTTAACCTAGCATTTATAACAGTGTTATCTACTGTAGCGGCAACTCAAAGTGTCGCAAATACAATTTCAACGCAAGGTCAGTTAACGCTTTCCTATAGCGATGGCAGAAAAGCAACAACGGGCGTAGACAAGGTAAATGCGGTATTAAAATCTGCTGGAGTACGTGTCAGTACCTTACCGTTGCCAAAAGAAGCAACTCCAATACTTGAAGCGTCAAAAACACGAGCAATTACTGGAGCCGAAAGCAAAAAGCTAATTTCTCTTTT
>MAAB01029692.1_pt1 | contig 24454 bp, 19 predicted proteins | sample 1115991 | NCBI WGS metagenome assembly MAAB01 (sample SAMN04961124, study PRJNA320927) | seawater metagenome | isolation source: sample BD02T18 sea water enriched with oil for 18 days | place: USA:Gulf of Mexico | collected 2013-07-27
ACTTAGCGTATTCCCGGTATCAATAATATCTTCTACTAACAAAACATCTTTGCCTTCAATTGCATCATCAAGGTCTTTTAATATATGCACATCGCGAGAGCTCTCCATGTTATTGCCATAGCTTGATGCTGTCATAAAGTCTACACTGTGGTTGACCTTAATAACTCTTGCCAAGTCAGCCATAAAAACAAATGAGCCGCGCAGTAAACCAACCATAACTAAGTTATCGCTGTTTTTATAATGCTCACTAATTTGTTGTCCTAATTGCTCTACCCGTGTTTTAATTTTCTCTTCTGAGATCATAACTTCAATAGTATGTTTCATTGTTCTCTCTTTTTATTCGATCGTAAATAATGGTAATGAGTAGTTAAAATAACATTAAGGCAAAAAAGCCTTTGCGATCAAAGGCTTTTTACTAATACAGAATTAATGTCTAACCCATATGGAGTTAATTTAAGAAAATGAACTTAGCAATAAATAACACAGTTAATGCCCAAACACCGTTAGATACTTGACTCGATTTTCCTGAGCCAACTTTTAATATGGTGTAAGTGATGAAGCCAAAAGCTATACCATTTGCAATGGAGAAAGTGAATGCCATCATCACCGTTGTACATACGGCAGGCGCATATTCAGTTAAGTCGTCCCAATCCAAGCCTCTAAGTGAGCTCATCATTAACATGGCAACATAAATAAGTGCGCCATCAACAGCAAAACCAGGCAACATTTGTGCTAGTGGTAAGAAAAACACCCCTGCAGCAAACAATAAGCCGATAGTGACGGCTGTAAGGCCAGTACGCCCACCTACAGCAACACCTGCAGCAGACTCAACATAAGAGGTTACTGGAGGACAACCAAAAGCAGTACCGATAACAGATGAAACGGAGTCTGCCTTTAACGACTTACTTAAACCTTCAATTTTACCATTTTCATCTTGCAGGTTAGCACGCTCAGCAACACCCATTAAGGTACCTGCCGTGTCGAAGATATTCACAAATAAGAAAGTTACAATGACAGGAATTAAAGCGACTTCAAAAGCACCAACAATATCTGCTTTCCATAAAATGGGCTCAAGCGCAGAAAACTCTGGGATGGCAAGTAAACCTTTATAGGCAACAAAACCAGATGATGGGGCAAATGATTTAGCCGCTTCTGCAACAACGAAGAAGTCAGTTGGGAGTATCCAAGTCATTGCAAAGGCAATAAAGGTCGTTGCAGCTATACCTATTAATACAGCACCAAAAACTTTACGGTAGCTTAAAATAGCTATCAATAAAAAGCTCAAGAAACCTAATGCCGGAGCTTCAGGACCAAATTGACCAAAACCAAAGTGAGTTAAATCGGCTAATGCAACAACATTATCAGGGTTAGCAACAACAATACCGGTAAAACGTAATCCAATGAAACCAAGGAAAAGTCCAACACCTGCAGTCATAGCAAGTCGTAAACTCATGGGGATACTATCTAGCATCCACTCCCTAAGTCGAGTAACACTCATCAAGACGAAAATAACACCAGAAAGGAATACTGCACCTAAGGCAACTTGCCAACTGTAACCCATGGAGCCAACGACGGAGAAAGTGAAAAAGGCGTTTAATCCCATGCCAGGTGCTAGGCCTACTGGCCAGTTAGCGTACATCCCCATTAAAATGGTTGCAATGGCTGCACCTAAACATGTTGCAAGAAATAACCCATCAAATGGCATGCCTGTTTTAGACATAATAATAGGGTTTAAAAACATAATATACGACATAGTCACGAAGGTGGTAAGCCCGGCCATGAGTTCTGTTTTTATCGTGGTATCATGTTGTGATAGTTTAAAAAGACGTTCTAATAGACCGACGCCTTCATTTGGCTCTACAGCTTGATTTTCTTGAGATTTGCTAACCTGTTCCATAACTACAGTTCTCTAGTTGATTTATATTTAAGGTCGTTTATTTGTGTTTTTTTAAGTTTGACCTGCTTGTAATAATTTTAAAACTTAACTTTTTCGTCGCTACTCTATCAATAAAGTTGATAATGTCAGCGATTGCTCATTTGTTGAAAGAGGCTGTAATGCATCTAACCTCTGTGAAGCTAATTTATTAAGACATAAATACAAAGCAAAGTTAACAAGTAAAACACTTTGTCAATTCCGTATAGTGAAACCTGGGTAGAGTTTAAGATATGTAATATATCCTATAAAACTAAGGGTAACGAGAGAGAACGGTGAAAGGGATAATGCTTAAATTTTGCACCGTAAGACCTTGTTAGCCTTAATTATAAGTAATCTATCAGTATCAGTACAGCTTCCTGAATCGTTTTGCTTTACTAATGTCTTTATTGGTATTAAATCTGCTTACCTAATGAACAGTGCTGTTTATCTAATGAACAACATAGTAATCCTATACCTAAAACAGAAAACTTGTCAATAGTGTCAAGAAATGGTTTTATAGTGTAAAATCTGTATCTGGTTCTCTTGAGAATCTTGAACAATATTTAATAATGCTCAACTGAATATTATTTTTCTGGCGCCTGTTATTTCGACCAAGATATCAAAAATGCGATATCCAAGACTTGACTCATATTGCCACTAACAAACATTTAAATTAGGTAGCCATGCTTTCTTTATCACATTTTAATCGACAAACTATTAAAGGCGATATTTTTGGTGCGTTGACATCAACAATCGTTGCTTTACCTTTTGCGTTAGCTTTCGGCGTTACTTCTGGCGCAGGGGCAAGTGCTGGTATTTATTGTGCCATTCTAACGGGCTTATTCGCGTCTTTATTTGGTGGTACAAATCAACAGATCTCTGGCCCAAACACTGGCTTAACCGTTGCCATGGTTGCCATATTGACTAGTTTTGTTGCGCAATCTCCTGATAATGGCATTGCAGCGGCATTTACTGTGGTGAGTTTAGCTGGATTATTCCAAATGCTCTTTGGTATATTTAAGTTAGGAAAATATTTTATTCTCGTTTCATACCCTGTTATTTCGGGGTTTACCTCGGGAATAGGTGTATTAATAATCCTTTCACAACTTGAGCCTTTATTTGGTCATTCGCTTTCTGATATACCTTTCTCATTAACTACGATATCAAGTAGCAATACATTGTTAGGATTGTCATGTTTAGTCATACTTTTTTTATGGCCACAAAAGTATAGTCGAATAGTACCTGCAAGTATTATTGCCGTAGCGGGGGCAACCTTATTTTATGTTTTAACGGGGGCTGAAATGCCTGTTGTTGGTGCAATTTCCAGCGAACTACCTTCATTTAGTTTACCTATCTGGGATAGTGCCTTAGCCAGTGAAATGATTAAATCGGCATTACTGATCGCGACATTAAGCACGTTAGACTCATTAATGACTTCGTTAACGGTTGATAGTATTACTAATGAATTGCATGACTCTGACCAAGAGCTTGTTGGCCAAGGTATTGGTAATATTGTTGCCGGTTTGTTCGGGGCATTGCCAGGTGGCGGTGCGACTATGCGTACGGTTACCAATTTAAGGGCTGGAGGCACGACACCATTATCAGGTATTCTCCATGCAATCTTTATACTAGCCATTGTTTTATGGGCCGGAGAATACACTGCCTATATTCCTGTTGCTGTACTTGCAGCGATTTTAACGCATGTTGGTATTAGCATAATTGATTGGAACTTCCTTAAGCGATTGCATCAAGTTCCGCTGTTTAGTGCTGGCTTGATGCTCTCAACCTTGGTGATGTCAGTTGCTTTCGACTTAGTCACAGCGGTATTAGTGGGGGTATTTATAGCAAACTTAGTGACCATTCGCCGTTTATCAGAAATACAGCTTGATAATATTAAGTTGTGCACGGCTAATGAAGCTGAGCATCTATCATCGGCTGAAAAGCAATTATTAGCATCAATGGATGATAGGGTGTTACTACTGAATATCTCTGGACCGATAGGGTTTGGTGTCGCACGAGGCTTAAAACAAAGTGTTTCTGAGTCGGATAAAAATAAAACCTTGCTGATCGATTTAACTGATGCTCGCTTTGTAGGTATTACCAGTACTATAGCTATTGAAGAGATTATTGTTAGTTATCAAAACCAAGGAAGAGACATCTTATTGTCAAGTGTTTGCCAACGTGTAATAGAAGATTTTAATAAGTTGAAGTTGCTTGATAAAATCCCCAAAGAACACATATTTACTACTCGACTGGACGCGCTTACTTACTTAAAGGGATAAAAGACTAAACAAAGTTCAAAAAGATATTATACGGGAATAAGTTGTACTGAGTATGAGCTTAATAGTTTTTACTTAGTAACAGCTAAAACGGTAGCAAAACACAAAAATAACGATGCAGTTACTTTGCTTAATAGGCCACTGTTAAGCATAGGCTGTAATTTATTTTTGAAGTTATATCCAGCTAGTGCATAAGCAAAGGTGAAGATAAAAGCATTGCTTAAACTTGTGATTGTTAGTATGAAAAATTGCGGCAACAGTGGTTGTTCAGCTTGAATAAACTGCGGAAATAGCGCGGTAAAAAAGACTAATGCTTTGGGGTTACTTAATCCTAATATTAAGCTTTTACGGTATAAGCTGAAACCAGAGGGCATATCGCGCGGTTCATTCAATAAAGACCAAGTCCCTTTGTTTTGCCAAATGGCATAACTGATATATAACAAATACAAAATACCAAGGTATTTGATCAGCAAAAATGTGGTTTTTGAAGCAATAATGAGACTGCCAAGACCTGAGGCTGAAATGGTCGCTAAAATTAAAATGGCACAAACATGCCCAAGCACGCCTGAAAGTGCTTTTTTACGACCAAAATTGATGCCGTTAGCTGCTGCTAATACCACCGAAGGTCCGACACTGATTGATGCAATGATAGAAATGCTAAGATAGATTAAGTAAGTAGAGATTTCCATGGAGAGCCAAAAGCGTTACTGATATTTAAAGGCGCCGATGATAATCTCTTCCCGTGATAAAGCAAGGTTAACTTGTTCTATTTTTATCGGGCATAGCGAGGGAGATCATTTTTAATGACTTGATTAATTTTAGTGCTTTCTCATTTTGAGCCGTATTTCAGCATACCTATAAGTATATTTACGCTAAAAATAGCTTATTAGTCACTTTATTTCATTATTGTGTGATTATTAGTTAATTAACCCAAGACTATTGCCGTAAAAAATCCGATAATTAGCACCATTAGAACCAATCTTTTGATTGGCAGCATACAACTTCGGAATTATATCAATGGAAATCAAAGTTAACTTTCTCGACAACCTCAGACTTGAAGCCAAGTTTGATGATTTTACTGTCATCGCTGATCAGCCTATTCGTTATAAAGGTGACGGCTCAGCACCAGGTCCTTTTGATTACTTCCTAGCATCTTCTGCTATGTGTGCGGCGTACTTTGTCAAAGTTTATTGTAATTCTCGAGATATCCCAACGGACAATATTCGTTTATCACAAAATAATATTGTTGACCCAGAAAATAGATATAATCAGATTTTTCAAATTCAGGTTGAATTACCAGAGAGTATTTCTGATAAAGACAAACAAGGTATTTTACGCTCTATCGACCGCTGTACCGTGAAAAAGGTAGTACAGCAGGGACCTGAGTTTAAAGTTGAGGCTGTTGAAAGTCTTGAAGAAGATGCCCAAGCAATGTTGATGCAACAGCCAGCAGACGGCGCTAGCACCTTTATTCTAGGCAAAGATTTACCACTAGAAGAAACCATCGCCAATATGTCAGGTCTTTTGGCTGATCTTGGTATGAAGATTGAAATATCTTCGTGGCGTAATATTGTACCGAATGTTTGGTCACTTCATATTCGTGATGCAGCATCTCCAATGTGCTTTACCAATGGTAAAGGCGCAACAAAAGAAAGCGCACTTGCTTCCGCCTTAGGTGAATTCATTGAGCGCCTTAACTGTAATTTCTTTTATAACGACCAATTTTTTGGCACTGAAATTGCCACCAGTGACTTTGTGCATTATCCCAATGAAAAGTGGTTTAAACTAGGCGCAGATGATGCACTACCAAGTGATCTTTTAGATGACTATTGTTTAGCTATTTACAACCCAGAAGATGAACTACGTGGTTCGAACCTCATCGATACTAACTCAGGTATGACAGAGCGCGGTATTTGTTCAATTCCTTATGTGCGTCAATCAGATGGTGAAACGATTTATTTCCCATCAAATCTAATCGAAAACTTATTTTTAAGTAATGGCATGAGTGCTGGTAATAACTTAGCTGAAGCGCAAGTACAATGTTTATCTGAAATATTCGAACGTGCGGTTAAAAAACAAATTATCGCGGAAGAAATTGTTTTACCAGAAGTCCCTAAAGACGTTATCGCCAAGTACCCTGCAATTTTAGCGGGCATTGAAGGCCTAGAAGCGCAGGGCTTTCCTGTCGTGGTGAAAGATGCCTCGTTAGGTGGTCAATTTCCAGTAATGTGTGTCACCCTGATGAACCCAAAAACGGGCGGTGTTTTTGCCTCATTTGGTGCTCATCCAAGCTTTGAAGTAGCGCTTGAGCGTAGCTTAACGGAATTATTGCAAGGTCGAAGCTTTGAAGGGTTAAATGATGTTCCTAAACCTACTTTTAATAGTATGGCGGTAACTGAGCCAGAAAACTTTGTTGACCATTTTATTGACTCAACGGGGGTTATTTCATGGCGCTTCTTTAGTGATAAGCATGATTATGAATTTGTTGAATGGGATTTTTCTGGCACTAATGAAGAAGAAAATGCTGGGTTAATGGCTATTTTGAAAGACTTAGGCAAAGAAGTGTACATTGCTGAATTTAATCAATTGGGTGCTACAGCATGTCGTATTCTAGTGCCTGATTACTCAGAAGTGTATCCGGTAGAAGACTTGATTTGGGATAATACTAATAAATCACTTGATTACCGTGAAGATATCTTAAACCTTCATCGCTTAAGTGAAGATGAATTAACCCGTTTATTTGAACGTTTAGAAGATAGCCAACAAGATAATTATATTGATATCCGTACCTTAATTGGCATTGAATTTGATGAAAATACGGTTTGGGGTCAGCTAACTATTCTTGAGCTTAAAATTCTAATTTGCCTAGCACTTGGTGCTCTTGAAGATGCTACTGAGTTCGTGGGAGAGTTTTTACAATATAATGATAATACCGTTGAACGTGGTTTATTCTATCAAGCAGTTCACGCTGTTCTTGAAGTCACTCTTGATGAAGAGATGGAGCTTGAAGATTATATAGGTAATTTTAACAGAATGTTTGGTGAAGAAAATATGATCAATGTTGTGGGTTCGGTTTATGGCGAAGTAAGGTTCTTTGGCCTAACAGAAACGAGCATGGGACTAGAAGGTTTAGATAAACATTTAAGATTGATTGAAAGTTACAAGAAGTTGCATCAAGCACGTAAACTTGCTGCACAAAAGTAGCAAATTGAATGATTCAAAAGCTAATTTCAAGTATTGTTATTAGCTTTTAGTTTACAATTAAGAGTCATTACTCTTAATTGTAAACTTCAGTTATTAATAAACATGCTTGTTGGCATCTGAACTAGGTAAATCGAGTAAAAACTACCTGAAATTAAGCTTTATTATAATAGATGAATCAAACTCGACTATTATTAACTGTAGATTGCAAAGCCTAATATTATTGACCATTTTATATTCCTTTAAGGGGGCGATTATATTGGGGATGTTTCATTTTGTTCAGCGGTAAAATTTTTAAACTCGACTAAATTGATTATTATAAGGTTACTTCATTCTTATGAGTAGTTCTCAAAATAAAGTGCTGAGTTTCTTTGCGTTGTTCTTTATTTTAATGGCCATTATTTCATTAATTGCTATTCAAAAATTGGAATATTCAGCTTCACGCGCGCTTGCTTCAAGAACCGCTGAAGTTCTGGCTTCAGCAATCAATCAAGCGAGGGTTTCTTACAGTCTTAATGCTGCCGCCAAAATAAGATTACACCCCGACATTCACGTACAAGCTAATTACCGTGACCATATGTTAGCTATTCCAAATCCCGCTACTTTTGCGATTGAGTTAGGTCAATCAATATCAAGGCCAGAAGATGGTTTTATTCTCAGTACCTACAGTAAATACCCTTTTAAAGGTCGGGAAAACTCAGCAGGTCCACAAGATAATTTTCAGCAAGATGCACTTGAAAAGTTAACAAAGAAAGATAATGTCTTTGAGCGCGTCGAAATGCTTAATGGCCTTCCGGTCTTGCGTCGTGCTGAAGCTATCTTTATGAAGGACAGTTGCATAGGTTGTCATAATAGTCATTTATCTAGCCCGAGAAAGGATTGGAGAGTCGGGGATGTACGTGGTGCGCTTGATATAACAATACCGTTAACCGCTGATGCTGATGATGTCGCCATGACTGTAGGTTACGCTTATGTGATGTTTACCTCTTTTTCTGTGATCGGCTTATTTTGCATGTTTTTTACCTTAAAACGTTCAAATAACCTGACCAAAGAACTTGAGCTAAAAGTAGAAGAAAGAACTCTGCTACTTAACGAGTTAGCGTATACCGATGCATTAACAAAAATAGCTAACCGTCGATATTTTGATGAAGTGAGTAAGGCAATGATTAATGATACAAATCCGACATTGCCAATTGCGTTAATTTTTTATGATTTAGACCATTTTAAGACGGTTAACGATTGTTTTGGTCATGATATTGGTGATGAGTGTTTAGTGGCTGTTGTCAATGCCGTTTCGCAGGCGTTAAGACAAAAGAGTGATTTTCACGCGCGTATTGGTGGAGATGAGTTTGCTATTATTTTGAAAAATGTCTCTAATGACGAATTAGAAAAAATAATACTACGAATTCTCGACAACATCAGATTAGTCAACCTACCCAACGAACCAACTCTTTCATTAACATGCAGTATAGGTTCAAGCTTTATCACGCAATTTAGTGAAGGGATTACGATAAATCAAGTATTAAAAGTGGCTGATCAAGCGCTATATCAAGCAAAAAGTCAGGGACGAAATCAATGGGTAAACAAAAGGTTTAGCACCGATACATTGGATTAACCTTTAGGCTTGTCATTTTTCTTTCATCGTTAAGTCATTATTCTGCCATACAGATTGCCTAACCTTGTTTCATTTTAGTAATGTAACAAAATTGAGGCACTAAATGTTTAACAATAATAACTATAAAGTCGGTGCGCTAGCACTGGCATTATCAATGGCATTAACAGCTTGTGTTAGTGACGGGGATGATGGCGAACAAGGGGGAAAGGGCGAGCAAGGAATTCCAGGTGTTGTAGGCTTCGATGGTAATGACGGTAAAAATTTACCTCGCGCTCTGAATGTTGAAGTTGTTGGCCGCTTCGCTACGGGGATTTACGGAAAAAGTGCCGCAGAAATAGTACAGTTTCATAAAAGCTCAAACTCTGCTTTTGCTATTAATGGTGCAACCAACCAAATAGAAGTTATTAGCTTAACTAACCTTGCAACGACTGAAGTTGCTAAGCCCATTACAGATGAAAGTTTGAGCTCGAACGCTTTTACTTTTCCTTCAAGTGTGACAGTCAGAAACAGTGCGGGCATCGAAATCACTATGCCGCTGGGCGCAGTTAACTCCATTGCGATTAAACATGACTTATTAGCCATTGCTGTTGAGGGTGAAGTTAAGCAAGCGCATGGCGCTATTTTGTTTTATAACTTAAATGAACATGGAGAAGGGACTTTTATTAAAGCGGTAGAAGTGGGCGCTTTACCTGATATGGTGACTTTTACTCCTGACGGCAGTAAAGCATTAGTCGCTAATGAAGGTGAGCCAAATGCCGATTACACAAATGATCCTGAAGGTTCTATCTCCGTTATTTCTATTGTTGATTCCATCCCCAATAATGTTGCTAAAACAATTAATTTAAGCACAGACATCGTCTTTAGTGATGATAATTTAGCGCCTGAAGATTTTGATACTGATGCAAAGCGTTTGGCAATTTTATCTAAAGCAGGTGTTAAATTTGCAGGACCTGCGGGTAATACCGTCGCTAAAGATTTAGAGCCGGAATATATTACCACCTCAAGTAATAGCAAAATGGCTTATGTGTCCCTGCAAGAAAACAATGCCATGGGTATTATTAACCTTGAAGAGTTAACCATTGAAGTGAAAGCCCTTGGTTATAAAGATTGGGGTAAGTACCAACTAGATTTCAGTAATAAAGATGAAGTGCCAGAGTTTAAAAGTATTCAAGGTCTTTATGGTATGTATCAGCCCGATACCATTGCATCATACACATGGAATGACTCGACATTTATTGTTTCTGCTAATGAAGGCGATGCAAGAGACTATGACGGCTTTTCTGAAGAGGTTCGCGTTAAAGATATTATTGATGCTGATGAGTTAAATCAGACACTCTCCACTGAATTACAAAGTCAGTATGATGAGTCAGGCGGAAAAAACTATCTGGGACGCTTGAAAGTTACCACGGCTTTAGGAGATAAGGATAAAGATAGTGAGTTTGAGAAGTTATTTGCTTATGGTGCTCGTTCATTCTCTATTTGGGATAAAAACGCTAACTTAGTTTTTGATTCTGGCGATGATTTTGGCAAAATTTCTTCCGCCATCTTAGGTAATAATTTCAATGCAGCACATACTAAAAACAAAGGTGATAATCGCTCTGACGATAAAGGTGGAGAGCCTGAAGCCATTGATATTGGTGAAATAGCGGGAAGAACTTACGCTTTTATTGCCCAAGAAAGAGCGGGGGATTTATTTGTTTATGACGTTACTAACCCATTTAATACCGCCTTTGTAACACATTATAATAATCGTGATTTCACCGTTGATTACGAAATGGATGATGATTTAGCAGACCCTTGTGATCTTAGTGAGGGTATGGACTGCACTCATGTTAATGAGGCCGGTGATTTAGGTCCTGAAAGTATTAAGTTTATATCGGCTGCTGATAGCCCAACGAGTAAGTCATTACTGATTGTTGGCAATGAGGTGTCGGGAACGGTTACGGTTTACCAAGTCACAGAACAATAACTTAAGTAATTAAAGACGAGTATCTAAAACATTGTGGATTAAAAGCCTGCTAGATGCAGGCTTTTTACTCTGTGCTTCTATAAGTAACGGGTAATTATTACCGTGCTTAACAAAGTACCTTGACCATATTTTTAATTTGCACCACAGAGGTGCTATTGCTTCAAAATAACTAACGAATTATTTCTCTACAAGTAAGAATATTTTGTAGAATTACTCCGCTCCCTTTAAGTTATTGAATTATAGTCTTTAAATTTTATTGTATTCAAAAGTCTTCTTGATGGTTTTACTGGTCTGTATTATGCAACAGACTAATAAGTAAAGTAATTCATCAACTTATTCGTTCACAGAACTTTGATAAATATTTTAGTGACCTTTGAGGTTTACTACAGGAGACATAATGGATTCTATTCTTGTAATCATTGCCATATCGTTGGCCATTGCGAGCGTTATAAATATTGTATTAACCAAATTTTCGATTTCTCATATTATTGGCTACATTGTTACAGGCATTATAGTGAGTACTCTTTTTGACTTTAATGGTAGTGAAAATTTAGACTCTCTTGAGCTTATAGGCGAGTTTGGCATTGTTTTTCTTATGTTCACTATCGGTTTAGAAATGTCTTTTTCTAAATTGGATAAAATGAAAAAATTAATATTTTATAATGGCTTTATGCAAATGGGATTTAGTGCTTCAGTTATTTTTATCACGGCGTTTTATGCTTTTACTCTTGATTTAGTCTCATCCATAGTTATTGCGCTATCATTTAGTTTGTCATCGACGGCCATCGTTTTACCCTACCTTAAAAAATCAAAAGATATCGTTACCCCTTATGGTAAAAGGTCTGTTGCTATTTTAGTCTTTCAAGATCTAGCGGTTATTCCTATTTTATTACTGATGAGTTTTCTTTCAAATACAGAATTATCACTGACAGATGTCTTATTAAAAACATTTTTATATGCCAGTGTCATTATTATTTTTATGTTTACCATTGGTAAAAAAATCATCGCCTGGTTACTGCATTTCTCGTCTAAAGCGCGAATGGAGGAGTTGTTTTTAAGCTCTGTCTTTACCATCGTTTTAGGCACGTCATTATTTGCTCATGAAATGGGTTTTACCTATTCATTAGGCGCATTTATCGCAGGTATGATCATTGCTGAAACTAAGTTTCATATAAAGGTAGAGTCTGATATTGCGTCATATAAGGATTTACTTTTAGGTGCTTTTTTCTTTTCAATCGGCACAAAAATAAATATTGAATATTTTATCAGTCACCTCCATTGGGTACTGGGAATTTTAGTCTTGGTGATGATGATAAAAGCGATCATCATTTATATGCTGATGAGAAAGCAGACGAATAAAAGTGATTCATTAAAATCTGCAGCTTCTTTATGTCAAGTTGGAGAGTTTTCTTTTGCTATTTTTGCTCTGGCTATGAATCAAGATATTATGGCATATGACTTAGGCAGTTTCCTGATCTTGATTTCTGTATTATCCATGATTTTGACACCTTTCATGCTCAATAATATTTATAAAATAGCATCACTCTTTGTTGTCGAATTTTTCGAAGCTGACAATATTAATACTGTAAAAATAACCAATCATACCATAGTGTGTGGCTTTGCCATTTTAGGAAGAATAGTCGCTAAAGAGTTATCAAAACGAGAAGTTAAATTTTTAATTATTTCTGATAATTTGCAACATGTATTACTCGCTAGAAAACGAGGTTATGATGCCTACTTTGGTCATTTAGATAAACTTCCGGTATTAGAATCACTCAAAGTAGAACAAACTAGTAGTATTATTATTACGGTTAATACATTAAAAAATAAGCAAATAATTTGTGAGTCTGTTTTGGATTATTATCCTGATGCCAACTTGGTAGTAAAAGTGAATACCCTTGAAGAAAAATCTGCACTAAAAGATATAAATATTAAATATTTTGTACATGCTCAGCAGGAAACAGCAGACCTTTTAGTTAAGCAAAGTATGTATTGAATCTGATGTTTGTTGTGTTGAGAGGCATAATATTATTAATGTCTTTTTAGGAAGGACTGAGATGATATTAAAGATTAGTTTTTACTTTGGAAGTCGGTTATATATTGAGCGAATGAATAATAGTGCAATACAATCTAGGATTAAAAAAATGAGATGGGGATGGAATCAAAACATCATAAGAAACAATACGATAATTTGTTTTATCTATGTTACCATCGTGTTAAATATTAATGTTATCAAGGGATACGATGAATCAAAAAACACTAATGCTAGCAATGTCAGTTAGCCTAATATTCAGCGGTTGCGCAACTGTTGAGAAAAAGGAAATCCACACAACCCCTGTTCAAGCACCCGCTGTAAGTAAATCAATCATAGCAACTGCCGATCAAACTAAATATCTAAAAAGAAAAGTTGCGATTGGTCGTTTTACTAATGAAACAACTTACGGGCAGAGTTTTTTTATTGATAGCGATAACAATCGTATTGGTAAACAAGCAATGGATATTCTTTCATCTAAATTATTTGAAACAGGTAAGTTCATCATGCTTGAGCGTGCGGACTTAAGTAAAATTGAAAAAGAACTTTCAATGTCTGGTAGTTCGGCACTAAAAAATTCCGCTGACTTTATCATAGTGGGTTCAATTACAGAGTTTGGACGCAAAGAAGTTAGCGATGTAGGGGTTTTCTCGCGCGTTAAACGTCAAGAAGCTAATGCTACTGTGAACATTCGTATTATTGATGTTTCTACAGGTCAAATAATCTATTCAGAGAAAGGGAAGGGCATCGCATATTCAGAAGCCGGTACTGTACTAGGTGTAGGGGATAAAGCGGCTTATGATAGCTCGTTAAATGACAAAGTAATAGATGTTGCTATCACTGATTTAGCCTCAAATATTGTGGAAAATATGTTAGGTAAAGCATGGCGATCTTATGTGCTCTCTTATGATGAAGGTAATTTATTAATTTCCGGTGGTAAGTCCCAAAATATTAAACCAGGGGCAACTTTTGAAGTAGTTAAATCAGGTAAAAAGGTTAAGAACCCACAAACAGGCATGTTTATCACTTTACCAGGTAAAACTATTGCCAAAGTTAAAGTGACAGGCTCATTTGGTGATACACCGGAATCTGAAGTTTCATTTAGTCAAATAATTGAAGGCAACCTAGATTCTTATATTAAAGCAAATGATTATAAAGGTTTGTTTATACAAGAAGTTATTAAGTAACAATATAAGGGCATTACAATGAAAATCATTCGAACATTATTTATATTCTCTTTACTGACTATTACATCAGCTTGTAGTAGCTACAATACCTATAATTCAGGTCAAACGATAGCTGAACCAGTATCTTATCTTTATTTCACAGGAAGTATTAAAGGGGCTGAAGTTACTATTGATGATGCGCCACCATTTTTAGTGGCTAAAGCAGGCCCCAAGCAGCAATATAAAGTAACACCAGGTAAGCATACAATAATAGTAACTAAACAAAGCAAGGTAGTTGTTCAGCGAAGCGTATTACTGGGTGATGGCCATGAGAAAGAAATAAATATACCTTAATAAAATATACCCATTACAATAATTAAATTCATCGTAGGATCAACATGAAAATAGTATTAACACTTTTGATATTTATAGCAGTTCTTAGTGGCTGTAAAACCACACCACCATTATATATGTATGAAAATTACTCTGAAAGTTTTTATGCCTTGAAAAAAGAAACTGGTCATGAAAGTGATGCTCAATGGCAGAATTCCTTAGAAAGTATTGTTAAAAAATCAAATGCTAAAGCGGTAAGAGTCCCACCTGGGATTTATGCAAACTTGGGCTATATTCAATTAAAATCAAATAATTATCCAAAGGCCATTGAGTTTTTTGAACAAGAAAAAAGCATTTACCCTGAATCAAGCCGATTTATGGAAAACTTAATCAAAAAAGCAAAAGTGAAAGGGTAATAAAAATGAATTACTTTGAAAAAATAAAAACTTCATTACTAACCCTATCTATTTTATTTCTTAGTGGCTGTGTAACACCAACTTACATAACTAAGGGGGAAGAGTTCCCTAAAATGTACGAAGAAAAACCACGCTCACTGCTTGTTATGCCGCCAATAAATCTAAGTACTGATGCTGAAGCAAAGGATTATTATTCAACGACTGTTGAGATGCCAATTGCTTTACATGGTTATTATACCTTCCCATACCAACTTACTGCTGATGTATTAAGACAACAAGGTATTTATGATAGTGAACTAGTTTATGATGTTCCGCTAAATAAGTTTCATGAATACTTTGGTGCTGACGCAGTGCTTTTTACAAAAATTGTTAGTTGGGATACAGCATATACTGTTGTTGCCTCAACACTAACGGTTTCTATTAATGCAGAAATAAAATCAACCAAAACTTCCGAAGTATTATGGCAATACAACGGCACGGTTGTTGTGGATTTAGCTGTAAATGGCGGCGGCGGAATAGCTGGTCTTCTTGTTAGCGCAATCGCAACAGCAATTAATACCGCAGCAGCGGATTATACTACTTATGCAAAACAAGCAAATGGTAGATTTATTGGTAGTATGCCAGTTGGGCCATATCATCCAATGTACATGAAAGATCAACAAGTTAAATTGTTGAAACAAAGCAAGGTATCTGCTCTAGATAAAACAGCAACTACTGAATAGATTATAATACCATCAGTGGATTTGTCGTAGATCGATAAGTCCACTCTACTTCATTAACTTTGCATATATCTTCTGATTAATCACAATTCAAAATAAAAGTTAATAACACAAAATTAAGCTAAACATCATTTTTATATTTTTACTCCTAATTTCTGTAATGTGAAGACAACCTCCTTCATTTGATGAATATATAAAATTCTCCGTATACAATTTGCTGAATAAAAAAAGCTATTGATAGACTATATAAAGCAGGGTTACCATAATCTAAATCACTACATTTAAAGCAATTAATCAAATACTTTTAGTAAACTTCGAACTGAGCCTAACAATCTTATGATAAATATTACAAATTTTGAACACCCTAAGTTGGCGATTAACAGCTGGCAAATACTTGAAAACGACAGTTGGTGTGTTTTAGGGCGAAATGGCTCTGGAAAACAATACCTTGATCAGCTTTTAACGGGAACTTTACAACCGGATTCAGTAGGTGAGTTTATAATACCCCATGCTGATAAAGTTGGAATGGTTTCTTTTGAAAGCCAACAAGAGGTATATGAAAATGAATTAAAATTGGACTCGTCTGACTATATTGATGCCGATGATATTGGTACTAAAGCTAAAGACTTTTTGCCCGAAGATAAACTCAATGATGAGCTGATCAGTGAGTTTGGTTTATCCCATCGACTAGAAAGTGGCTATCGGCAGTTAAGTACAGGGGAGGGAAGAAAACTCCTAATCTTACAGGCGATATTCAACGGCGTAGAGCTACTGGTATGCGACAACCCATTTGACAGCTTAGATGAAGCTTCCTGTAAAGCTCTATCAAATGCATTAGAGCGTTTATCGAAAACAGGTATTAATGTGTTACTTATGCTCAATAATCGACAAGATATTCCAGCGTGGTGTAACAATATCGCCTTTATTGAGCGAGGGCAGTTTGATGTTGTTGGTAAACTTGAAAGTGACGAAACGAAACGACAACTAGACGCATTGTTATTGCCAGTATCTGACAATGTTAGTTGGCCAACTAACATGAAGGAGCTGTGTGACTTTAAACACGACTATCTAGTAAAACTCTCTCAAGGTAAAGTTCAGTACAAAGGAGTCAGTGTTTTTGAAGATTTAGATGTCTATATCAAGCCATTGCAACATACCTTGATCACAGGTCCTAATGGCAGTGGTAAATCTACCTTAATGCAATTAATTACCGGAGATTGCACGCAATGTTATAGTAATGATATTCATGTTTTAGGCTATAAAAGAGGCTCAGGTGAAAGTATTTGGGAACTTAAAAAAGACATGGGTATTGTTAGTGCTGAGTTACACCGGCAATATCGCGTAAATGGCGACCTGCTAACCGTCGTGTTATCTGGCTTTTATGACTCTATAGGTCTTTATCAACAGCCTGAACAACATACCATTGAAATAGCACGACAGTGGTTAGAAAAAATAGGCTTATTGGCGCATCAACATACATCTTTTCGCAGCTTAAGTTATGGAGAACAGAGGTTAGCGTTAATTGCTAGAGCCTTAGTTAAATCTCCCTATTTATTGATTTTAGATGAGCCAACACAAGGTTTAGATGAACTTAATCGACATAGAGTACTAAATTTTTTAGAGCACTTAGCTGAACAAAAGCACAGTACCATGTTATTAGTTAGTCATCGAAAAGATGAATATCTGTCAATTTTTGAGCAACATATAAAGTTGTAGGGTATTTATGAGGTAAACGGATGCTCACAAATCAGATGTTGACCTAACAGGAAAGTCGGTTGGTGCTGACTTTCATGTTAGCCAGCTGAACTGAAAGTTTATTTCACCGCTAACCATTGCGTTTATTGATGCCCTGAAAAGGTATTTTGCTTTAGTTATGAAATCATTCAAAGTAGGGAGTATCAAGCCACTATTGAGTCCCAGAACAAATGGAATAGCAGGTATAGGCAAAGTTATAACTTGAAACCTGTATTGAAGGAAATAAAAAAGCACCGTTATGAAGGGTGCTTTATGATTTACTCATTTTATTAAGTAATAAATAGAGATCTAAACAGATTGATTACTATTTTTTATTCGTTAATAAAGAACGACGTGATGCTAAACCTAAAAGACCTAATCCGAAAATAGCAAGGGTGGTAGGCTCTGGAACTTCTGTTGCCGATGCTCTAAATACTACTTTTTGAAATTGTCCATTAGAGTTACTTGTGAAGTTACCTACTCTGTAGCCTGCCGTAAAACCATTGTGCATATGCCAGGATAACTTTGACAGCGGGCCAGTATCATTAGATGTATCAGCTGAATTTAAAGAAATAGATTCGCCTATTGCAGTAAAACCCATTGAGTAATCTTCTCTGAAATACCAAGAAGCACCATTGTAATCATTTGTATTATTACCAAATGTATAATTCAATAAATCAGAATAAAGTACAGCTGATCCTAGGGCAATATTACTTGTTCCTGTATTTAAGGCACCAATAAAAACATATTCATCTAAAGCTATGCCCGCAAACATCTCGTAATCATGTGCGGCTTGAGAACCCCAACCTGATTGAAAGTTTAAAGTCCAACCGGTATTAGTTAAAGTGCTGGTATCTATATCTGTTTGTATACCTACGGGGATTAATCCAGCATTCGCTAACCCACTAGCAGATAAAGCTATACCGGCAACAGCTGCCTTTAACATTTTAATATTCATGATACTTCCTTAATATTACATTCCTGAGAATGGAATTTTTTGTTATTGTTATCTCTGTCTTTAGCATTAATTATGCCATGTTAATTAAAGGCTATAATTTCATAGGGATAGCTCAAAATCGTAGTATATATATATAATAGTGTAAAGTAAGTGGACATATGTACAATTATAACTCATTGTTACTTTACGTTTTTTTTACTTTTATGTAACAAGTGATGTTATTTTCATCCAATGATGTGGCAAACTACATTTCTGAGTTAACTGATATTTTGAGCTGAATAGTAATTGAATAATATAGGAAATTTTATAAAAAGTTGAAATGTATCACCAATGATAAATCAGTATACACTCTTGTAAATCTTCAGCTTACCTGAATTCCTAGAGTTCCCTGCTAGTTTAATAAAGTAAAGCTATGCTTAAGCCTAAAATAAGTGCTTTAGCTAATCGTTTCAACTCAAGGAGAGCATTATGAATTATTACGACAAGTTTCAAGGAATATACCACACAGAATCTTATGATGAAAAAACGTCACTGTCTTTAGCCATTGCTTGTGATTTAGCTTATGAAAAGGATGAAAGTAAAATAGCTTTGGTAGTCCAAAGTTGGGAATATCAATTTAATGGGGCAATTGATATTGTAAAAAAGCCTGATGTAGATACTCAATGTTATGTCATGTCGAATGCGGATAACGTTGTGGTGGTTTTTCGAGGTAGTGACGCTTTAGAGGATTGGTTCGCAAATTTTCAGGCTGTTTATGACCCAGGCCCTTTAAAAAATACTAAAGCTCATGAAGGTTTTCAAGATTCTCTATTTCCTGCTGTTATCGGCATTACCAACTTGTTAGACAGTGTGTTGTCGAAAAATAAAAAAATATGGGTCACAGGGCACAGTCTTGGTGGTGCATTAAGCTCTCTTTACGCAGGTATGCTGATAGAAAATAAATATAGAGTGTATGGAATATACACATTTGCCAGCCCTAGGCCGGGAAATGAAGCCTTTAAGGTGGGATTAAATAATAAAATTACTGGACCTCATTTTAGAGTTGTTAATTTTGGGGATGTTGTTCCTCATATTCCTCCTGAGCCATTTTATAGTCACCCAGGCGCAAGGATAATATTGAAAGAAGAGGTGAGAGAGCAATCAGACGATTCATGGTTCTCTCAACGTATTGAAGTGTTAAAAGTGTTTATTTCTAACGCAACTGAAAGGCTAGATATTGCTGATAATCATCGGCTTAGTGCTGATGAAGAAAGTTATATACCTAGGCTAATAAAAGACTTAGAAAGAGCTGATAGTTAATTTTCCAGCAATTAAACTCTTTATAACCTAAAAAGCACCAATAAATGGTGCTTTATTATTTGATTTCAGACGTCTCTTTATTTTGCTAATTCTAAATACTCAGCTTCTAAACTGGTTGTGGTCCAATCACTGTCTACTTCAGCAGTAATTCTAACTTTATCCTCAGAAGATATTTTTATATTTCTAAAGTCTTCATCATCAATCTCCATCTCTACTTCACCGCTTTTATCTTTAAAGAGGTAAAGTTCATTTTTCAACTGCTTAACAATGTGACCTTCAACTATAACTCTGCTGTCATCATTTAACTCAATAGCATTTTTAATGGTTGTAACTTCTTTAGTTCCGCCTTCGCCTACAAACTCAGCATTAGCAGTTAATGATAATAATAAAGTAGTACTAATTAATAATCTTTTCATTCTAGACTCGTTATATGCGTTAGTTAAGATAAAGCTATTATATATGCGAGGAGCTTTCAGTCTGTATCTACGTGTAAGTGCTTTGTTTTTAATTGTAATTCAATTAAATAAAGTGTCTGAAAATCGCTAGTTATTATTGCTGTTTTTCCTTAATTCGAATGGCCATAAATAGCGTAATCAAATAATGAGTAGCACTAAGAATACTGTTCATTACTAATCCAGTTTTTATAAGGTTGGTATTTATCGTATAGCCAATTGAATACAAACGTATAAAGTAAAATAAAAATTAGAAAGCCAGCTTCCAACATGGCAGCTTCAAGCCAAGAAATATTTAAATACCAAGCTAAAGCCGGTAAAGTGATTAAAATCATGCCAAATTCAAATGCTATAGCATGGATAATACGTATTGCTAAGCCACGTTCTACACGGTTAAAACCAGCTAATTTATCAAAAACGATATTGTAAATGTAGTTCCAAATCATAGCGAAAATAGATAACGCAATACCTGCAACCGCCATTTTTCCTGTTTCGTAGCCAGCAATAAAAGCTGTTGCTGGTACAACAATAGCGAGCGCAATAACCTCAAATAGCACAGCCTGGAAAATTCGTTCTGTTGTATTCATGTTTCATATCTCTACTAAGTAATTATTGGATTATGTTAATCTAATATGGAGATACAAGATAAGTATGTAGTATCGTTAAAGGCGATACTGTTAACATCAACATCAATGACCAAGCAACTTAACTTTTTTTAACTAACGTAGGCAATTATTGATAAATTTATTCCAGTAAATGGTCTCTATTAATACTAAAGTCGTTTTTGCTTAAAAGATAAACTTACAGCGAAACCCTGCGGGTTTTCTTCATTCAACGCTTTGTAGGTCTATAGATTACTTGCGATATGATTAACTATGCTATGTGCTAAGTTTAAATTTTCAGAGGTGAGTTTTCAGCTGTGGTCCAGATAGATACCATTGATTTTGATAGTAACTGTAAATTAATCAAAGGCAATAAAAAAGCACCAATAAATGGTGCTTTATATTTTGCTAACCAGGAATAGTTTGAAGCTTGTATTTAATAAACTAAGCTACTATTTTTTTAATTTTCTTGTGGTTAACCCCATAATCCCTAACGCTAGGATAGCAATAGTTGACGGTTCAGGGATGTCATGGTTTTCAATCGATACTTGTAATTGATAAGTGCCTGCAGCGGGGATTAAGTTTCCTGTCATTCCACCTTGTTGACCACCACAAGAAAACTGACAAACACCAATAATGTAAGTGCCACTAGCTACAAAATTATGGCTCAAGAATGAGTCATAACCATGGACTGAACCACCAGCACCATCTGATGTAGAACTATCATCATTTTGAGCAAGAACAGCACCCAAAAGATCAAAAAGCACTAATTCAGGGTCAAATGAACCACCAGCATCTTGACCATAATCAATATCAAAAATACCATTCATACCAGCCATAGCGGTAAATGAATAATAATCATAACGTGCTGCTGATTCAACTCCAGAAGAAATACTTGCCCAAGGAGTAATTGCTGAATTCGCTATATCAACGTTAGCGCCTAAAGAAAATGCAGCATCAATATCGAGAGCATTTGCAATACTTCCATTACCAGTAACGTCACTAATAAAACCAGCGTTAGCAAAACCACTAACAGATAAAATTAAGCCAGCAATTATCGCTTTAAACTTTTTCATACTTATTGTAATTCCCTTTGTAAGAGATTCCTTGAAATGGAATCGTATATTTACTAATTGTAGCTCGTTTATGCATCAATTAAGCCAGGTTGTTTAATTATTGTTTTTCAATGTGTTATGTATTATTTTTTTGTGTTTTAATTGATGTGTGTAAAAAGAATCGACACTTTCATAAAAGTGTGACTATCATCAAAAAGCTAAACGTTTCTGAGTAAGTCCACACAATAAATAACTCATTAGGATAAAGCTAAAATCACTTTGCTCTACACCAAACTGTCAGATGAGATATTCTTTTTAAGTTTTTTGAAACACAAGATTTCAGTAGGCTATGCTTTAAATAGATCTTGCAATTTAACAACTTATTGTATTAATTTTAAACAAACTATGTCAGCAAAAAATTATTCATATATATACTAAGGAAATTCATATGAGAATAGGTATACCCAAAGAATCTTTTTTAGGTGAGCGTCGGGTTGCAGCGTCACCAAGCTCGGTAAGTACATTAATTAAATTAGGTTTTACTGTGCAAGTACAAAAGGGGGCTGGTACTAAGGCGAGCTTTACCGATGAAGAGTATAGCGATGCAAATGCAGAAGTTGTCACGAAAAAAGCCTGCTGGCAAAGTGATATTCTCTTCAAAGTAAACGCGCCGACACTAGATGAAGTTGAATTAATGAATGAAGGTTCAACATTGCTTAGCTTTATTGCGCCAGCGCAAAGCTCTGAGTTATTAGAAGCCCTACGGAGCAAGTCAATTACTACCTTAGCCATGGAAATGGTACCCCGGATGACCCGTTCTCAACCTATGGACGCTTTGAGCTCTATGGCAAATATCGCAGGTTACCGCGCCGTTATTGAAGCATCTCACCATTTTGGTCGCTTTTTTACTGGGCAAATTACTGCTGCGGGTAAAATGCCGCCTGCGAAAGTGATGATAATTGGTGCAGGAGTTGCCGGTCTAGCCGCAATTGGTACTGCAGGTAGCTTAGGTGCCATTGTACGCGCATTTGATACTCGCCCTGAAGTTAAAGAGCAAATAGAAAGCATGGGGTCTGAATTTCTTGAACTCGACTATGAAGAGCCAGAAGATACAGGATCGGGTGATGGTTACGCCAAAGAAATGAGTAAAGCATTTATTGATGCCGAAATGGCATTATTTGCAGAGCAAGCCAAAGATGTTGATATTATCATTACTACTGCGATGATCCCTGGTAAAGCGGCGCCGAAATTAATCACTGAAAAAATGGTTGAATCAATGAAGGCCGGTAGTGTTATTGTCGATTTAGCAGCTGCTGGTGGTGGTAACTGTGAATGCACGGTTGTCAGCAAAGTAGTTGATACGCATGGCGTAAAAGTGATTGGTTATACTGACTTAGTATCTCGTTTACCTAATCAAGCTTCACAGCTTTATGCGAATAATTTAGTGAATCTAACTAAGTTATTATGTAAAAACAAAGATGGAACGCTTGATATTGATTTTGATGATGTCGTCATTCGTAATATGACAGTGGTTAAAGAAGATGAAATTACTTTCCCGCCACCCCCTATTCAAGTCAGTGCAGCACCAGTGAAAAAAGCAACAGTTGAAGTTGTTGAACCCGTTGAAGAAGAACCTGCTTCACCCGTAAAAAAATACGGCTTTATGGCGGCAGGAATTGCGCTATTTGGCTGGGTGGCTAGTGTTGCCCCTGCAGATTTCCTTACTCACTTTACCGTTTTTGTACTGGCTTGCGTCATTGGCTATTACGTGGTTTGGAATGTTAGTCATTCTTTACATACACCTTTAATGAGTGTCACTAATGCTATTTCTGGCATTATTATTGTTGGGGCCTTATTACAAATAGGCTCGGACAATACTCTCGTACAGATACTCGCCACACTCGCAACTTTAGTGGCAACTATCAATATTGTCGGTGGCTTTAAAGTCACTAGTCGTATGTTAAAAATGTTTAGCAAGTAGGGGGAAGTATGGAATCTACACAAATAGCGTCTAATGGTTTCATTAGTGCAGCATACGTGGTTGCTGCTTTATTATTTATTTTCAGTTTAGCGGGTTTAAGTAAACAAGAGTCAGCTCAACGGGGTAATTTATTTGGTATTGCGGGTATGGTTATCGCTTTACTTGCCACTATTATTGACCCGCGGGTTTCTAATGTATTTGTTATTATTGTTGCCATGGTCATAGGCTCAGGTATTGGGCTTAGATTAGCGAATAAAGTTGAAATGACACAAATGCCAGAGCTTGTTGCCATCTTGCATAGCTTCGTCGGATTAGCAGCTATGTTAGTTGGCTTTAATAGCTATATTGAAGCAGGGCATGGCGTTGTGATTACGGCAGCCCACCACACGGCGATGAAGATACACTTAAGTGAAATTTTTATCGGAATATTCATTGGTGCCGTGACGTTTACAGGCTCTGTTGTTGCTTTTGCCAAACTACGTGGCACGATAAGCTCGAGTGCCTTAATGTTACCTCATCGTCATAAAATGAATTTAGCCGCAGGAATTTTCAGCTTCTTGTTACTACTTTCCTTCGTCAATCATGGTGGCTCAAATATCGCCTTATTTTTAATGACAGTTACGGCATTGGTATTTGGTTGGCATTTAGTGGCTTCAATTGGCGGTGCAGATATGCCGGTTGTTGTCTCTATGTTAAATTCTTATTCAGGTTGGGCGCCCGCGGCGGCT
>MAAB01029124.1_pt1 | contig 24438 bp, 19 predicted proteins | sample 1115991 | NCBI WGS metagenome assembly MAAB01 (sample SAMN04961124, study PRJNA320927) | seawater metagenome | isolation source: sample BD02T18 sea water enriched with oil for 18 days | place: USA:Gulf of Mexico | collected 2013-07-27
GGCTTATATACGACGTTATTGATTTTGATAAGGGGATAACCATTATCTACAATCAATGCCTTGCCTATAAGCCTTTTAATTCTCGCTGAGTGGGAAAGAACTTAATCAACTTGGTATTAGTTATTTGACCCGATGTTTACTTTGTCTAGATTACTATCGCTTTTAGCAAGGATTATGCATTGAAAATGTATCGTTATTGGGGAAAGCTATTTAAAGTGGCTGTTTACGAAGGTTTTAGTAAGATATTTAATAGAAATTCTGTTAGTTATCTTTAAGTTTTATATCCACAAAAGCTGTGTGTATGGTTGTGGATAAGTCTCTATGAGTGATGTTATTCATTGATTATAAAGAAAAAAACAAGCAGTACATTTTTTGTCTAACGGAGGTTTAAATGCTAATAAATAGGATAAGTGAGCAAAACACTCTGTTAGAGCCTTATATTATAAAAAATAAAAATTTAATACGGTTAAACCTCCTAAAAGTAAGTTTAACCGTAGGGTAATTTAATTTTCTGTTTAATAAAAAAACAATTTTATAATTACCGTCTGCACTATTACATTGTCGCTTGTATCGCAGTTAAGGCAATAGTATAAACAATGTCATCGACTAAGGCGCCGCGAGATAAATCATTAACAGGTTTATTCATCCCTTGTAACATAGGGCCTATGCTTACTAAGTCAGCCGAGCGCTGGACTGCCTTATAAGTGGTGTTACCAGTATTTAAATCAGGGAAGATGAACACTGTTGCTTTACCCGCCACAGGACTATTGGGTGCTTTTTTCTTAGCAACGTTTTCCATAATGGCAGCATCGTATTGAAGCGGTCCATCAATAATAAGGTCTGGTCGCTTAGCTTTAGCAATCTCAGTTGCTTTAGCGACTTTTTCTACATCAGCGCCATGACCCGATCTGCCGGTACTGTAGCTGATCATGGCAACTCTTGGTTCAATATCAAACGCTCTAGCTGAGTCAGCAGATTGAATGGCGATATCGGCCAATTGTTCTGCGTTAGGCTCAGGGTTAATAGCACAATCGCCATAAACAAGTACTTGATCTGGTAATAACATAAAGAAAACTGATGAAACTAAAGAACTATCAGGTGCAGTCTTGATTAATTGTAAAGCGGGTCTTATGGTGTTTGCTGTAGTATTTACTGCGCCAGAAACAAGGCCATCAACTTGACCAAGTTGTAACATCATAGTCGCTAAAACAACATTGTCTTTTAAGTTTTCTAATGCAATAACATCCGTTAGACCTTTATTTTTGCGTAGTTCGACCATAGGACCAACGTAATTATCTCTAATAGAGTCAGGATCTGTTATCAATAAATTATCAGGCAAGTTAATACCCTGATGCTCGGCAATCTGTAGTATTTCTTCTTTGTTGCCAATTAGTTGACAGCGAGCAATGTTACGTTCGCAGCAAATTGCAGCCGCTTTAATGGTGCGTATATCCGTTCCTTCAGGTAAGACGATTAACTTATTTGCTTGGCGAGCAAGTTCGGTTAATTTATGTCTAAAAGCAGGGGGGGATAATAAGTTATAACTATTGTTTTTCGAGGTTAAGCTTTCGAGCCAATGACTACTTAAATTATCAGCAACATGTTGTTTTACTTTATCTTGGCGTTGGATATCGTCTTGTGGTATTTCAGGATTAAAACCCATGATATGACGCGATGTTTGCCAAGTATCCCAAGGTACAGACAAAACAGGTAAACCAGCATCAAGTGCTTGCTTACATAGCTCCCAAACCTGCTCGGATGGTTCAAAACCATTGGTTAAAATTAATCCACCTAATTTAGTACCATTTAACGCAGATAAACAGGCGGCAATAATAATATCGGTGCGATCGCCTGGAGTAACAATGAGTCGACCAGGAACTAAGTAACTCACTAGGTTTGATACGGTTCTGGCACAAAATGCGACACTGCGAAAACGGCGATGCTCCATATCGCCATTATTAATCACTTTAGCTTCAAGGTAGTTACTAATATCACAAACACGTGGGGCGATAAGATCTATTTCCCATTGAACCGTGCCAAGTAAATCAAAGTGTCGGCCTTTAAAAATCGATAAATCTAACCAATGGTTTAGATTAAAATCATTTTCTATTTCTTCTTCTTTGGGTAATAAACCAAATTCTTCTTGGTCTGGGCAATTAAGCTTGTTGATAACACAACCAATGAGGTGTCGGTTCTTGATACCACCATACGTTTCGGCACTGACTTCAAGTCTATCTTCAAACTCTTCGGCGCTGTCATTACCTGGGCTAGCAACCAATACAATATTTGCCCCAAGTGCTTGAGCTACATCACGATTAATGCGACCAGCATAAGGTTGTCTTGGTGTCGGGACTAGACCTTCAATAATGATAACGTCGTGATCTTCTTTAAACGCATTGAAATTGGCAACGATTTCTTCTAAAACAACATCGTGAAGTCCATCGCCCATTTTTCCCTCTACATAGCTAAGCGAAACGCTAGTGCTATTTTGAGATAAGCTAATGGCATCAATGGTTTTGTTTTTTTTAGCTAGGCTATTGCGTGAAGGCTGGCTAATGGGTTTGAAGTGACCAACTTTAATCCCTTTTTGCTGACAAGCATGTAATAAACCTAACGATACACTGGTTAAGCCTACACCTGAGCCAACAGGGATTAACATAATTCTATGTGGCATAAATTAAATCCTACTTAATATTGATATACCCGTTCTACTTCAAGATGAATCATGCATCTTCAAGTGGTTTGGGCATAGTCATCTACTTGACTAAATTTGTTAGTAACTGGGTGGATTGTTCGGCAATTACCCATTCTTCGTTTGTTGCAATAACCCAACAAGCTCTTGAGTTTTTAGTAGCAATATTACCGGAAACACCAAAGCGAGTTTTTTTATTTTTTTCTTCATCTAAAGAGAAGTTTAATAACGCGAGTTGCTTAACTATTTCAGTACGTACCCAGCTTGAATTTTCACCAATGCCACCAGTAAAAATGAGACCATCTAATTGCGTTAAGCTGGCGCTATAAGAGGCAATAGTTTTGGCAACTCGGTAACAGAAAACGGTTAGCGCTAATGTTGCTTGCGCATGGTTATCTTTTAACATGGCATCTTCTAACGTACGGCCATCGTTGCTTAAGCCAGAAATACCTAATAAACCACTTTCTTTATTAACTAATTTATCAACTTCACTAATTGAGTAACCTAGGTTTTCGACTAGATGAAAGATAATGCCGGTATCAAGATCGCCACAGCGAGTCCCCATAATCACACCTTCGCCTGGTGTCATACCCATGCTCGTATCAACACTTTCACCATTTTTAATGACAGTGACACTACAACCATTACCTAAATGGGCACTGATTAAGTTACATTGCTCGAGCGGTTTTTTTAATCGATTGGCGGCTTGTTTTGCAACAAAATAATGGCTAGTACCATGGAAACCATAACGTCTTATGCCATGCGCTTTGTACAACGAATAGGGCAGGCCATATATATACGCTTTTTCGGGCATGCTTTGATGAAAAGCCGTATCAAAAACGGCTACTTGTGGTAAATCTTCAAAGGCTTTTTGGCACGCTTTTATACCGATGAGATTGGCAGGGTTATGTAATGGTGCAAGTTTTGCCAATTGGTTAATGGTCTGTTCCACATCCTGAGTGATTAGCGTTGGTTGTGAATACTGTTCACCGCCGTGGACAACTCTATGGCCGATTGCACTGATATATTTGACCAAGTTAAGTTGCTGCAATTGCGCTACTAACAAAGAAAGTGCTGTTTGATGATTAAAGGGATCAGGTAACTTATAGGACTTTTTCTCGCCATTTAGTTTGATGGTCATTATAGCATCAGAGCTGTGTAGGTATTCTACTAAGCCTGATAAGAGTATTTCACCGCTTAATGGTTTTATTAAAGAAAATTTAACCGAAGAGCTACCACAGTTGATGACTAAAATTGCACCAGTACTAGCAGGATCTTTGCGATGAGGTTTTTGTTGGGTCATGTTTGTTATCTTTTAAAAAAATGAAAAGTTATCGAATAATTATAGCAATAATAATATTGTCGGCATTATAACGATGGAGTTAGTTAGAAATCTTGATGCAATGCAATAAAACAGTTTATTTTAAGTTTTAATGATTGTTATTCGTAATAAAAGCTAAGTTTCAATTCCTTATTGTTGCTTATCTGTTCAAGCCATTTTCAGCTGTATTTTCAGCGTAAACTTTGAATGCTAGCGGGTATAGAGACTAGCTGCTATAGTAATGGTATGAATATCTCAGTAGTACAACTCATTAAATTGGGTCAAAAATATTTATCTCTTTGGCCTGACAAACCAGAATTAACTCAATATTTTGAAGATTATCGAGGCGTGCAAAGCGCGCGCTTTGTTTGTCGATATTTTCCTGCGTTAGCTATGTTTACTGTTATTATGCAGCTTTATATCGCTTCAGGATATCCCCTTGGCCAAGGCTCTATAAGTAATGCAATAAATGCACTGCCTCAAGCACTTGTATATGGTTTATTTTTATTAAGTATGCCAGTACAGGCGTTAGTTTTTTCAGGTGTTAAAGCAGATAAGTTGTTACCACCACCACTAGCTTCTTGGTATCACAATGGTTTAGAAAAGGCAAAACAGCAAATCGCTGAGCAAAGCGAACGTAGCAATGGCCATAACAACAATACTACTATTGCTAATTTAGCAAAATATAAACCACGGTATATCGATCTTGCTCAACTTTTACAGTTAACTTTTGCAACAACAAAGTAGTTAACTTAAATGCTATTGAAAACATCAGCTTTCTTACTCTATGTTTTTATTATTCCTAAACAGGATTGAGGTTAGTGATTTCATATTGATGTCATCACTAATGCAAAATCTACTGAGTCTTTTGATACAAACGTAAAACAAAGTCTGCTTGGCAGGTGAATTGCTTTTGTTGTTTCAATTGAGCAATTAATTCATCACTGGCTTTAAAGGCAAAAGGTGTCATTGCTAATAAGTTTAGTACGTCGTCACTATTAGAGAAATTCATCGGGTAATTCAATCGTTGTTCTTCAACTAAGGTTAATTGTTCAATAACTTGCTTAGTAGTGTCATGTTTATTTGCTTGGCGGTATATCATTGATTTAAGCTCAAATAAATGATTATCGGCAGGGGTAACCGTCAAAAAATACCCTTCGTCTTGCAAAATTCGGGTAAACTCAGTTTCTAAAATTGGCGCATAAACACTATAAATCCAGCCAAATTGCTCATTAGCGTAAGGTAAATCAGAAAGGGTAGCTACGCTAAAAAAGCAATCGTGATAACGTTTTGCTGCAATCTTTATTGTTTCTTTGGCAATATCAACACCGTATACACTATTGTGCTCAGTTTTATGCTGGTGTGTATAAAAACCTTCACCGCAGCCAGCATCAAAAACAGCTGCGTTATTATCACCATACTTCTGATATAACGCGAGCATACTGTCGAGTAAAGGCTGATAATAACCTTTATCTAAAAATGCCCGTCTAGCTTGTACCATTGCTTTATTATCGCCGGGCTCTTTTGAGTGCTTAAATTGCACGGGTAATAAATTAACATAGCCTTGCTTTGCCTGATCAAAGCTATGATTATTTTCACAACGGTAGCTCTTTTCATCAAGTAATAACGTTTGCTGACAAAGAGGACAACGGTATTGGGCTATTTCTTTAGTAGAGATGTCAGTATGCATTGTCAGTAAACCTTATGAAAATGTTGACCAAATAGGCGCATGATCTGAAGGTTTTTCAATAGCACGTAATTCATAATCTATATCGGCTTCAATACACTGCTCAGCCATATTTTTAGTCGCCAGTACTACATCAATGCGAAGACCGCGATTATCATCAAAACCACGCGAGCGATAATCAAACCAAGAGTAACGCTCGGTAGTTTCGGGATGTAATTGACGGAAGGTGTCAACAAAACCCCAATCCATTAACGTTGTTAACCATTCTCTTTCTTCAGGTTGGAAAGAACATTTACCGCTTTTTAACCAGCGTTTACTGTTTACGTCACCAATACCAATATCTAAGTCTTGCGGAGAGATATTAATGTCGCCCATTACAACCACATTTTCGTCATTCACGTGATTGTCATTTAGGTAGGTCATTAAATCTTTATAGAATTTTCTTTTATAAGGATATTTAGTCTCGTGGCTAATATTCTCGCCTTGTGGAAAGTAGCCATTTAATACGGTTACTTTCTCGCCTTTATTGTTAGTTGTTGTGACCATAATCATCCTACGCTGGGCTTCATCGTCGTCTGTAGGAAAGCCACGCTGTACGGACTCAGCTTCTTTTTTGCATAACATGGCAACGCCATAATGGGCTTTTTGGCCATGAAAATATACGTGATATCCCATGGCTTCAACCGATTCTAATGGGAAAGCTTCATCATGAACTTTGATTTCTTGTAAACCAATGATATCAGGCTGATGTTTATCGATAATCGCTTGTAATTGGTGAAGGCGAGCACGAAGGCCGTTAATATTAAAAGAGATAATTTTCATAGTATTCCTAAAGGCTTTTAGCGAACAATATCGTCATGTATTGTTTGGTAATTCCATTCCGTATAAAGAAGTGAGTACTTTCTTATACGAACGGGTATAAATTAAGGCAATGATCTTGCGTGTTTATCTAGCTTCTCGCAAGTTTTATTTTTCACATCCTGTTATAAAATGTAATTTATTCGTAACAACTGGTAGAGCCTATTGTTTAACCGTAATAACTTGTTTAAGCTAACCCTAAATAAGCAACACAATATAGAAAACTGTTAATACAGTTGTCAGAACAGTTATTTATTAATTTACATTAAGAATGCGTAATAAATAAGGAAATGAACATGCCAGATAGTAACTCAAGCGTAAAAAAAATATTATTGGTTGAAGATGACCGCCAACTGTCCGATTTAGTCACTGACTTTTTAACAAGTGAAGGTTTCCACGTTAAACAAGAGTTTCGTGGTGACACAGTAGCTAAACGAGTAAAGCTTTTCTCTCCTGACCTTATTATTTTAGATGTCATGTTACCCGGTAAAGATGGTTTTGGTGTTTGCCGTGATTTACGTCCAGAATTTAATGGCCCCGTGTTAATGCTAACAGCGAAAAGTACTGACTTTGATCAGGTACTTGGCTTAGAAATTGGTGCAGATGATTATGTTATCAAACCCGTTGAACCTCGCGTATTACTAGCAAGAGTAAACGCATTGTTACGCCGCGGAGATTTGCCTAACCAAAGTGAAGAGAAAGGTGAAATTACTTGTGGTGGCTTATATATCAATAAAGCATCACGTAAAGTGACATTGCAAAATGAAAATGTGGACTTAACTAGTCAAGAATTTGATTTGTTATGGTTACTTGCAGGTAAAGCCGGAGAAGTACAAAACCGTGATTATATATATAAGGCAGTAATTGGCCGTGAATATGATGGCCTAGACAGAAGTGTCGATGTCCGTATTTCGCGCTTACGTAAAAAATTACACGACAGTACTGATACGCCCTTTAGAATCAAGACTATTTGGGGCCAAGGTTATTTATTTGTTCCAGATGCATGGAGCTAGCCTTCGGGCATTATGTCACTGTGATGTTATTGTCACTAACAAATATTAAGGCTTTGTTTACTTTTCGGCAGTTACAAAGCCTTTTTCTTAGCTCATTTTTATTACATTCTCTTGATAAGGCACGTCGATGAAATTAGGTCGTTCGTTTTTTAACCTTTACTTCTTTATTATCTCCACATTTATTATTTTTTCTTGGGCACTTGATGAAGTATGGAATTCTTATCTTGAGCAAGATATTGAGTCTTATACCGGTTATAAAACCCTGATGATGGCTACTGGAGATTATGTACAAAAACATCCTAGAGAAGAATGGGAAGAGATAATAGCTGGTGCAGCAGAACGATGGGAGTTGCCTTTAAAGTTAGTATCTTTAGCTGAAGTGGAAGCCATTGATCACACCGATCATCATGCTTTATCGCACTCAAATGCACACATTTATTATTTTGATGACCAGGTGATTATTCATTATTTACTAAAAAATAGTGATTCAGTCATTACTTTAGGCCCTGCAAAAATGCCAACAAGGCCAAGGGTAAAAGCGACTTACCGTGTAATGATTCTGGCAACTTTTGGTATAGTTATTTTTATTTGGTTATGGCCTATGTCTCGTGATTTAGAGCAACTCAAAAGGGCAACCAGAGACTTCGGTCAAGGGCAATTTGATAGTACGGCACCAGCAGCAAAGTCGACCATGATAGCGCCTATGATCTCCTCATTTAACATGATGGCGGCAAGGATAAAGCGACTAATTGAAGCACATAAAGAGTTAACTAATGCGGTTTCGCATGAGTTAAGAACACCATTGGCGCGCACTAAATTTGCCTTGCAGATGCTTGATACCATTAAAGACGATGAAAAGCGTGCTAAATATCAGAAGCAAATTAGTAACGATGTTTGTGAACTGGAAGAGCTTATCAATGAGATGCTTATTTATGCTGCTTTTGATAATGACAAGCCAGAGCTTAATTTTACTAGCACTAATTTAAATGATTTAGTTAAGTTTCAAATAGCCAGTCATGATCAATTTGTTCACTCGATTGATTTTGTTAATAATATGCCTGATAGCTATGTATGTTGTGACGGGCACTTTATGGATAGAGCGGTAAATAACTTTATCAGTAATGCCATTAAATACGGCAATGATAAAGTTAGAGTTACGCTTTCTATCGATAATGGACAATGTATAATTTGTGTGGAAGATAATGGCGATGGAGTATCTGATGAATTCAAACAAGTCATTTTTGATGCATTCTCACGTGGAGACCAATCAAGAAATCGTGAAACAGGTGGTTTTGGCCTAGGGTTAGCGATTGTGGCTCGTATTATGGAATGGCATCAAGGGCAAGCATCTATTGGTGATAGTGAGCTTGGGGGGGCAGCATTTACACTGACTTGGCCAGTAAAAATGAGTTAGTTTACTATACCCATGATACTTCAATATGCGAGTTTCAGGATGCCTGTGCGAGTCATGATCGAGGCGCATCTTTTTATTAAGGGTTACTCCCTTAAAAAGAGAGGCAACGAAGAGTATGATTTGCTCAGACATCCCCGTAGGGCTGGTTTATAAACGCTTTATGCTACGTTATTGATTTCGATAAGGGAGCAACCATTATCTTCAATCAATGCCTTGCCTAAAGACGTTTCTAATACCAGCTGAATCCACATCTTGAGGTAACATGGGTACATATTAAGTTAACTCAATAATCTAACGTAATAATGGATAAAATAACTACGTTAGAATTTATTTTAACTTTATTGCCTTATCGGCTAAATGTTTTTTACATTCAGCCGATAACTTATTTATCAAAGCAACGATAAATAAGTGAATAAAGCATTGGCAGTAGAGCTTTCACAACAGTTTTCAACAAATAACTTCTCACAAAGTAATGATGTGGTAAAGAGCAGTGCTGGGCAATTAGCCACTGACTTTTCATCCACTAGCGTTTTACTTCATGAGTTGCAACTTGGTGAGCAACTAAATGAAAGTGTTGAGCAAACACGTCGGGCTGATTTTAGCTTGATGTTGGCTATGCTAGCTGACGATGTACGTGAACAAAGCCAATTTTTATTACCACAAACAAAAGAAGCAACACCTGCTGATTTGTCGAATATTGCGTTGAGAAAGCAATTTAACCTACCTGATAAAGCTGCTTTAGCATTAACCACGCCAGATGATGTTAAACAATTCAATCAAGTGCAAACTATTGTTGATAACGATCTAGCCAATATACATTTAACTAACGCTATGATGCCTAAACCTTTAGCATTTCGTGATAACAAAAAGCATATCGACACTCAAGTATTAAACAATACTAGCTTATTTACTCAGCTCAAACATAAACAAGCAGCAGAGATAAACCAAGCACACAATAATCAGTTACAAGAAAACCAGTTAAATTCAGCAGCAATTGAAACAGATAAACCACTCAGTCAGTCATTAAACTTTAATGCCAAGGCTTGGTTAGATGGTATTCAACAGTCTTTAGTTAAAGCGCCACTACTTAACTAAATAAGCGCTATATATATATACCCGTCTACTTAGCACAGCAATGTTTAAATTTTTTCCCTTTTTTTGCTGACCATGCTGTTGGGTAACTGTTGCATGGGCAAAGGTCATTTCGTTTAATAGTTCCATTCTCATTATGAACGGTAATATTACCATCAATATAGCGCCACTGGCCTAGTTCAAGCGTGAAGTTTGATTTTTCTCGTAATTCACACAAGGTATTATCAACCACGTAATAAGCTGAAAACTCTACGGTAGTATTATCTGTTTCATGTATTTTCAATGCCAACCAAATACATTCATCCGCCCACGTTTGAATCTCAGTGACAGACTGCTTCAACCGCGGAACGGCAGCATAAGTATCAAAAATATATTGGCCATTTTTCATTGCATAGGCACTAAAGCGCGAGCGCATTAATTGCTCAGGGGTGCTGGGGTGTTTTTGTTGTGTAATATAAAGTTGGCAACAAGCATTAAATGATAACGACGAACCGCAAGGGCAAAGCATAACAATATGTCCAATGATGGTAGTATGTTTAGTACCAATGATTTTAACGCAGATAAAGCGCTATTGGTCGTTTTCTTTTACCCTTTGTTCATTTTTTCGATTAGGATGTTGGGTTAATACCAATTTGATTAAATTTATTCCCTACTCAGAGCTACATTAGCGAGCTTAGAACAAGAAAAATTTGTTAAACATAGTTATTCTATATTCAATTAATTTTACGCCGTTATTAGTTTGCTAATGAGCTTCCAAAGGACGAGTTTAAAAGGCTTATATGTTGCGTTATTGATTTTGACAAGGGAATTACCATTCTCTTCAATCAATGCCTTACCTTTAAGCCTTTTAATTCTGTGATTAATACCAATCTAATTGGTATAACTTAGCGTCTCCTCATTCATTTTTTAACAAAAGAACTCAACATAAGAATTTATTTTATGAAAATACAACTCATTGCCGCAGCACTTAGTTTTTCATTAGTCGCTTGTAGTAATACTCAGCTTAATGAGCAGCTAAATACCAGTGCGCCAGAAAAAATTCAAGGCGCTATTGCAACCAACGCACAAGCAACGGATATCATAACTTTAGAGCAAATAATGGCAGACCCAGATTGGTTCGGTCGTGCGCCAGAATCTTGGTACTGGGGAGATGACAGTAACACCGTCTATTATCAACAGAAGCAATTAGGTAATCCTCTACGTGATTTGTATTCAGTAAACTTGTTAAATAATAACGAAGTTTCACCAGTCAATTTATCAAGCAAGCATACCGTTGCCTCTCAAAATGGAGTGCTGAATAAAACGCGCACTCATAAAGTCTACACCTTTAATGGTGATGTTTTTGTAAAAACGCTGGCCAATAATACAGTAAAACAGCTTACCTTTACCTCAAATCCTGAACGTAATGCACTCTTTTTGAATAATGGAGATATAGCTTACCAAGTAGGTAATATTTTTTATGCTCATAATCTACAAACGGGTCAAATTAAAGAGCTGGCCAATTTAAAAATGTCTGCAAAACCTGCTGGTATTGTTGCACCTAAAAGTTACTTAGCAATAGAGCAGCATAAGTTAATTGACTACATTGCTTTGCAACAACGCAACAAGAAGTTAAAGCAAACACAAAAAGAACGTCTAGCCATTGAAAACACAGTCGTTAATGACAGTAAGTTTTATTTTGGAAAAGACAATAGAGTCGCGTATGCAAGTTTATCTCCAGCAGGTGATAAATTATTGGTGAGTATCACGTCAGCAAAATCAAGTCGTGATAAAACAGATATTATGCCTAATTACATAACTAAAGATGGTGTGATTGCCGCTGAAAAAGTACGTGCTCGTGTTGCGAATAATAGACAATATCAAGAACAATTGTTCTTGCTTGATTTAGCAACAGGCAAACAACAAGCATTAAGTTACGATAGCTTACCTGGTTTTGATGATGACGTTTTAGCTAGCGTAAAAGCTGAGAACTTTGCTCGTCAAGGTCAGACCTACAAATCAGAGAGAAAAGCACGTAATATTCACATACTTCAAATGTATAACCCAATTAAGTGGAGTGGCGACGGTCACCACCTCGCCTTGATGTTAGAAGCTTGGGATAACAAAACTCGCTGGTTAACAACCGTTGATTTTGCTAAAAATGAACTAGTAACTCAACATAAACTACATGATGATGCTTGGATTAACTGGAGTTTTAATGAATTTGGTTGGTTAGCCGCTAATGATAAAGCGAGTCTTTATTATTTATCGGAAGAATCAGGTTACTCTCATTTATATCATAAAGATCTAAACGCGAAGGCCGTTAAATTAACATCTGGTAAGTTTGAAGTCAGTAGTGTTACGCCAACACTCGATAGTCAACGATTTATCTTTAAAGCGAATAAAAAACACCCTGGTATTTATGAAATATACCAAGTTGATTTGGCTAAAAAATTAACCGCGTTAACCGACTTAGGGGGTAAAAACAATTATACATTGAGCCCTGATGAATCAAAGTTGTTAATTGAACACTCTACGGTAACTATGCCGCCAGAGCTTTATGTTCAAAGCTTACTGAGCTTAAATGGTACGGATGTAGCACAACGAATTACTCATACTGTATCTGAGCAGTTTTTAGCAATGCCTTGGGTTGCTCCATCAGTTATCGCCATAGCGTCAAGTAAACAAAAAGAACCGATTTACTCAAAAGTATATTTTCCTAAAAACTTTGATAATACCTCAGAAAAAAATCGTGCGGTAATGTTTACTCATGGTGCCGGTTACCTACAAAACTCTCACTTGGGATGGTCTGGGTACTTTAGAGAGTTTATGTTCCACTCTATGTTGGTACAACAAGGTTATGTTGTTATTGATATGGATTACCGAGCATCTGCTGGTTACGGACGAGAGTGGCGTACCGCCATTTACCGTCACATGGGTAAACCTGAAGTAGAAGATATGCGCGATGGTGTTAACTGGCTAATTGAAAATGCTAATGTTGATGCGAAACGTGTTGGTACTTACGGCGGTTCTTACGGCGGCTTCTTAACGTTAATGTCAATGTTTACCGACCCTGATTTGTTTGCTTCTGGCTCAGCAATACGGTTAGTGTCTGATTGGGCATATTATAACCATGGTTATACTTCGAATATTTTAAATACACCAGAAGACGATGCTATTGCTTATGAACGCAGTTCGCCTATTTATTTTGCAGAAGGACTGAATAAACCATTATTAATTAATGCGCCAATGGTTGATGATAACGTGTTTTTTGAAGATACCGTTCGCCTTGTACAACGTTTAATTGAACTTGAAAAGCAAGATTTTGAAACGGCTATTTACCCAGTAGAACCGCATGGTTTTGTACAACCGAGTTCTTGGTTAAATGAATACCGTCGTATTTATAAGTTATTTGAAAATACCTTATAATTTCAGGACGAGACAGATAAAATAAAAAAGCCCTGATAGTAACTATCAGGGATTTTTTTGTATCAAAAGGATAGACACTATTAGCGCAGGATAATATCTATATAGACCAAGATACCGTTTCACTAATACTTTGTTGCCATTTGCCTAAAGACTCATTCTTATCTCCGACAACAATGATATTACTGTGATTAAACTCAAGAGAGCTACCAAAGAGGTCTTTGTCATTAAACGCGTCAGTAAAGCTTAATTGCTCATTTTTAGGGACAATAAAGACAGTCACAGGGCTCGTTTTACCTTGATATACTAAATGCAAACTTTTCATACCGTCAAATCGACAGTAATCAGCCCACAATAATTTTCCTAAAGATTGGCTAAAGTTACCATCAAAAGCCGCCATCTTCTGGTTTAATGACGCTAATGTTACTTGGCTGCTGGCGTTGTTGGCAATATTCCCTTGTTCATGATAAACATGGGCTAACGCGTAATCACCTAGGTTGTGATAAGCACTCGAAAATTGCATAAAATTAAGCACCAAACCACCAACAATGGCAACAGAAGCTGCTAACGCGAGATGCACGCGAGTTTTCCGCTTTTGTACTTGATGACTTGCTAAGGTTTGTCGCAAAATCAACTTATCGACTAAATCATCAGGCACTGGAATTTGTAATGCTTGTTTAATTTTTTCATCTAATTGGCAGATCTCTTGAGCAAACTGTTTTTTGCTTGGATCTTGTTCTTGCGCCAAAATAGCGTCATCATCTTGATTATTGGGATCGGCATATATAGCACGTCTAAATTGCAAATCATCCATTGTACATACCTCGCTTTATTGGCTCTGCTTCTAACGCTTCTTTAAGTTGATTTCTTGCTCTAAATAAGCGTGTCATTACTGTGTTCTTGTTTAGATCTAACATAGCGGCAATATCTTCTCCGCTAAATCCACCTAATACTTGTAAAATTAACGGCTCAGAATATTCAGGAGGCAATTGTGAAATTTTCTCCCTTAACCAGTGATTTTCAAGCTCTTGCTCTGTGGTCACTGATTTTGTATCAGTTATACTTGCTTCTTCATACTCGCTCATGTCAAAACGCTTCCTCTCGAAACGTCTAGCATTTTCTCGTCGTAAAATAGTAATTAACCATGACTTGGCAGCTTTTTCATCTTTAAGCGAGTCAAGGGCTCGCCAAGCACGCAAAAAGGTTTCTTGTACTAAGTCTTCAGCCACTTGTTTTTCGTGGCATAACCAATAGGCATAGCGATATAAATCACCGTGTAGCGCCTTTACTAGCGCCTCATATCTAACTTGTTTTGTCATCATATGTTTATAGACCCTAGTAGGGGGGAGTTTATTTCACGCGTGAGCGATTATTTACTTAATAACGTATTTATTTAGAAAATAGTCATTAAGTAAATTATATACCCAAAGTTTAATTTTTATGGATTAAGTGGTAATAGTTGATGAGTATTAGTTTTTTTACTTTGTTGTTTATGTACAACTTGAATCGCAGCCAACAATGCCGAGCCTTGCCAAGATGGTGCACCATTGATGGCACTTTTACCGTATAGATGTTGTTGTAAGTCATTAAGTGCAGTGGCAAAGCTTTGCTCTTGTATAATCTCTTGCGCTTGGGCGATATTATTTATTTTTAGTCCTGACTTGTTATCCGTTAATAACTTTCTTAGCCAAGGTAATATTAAATTTAAGGCTTGCTCGGCGTTGTTTTTCTTACAGGCAGCTGAAAGGGCCAGATAGTGATTACCTGAATTATTTATGCTTGTTGCATTATTAGGCTGAGATTGAGCGGTTTTCTGATTTCTTTGCTTCAAATAAAAGAACTGAACCAGCCATGCCAAACTCGTTAATAACCATAAGCTCAGAAATAACCATTGTAGACGCTTATCTTGAACAAATACCTCAGTGCCAATAGGGCTTTTTTGCTCTGTTAACTGTTCATAATTGTTAGCAGAGTTATCAATATTGCTGACTTTCTCACTAAGACTACCAGATGAAATATCCGCCATATTACCTTCTGCAGCTTGAACCGAAAGTATTTTTGATGGCAGTGTAGCCTGTTCGATTTTGTTAGTAATGGTGTTAAACCAAGTAATACTCATTGCTGGTAATACAAAATCTCCAGCAGCACTTGGCACTAGGGCAAAGTTTTGTACTTTTTGGCTGACCAATCGATCATTTCTTAGGTTGGCATGTAATTCAGCTTGGTCAGGGTAAATTTTTAAACCTCGACTACTTTGCATTTCAAGCTTTGGCAACTGTGCTTTCGAAAGGCCCGCAGCTGTCAGAGTTATAGTGCGCGTAATTGGCTCACCAACGGTAAATTGATCATTTCCCGTTGGCCACTCTTGATGCAGAGTAAGTATGTCAGTAGGTAACCATTGAGCATTGCTTGGATAGTTCGCTGGTATAGGTAAAACTACAATATTTTGTGCATCACCTAAAATACTAACTGGTTTAGTTTGGGCAAAACTTAAAAAACTTGAACGTTGTTTAGATGCTTGGAGTATTTCACCGGAAAATAGCGGTGCTTTTAAGGTAAATTTGCCACTTTGTTCTGGGGTTATGGCATAAGTTTGCTCAATAACACGGTAACGCTTGCCGTTGATAATGTTATCTGATTGTTTATCTTGGCCTATCTTCTCGATGGTAGCGCCAGTTAAGCTTGGTTCAGTTAAATTGCCACTTTTAAGATCAACGGCAAAGTGTAGCTTTATTGATAAGGTTAATAATTGCTGCACGTAAACTTCATTACTGGATAATTCACTGGTAACAAAAATATCAGTTTGCGAATTGCTGCCAGTATCCTTGGTTGCGATAACGGTCAGTTCTACCGGCTCACTTTGCTGGTTTTCAATAGTAAGGGCTGGAATAATGAATTGCCCCGCGCTGCGAGCAATTAAAACTATTTGCCATTTGGTAACTCGACTCGTTTTAAAATTGATCATACTAGTTTGCGAACTAACCGATGTTTGACCGACAATAAAATCATGCAGTAATGGAGTGGTGTCTAAAGCATTGCGGCTTACATCGTCATCAGCAGTGACCGTTAAAAGTATCGACTCATTAATCATCGCGGGATTTTTATCAACAACAGCTGTAACTTTTGATAAAGCGTAGACGTTATTGCTGAACAAGAATGTAGCCATAATCAAGATAAATAGCTTAAGGCTCTGTAGGAAATAAAACGGCCCGTTAACTTTTAGCTGCTTTGAAAAATTTGTTACCACTTTTTGGTTACTCCTTGGGGTGAACCTTCACTTCGGCGCTTTTGGTATTCGAGGCGCATTTTATTTCGTAATAATAAATAAGGATCGTCTGTTACCTTATTTAATAGTTGCTGATGTTTTTGCTCTGTTTCTTGTGCTTGACTGTCACTGGCTTGCTGAGCTAGTGATTTTTCGTCATTTGGTTTTTGTTCATCATCTGCAGCTTCGGCTTGTTCGGCTCGTTTTTCTTCTTTTTGTTGCTGCTCATTTTGTTCTTGTTGTTTCGCATCTTGTGACTGCTGCTCTTGTTGATCGTCTTGTTGCTCACCTTCTTTTTCTGAATCACTTTGCTGTTGCTCACCCTGTTGTGGGTCATCTTGTGATTGCTTTTCACCGTCTTGATTTTCTTTTTTATCTTGCTCATCCCCCTTCGATTGATCTTGAGACTCTTGATCTTTCTGGGATTGTTCTTGTTCTTGTTGTTTTTTGAATTCTTCTAGTTTTGCTAAATTATCTTTGGCATCGCTTAAGTTAGGGTCTTTGTCCAGTGCTTGTTTATAAGCGTCAATCGCCTCATCAACTTTTTGTAGCTGTGCTAGCGAATTACCCTGATTATAGAGTGCTTCAGCAGTATCACTTTGCTTGAAAGCTTGTAATGCTTGTTCATAATCCCCCGCTTTATAGTGAGCACTGCCTTGCCATTGGCTGTCTTCAAATTGCTTAGCAGCTTGTTGGTAGTCTTGTTGTTGATAGTGCTGCTGTGCTTGCTGGTCTGAGGTTTTCCACAAATCTCGCCACAGTTGACTTGCGCCGTCATTAGGATTGCTTACTTCAGAATTAGAATTTGCAGAAGTTTGTGTTGTGGTAGATGAGGCTGCATAGCTGACAGGGCTTATACTTGTAAGGCTGAATAATAAAGTCAGTGGCATAAGCCAAGTTATTGCCAAGATACTTGTGCCGCGGCGAAAGTAGCTTAAGAGTAATGGCAATACGATTATGAGTAACCAAGGGCCTTGCTCTTGGTACTGATCTCCTTGCATTGCTTGTTCGCTTTGCTGCTCATTTTTATTTTTTGAAACTTGTGACTCTATATTGTCATCAAGATTCGTGCTTAAGTGAGCGGTCAGCGCTTTAATGTCCGCATCATCATTTGTCATGGTGTGATAAACCCCTCGGCTGCGCTTAGCAATTGCCGCTAATCTACTTTTAGGCAATTTTGGAATGACGATAGCGCCTTTGTTATCTTTGAGTAATTTGCCACTACTTAGCTTTATTGGTGCGCCAGTTTTACTACCAATACCTAAGATATTTACTTTATGGTCGTTCTCGTTAGCCCAATCATAAACATCTGACATTTCTTCATTATCAATATCATCCGTAAACCAATAAATATCCCCACTAACATGACCAGCATTTTTTAATGTTTTATCGGCTAAAGTCAGCGCAGCCAAAGCATTTGCTCCATGAACAGGCATAATATCTGGTGATAGTGAAGGTAACAGTAACTCTATGTTTTTAATATCTTGCGTCAATGGGCTGATAATAAATGCATCACCAGCATAGGCGATTAGACCAACATCACCCTCATTGATTTTTTTAAGTAAATCAATAGCTTTATAGCGAGATCGGGTTAATCTATTGGGTTTCACATCGGTGGCGTACATAGAATAAGACATGTCCATGATAAGTACAGCGCCACGCTCTAGTTGATAAACGGGTTGTGGTAACTTTTGCCAAGCGGGCCCTGCTAGGGCAATAATAAGACAACAGCCAATCACTAAGGGTTTTAACCAATATCGTGTGTGTGATGAGGTGGTTTGTGCACCTTGGGTCTGCGAGTTTTCCAATAAAGCGTTAGCTAAGTGAGCAGGTAAAAAATGTTGCCAAGGGGATTGGTAATAACGAATCTTTTTCAATAGAAATAACACTAAAAATAGAGCGAAAAAGGCTAATAACCACCAAGGTCGAATAAAGTGAAAGTTATTGATTATACCTTCGGTAAAGCCTTCCAGAGTGAAATTGTTAGCGAATTGAGTTAAGTCAGTTAATACGCTTGTTTGTTGTGCTGACATATTATTTACCACCCATAGCGCTGACATCATCTTTATTCATGTTTGTATTTTTTTTTGTATTAGCGTTTTTAGCGGGTAATAAAAAGCTGAAGTGTAAGCTGAGTAAATAAACAAAACAAAGTAGGGCGGCCAATGCGAGTGGCCAATAATATAAAGCACTAAGAGGGCGCATTTGTTGTTGCTCTTGCTCAATAGGCTCAAGCTTATCTAATAAACTGTATATTTCACTCATGCCTTGGCTGTCACGGGCACGAAAATATTGACCTCCCGTTTTCTCCGCGATAGTTGCTAAACTTTTCTCGTCTAAATCACTAGATGGGTTAATACGCTGGGTTCCCCACATTGACCGTTGCAGCATAACATCAGCACCAATACCTACGGTGTAGATAGTAATCCCCTTAGCAACCGCTAACTCTAATGCTTGTTCTGGGGTTATTTTTCCTGCAGTGTTTTGACCATCGGTTAACAATAATAAAACCTTATTAGACTCTTGTTTTGCGTCAAAACGTTTTACCGCGAGCGCGATGGCATCGCCAATGGCTGTTTTTCTACCGACTAGGTTAAGCTCACTTTCATCTAACATTTGTTTTACGGTTTTTCTATCAAAGGTCATTGGCGTTTGCATGTAAGCATCATCGGCAAATAAGATTAAACCGAGACGATCACTAACACGACGCTCAATAAAGTCACCAAGGACGACCTTAAGCATCTGTAAACGGTTTACATTGCGGCCATTAAGACTCATATCCTCTATTTCCATGCTGCCGGAAAGATCAACGGCAATCATCATTTCACGGCCTTCACTGGGAATATCAATCGCGTCACCAAGCCATTGAGGTCGGCTAATAGCGATAATCAATAAAATCCAACAGCTAACCAAAACAATCAGAGGTGCTTTGCGTTTTTGCTGATCGCTCACCGTATTAGTTGATACATTAATAAGCACAGGTATGATAAGGGCGCTTTGTTGGTTAGCACTTTTTTTAGCGGGTAAAAAATAGATAATTAGTGGTAAAGGCAAAAGGGCAAATAACCAGGGCCAAGCAAAACTTATCATTCGCTTAATTCCTTTTCTTTTTCGACAGACATAGGTTTATTAACAGTGAGGGGGGTATCAATAGGAAAAACCTCATCAATAGCGAGAGGTCCCTTAATAGGAAGCGCATGAGTTAACCAAAGTTTAGTGGCTTGTTGACAATCACGATCAATATCAGTTGTTGCTGTATTTAATATTGCTTGCTCAGCTTGATATTGTTGCTGAAATGCGGCATTGATTAACTTAGTAAAATTAGCTTGGTGTTTTACAGGTAATTGTTTCATTAAAAGTCGCTGAAAACCTTCACCATACAGCTTGGCTAATTGTTGACGATTAACGTACTGCATGGCAGCCCATTTCAATAAGGTAATACATTCTTTAGCGCTCATCGCAGGGCTATTTTCAAGTGCGGTTAAGGCCTGTTTTTTACTGGCATTTAAACGTATACCTTGTTTCCATTTTTTATAAAGCCAAAACGTGCCAATAACAAGCAATGCCAGTAAAAGCCACCAACCTGGTGCGATAGGAAAATTACTCACTTGCTCTGGTACATGAATATCATGCAATTGTAATTGTGCCGATTGACCTGGCGAAGTAGGCGGATTTGCTATTGCCATTATAACGATGCCCCATATTTTAATTGCTGTTCGAGGCTTTCCCCTGCGCTAAAGTGAATTACTCGCGCACCGGTTGATTGCAACAATAACTGCATTTTTTCATTTTGCGCAAAGGCTTGTTGCTGATATTGCTCTGCGGTCTTGTTATCACCCAAGGTTAATTGTTGTCGCTTTAAGCCATCGGTAAATGTTACCGCTAATTTTAGTGTACTTTCAGGTAATGCTTGCTCAAGGGGATCATTAATCAAACAAACCACTAACTCACAATGCTGACTAATTTGGCTTAGGTGCCTTATAGCATGTGGACAATTTTTTTCATCTCGAAGTGCATGACCATCGGTGATCAAATAAACAAGTGAACCGGGTTTAGCAAGGTGTCTTAATCGTGCACAGTGTTGCTCAAAGTAATAACTTTTATGCGGTGCTGTAACGCCTTGTTTTAGCGTTTGCTCATCTGAATTATTTGCCTCAACGGGCGTTTGCTTTTTTTGGTTATTTAAGGTGGTTAAACCATGTAAATAATGCAACACACCGGCTTTACGGCTACGCGGCTTTAACTCAATATGCTGTTCATCACAAAATACTAAGCCGCCTATACGGTCGCCACGGCTTTTTGCATGCCAAGCAACGAGAGCAGCTAAATGGGCACCTTGTACTGATTTAAAAAGAAGTTTACTGCCAAAACGCATATTGTGGCTCAAGTCAGTGGCAACCAATACCGGTCTTTCTATTTCTTCTCGAAAAAGTTTAGTGTGGGTTTTTCCAGTACGTGCAGTTACTCGCCAGTCAATGGCACGAACATCATCACCTGTTTGGTAATGACGAACTTCGTCAAACTCCATGCCACGCCCCTTACTGCGGGATAGATAATTACCGGCTTGCTTACCTTGAATATTTTTTTTACCAGCCAAGTCAATCAAACGACTTTTATTTTGGTATTGCAATAATTCCTGCATAGATAAATCTATGCCATTGCTATATAAGCTTGTAAGTAAGGATTGGGCAGCATCCTTATTTAAGGACTTTGAAGACGATTTTTTTTGACGACTAAACCACATAAAGTAACTCTAATTGCTCATTAAGTTTCATAATTAACACGACTAATAATTATCGATTTACTACGGCTAGAGACTAGCAACTAAGTTATATCGACTAAATATTCGACACTAAGCAACAGCAACTTGGGTTAAGATATGATCAAGTACTTGATTGGCAGTAATACCTTCAGCTTCAGCTTGATAGCTTAGTAAAATTCTATGTCGAAGAGCATTGTGGAAAACGGCTTGAATATCTTCAGGGCTGACAAAATCACGATTATGCAACCAAGCACGCGCTCTAGCACATCGGTCTAAAGCAATAGTGGCACGAGGACTAGCGCCAAAGGCAAGCCAAGTGCTTAACTTATCATCATACTTTTCAGGTTGACGAGTCGCGATAATTAAATCAACGATATAGTTCTCTAATGAAGGAGCCATATGTATATTTAGCACTTGCTCACGCGCTGAAAAGATTTCACTTTGGCTTAATGTTCGTAAACTACTTTCTTTTGTAGACGTTTCTTTTTCGCTTGAGTCATCACCATGATTAGCATTTGACCTTAACGCTTCACCACGATTTAATTTCAGTATTGCTAACTCACTCTCGGCGTCAGGGTAGCCAATTTCAATGTGCATTAAGAAGCGATCTAATTGTGCTTCAGGTAATGGGTAAGTGCCTTCTTGCTCAATGGGATTCTGCGTTGCCATGACTAAAAACAACTCAGGTAAGTCATACGTTTTACGACCAACGGTTATTTGTCCCTCTGCCATCGCTTCTAATAAAGCTGACTGTACTTTAGCAGGCGCTCGGTTGATTTCATCGGCAAGCACTAAGTTTTGAAACAAAGGACCGGGTTGAAAGACAAAGGTGCCGTCTTCTGGACGATAAATATCGGTACCGGTTAAATCTGCAGGTAACAAATCAGGGGTAAATTGAATTCGATGAAAATCAGCTTCTAAGCCTTGTGCTAAAGCATTAACGGCACGAGTTTTGGCTAAACCTGGCGGTCCTTCAACAATTAAGTGACCATTAGCCAGTAGGGCAATGAGCAAATTCTCAACTAACGCTTCTTGACCAATAATTTGTGAAGATAAATGTTTTTTTAACGTAGAAAAATGTTCAATTGCCATACGGATAAATTCTTTTAATATTGGTCGTTGTAAATGAAACTTAGTGATAACTTAGTATTACACTCGTATAAGAGTGTTTTATCTAGCCATCAAACTAAGGGAGTAGTTAATATAAATTAAACTAGTATTTTATACCCAAGCCACTTGAAGATGCGCGTCCCCACAGGGCTGGTTTAGAACAGCTTTATACTACGTTATTGATTTCGACAAGGGAACAACCATTCTCTTCAATCAATGCCTTGCCTAAAGGCTTTTCTAATTCCAGCTGAAACCTGCATCTTCAGGTAGCTTGGGTATATATAAGGTTTTTATGTAAGAAAACAAGTGAATAGTAACAAAATTTTAACAGAAATTTATATCAATGAATGGTGAAAAGTTGTTATTAGTTTTTTTTGATTGCAGGTAATGATTGAATTTTTCCGAGAGTTAGTTAAAATCAAGTTAGTTTCAAGAGGTCAGACCTCTTGAGTTTGCATTATAAATACAGAGTGTATGGAGTAATAAATGACAATAAAAAGACTAACAACGTCGACGGGTGAGCGCATAGCAATTGTTGCGGGCTTGCGTACTCCGTTTGCTAAACAAGCAACGGCTTTTCATGGTGTACCAGCAGTTGATTTGGGCAAAATAGTTGTTAATGAATTACTACAAAAACATGATGTTGACCCAGCAATAATTGATCAGCTTGTCTTTGGTCAAGTGGTGCAGATGCCAGAAGCGCCAAACATTGCTCGTGAAATTGTTTTGGGTACCGGTATGAATACGAGTACCGATGCTTACAGTGTCTCTCGCGCCTGTGCTACTAGTTTTCAATCAACGGTTAACGTTGCTGAATCTATTATGGCTGGCCACGTAGACGTTGGTATTGCTGGCGGTGCTGATTCATCATCGGTGGCACCTATAGGTGTTTCTAAAAAGCTTGCACGCACGTTAGTTGATTTAACCAAAGCAAGGTCATTAGGGCAAAGGCTTTCATTACTTAGTCGTCTTGGGTTAAAAGATTTATTACCTGTTTCTCCTGCTGTCGCTGAATACTCTACCGGTATTTCTATGGGACAAACGGCAGAGCAAATGGCGAAAACTTATCAAATATCGCGTCAAGATCAAGATGCTTTAGCACACAGATCACATACTTTAGCGACCAGAAGTTGGCAAGAAGGTAAATTAGCAGGTGAAGTAATGACTGTTCACGCTGAACCTTATAAAAGCTATATTGATAAAGATAATTGTTTTCGAGAAAATTCTGTTTTAGAAAGTTACGCTAAATTAAAGCCAGTATTTGATCGCAAACATGGCACAGTTACCGCAGCAACAAGTACGCCGTTGACTGATGGTGGTGCAGCTATCTTGCTAATGCGTGAAGGCCGAGCGAAAGAGCTAGGTTATAAACCCTTAGGTTATATTCGTAGTTTTGGGTTTGCTGCTATCGATGTGTGGCAAGACATGCTGATGGGGCCAAGTTATGCCACACCTATTGCATTACAACGTGCGGGCATGAATTTAGCCGATTTAGATTTAATTGAAATGCATGAAGCATTCGCAGCTCAAGCATTAGCGAACATGAAAATGTTTGGCAGTACTAAGTTTGCTCAAGAACAACTTGGCAGAGATAAAGCGATTGGTGACATAGATATGGATAAATTTAATGTTATGGGTGGCTCGTTAGCGTATGGACATCCTTTTGCTGCTACGGGCGCTAGACTCATCACGCAAACGCTTAATGAATTAAACCGTCGTGGTGGTGGTGTTGGTTTAACAACAGCTTGTGCTGCAGGTGGTTTAGGCGCGGCAATGATTGTGGAGACAGACTAATGACTCAAGAAATAAAATCAAATGA
>MAAB01001395.1_pt1 | contig 24409 bp, 16 predicted proteins | sample 1115991 | NCBI WGS metagenome assembly MAAB01 (sample SAMN04961124, study PRJNA320927) | seawater metagenome | isolation source: sample BD02T18 sea water enriched with oil for 18 days | place: USA:Gulf of Mexico | collected 2013-07-27
TCTTGCCATCGAGGAGAGAAAGGAAATACCCCAGAGCATTAAAGTGCTCTAAAAATAGATACCCGATCAAAAAAGCAGTACAAAAAAATGCCGTTCACCTTAAGTGAACGGCATTAGCCAAAGGGCAGTGTTTCTTTGAAATGTATACTGCGTTATCGCACATTCATGTAGCCAGCTACACTTCATGTGTTCTGCCTTGCTTACATATCAAACAAACTGCTGTAAAGTCATCTCGAAAGGTCAAAAGACCCTAATACTGACATGCTATTTGTTATCTAACTCACTCACTGTTAATTTAGCCTAACGATCGGGCTAAACTAACATTGAGTAATATATTACAAAGCATTACACCCTATTGATATTTCATTGAGCATACGCAAAGATGGGGTAATTTTTTTTGCTTTGTAGTCTAGTTAGATATAAGTGGTGCTTATCAAGTTGGTGGTATTCATGCTTTGATAAATTACTCACTCTACACTATTTTTATGCAGTAATAATTCAACATGTACTACATCATTTACTTTTGTATTAATTATCATAGCTAGCTTCTAGGAGAGGGGATGTCTTCAATTCGACCGATAGTAAGACCCAAAAACACCATTTTATTTAAGTTCTCCTTTGGTCTAACCCTATTGTTTTTAGTAATGATAGCGGCAACTTACATGGTTGTTGATCTCGTTGCTAAAGATTATCTGGTAAACAAAAATAAAGAGTTGATCGATGAGACGGGTTCACGCATCGTTTCAGAGATCTCATTACGCATTAGTATTGCCGAAACCTTGACCCGAAACTTGGCCGCGGCAGGGGAGACATTACCGAAAGAACCACAACTATTCCACAAAGTCATTCCTCAAATGATTGATATACAGGAAAATCAAGGTCTTATTACTGGGGGCGGGGTTTGGCCTGAGCCAGGTCAGTTCACTGAGGGTGTAGTACGAAGTAGCTTCTTTTGGGGCCGTGACAGTGACGGTAATTTACAATATTTTGATCAATATAATGATGTTGATGGTACGGGTTATCATAACGAAGAATGGTATGTTCTAGGTCGTTATAGCAAACCAGGAGAGTGTCTCTGGTCAAAATCTTATATGGATCCGTATACTTTGGCACCAATGGTTACCTGCACAGTAGCAATGTTCAACCAACAACAATTTTCAGGCAGCGCCACGGTTGATGTCAGCCTGCAACAACTGAAGAGTATATTACGCGAGGGTAGTGCTAAGCTTGGCGGTTACGCTTATGCAGTTGATCGAAATAATAAATTCTTATCTTTTCCTGATGAACAGTTAACTAAAGTCAGTAAAAATGATCACAATAAGTTAACTCAAGAGTACATTACCGTAAATCAATTAGCAGAAAAGCAGACTGTATTTCAACCCATTGCCAGTATATTAACTAAGATAAACAAATCATTTCTTCAAGCGCTGACAGACGAACATATGCTACTGGCGGAGAGTATTGCCAAGCAGAGTAAGCAAATATTTCCTGCGGATAGCCAGTTAATGGTAGCTAATATGTTGGTCTTACGCGATCAGGGTTTACATCGTAATGCTGATACAATCTCTATGATCTCTGAACAAGACTTCTTACTTGGTGAGCCAGTGAATGTCTCTGTATTCATCATGCCAAAAACACTATGGAAAATTGTAGTGGTCACGCCGCAAGAAGTGGCGATAAGCAGTGCAAGTAAGGTAGCAAATTTGATTTTAATCTTGCTTATTGCAATTCTGATAGTAGCCGCATTTTTTGGTTTTATTTATTGTCGACGTACTTTAATCGTGCCTATGTATCAAATGGTTAAGCAGCTTCAGCAAACTCTATCAAAAGGAGAGGGTGCCAATACAGACTTGCTTGATGACCGCAGAAAGGACGAATTTGGCTTGTTGGCTTATCACTTTAATCAATCAAAAAAGGCCTTAGACAGTAATAACCGGAATTTAAAATTACAAATCAAGGAACGTAGACAAGCTGAAAAAAAATTAAAACATCTGGCATTGCATGACCCACTGACGGGTCTGCCAAATCGCTTATTATTTCAAGATAGGTTACAACAGGCGATAGCTCTGTCTAAACGTAACGGACATAAATTTGCCGTATTTTTTATGGATCTAGATAACTTCAAAATAATTAATGACACCATGGGCCATGAAGCCGGTGATGAATTACTTAAAGAAGTAGCACTAAGGCTCAGCGATACCGGGCGTGATATGGATACAGTTGCAAGGCTAGGTGGCGATGAATTTGCTTTTATTATCAACAAGGTTCAGACCATTGAAAATGCAGTTATAGTTGCCCAGCGACTTAATAAGTTATTGAAAAAGCCCATTGAAGTGAACGGAAATAAAATTAATATGGGCAGTAGTATCGGGGTAACTATTTGTCCGGATGATGCTGACAATAGTGAGGAGTTGCTCAGAAACGCTGATATTGCCATGTATCAGGCGAAGGATGATGGTCGTAATGTAATACGTTTTTTCACCCAAGAAATGAATGCTAAATTGCAAAAAAACAAAGAGATTTTAACCGATTTAATTGAGTCGTTAACACAAGATCACTTTGAACTGTATTATCAACCGCTCTTTACTATTGACCATAAGACATTGGTTGGCGCAGAGGCATTGATACGTTGGCATCATCCTGAGAAGGGCATGATCCCACCAGATAAATTTATTGCGGTTGCTGAGCAAAGTGCACTCATTAATGAGTTAGGTGATTGGGTTTTGGCACAAACATGTCGTGAAATAAAAAACTTTATCAATGCGGGGATTTCAGATATTAAAGTTGCGGTTAACATTTCCCCGGTACAATTTAGACGTAAAGATTTCTTAGAAAATATGTTACTGATCCTAGATGAACATAACATTAGCGCCAGCCTCATTGAACTTGAAATCACAGAGGGTGCGGTGATGGATAATGTCGATCAAGCCATTGATATGATGCAATCCTTGCACGATGCTGGCTTTCAGTTGGCTATGGATGATTTTGGCACCGGTTACTCTTCGCTGAGTTATTTGAAACGCTTTCCTATTCAAAAGGTGAAAATAGATCGTAGTTTTATTTCAGATCTTGAGAATGACGATGATAGTAAATCTATTGCCAGAGCTATTATTCAGATGAGCCACTCTCTAGGATTAGATGTACTTGCTGAGGGTGTTGAAACAGAGGCTCAGCTAAGATATTTACAAGACGATAAATGTGATTATGTACAAGGTTATTATACCGGAAGACCTATGCCGGCTAGCCAGTTTATCGAAAAATTCGGGGTGAAAGCCAAATATCAACAGTCTAATTTTGGATCAATCTCAACGGCAACAACTTAGTCTCAATACTGCTACCAGCCACTACTGCGGCAGCAGTAGTGGCTGGTAATTTAACAGGTGTTTTAGTCCTAACAAATGTAAGCTCGATATCTGTCATGCGTTATCATAAACCTGATGCCGACGAATCTTCGCGCAGACTAAATTGAATCCCCCTAGACAAGATCTCTTCATAATTCCTCATTAATAAATTTAAAGCCTGAATCAATCAACCGTGGCTTATTAACCAAAAATAGATTTCTTAAATTTGATTCGTACTTGCACCGTGTGAGTGCCTTTTAGTCCTCAAGCTAGTGCATTCGTACCATTTAATCAACGTAATGTGTAACTAAGCTGTTGTTATTTAATTAAAAAAAAGAATGGCACTTACCTTGCTCTACTAAACACATATTGAATAAAACCTTGATAGAAAGCTGAGCTTCTACAAAAGGGTTTTATCTTATTCACGCACTATTAGTAGGATTGTCCTTATGAATTCAGATAAACAGCTGTCGAGCAAAGCTAAAATTGTTGTGGTTGGCAACGGTATGGTTGGCCACCACTTTGTTGAAGAAATGAGTAAACATGAAGATTACCAAGTTACAGTATTATCTGCTGAATCACGATTAGCATACGATCGTGTTTATCTGTCTTCATACTTTGCTGGTAAAACGGCAGAAGATCTTGCGTTAACAACCCCTGAGCATTATGACGAATTAGGTGTTAATTTTGAAACCAATGCCAAAGTTACTAATATTGATAAGTCTGCCAAAGTGGTTACCACAGAAAGTGGTGAATCGTTCGCTTACGACAAACTTATTCTAGCAACAGGCTCATACCCTTTTGTTCCTCCGATTCCTGGCGGAGATGTAGAGCATAGCTTAGTTTACCGTACCATTGAGGACTTAGAAGCCATTCAAGCAAGTGCTAACGTCAGTAAAGTTGGTGTAGTAATTGGTGGTGGTTTGCTTGGTTTAGAAGCGGCAAAAGCACTTAAAGAGCTTGGTTTAGAAACGCATGTCGTTGAATTTGCGCCGCAGTTAATGGCAGTGCAAGTTGATGGCGGCGGTGGTCGTGTACTTAGAGCAAAAATTGAAGAACTAGGCGTACAAGTTCATACTTCAAAAGCAACCAACGTTATTGAAGAAGGGGACAAACATCGTTATAAATTATGTTTTAGTGATGATACCGTACTTGAAACTGACTTAATTTTATTCTCCGCCGGTATTCGTCCTTATGACAATCTAGCCCGCGAATTTGACCTTGAATTAGGTGCCCGTGGCGGTATTGTTATTGATAATCAATGTAAAACTTCTGACGCTGATATTTATGCTATTGGTGAGTGTGCGTTATGGAATAACTTTATTTATGGTTTAGTTGCGCCAGGTTACAACATGGCGAAAGTTGCTGTTAAAAATATCTGTGGTGAAGCCGCAGAATTTACCGGCGCTGACATGAGTACCAAGTTAAAGCTAATGGGCGTTGAAGTAGGCTCAATTGGTGATGCTCACGCTAAAACTGAAGGTGCCTTAACCTATACTTACGAAAACCAACCCGAAGCTATCTACAAGAAAATTGTTGTCTCGGCAGACAAAACAAAAATGTTAGGTGCTGTACTTATTGGTGATACCAGTGAATACGACTCACTTCTACAATACATGCTTAATGACATTGATTTACCAGAATCGCCAGAAGGTTTAATTTTACCTTCAGCAGGTGATAAGCCAACATTAGGGGTTGATGCTTTACCTGACTCAGCTTCTATCTGTTCATGTCATAACGTTACCAAAGGCGACATCATTGCCGCGATTGATTGTGGCGCCGTTGATGTTGGTCAAGTGAAAAGCGACACTAAAGCCGGTTCTGGCTGTGGTGGTTGTGCAGCATTAGTTAAAAGTGTTGCCGATAACGAGTTTGAAAAACGCGGTGTTGAAGTTAAAAAAGATATTTGTGAGCATTTTGCTTATTCACGCCGTGAAATCTACGACCTTGTTAGCGTAGAAAAAATCAAAACTTTTGATGAGCTTTTAGATAAGCACGGTAAAGGTTTAGGCTGTGAAATTTGTAAACCATTAGCCGGCTCAGTACTTGCCTCGGTATGGAATGATTACATTCTTAAGAAACCACATCTATCACTACAAGATACCAATGATACCTACCTAGGTAACATGCAAAAAGATGGTACTTACTCCGTTGTACCACGTATCGCTGGTGGTGAAATCACCCCAGATAAACTTATCGTCTTAGGCGAAGTTGCTAAAAAATATAATTTATATACCAAAATTACCGGTGGCGCGCGTGTTGATTTATTTGGTGCCCGTGTTGAGCAATTACCGCCAATTTGGAAAGAATTAGTGGATGCTGGTTTTGAAACGGGACACGCTTACGGTAAATCCTTACGTACGGTTAAATCATGTGTTGGCTCTACTTGGTGTCGTTATGGCGTGCAAGACAGCATGACAATGGCAATTGATTTAGAGCACAGATACAAAGGTTTACGTGCACCACATAAGATTAAGTTTGGTGTCTCAGGTTGTACCCGCGAATGTGCTGAAGCACAGGGTAAAGATATTGGTATTATTGCCACAGAAAATGGTTGGAACCTTTTTGTCGGCGGTAACGGTGGTATGAAGCCACGCCACGGTGATTTATTTGCCACCGATTTAGATGATGAAACCTTAGTTAAATATGTTGACCGTATCTTAATGTTTTACGTGCAAACGGGCGATAGATTGCAGCGTACTTCAACTTGGATGGATAATTTAGAAGGCGGTTTAGCCTACTTACAAGACGTTATCATCAAAGACAGTTTAGAACTTAACGATGTGTTAGAAACACAAATGGCAGCAATTGTTGGTTCTTATCAATGTGAATGGAAAACTACCATAGAAGATCCTGAAGCATTAAAACGTTTTAAACCTTTTGTTAACTCAGACAAAAATGATAGCAATATCCAGTTTGTTACTGAGCGTGAACAAATTCGTCCGGCACGTGGACAGGAAAAAATTGAAGTGACTATTATTGATGCCGCAGCAGAAACGGTTTAAGAGGAGTACAACAAATGACTACAATAACTGACAAATTATGGCGTACAATCTGCGGCACAGCAGACTTAGTAACAGACTCTGGTATTAGTGCTTTATTGACTAACGAAACAGGTGAAGAAGAGCAAATTGCTATTTTTTATCTACCGAACAGTGAAGAACAAATATTTGCGGTAGGTAACTACGATCCTATCGGTAAAGCTAATGTTCTTTACCGTGGTCTTGTTGGCTGTATTGACAGTGAGCCAGTAGTGTCTTCACCATTATATAAGCAACATTACTCATTAAAAACCGGGCAATGTTTGCAAGAAGATGAAACGATTGCGGTTTATGATATTCGTATCGAGAACGAGCAAGTACAAGTACTTTATTAATAAAATATTAATACTTCGGCATAAAGCTGAAGATATTTAATAATATTTTTTTGTTAAAAGGCCATCGCTAGCGTCTAGTGATGGCTTTTTTGATCATATTTGCTAAAAAATGGAGAGTCGGTGTTATTGTGCAACGACAATAAAGCTTGTCCAAAAGGGGGTAGGTGGGGCGGTATACTTATCCATACTATAAATAACATCACTTTAAGGGCAACTCATACCACCAAGTAGACTATTTTCTGAGTGAAAAAAGACCTCAGAATGAATTGCTTAGCTACGAAAGCTTTCTAGTACTATTTTTCTATACTGGCGACCATATTTTCAAAAGTTAAAATTGGTTTGGGTTTGCTTGACTTAGAAAATAGATAATTTGAAAAATTTACTTTATTCCAAAGTTTCTGTTCTATGAAAGGCAGAAATTCATCAACGTTATTGGCGCTAATTACTTCATATTGCAAAACATACGGAGGTTTAAGAAAACGATCGATACCATTATGATAGTCTACAATTTTAATTAAGGCGTGTGATGCCATTAAGAAATGGCTACCAACAGATGCTGTTAGTTCTCCACTTTTTATTTTTTTTAGCGCTCTAGGCAGCCAGTCAAAACCGCCGACAATGATGGGTGAATTATTCGTTGCTTTATGCTCTTTTAGTATTTCAAGAGCCATTTCATCGCTAGCACACCAAAAGATATTCGTTTTAGGATAACGCATTGATATCTTGGGAAAACGTTCATTAATTATCGTTGGATCCCAATACATAGGAAAAACTTGATTAATAATGATTTCATTGGATGTGTTTTGCCTAATCAGGCTCTCAAGTGCTGACTGCCGTTTTTTGGATACATTATCAAAATCACCACCAATACCTGTGATATACGCTATTTTGTTATGGGATGTCTTTTTATGAGCATCAATCAGTGTATTTAGTAAAAGTTCGCCTCCTGTTTTATTGTCGTATGTTATTTCTCCTAACCAATATTGGTATTTTTCACGAACATTACCCAGTTTCAATTTGACAGTATCGCTAAACTTTTGCTCTAAAGTAACAAAGGGAATTTTGGCTGATTCCAATTGGGTGAATAAACTGACTGCATTGCCGTTAAAAGGGAAAAATATAATGTAGCCTGGTGTTATTTTCCTTTGGATTACAGCTTCAATGGCCTTTCGGGAGGCAAAACGATCTGGATCGTGATGTATTATTTCTAGATCGACATGTAAACTTCTAGCACTAGCCTTACTGACATTGGCAACCATTTGCCAAAATAGTGGTCCTTTGCCATCAGGAAGAATCAAAGTGACATTGATACCAGCAGCGAAGGTTTGTATTGTGGTCATCGAGAATATTATGTATAAAATATAACGCATTATGAAATACTAGTCCTTGCCGAACATTTATTTTTTAATATCTCGATTATAGTCATAGAATTATAAAAACCCCTGATACATAATAACTTGTTTGGTGCTGTATCTACCTAAAATAACCCCCAATGCTTTTCAGAGTCTTGTAATTATCAGGTCTTGCTTTCCATGGTTCATCAAGTGCATCGAAAAAGAAATAGGTTGTTTTGTGTTGTGTAAAAAAGCACAGGAGCGATCATCAGAAGGTTCTGATTATAGTAGCGAATAACCTAGAACATTTGGTTTTAAAGGTTTATATCATAATAGATGGGGTGGCTAAAGAGGCTTGAACCCTCGACAACCGGAACAACAATCCGATGATTTGTAATTACACTCAATTACTAGCTATTACTTCAAGTAACTATTACAACCGTTAATTTTAAATAGCGTTCTATAGCTATAAATTTTATTTACTCATTAAAAACATTGGATTGGCACAAGGCGCCCCTAATCGGTCATGGCTGTATTGACCGTCTTACGCCTTCGATATTTTCCAGAACTAACACCTTACCAACAAACTTTAATGGCTATGGACAATCTTAATTGTCGTTACACGGTTATAACCTGTAATCTACTGCCTTATTAATTAAGGGGGCTGCGACTATCTTTTTGATAATACAACTCTGCTGTCAATTTGCTTGCCAAGGTACGATAAAGCTGAGCTATATTCGATTGCGGATCTTGCTCTTGAATTGACTGGCCTAGGTCAGCACATTCACGAATTTTAATGTCTAGGGGTAATTGTCCTAATAATGGAATAGCTTTAGCCTGTGCTAATTCTTTACCGCCATGCTCACCAAAGATAGTTGATTTACTCGAACACTTGGGGCACACGTGATAACTCATGTTTTCAATTAACCCTAATACCGGAATTTTAACCTGTTCAAACATATTTATGCCTTTAGTGGCATCAATAAGCGCAATATCTTGTGGAGTTGTAACTATTACCGACACTACCGCTTCAACCTTTTGCGATAAGGTTATTTGAATATCTCCTGTACCTGGAGGCATATCAATAAGCAGATAATCAACACCACCCCAAAAGGTCTCTTTAAGCATTTGTTCAAAAGCAGAGCTCGCAAGTGCACCACGCCATATTTTAGCGTCTTGGCCATCAGCCAAAAAACCGGTCGACATCGCCTCAATACCATTTTTAATGATCGGCTCTAGATTAATGCCATTGGGTGAGCGTGGGTGCATACCTTCAAGCCCCAACATTTTGGGTAACGATGGTCCATAAACATCGGCATCTAAAATTCCGACACTGGCACCTTGAGCCTGTAAAGCATACGCCAAGTTCACCGAAGTGGTTGATTTGCCCACGCCACCTTTACCAGAAGAGATAACGATAATATTTTTAATACCGTCATATGAGTGCATAAAAACAGGCCAGATTTTTATCTTTATTTGTAGCTCAATTGAGCTTTGATCATTTTCCGCAACGAGTACTTGTTGAATATGCTCTCCAATGGCTGGATACTCACTTTGACAAGGAAAAGGCAGAGTAAAAGCGACGACAATATTGCCTTTCTTTTTAGTCAGTTCCAAGTTACTGGCAATCACTAAAACCCCAGCAGGAAATAATTCATTTTGGTATTGAGCTAATGCTTGTCGGATAAGCTTGTCTTGCTGCTTAGAAACCTTATTAAATTTAAAAAAATGACTAAACATAGCTTTATTGATTAACCCTAGGGTCTTCAGTCCTTGGGTACCACTTCCACCACTGTTGTTGCCCTTCTTGTTTTTTGTCGTCTTGTTGGCTTTTAGTTTGGTAAATATCCCAAGTCACTAAAAAGTCTGGATCGACAATTTTCACTTGTTCATGGCTAGTATGAAACTCACCTTTAGGCGCTTTAAACCAGCAAGATAATGTCGCGGGAATAATAAAGTTAGCGTCTTTTTTAGCTTTACCTTTTTGCTTACTTTTATCGGTATTATTGCTTTCAAGCGTAGCTTCACCTTCAGAGAGTAGCTTTATGGTAATACCCATTTCAGCATCAACAGCTACGACCCTACCGGCAAGTAGCTGTTTCTTTAGCTCTTTACCGTCGATATCGAAATATGTTAAGCCGATTAAACAACTTTTTTGTAGCGTGTCTTCTAGTGTTTTTAACATTGGTTTATCTTTCTTTTAATTTGATTTAGTTTGGCATTCTTTTGATTGGCTTTGCTTTAATTTAACTTTTCAAGCTAGTTTAACCCTACGCTAGCTCTGTCTGCTTGTAAAAAGAAAAAGAGCGAATTAATCCGCTCTTTTTATTAATTTACTCATAAAAACCTTTTAGCCAATACACTTTTTCTTAAGGGATAAGGCCTAGTTTTAAGAGTTAAGGCTTAATGAGCTAATGGTGCTACACCCGTCGCTGGGTTATCAGCTAAACCAATATCACGAGCATGTTGTTCAAAGGCTTTGTTCTTCCAGAAAAATGCACCTGGCATCGTTGTTGGAATCACCAAGATATAGAATAAAGCACGACCTATTGCCGCAGTAAAACAGTTAACTAATGCTAATGCGACCCAAATTAATAATAACGCAGGCTCGTTATAACCAAGCAAATTTACCGTTAATAAAGATACACCCGCAATAATGTTCAGCGCTAATAACCAGTTACGGAAAAGGTAAGTTTTACCAAAGGTGGTACATTGAATGTAATGCGCGGCACCACCTTCATTTTCACTACGGTTTAAATCACTGTTATGTTTTATTAAGCCTAACGCTTCAATCAGCATACCGATAATAAAGGCACTGGAAAAAACGATACTTGCTTGTTCAATTAATGCTGTAGTTGCTTGAGTTACCATTAGGGTAATCACCACAATAGCACCACCAACAAACGCACCTAATGATAAGCTATTACCAACAAACGAGGTCGCTGTTTGTAAATGATTCCAGAATGGACGCGCTTTAATTTGATAACATTTATTCATATAGAATAAACCACCGCTACCACCAATTACCGCAAAGATGCCAGCAGCTTTCACTAAGGTATCTAAAGGTAAAGCTTGCGTTAAGGCAACTAAATCTAAGCCTACATTTGTTGAAATAAATTCAGTTAGCCATACATTACTCGGTAATGAAAACAATGCCGTTAAACCACAACCCGCTGAAAACAAGGCTAAACCTAAACCTTCTCTTGCCATAGGTGAATAACGTAAGTTATTAAAACCACGATAAAAGCGCATTGGTTTACCTAAATGGGTAACACTCATTATTAAGGCAAAACTTGTCATCACTAATGCCGTTACCGTCAGTGGTAAAAACATATCAGAAGCAACAAATAGACTTAACGCTTCTACACCGAACAATGCACCTAAGAAGGTAATAAAGAATACACCTAAGGCTGCTTGAGCAAATAAAGTAAATAAAACTAATGGGTTTTCGCGACTATTTAGTTTAGCGAAATTCCAATGTTTAGCTTTACCTTGTTTTTGATCAACTACTGGCTTGTAATTGCCTTCACTGTCTTTATGGTATTTTACCGGCATAGAATCGGTACGACTCATTTCAATCGGCAAATCTTTGGTTTGTTGAAAACGAATATTAGGATGAGTGATTTCAGGATCGGGAAAACCTGGAATGTGTGTTTTACATTGTTCACGTTTTTCTGGGGTATTTTCAATAACACCAAAATCTAACGCATTACCAATACAAGCCGAGACACAAGCGGGTTTTAAACCAACTTCTAAACGGTCAACACACATATTACATTTTGAAACCTGACCTTTAACGGGGTCTAATTGCGGTGCATTATATGGACAAACCCAAGTACAGTAACCACAACCAAAACAGGTTTCAGGGTCTTGCAATACAGCGCCGTATTCCGCATGTTTAGTATAAGCTTTAGTAGGACAACCTTTTAAACAAACCGGATCATCACAATGGTTACAGGCCATTGAAATGTTCATACGCTTGTAATCAGGAAATGAACCGCCTTCTACATAACCTACGCTACGAAACGCAAGATGTGATGGATTATCATTTTTCTCTGAACAAGCGGCTTCACAGGCATGACAACCAATACAGTTATCTGCAGTGAAGAAAAAACCATGTTGTTTATTACGATTTGGATTTGAGCCAACCTCAGGATTTTCGTTGATAAACATCGAACGCCCTGCCGGAAGGCCGGTTAGTTCAACTAAATCGATTTGTTGGCCGTAACGATTTTCTTTATCAATTTCTTGGTCAGGTAAAAAAGCATAGGATTGCTCTTGAGTTCTCACTTCCCAGTGATTTGAACGTCCTTCTTGTTCTTTACCAATTTCCATCGTCGCCGGGTCAAAACCTTGAACGGCAACATCGGCGGATGAATTTTCTATTTCTTTACTCATAATTGCTCTCTCTTCTGCCGAATTAGTAGTTGCGACGTTCTGCATTTAAACGGGCCGCTTCTTCTTGGTCTACCTTTTCTATTCTGGCAGAACATTGTTTAAAGGCTGGCTGGCGAGAATAAGGGTCTAATAAACCCACCGTCAAACGGTTCACACAGTCATGGAAATGGAAAGGAATAAATACCATGTCACGTGATACTCGTTGAGTAAGCTGTACCAGAACTACAGCGTCACCACGTCGACTCGTTAAGCGAACATATGTCTGATGTTCAATACCTAACTCTTTAGCGGCATCAGGATTCATTTCCATGTAAGGTGTTGGGCTAAATTTGTTACAGTTACCAATTTTACCGGTACGGGTACGGGTATGAAAATGCTCAACCACACGACCACTGTTCAACCAAAAAGGATAATCTTTACAGGGTTTTTCGTTGTTGTCGTAAAAATCGACACAAATTAAGTTAGCTTTACCTGATGGCGTTTGGAATTTACCATCGGTATATAAACGTGGACTGCCTTTAAGGCTACCACTGGCTTTATCTTGCTCTTCACTGTACGGCCATTGGATACCGCGAGCTTTAACAATTTTTTCGTAACTCATACCTGAAATATCAAGTGTGCGTTCATTGCCGTATGGGTTAGACCCTTTAGAAAGCTGTTTCATTTCTTCAAAAGCACCCTCAGGTGTTTCTGGGAATTTAATTTTCTGGCCGTTGTCAAAACGTTTGGCCATTTGATTAAATATCCAAAAATCAGGTTTTGAATTTGCGTATGGCGGTAAAACATTACTGATCAAGCTAACGCGACGTTCTGTGTTGGTATGACAACCTTCTTTCTCTGCCCAAACAGAAGCAGGGAAATACACGTGAGAATACTGATTGGTTTCAACGTCGGCATAAACATCTTGAACCACTAAGAAATCTAAGCTTTCAAGCATCTTACGAATGCGCGGCGTATTTGCCATCGAGGTCATTGGGTTTGTGGCAACAATCCACATACCTTTTATGTCACCCGTTTCAATCGCTGGGAATATATCGGTTTGCGCTAAGCCACGTTTTTTCGGGAAAAATTCTGGATCTATGCCCCAAAAATCAGCGATTTCTTGGCGATGTTGTGGATTTTCTAAGGCGCGATAGCCAGGTAAACCTGAACATGAAGACCATTCACGTGTGCCCATGGCATTACATTGACCCGTGATTGATAGTGAAGTACCGCCGGGTTTACCAATGTTACCTGTGATCAAGTTAAGATTGTTGATATTGGCAACACCATCAGAGCCATGGGTAGACTGGTTAATGCCCATGGTCCAAATACTCATTGCTGAAGGCGCTTTAGCATATAATCGGGCAACACTACGAATACGGTCTTCATCAATACCACATTGATGTTGAGCCACTTCCGGTGCGTAATCTTGCACTAAAGCCTTAACAGCTTCATAACCTTCAGTGTGTGCATCTATGTATGCTTGGTCTTGTAAACCCTCGTTAATAATAACGTACATCATAGAGTTAATTAATACACAGTCAGTACCAGGCGTTATCGGTAAATGAATATCAGCAAATTGCGCGAACATGGTCACGCGAGGGTCAACCACGATTAAGGGAAATTTACGTTTTTCTAAGGCTTCTTTTAAACGCCAATAAATAACCGGATGTTGCTCAGGTAAGTTCGAACCGAACGCCATAAAACAATGGGTATGTTCAAAATCATCATAACAACCTGGAGGACCATCACTACCAAAAGAACGTTTATAGCCACTTACGGCAGAAGCCATACACAAGGTGGTATTACCATCGTAGTTATTGGTACCGATACAACCACGGGTTAGCTTACCTAAAGTATAAAATTCTTCAGTTAATAACTGGCCGGTTGACACAACAGCGAATGCATCTTTACCGTACTTATCTTGTATTTCTTTAATTTTTTGGGCGGTAGTATCTAGAGCATGATCCCAGGTTGTTTTTTCAAATTTTTCAAAATGTTTGTCACGAATAAGCGGCTCGGTTCCTCGGCCGGGGCTTTCAAAAAGTTCGTGCTCTAACAAACCTTTAATACACAACTTACCGCGGTTAACGTCTGCGCCAGCATGGCCACGAGTAGTGACAATGCGTTTATCTTCGTTTAGACCAATTTCAATGGCACAACCCGTTGAACAATAATTACAGGTAGTGTATTTCCATTCTTTTACTTTTTTATCGGGAATGGTAATCGGTTTTCTTTTTTTGCGTCCAAACAACATCATAGATCCAGGATTTGACAAGTATATTGATATTAATCAAGCAAAAAGCATACCCATTATTTATCGCTGTAAATACAACGTGTTATGATCTGGTGTTTAAATGAATGCAGACTATAACGGTGCTTCTGCCTTGTTATGGTGCGGCTTATATCACTGCTTATACCAATTGCATTAAGTTTGGGATCAGCTGAAGTATTGCAATGTCGATACAGTAATAACTACAGTGAGTTGCCGCTTAATACAAGCGAGCAATAAGCTATAGGCACTCTAGAGATGAACACTTTTGACATTCTGTATTCGAGTGCCACGAGTAAAACATGGCTATGGAAAATCGGATTAATCAGTCGACGGGAAAAACCAGCAATTAACTGATTTATTGTTTTAAAGCGGCTAATAAGAGGTCTCAGGTAGACCATTACCTTTAAACACAGACGGTAGGAACTGGCCATATTTTTACATAACGGCTTCTTTTAAAGATGGCCCTTGTTGCAAAATAGTTTTAATGATTATTAATGCATCGGTTAGTTGTAAATGAGTTTTTGGCCTGCTGAGACACAAACGTATAGCTGGTGATGGTATTTGCTGACCCGCGCGGTAGTCATCTGCACTACGTACTAATACTCCCTGTGTTTTGGCTTGTGCTACAAATTCATGGCTCAACCATCCGGGGGGTAACTCTAGCCATAAATTAAAACTGGTTTGTTGACTATTCGATGCCCAAGCGGAAAGGTGCTGCTTAGCGAGAGCTTGTCGTGTTGACATTTCTGCTGCTAGCCAGAGCTCTAATTTGGCAAGTTCACCATTATCCATCCATTGGCACAACCAGTGTATTAATATGGGCGAATTTGTCCAAGAAGAAGCCCGCAGGGATAGACGAATTTTATTGTAAATAGCATGAGGTGCGACTAAAAAACCAATGCGCATTGCACCACTAAAACGTTTGGAAAAGCTGCTTAAGTAGATAGATTGCTCAGGTGCCAATTCTTGCATACTTTTTGGTTTATCTTTACTGGCAATAAACTGGACATCATCTTCTAGAATCAATACATTATGTGCACGGCAAATATCTACCAGTGCTTGGCGTCGCTCAATTGATAACTGTGTTCCGCAGGGGTTTTGGCTATTAGGTGTTAAGTAAATCATTCGGGGTTTATGACGTTGGCAAGCTTGTAAAACTTTGTCTGGCATAATGCCCTGAACGTCCATGGCAATAGAGATAACGTTAACACCCTTGTCCTGCGCTGCGGCTAAGATACCAGGGAAGACTAAATCTTCAGTAAGAATTATATCCCCCTCTCGGCATAGGGCATTAATTGCGACACTAATGGCATGTTGGCCACCGTGAGTAAGTAAAAAATCACAGTCTTTTAATGCTACAGGCTCAGTAGTCAGCCACTGCTGAAAACTATTGCGATGATTGGAGTAGCCAAGTTCAGGGGCATAATTCAGTAAATTATCAAGTAGTTGCTCACTTTCAGCCATTGATGTCATTGCGCGGCTTAACATTTTTATTTGCGGGCCTTCTGGCGCAAAGGCCGCTTGCATATCAATTTTGCCCGCAATGTCCTGCGCCATTTCATCATCTACGGCATTGACATTATTATTTGTTCGAACGTAAGTGCCACTACCCGTTTTGGCTGTAACCAAACCACGCCGCTCAGCTTCACTGTAGGCACGAGAAATTGTCCCTATTGTTACCCTTAAGGCATCAGCAAGGCGTCTCTGTGGTGGCAACTTATCTTCGGGTTTTAACTCACCTTTATTGATTGCTTCTTCTATAGCCTGGGCTAAGGCCAAATACTTTGGCAAGGCACTATCGAGTATTGGTGTCCAAATTGTCATGGTGTCAATAAAATCCTTGAGTAATAAAAAAAAATCAATATGATGACACTTAATAAGTGACACCCTAATAAATGAGAATTGTATGCATACAATTTGATTAATGCAAGGACTTTTATGTACGAACAACTTTTTACGCTGATGTTACCCTTACTGATATTTACCCTTACTGCGGCATCAACCCCTGGTCCAAACAATATGTTGCTTTCAGCTAATGGTGCTCACTTTGGTTTTCGCGCCAGTATGCCATTTGTATTTGGCATACGTTTAGGCATTTTATTGCTCGTTGTGCTGCTCAGTCTTGGTCTAGGCGCCATCTTTACTAACTACCCTGCAGCACAACAGGTGCTTAAGGTAATTTGTATTGCTTATATGCTGTACCTGGCAATGAAAATAGCTTTTGCATCCCCCGTGAGCAAACAAGACAAAGGTGCTCAACCATTAAGTTTTTGGCATGGGGTGGTCTTTCAATTTATTAACCCTAAGGCCTGGATGACCAGCCTTACCTGTCTTTCAGCTTTTACCTTGGTAGGTGAAGCATACTTTTACTCGGTATTTATGGTGATCTTTGCCTGGAGCATCACTGGCTTTATTGGCAGCTTATTCTGGATTTGTTGTGGGGTGGCGATGCAGCGACTATTAAAAACCCCTCGTCACTGGCAAGTATTCAATATCACGCTGGCATTAGCAACGTTAGCCAGCATAGCTATGATCATAGGAAATTAATATGACAAATAATATGAATAAAAACCTTATTGATGAAGTGAAAGATAAGGTGAAAAAAAATACTCAAAAAGCAATAACCAACCAAGAGCAAACCTTTTTAGTGAGTGATGATGAGGCCAGCCTGCAACTTAACATTATTCATGGCTACTTAACTTGCAGTTATTGGTCTAAAGGCATATCGAGGGAATTGGTTGCCACAGCGATTAATAACTCTATGTGCTTTGGTTTGTACTTTAATAATCGACAAATAGGTTTTGCTCGGGTAATTACTGACAAAGCCATTTTTGCTTATTTAGCCGATGTTTTTGTATTACCTGAATATGCCAATCGTGGCCTAGGCACCGCCTTGATAAACTTTATTATGCAGCATAATGACTTACAAGGCTTAAGACGATTTATGCTGTGTACCCTTGATGCTCACGGGCTTTATAAAAAATTTGCTTTTACTGGTATCGACAGCCCGCAATCAATGATGCAAATCAACAAGCCTGGGCTTTATTCAACGAAGTCATCGGCTAGAGTGATTTAAATAATAAAAAAACGTAATGAGGCAATATCGCTAGGTCACTCCAAGAAAAGGCCTGATAACTATATTCAATAGGCGCATAAGCATCTACAAAGCCGCATAGGTTAGGTCATCAAAAAATTGTACCATTGAAAAGTATTACCTAGGCGGAACAAAATTTAGTTTAATGCTTCAGCTTAATGAATCTTGAAAAAGTGCTGCTTAACCAGATCTCAGGTTACTTGCTATGTGATAAAAATGACTGCTTAACCTCTCCCTTTCAGACTAGAACAGAAGCTTTTATCTAAAAACCCCAACTACTCCTAGCCTAGATACAATAAACTTGGTTACAATACGCACTCTTAAATATGCTCAATGAATGGATTTATCATGTCACTTTCTGTCGTTATTCTTGCTGCGGGTAAAGGTACCCGTATGCGCTCTTCCTTACCAAAAGTTCTTCATAGTGTTGCAGACAAGCCTATGGTTGGTCATGTTATCGACAGTGCTCGCCAGCTAGGCGCAAGTAATATCTATGTCGTTTATGGTTTTGGCGGTGATGCATTAAAGGCAGCGCTTACTGAAGGAAAGAGCAGTGACGACTTAACGTTTGTTGAACAAGTAGAGCAACTTGGTACCGGCCATGCGGTTGATCAAGCTTCGCCATTTCTAACTGATGATGAAGATGTCTTAGTACTTTACGGTGACGTACCGTTAACTAAAGTATCAACGTTAGAAAATTTATTAGCGGCAAAACCAGCTGATGGTATGGCGCTATTAACGGTGCATTTAGCTAACCCTATGGGTTATGGCCGTATTGTTCGTCAAGAAATTGCAGGTCAGCAACAAGTGGTTGGCATTATTGAGCAAAAAGATGCTAGCTCAGAGCAGCTAAAAATTAACGAAGCTAATACCGGAATTTTATTGGCTAACGGTGGCGATTTAAAGCGTTGGTTAAGCAACTTATCGAGTGATAATGCTCAAGGTGAATATTATCTTACCGATATCATTGCTTCAGCCCATGGTGAAGGTAAAACCATTAATACTGCTCACCCTGAAACTGAAATTGAAGTAGAAGGTGCTAACAACCGTGTGCAACTTGCTACTTTAGAGCGAGCATACCAAGCCCGCATTGCTGAAGAGTTGATGATTGCTGGCGCAAGTTTACGCGACCCAGCTCGTATTGATGTTCGTGGTAAATTAACCACAGGTACTGAAGTAAGCATTGATGTAAATTGTATTTTTGAAGGCACGGTAACTTTAGCTGATAACGTACTGGTTGGCGCCAACTGTATAATTAAAAATAGTGTTATTGGCGAAGGTGTTGAAATTAAGCCAAATAGTATTATTGAAGATGCAGTAATTGAAGCTAACTGCTCGGTTGGTCCTTTTGCTCGTATCCGCCCTGGCTCGGTGATGAAACAAGACTCGCATATTGGTAATTTTGTTGAAATGAAAAATACTACCTTAGGCGAAGGCTCTAAAGCGGGACACTTAAGTTATCTTGGTAATGCTGAAATTGGCGCTAAGGTAAATATTGGCGCGGGCACCATTACTTGTAACTATGATGGCGTAAATAAATCGACTACCACCATTGGTGATAATGCTTTTATCGGCTCAAATAGCTCTTTGGTTGCTCCGGTTACTATTGGAGCTTCGGCTACCACAGGTGCAGGCTCGGTAATTACTAAAGAAGTAGCAGAGAGTGAATTGGCTCTCGGTCGAGCTAAACAGCGTAACCTTAGCGGTTGGCAACGACCGGCAAAGAAGAGTTAATTAATTTAGCTTAACCACACAATACTTTACAAAAGTGCTATTTATAGCGCTTTTTTTGTGCCTGAATTTTGATTGAAAAAGATCAAAGGACAGCGTAAAAATTGCATTAACTTTCGAAATGAAACATAATAACGTCAATATCGAAACTAAATGGTTTTATCGTGAATGTTTCGAAAGCTTATTACGGATTATTTAGTAAAGTACTCTTTAGTAAAATAACCTCCAATTTCAAGTAACCATTACACTTATGTCTAAAAGAAATACACAACAACGTCGTCATAATATAATTGCCGACTTAAATGAGCAGGGTGAAGTCAGTGTTGATAGCTTAGCCAAGCAATTTGATACCTCTGAAGTTACCATTCGAAAAGATCTTGCGGCACTAGAAAATAGTGGCTTATTGTTAAGACGTTATGGTGGCGCAGTTGCCTTGCCAAGTGAGATTACCGAAGTAAAACCTGAGCAGCTGTCTCAGCAAAAATTAAGAATTGCCAAACAAGCGGCAATGTTAATTCGTGACCATAACCGCATCATCATAGATAGCGGTCAAACCACATCAGCACTGGTTAGTGAATTAGCCCATAAAAAAGGCTTAGTGGTAATGACCAATGCCTTAAGCATTGCTAACGAAATTCACGCGTTAGAAAACGAACCTACATTATTGATGACCGGTGGCACTTGGGATGCTAACTCTGAAGCTTTTCAGGGGCAAGTTGCTGAGCAAGTATTACGTTCATATGATTTTGACCAGTTATTTATTGGCGCCGATGGCATAGATATTACTCGCGGCACCACTACCTTTAACGAATTAATTGGCTTAAGTCGGGTAATGGCAGAAGTGGCTCGTGAAGTGATTGTTATGGTTGAATCGGCCAAAATATTAAAGAAAATCCCCAACTTAGAACTAAACTGGCAGCAAATTCACACAGTGATCACAGATGATGGTCTCTCTGAAGAAATGCGAACAGCCCTAACAGAGCAAGGCGTAAAATTAATTATCGCCAAAGGTTAATTTAGCTGATTCATTTAAGTTAAAACCTAGCCAAGCTCTAAAAATTAAACCAGTCGAATTAACTGTAATATCAGCTAATTCGTTGAATATAAATAACGTAAAAATAAGGAAGAAGATTATGTGTGGCATAGTCGGCGCAGTCGCCCAACGTGATGTAGCAGATATTTTAGTAGAAGGTTTAAAGCGATTAGAATATCGCGGTTACGATTCTGCTGGTGTAGCAATTATTGATAATAATGAACTATTATCAGCGAAACGCTTAGGTAAAGTACAAGAACTTGCCCAAGCGCTTGCAGAAAAACCATTAGCTGGCGGTACAGGTATCGCTCACACTCGCTGGGCTACTCACGGCGCTCCAAGTGAAGTGAATGCACACCCACATATATCAAATAATACTATTGCGGTAGTGCATAACGGTATTATCGAAAACCATCAAGCGTTGCGTACTCGCCTACAAGGTTTAGGTTATGAGTTCTTATCTCAAACTGATACTGAAGTGATCACCCATTTAGTTCACCATGAACTAAAAACTAGTGATAGCTTATTAGCGGCAGTGCAAAAAACCGTTAAACAACTTGAAGGCGCTTACGGCACAGTAGTAATGGACAGCCGTGATAAAGACAGCATCATTGTTGCACGATCTGGCAGTCCATTAGTGATCGGTTATGGTTTAGGCGAAAACTTTATTGCCTCAGATATCATGGCATTATTACCTGTTACCCGTAAATTCTCTTACCTTGAAGAGGGTGATGTCGCGCAAATTAGTCGTTTTGAAGTGAATATTTTCGATCTTAATGGCGAGCCAGTTGAGCGTGAAGCTAAAGAAGCCAACGTTTCACATGACAGTGGTGATAAAGGCGAATACCGTCACTACATGTTAAAAGAAACCTATGAGCAACCTACCGCTATTCGTAACTCGCTAGAAGGTCGCTTAGTCGGTGGTGCCCTTGATATAAATACCTTTGGCGAAGGCGCTGATGAGATATTCAAAAATGTAGAGCATGTGCAAATTATTGCCTGTGGTACCAGTTATCACTCGGGTATGGTCGCAAGGTACTGGTTAGAAGAACTTGCCGGTGTTTCATGTAATATAGAGATTGCCAGCGAATTTAGATACCGTAAATCGTTTGTGCCAAAAAACTCATTATTAGTGACTATTTCACAATCAGGTGAAACTGCTGATACATTAGCCGCACTTCGTTTAGCCAAAGAAATTGGTTATCAATCGAGCTTAGTTATTTGTAACGTGCCGGGTTCGTCGTTAGTGCGTGAATCTGATCTCGCTTTTATGACTAAAGCTGGCGCTGAAATTGGTGTAGCATCAACTAAAGCATTTACTACTCAGCTTGTTGGTTTATTAATGATGACCGTAGCAATCGGTCAGCATCACGGAATGTCAGTTGCTAAACAAGCTGAAATTGTTCAATCCTTGATGTCATTACCGGCAAAATTAGATGAAGTCTTAGCGTTAGCTTCTTCTATTGAAGATTTAGCGGAAGATTTTGCTGATAAACACCACGCATTATTCTTAGGTCGCGGTGATCAGTACCCTATCGCGATGGAGGGTGCATTGAAGCTGAAAGAGATTTCATACATTCATGCTGAAGCGTACGCAGCAGGCGAATTGAAACATGGTCCATTAGCGTTAATTGATGCTGAAATGCCAGTTATTGTGGTCGCGCCAAAAAATGATTTAATTGAAAAGCTTAAATCTAACGTTGAAGAAGTACGTGCTCGTGGTGGTTTAATGTATGTTTTCGCTGATAGCGATGCTAACTTTGCGAGTGATGAGACTATGAAGGTCATTGATGTGCCAGTGTGTGATGATATTATCGCGCCAATCGTCTACACCTTGCCTTTACAGTTACTTTCTTACTATGTTGCTATCATCAAAGGTACTGATGTTGACCAACCACGTAATTTGGCAAAATCAGTTACTGTTGAATAGCTGCTTAAAATGAAATGATGATGTTATAGCTGTTATTGAGTATTCGCAACTTAGCTAATACTGCGATACAAAATCTAATAGATCGATACTAAACAAGATCGATTCTAGATTTAAAAGTACGAAACTAAAAAAAGCGACTTACTCCTAGAGTAGTCGCTTTTTTATATTTACTAACCTGAGTGATTTGTTTGCTAACTATTATTGTTATATTTAGTTAACTTGCATCATCTATAAGTACTTAAACCCCTTAATAAGCTTTGGTTTGTTTGTACAGGAGGAAGTATATTTTTCAACTGTAACTCCGCATTATCCTCTAAACCAATAGCTAAAGCATGTTTGACTGATTCTATTTTACGTTTAACGGAAACTAAAGTGTTTTTCTTAGCCTGTGAGGCTGTCCAAGGTAACTCTAACCCCAACATGAACTCAAAGAAGTACTCTTTAAGCTGACCCGATGACCTTAAACTAGATAATAAGCCGCCCAAGAAAAAGAACGTGTGATTAATAACTTTCTGCTCCAAATCGTAAGACTCAAAAACATAACCATTTTTGGCATTCCAATACTTTACTAACCTGACTAACGGCTTAATTAAACTATTGTTGGATTGATTTTTACTTGTTAAAGATGAATTGAAATCGTTTGGATCTGTATCAATCCAATTCTGGTAAGATGATGCTTTTGCTGGTATCCGCAGACCATGAAACCAATCATCGATAGCAGGTACTAACTCTAATTTAATATGGTTTAGTGATAATACCATCGTAGGGTTTGACTGAAATATTTCAGATCGGCCGTAATAAGTTGCACTGAATTGACGTAATTGATTTAAATACCTTTGGGGGGTGAAGCTGCTATCAGCAAAAACTATCATGTAATCTATGTCTGAATTTTGATCCATTGTTCTAGGCAATATTGTATTTCGAGTATAAGAACCAAAGACAACCTGACGTTTTAACTGTGAACCAAAATAACTATTCAGCCTTGTTTGGAGTGTACTGATAGAGCGAGCAATGTTCTGCTTTTCACTATCTCTTATTATGGCGCTATTCGCCAAATTTGTTAAATAGCTATTTACTGTCACTAGTTGCTTCCTTGTCTACTTTATAAATATTTTGTCCTGCTTCTATATCTTGCTTGGCTTTATTGTATGCCCAGCGAGGTATGTCTAAACTCATAGAATTTAAAGAGTCTTTTTTGTCGGCCATCTCATTTAGTGTTTGTGGTAACTCAGAAGTATTAGTGCTCAAGACATCAATACTTTTAAATCTCCTGGCCTTATTTCGTAATACATTGAATTCGCGGCCAGAGCTTTTATGGTTTTCTGCTAACTTTTGTGGGCTTAAAAATGTAATAGTCGCGGTTAATGCTGCCGATAAAAGCGCTAATAAGGCAGTAAGTTCAAGATTGTTTGCAAAGGCTTCTATCCCTGCCCAACCAGCTAATATTGTACTGGGTAAGCCCAAACCAATATGAACTTTTTGCCATCGACTTCCCGCATTGAAGTGCCCCTTCATAGAATAGAGACAATCTTCTTCGATACGGCTTGCTTCTTCTGTTAATGCGCTAATCAACTTTGGTGAATTATTTTTATTATCATCTTGAGCAAGCATGGAGAGTCCAGTTTTTAGTTATTATCGATATAATAGATTATCTTGTGGCAAACCCCTTTGATTTCAATCACAAAGTGTATTTTTTGTTCAATAAATGGTTACCTTCTCTGGAGTGATAGCAATCCTATTCCTTAATTCTTTTAATTTAAAAAGCTTCAACATATTTCATATTAAATAAATTAGTCATTACTTATTAAAATGGTCAATTTAAAAAGTTTTTTTATCTTTTTTTGCAAAAAAATTCACCACCCCACCAAATTTTATCTCACTGAAATTTAAAGATTAAAAAATCACACTTTTTATG
>MAAB01040538.1_pt1 | contig 24392 bp, 30 predicted proteins | sample 1115991 | NCBI WGS metagenome assembly MAAB01 (sample SAMN04961124, study PRJNA320927) | seawater metagenome | isolation source: sample BD02T18 sea water enriched with oil for 18 days | place: USA:Gulf of Mexico | collected 2013-07-27
ATGTTTGTGCTTATGCCATTATGAGTAATCATACCCATGTAGTGCTATTTGTGGATGAAGCAAGTGCAAAACTATGGTCCACCGAAGAGGTGTTGAAACGTTGGCATAAGCTATTTAAAGGGACCTTATTAACGCAGCAATATTGTCGAGAGGAGAAGGTTGCAGGCTATTTAATACCATCATTATTAGAAACGGTTGAATGCTATCGCAGGCGCTTAATTGATATTAGTTGGTTTATGCGTTTACTTAATGAGAGTGTTGCCAGGCAAGCCAATCAAGAAGATAACTGCACAGGTAGGTTTTGGGAAGGTCGCTTCAAATCACAAGCCTTACTTGATGAAGCCGCCTTAGCCGCTTGTATGGCTTATGTCGATTTAAACCCTATTCGCGCCAAAATGGCAAAAACGCCTGAAGAGTCAGAGTACACTAGTGTAAAAGAGCGAATCTTTCACGCTAAAATAGGTCAACAACCTCCCAACTTATTTCCATTTGTAGGCAATCCAAGAAAGCTAATGCCAAAAGGATTACCTTTTGAACTAAAAGACTATCTTGAGTTACTTGACCTAACAGGACGGTGCATCAGAGAAAATAAATCAGGATATATAACACAAAACCAACCTGAAATTCTTAACCGCTTAAATATCAGTACTGAGAACTGGCTTACACTAACGAAAGAGTTTAGAAAGTTATTTCATGGTGCAATAGGCCATGAAGACGTGTTATCAAAATACTACCATCATCAAGGAATGAATCGACGTCAAAATATATATTGTTGTGCCAAACTCTTTGCCTAGCAACTGGCCTTACATCCATTGATTTGCGTTTTTCCTCTCTGAGTTACTCTTATAGCATAGGCACTTGCCTTATCATCCATACAAAAAAGGCATATATATTAAACCTTTGGCTTAAGCATATCTTAATGTTAATATATTCTCATTAATTTCAAGGAGGAAATAAAGCATGAAAACTTATATGTTTATTATAAGCACTTTTCTATCTTCAATTGCAAATGCTGGTGAAGGTAATGGGAAAATTACAGGTTTTATTCCATACGCCAAAGGGAACATGGAAATTATTCTTATAAAAGTTGAAAACCATACCCAAACTCCCACATGTAATACAACTCTTCGATTCTCTATGCGGGAAGATAACCCTAAATACCAAGGAACAAAAGCTGCAGCTTTAGCTGCTTTTATGGCAGGAACTCCAGTGAAAATGCTTGGAGAAAATAACTGTCAAGCATGGGGTAACGCCGAAACAATAAAAGCCTTATGTCTGGGTAATATCCCCTGTTAACAGTGGAGTAATGAAAAGAAAAGCTTTCTGTATTAGGTACTTACATGGAGTTGGCTAAGCTCATTCATCATAATTTTAACCAACTATTACTTTTCCTCCTGTATTTTTAAATTTTAGGATTAGGCTTATGTTCAAATCGATTTTTTTAGTGATATCTATATTCATTTCTATAAATGTTAGTGCTGGTATTATAACTTCAAGTTTAGGTACTATCAGTAAGTTATATGCTTATGATGATCATGGAAGTATCCAAGGTAAAGACGGAGCTGCTGTATATATTTATATGAATACAGGACTTTCAGCTTGCCCTAATAGTGTTTATATTTCACCTAATGCGCCAGGGTATAACACCCTAGTATCTTTTGCTTTAACTGCCTACACAACAAAGGCTTCTATAAAGTTTCAGGTTTACGATGATATAACACGAAAGCTTGATGGTCGATGTGAAGTTGATGCTATAAGATTTGAAAGTTAGCTAGGGCCATTCTCCTACTCGTTGAATATCAAGGCACAAAGATTCGGCATTAATATGGTAACTAAGAATAAAATAATTAGGACACTCACTGTTAGTACTTTAAAAAATTAAACTAAATAGGAAAAACAATGAAATATTTTATTTGGCTAGCTTTAACAGCCTTCCCAGCCATTGCTTTTGGGATGAATACAAATGGGTATTTTGAAATAGCAAAAATATATACGTGGGCTGATTATACTAATGGTACATTTAAGGTTTTACTAACAAACCCTGATGGAGCATCAAAAGAAACCTGCCCTGCAGGCTACTGGCTAGATGGTGGAAATGATAAAAACTCAAGTGTACTAAGTACCGCCCTTTCTGCCTATCATTCGAAATCAAAAATAATGATCTACGCGGATGAAAACCAAGACTGGAGTGGGTTAAGTTCTAAGGAATGTAAAATTAAATTAATTATTCTTGAGTAATGCGAGTTAAGTAAAACACTCATGCCTAATACTCGACATATGCAAGTCAATAACGAACGGGTTCATAACAGTTGGCGGGGTTCTCCTTTGTTTCATATTTTAGCCAGCTATCATTCGCAGCTTAACATCGAGTTATATTAATACCCTACATGAGAGTTCAAATGAAAATTATAAGCTTAATTAAATTGGTGGTTGTAATTTCAAGCGTATTTACGTCACAAGTAAACGCTGATGGTAAAATTATCGGTATCAACTTTTCCGGACCCGATGATCCGAACCATATAAATATTGTTCAATTTCAAATAGAAGGAGGATTCGCTTCTGCTGGTTGCAATGTTCAATTTGCTGCAATACGAAATACGGAAGACCGACAACATTTAATAAGTTTTGCTTTAGCCGCTTTTGCTTCCAAAGAGCCTGTAGTAGTAGTTTTAAATGGTGGCGACAAATACTTCGCTGATCGATGCACAATATCTAGAATATCGAGTGTTTATTAAAAAAGTGGTTAAATTGGATTAACTAGGACTTCAGTGTCTAATTAGGATTTATTATGAAAAAAATTATTTTTACGCTTGTTAGTATGCTGATTATCAATAGTGTATCTGCCGCAGAATATTTTAGAGAAAGAACAATAGTAGGTGCAGGTGTCTATTATAGTGGTACAAAAAGTATCTTATTTGTTGATATCGACGGCGATAAATCTGGAATGTCTTCATGCGCAACGACAAAACGTTTTGCTATTGATAGCAACACACCTAATTTTAAAGAAATGGTCAGCATCGTGATGACAGCATATACAACAGGTGAAAAATCAGTAGATCTTATAGTAAATACTACCTGTAATCATTGGGGTAACGCTCAAGATTTACTGGGTATTAAAATTGGAAAGATGCCTTGGTAGCGAGTGCTGGCAACAAAATAAAACGAGTTGATTAAACGGAAAGTTTAGTTGGTTGTGTATCGTTCTGATATTGCATCCATTTGACTTATTATATTTAGCAATATAAACCAGTATTTATCAATAACAATTAAGGCGTAATATGTTTCGAATGTTAATTTTGGCAATTTTATCTTGTATTTCTTTTAGTTCTTTTTCAATGGCTGGTTGGTCGAATGGTCAGCAGGTTATAAAACATATAATTTGGAGACCTGACTATCATGGCTTTTATGTTGATAGCAGTTTGTACCAGGACATAAACTCTTGTGGTGGGACAAGCAATTTATATCTTATAGATTCGACTCTAACTGAAAAAGAGGTAGACCGATTATATTCATTAATTTTATTGGCTTTTTCATCAAATAACAAAGTGCATTTATGGTTTAGTGGCTGCCAAGGTAAAATACCAATATTTACTGGCTTACAAGTTAATAAATAGTTACGTATTCGACGGGACTACTGCCCTAGGGAAAATGACATTGTCGGCCGTGCTATCAGCCTATGCTGCTCAGCGAACTGTAACTATTAGCGGGAGCCATGGCTGTACGTTATACGGTAATGTTGAGAACTTAAATTACATATTGGTTAATTAAATTAACTGGAATAAGGGAACTTAGTGCCATTAATAGGTACTTAAATGATCAAGGAATAATATGAAAAAACTAGCAGTAATGTTGTTAACAATCATAGCAACACTAATTTCTAACCAAACACACGCGGCATCACAATGGTGTCAAGGAACCATTTCGCACGCCTATATAGCAAAAAACGGAACCTTATATATCAAAAGTACTTGGCGCAATGATTATACAGCGCTATGCAACGTCAACCAAACACGAGACGGCGTATCTGTTGATGTATGTAAAAGCTGGCTTTCAGTGATTTTAACAGGTAAAACCACACAAGCTCCGATGATTGTTTATTACGCCAATGCTCCTGCGTGTAATACAATACCATCATATGAAAAAGCACCAAGCCCAGGTTACGTTATGTTATCCAGCTAGAAACAGGCTGAAAAATAAAAGAATTAAGAGCCATCCCTAAATTTAAATGGAATTAAAATATGTTGAATAAGTTTATACTCGCTTTGTTAATAACTATTGTGTTCACTTCTATTTGTCATGCTGTAAATGTCACAGGTAAAGTGCATGCACTTATTGATAATGCAGATGATTTATGGGGTAAAGATACTGATTATGTTTTACTTGAAGGCGTTAAAAGCTTAGCCAGTTGCAAACTTTCTCAAGGTTTAGTGGTAATTAGAATACCAGAAACTGAATCTCAAGCATTTTCCATGGCGCTAGCCGCGCAAATTGCTGGAAAGAAAATCACCGTAGATATTAACGATAGTCGCAAAGACTCTGGTGGTTATTGCATTATGAGATACCTATATATTGTTAATGATTAATAGAACTCTATTCTCCAGCAGTTAGTAGCAATACAAACGACTACAGTAATCCTAAAATTATCATTTCAAAAAACATCAAAAAATTAAGGATAAACATGAAAGGGATTTATTTTCTTTTGGGCACTTTAGTATTAAGCCCACTTGCTATGGCATACGATGGTTGGAGCACTGGAAAAGTAGACAGGGTTAGGGTTCAGTCCGCAAGGATGTTACTAAATCAAGTAGGAGCACTGAGCCTTGGAAAATATCCAACTATCGACTATTTATACTTACCCCAGGGAGAAACGGCATACCATAAGAATATGTATTCTGCGGTGTGAACTGCTTATGCAGCCAATAAAGAAGTAATGTTTGCTTTAAAAGGGTGCACTGATGCCTACCCTTTGATATCGGAAGTATTGGTAAAGTAGTACAGCGTATAAGTCTGTTTCTAATAGTAACTACTGAGCCCGAGCATTGGCTGGAATAACAATATAAGCAATCTTATTATAGATCCCCTCTATCGCCCCAAGACGAAACTCAACTACCTCTCCTTTTGTATAAGAGGCAAGTAATGAAGAGGCTAAGAAGGTATTGGCGCTATTAAATTTCAAATAATAATGCTGTGAGGTACCACTTGCTAATGGAGTACTGCCACTTCGACTAATACAAGACGCTTTATCAAGAATAACATATTGGGAGCTGTCGGGGGTTACATATAACCCTCTTATTTTCGAAGTTATTATGTCAGAAGAGGCAAGACTATCTAAACAGCCTGCATGAGCCGTTGTTACAGAAGTTATTAGTAGAGCTAAAATTTTAAATATACTTTTCATTGTGACCTCAGAGTTAAACAACCTAATTCAATATTTAATTTTATTTTTTATTTGTCAGAGACAACATAGATGACTTGGCATTGACCGCTTTCAGTTGTTCTTACCCAAACAGGGTGACCTGTTGTGTGTGCGGTTAATAACAAAGAATAAGTTGCATTATAGTTTTTTGCTGAAATATCAAGGTTTATATACCCGGAATTTCCGGCATCACAGGACAGTTTAGACTCATCACCGGATGTGCTAATGATCGTACCACCATCGGCAGTAACATACATACGTGTTATCTTTACGCCCGTACAACTGCCAACAATACACTCTGCTATAGCGTTTGCAGAAAAAACTGCTGCTAATAAAATAAACAAAAACGATTTCATTAAAGCTCCTTTTAAAATCCTGTTAAATTATTTATATAGTCTGATGCCAGAAATTTTAGGTGCATCTCCAACACAACCTAAAATACTTAGCCCAACTGGCTTACCTGCCATAAACGCAGCTAGAATGACAGACAACTTAGCTTGTGCTCCTGGGTCATTCTGTAAATCAATTCGATAAAAAGTCGCGGCTCCACACGTTTGTGAATTGTTGAAAGCGGCTGATGTTCTGATATCTATGTGTGGCTCCCAAGGCGCTATATAAGTAATTACAGCTGGCGACACTTCAGCAGCACTGAGTTTGAAAGATAATAAAAATAGACCTAAAAAAATATTTTTATGCATTTAAATTCCCTTTTAAAATATAGTTACTTATTAAATACTCTCTGCCGCTAATAAGCAGCAAAAATTTACTACGATACTAATTCTGAAAACTAAAAATCGTAATAGGCCTTACTCCTTGGTTACCACACCAGCTAATTGGCTCTTTTGGAAATACATTCATTGTTTTTTTATCAGTGGCCACCATATACATTGCCATCGAGATAAAGTGATTGAGCTTTTGCTCCCCTACGTCAGCCTTTCTAACAACCCAGCGCTCGCCATTGCTCATTGCCATGGAGAAATCATCACCACAATAATAAATACTTTTTATCGTTAACCCTGAGCCTGTTGTTGCCATAGCTGACTGACAAAAAATCGTTAGAATCAATACGAGTAGAATTTTTTTCATTTTTAGAACCTTTCCTTATGGTTATTTAGGTTGGACTAACATCCTGCTAAAGGACATACCTCAATCCATCTAATATCCTCTGAATTGCTCCAAAAAGTGCATGTTCCTGTGCCACGAACGTTTCTTAGCTGTTTGCCAGAAGAAAAAGCCAATAATACTATAGAGGCATGCACGCTATCTTTGTGCACAGAAAAGCGCCCTGTAGTAGCACATGCAGGTCGACTAGATTCAGTATTACCAGCGATGTTAAATAGAATAGCCTCATTTACTGAGGCAATATGTACTATGGTGCCACCATCACGAGTTCCATTCGCTAATGCATTTCCAGCGAATATTAACCACATAATTAAAATGATTATTACTTTCATAAGCTTCTCTTTTGGTATTTGGTAAAATATAAATCTGGAAAATCAGTTAGTAGCTACTGTTTAACCTAACATATGAGAGCTCACAATGTGCACTCCCCTCTTTGATACGTAATTGTATTTTTTTACCGATCGTAAAGGCTGCAAGTAAACTTGAGTAGATTTCTTTGGCATTGCCGCTTGTCGGATCTAAGCTAAAATACACCCCAAATACTGGCGTACAATTTTTTATTTTTTCATCTAATGCGTACCTATATAGATATAACCATCTGCATTGGTATAGAGATCTTCTATTGTACTAATACAGCCCCAAGCTACGCACTGATTAGCGCTAGCAATTGTAGATGTTCCTAGCATTAATAAACCACAGGTAGCTTTTAAGAAAAGCTTTGTATTTTGAATTTTCATCTTTCTTCCTTGAATAATTTAGAATTATTGTGGTGTTTTTCGAGCTAACGTTGATAGAGCACACTATACAATTAACAAACAGGTGCTGTAGATCCAGACCATTTATTGCTTTTGTAACCATATAAAATAACGGGGGTATTAGCTTGGTAAGCGGTGAGTAGCATACTTAATGTAGATTCATATCCTGCGCTTGTTTTATTGATGAAATAACCATGACTACATGTTGAGCTATTTGTACTGAGCTCAACATATACATCACCGTTACCAAACTTTGAGTAGGCTATTAATCTTTTAATAGTACTTTTAGGTGAGTTTTCTAAATCAGCTGATGCTATAGCAGAAAAGTTAATGATGTATAATAGTAATAAATATTTAGCCATAATCGTCCTTAATTAATTTTAGGCGAGACAATACATTGATAAACAAGCAGATTTAATACCACTCCTTTAGCTATTGTATTACCTTGATCCAAAATACTCTTACTGAGTTAATTCTTGCCATGCTTTTACCGCTTCAACTTGGCCATTTTGAGCTTTAATATAAAGATTAAGCAGTTTCAATTCATTACTTTGCCTTGCTTCTATCGGCTTAGCTGGCACTTCAATTAATGATATCCCTGTTTGCTGACTACAGACTTTAAAGTAAGTTTTAAACTCACTGACGCTAGTACATGTTTTGCTATCACCTTGATAGGCTTTGACTAAACTGTGGACATCAAATTCACTGTCATTACAGTGATAAATAGCGCCATCACCACTTTTACCTAAGTGAAAAACATTATTACGCATATAAATGATGGTAACGTCTGATTTATCCTTTAAAAAATGGATCAGTTCATTTAGCTGAAAATGAAAGCCTCCGTCACCAATAATCACTACTGCACGTTCAGCTATTTGTTGTGACTTTATACGTTGAGCAACCACTCTGGCATAAGGTAATGCAGTACCCATCGCGCCATACCAAGGATTAGTAAGCCACGAGCGACCAAGCATCGATTGACGAACTTTTAAACTGTAACTGGCAAAATATGAATTACCCACTTCAGGTAGATAAACATAGGTATTGTCATCTTGCGCTTGTAAGTCATTAAGTGTTTGCGCCAAGTTATTAAAATCAATGTCATCATCACCTTTGGCTAACTCATTACTTTCAAGGTGTGGGACGTTTACTTCTAGAGATTCTGCTGTAAAGCCTCTTTCTGATGGTGCTGAAAATTTGAAGAACCTAATATCTTGTTCCAACAAATGTTCAAAAATAGCGATAAGATCTTTCTCTAACAGTGAGCCGCCTTTTAATAGTGTTTTGTTGTCAAAACGCTCAACTTTATGGGTACCGGTACCAAAGGCAACATTACTGTCTTGCGGGAATATGCTAGTAGCAATATCAATCACATAATCAACTTGTTGTTCAATATATTCACGGCCAGTCGTTTGGGTAAAGATGCCATTATAAGCACCTAAACACAGTGGTGCATATTCATCAAAAATGCCCTTAGCAAACCAAGTGGTAGCGTAAGGAATATTAAACTTTTCCGCGAAACTAATAATTAAACTTTTAAGTTTTTCATTGTGCTTTAGGCGATCCCCTAAGAAGAGCATAGGTGCTTTAGCTTGGGCTAGTTTATCCCGAATATTATCAACAATTAACTCTGTACCGGCTAAAATGTTACCACCACAGCAAATATTATCCAAAGCGCTTGGTAACTTAATCGGCTGAGTTTTGGCAAAAACTTGATCCCGTGGTACTTCAATAAAAACTGGCTGCTTATTCTTATAGGCCTCACTGACAATTTGATAAAAACGTTGTCCGGCAAGATTAGGGTGTCCTTCGACTCGCTGCCCTTGTAAACGCTCTACCCGCATACCCAAGGCTGAAAAAGCTTCGAGAGCATTATCATATTCAGTTTTCCATGAGGCATTAGGATGAATAGTATGATGAATGGCCACTTGATTCACTTCACTTTCAGCGGGAGCACCTGAAATAAAAACAACAGGCAACCCCTCGGTTACCGCTAATGCTGCAGCACTGGTACAAGGTAAGCTACCAACCATATAAGTAGTTAAACAAAAACCCATGCCGTCGACTTCTGCCTGAGCACACGCTGAAAATCCCGCATGCATTTCATTACTTGAAGGATGAATTTGAATGCCGTCACCATGCTCATTAACACCCAGAGCAGCAATTAAATTAGCAGCAAAATCACCACCGACCCCATAAATGTGTTGTCCGCCAAAAAAGCGAATAACGTCGGTCATGGTTTCGCCTAAGGTTGGTAATTTCTCATTGTAATCTTTGCCAAAGTTCATTTCATACGACATATTGTTGCTCTCTCTCATAAAGTTTATCCCTGTACTTTAAAGGGGGAAAAAACAACCAACATGATTAAGATCATATTTTATGATCTTTATATTAAATCACTGTGAAGACTCGTGTGCAGTCTTTTGTACAGTTTTTGTAAAGGTGAAATTGACGAATGTCAGCTCAATTGATTTTGGTTTTACTCGATAGGTTGAAACTGAGGTAGGGGTCAACTCTGACAGGGAATGAGGAATGCTCAAATATAAAAACAAGAAGCATTCCCACAGTACCCTTAAGTATTTTAGCTTTTAGGTGAGATTAAATTTTCTCAAACAACATCACAAAGCGATCAGTTTTTCGGCGTAGTTCAGGAACAAAAACTAACTTAGAGTGATCATCTGCATTATTTTCTAATATTTTGGACGTTTTAACTAATTTAAAGCCACGTTTTTCTAGATCAGCTTTAACAAATTCGCTATCAATTCTATGTAATGTTTTAACATCTCGAATACCTGAATTGTCTGCCGCATCATGATCAATCACGAGTAGTTTCCCGCCTTTTTTTAGTGATTTCACTACTTGAGGCATCACTTCATCAGCCGTGAAGTTCCAACTGTCTTCTTTGAAGAACATGTCATGAAAACCCAAAACTAAGAAAGCACTATCATAAGTATTTTCACTAAGCTTTAGGTTATCAGCCTCACTGAGTAAATAAGTAACATTTTTCAACCTGTCATTGGCAAGCCTAACTTTTAGTGATTTTTCTGCATACTTAAGGTATGCCTTAGGTATTTGTAAGGTAACTTCGCCTTTATTACCAACCACTCGGGATAATAATTCAGAATAATAGCCACCGCCTGCTAATAAATCGAGTACCTTATCGCCTTTTTTAACGCCAACAAAATCGATAACTTGCGCAGGTTTTCTGCCACTATCTTGCTGAATATCATCATCACTTCTACCTGATAAGTCGAGTGAACCGGCTAACAGTGGCGCACTAAAAGCTAATAAAGTAATTGTAGAAAGTGCAGTTAACTTAGCGGTAACTCTGCCTTGAAATGTCTTCATGTTCATTTTTATCTTCCTAATGGTTATTAAAGCGCTTACCTTGTTTTTATTATTGGTATTAAGTTTAATACGTTGCGAAAACCTCACTACTAAATAAATTTATAGCTAACAGTCTATAACAGAGTTTTCTTTGAGCAATAAGTAACTTGTTTCAAAATATGTAACAACACTGTAACGGGTGTTATATACCCGCTCCACTTGAAGATGCTCGTTTCAGGAAGTCTGAGCGATTCATAATTAAGGCACATTTTTTTATTAAGGGTTATTCCCTTAAAAAGAAATGTAACGCAGAGTATGATTTGCCGTTTCTAATTCCAGCTGAATCATGCATCTTCAAGTGGAACGGGTATATTAGTGCAGATTAGGCGCAGGGAGTACTTCTATTCGATTACGACCATTTTCCTTAGCTAGATACATAGCTTTATCAGCATCGTTAATTAATTGGTCTAAGTTTTTATGTCGTTCACTGAGCATAGAAATTCCAATACTTAAGGTCACGCAAACTTCTTTACCATCCATTGTCACACAATGTTTAGCTAATGAATTCTGTATACGGTTAGCGGTTTCAATACCCCCAGCTAAATCGCAATTTGGTAAAACGATAATAAACTCCTCACCTCCGTATCTTGCTAAAAAATCGATGTCACGTATCTCTTGGCCACATATATTGCAAATATGGATTAATAACTCGTCGCCAAATAAATGACCGAACTCGTCATTAACATTCTTAAAAAAGTCGCAATCTAACAGTAATAACGTCAAGTTACTTTTGCTTCTCATTGCGCGAGAGAATTCCATATTTGCACGCTCAAAAAGGGCTCGGCGATTGCCCACTTTAGTGAGTGGATCAGTATTTGATAACAGCTCTAATACATGTGTTCTTTCCTCCACTATTTTTTTCATAACAGTTAAAGAAACAGTAGATTCACTCAGTTTTTCATTCATGGTATTAAACGCATCAGCAATACTATCGAATTCTTTTGAGTGATGAGAAAGCTGTATATTTTGATAGTCATCACTATGGTTTTTCTCAAAAGCAGATTTAACTTCATTCAATGATTTTCTGACTATAGAGGTTAAGGTAAAGGCGCCAAATAACAAAGCGAGTATACTGACAGCGGAGACAGAAATAATTAAAATAGCCTGATTTTTTATAGTATTGTAAATATCTTTTTGTGCAATTGCTGACAAGTGCAGTGCATCTGATCGAATAGCTTCGAGCTGTGTCATCAACTTTGCTTTCAAATGCTTTTTTATTATCTCGCTGGCATTTTTTAATTTATTTTTATTTATTAGGATGAAAAGACTTTTTAAACTTTCATTTTGACTTTGAAGACTAATTTGGATGGTCTGCTGTTGCGCTGTTAATTTGGGTGATGATTTAAGCAAGGCTGTTAACTTTACCTCTAACGATTGCCAATCACTAATACTGTAATTGCTGTCATAGATATTATCATTGGCAATCAGCTGTTTTAATCTATTTGTTTGGCTCGTTAGCTGTTGCGCATAATTATTTCGGCTAAAAGCAAGCTCTATTGCCTGTGATGACCAGATGACACTGCCAAGTAGCAAGACAAATAATAAGCAACAACTTATAGTGAAAAAAAAGATACGTTGCAACAAACTGATATTCATCGTAAACCTTCCTTTATTGGGGGATATTTACCGCATTTGGCATAACTGCTAACATAGCTCTGCTGTCAATAAAGTGCTCAATGTTAGGGACTTCATTAAACTGAGTCATCTGGGTCGCAACAGCCCATATTGCTTGTGATTCAACACTTAACATTAGAGATTGATTGAGACCTAGTTTGAATATGTAATCGGACCAAACCCAGTCAATAAATTCAGCGGTAAGTTTAAGCTCATCCATAACTATTTGTTTAGACTCCCTAGGGTGAGAGGCAATATAATCAATAGCGATGCTCAACCCCTGGATAACACATTTTGCTTTTTCAACCAGTAAATTATCTGCGGTTACCGAAATTAAATTAAAACTTAAAGTATTTAAGCCTTTAGTTTTGTGTATTTTAATTTGGCCATTAAGTAATTGAGCACTTTGAAAGCCAAAGGGCTCCCAGGGCAAAAAGACGTCAATATCCTTATTGATAAAGCCATTCACTAACTGCTCAGGCTTGTAATGATAAAGTTCAACATCTTCTGTGGTTAAACCTTCAAGCGCTAACAAAGTACTTAAAAAGTACTCACTAGCGGTACCATGAGTTACCCCAATCTCTTTGCCTTTAAGGTCCATGGTTGAATTAATTTTTGCAGAGGTTCGGGTAATTAGTTTGACATCATTATCCGATTGACCAAACATTGCATGGGTGACAAATGTTTTGTTCGCCAAACTTTGAAAAGCAATTACTGAGTCTGAACTAGTACCGAAATCAACATCACCATTCATGACTTTGGTAAAAGCCCTTTGTCCACCAACAACTTCATCAAATTTAACACTAACGCAGGTTTCGTCAAAGGCACCTATCGCCTTGGCAACATAGAAAGGCGTTGATAAGGGAGTTTTAGAAACGGCAATCATTAGAGGATATTTGGGCTGTTGCCAATGAGATTCAAAATTTGAATAAAGCCAGGCAGCACTAATAAATACAAGCAAGGTGATCAAAGACAAAATGAGGTTTTTATTAATCAAAATAATCAATACAAAATAAAGGTTTTTTTAAGTATAGAAAAAATTCATAAATTTGGATCATTGTACTCAAACTTACTTGCTCGCTAATGCCGTAACCATGCCTATCTCACGTTCGTCTGGCAATACCGAATATTTTGCCAAATTCAAATTGACTAAATTACATTTTCTAACAGTTTTTCGACACTTAGGTAACTGATTTATACATCTGCGTTAGTCAAAATTAGCCCATACGTCACACCTAGAGAAAAGACAGGGATCGCCAGAAATGAAAACAATACCCACCACTTGTATGGCAAGCTCACTATTAATGCTAATAGCTGCACTGCCTGTAACGGCAATGGCAATGGCAGCATCAGGTGAGAACGTAGAAAAAAACTCAAAACAAAGCTCACAAAAAAATAGTATTGAAGCGATAAATAAAAAAGCAACCGAGCAAGGTATTGAAGTTATCGAGGTTACCTCAAGACGTAACCAAGCCAATAGTGAGATGACTGAACAAACTGAACAGTTAATGAGTGTTGCGGGTATCGGCAATGACCCATTAAGCGCCGTTTATAGTTTACCTGGTATTATTTATGCTGGCGGTGATACTGGTTCACCAGCAGTGCGCGGATCTTCTCCTGAAGATAATGCCTTTTACATTGATGACATGCCTGCAGGTTACATATTCCATTTATTTGGCGACAGTATTTTTAATGAAAACCTTATTCAAGACTTTACCCTACATCCAGCTGCCTTTGGCAGTGAATATGGCAATGCCACGGGTGGTGTTTTTGATGTGCAATTACGCGATCCTCGACAACAAGATATCACGACTACTGTTGATTTAAGCATGCTCAAAAGTGGCGTTATGGTAGAAGGTGAAACCTTTGATGATCAAGCTTTCTACCTCTCTTATCGTCGTAGTCAGATCCACCTATTTTTACCTGAAGGTGAAGAAGATGAGGGGTATACGGTATTTAAAGCCCCGATAAGTGAGGATTACCAAGGTAAATATCAATGGCTAATAGGTGATGCTCACAAACTTACCTTAAGTGCTTCTGGAGCCAGCGATACTGGTGGCATTAATATTTCTGAAAAATCAGAAGAAGGCCGAATTGATCCTGATAGTATCGGTGATTTTAACATATTGACCAAATTTGATAGCCAAAGTCTTTCATGGCAATACTATGGCGATGAAGAAAAAATAATGCAGTTAGTCGCAGGTCATACGGTCAACAAAACTGACCAAATTTTTGGTAAAGGGCAGTTTATCAAAGTTGATGAAGAATCCTATAATGTGCGTTTTTCATCACAAATTACCTGGCTTAATAATCATAAGTTAGGTTTTGGCTTTGACTACAGTAAATCAGACGTTGATTACAGTTTCGATATGATCCCTTATTACTGTACTGAAAATGATGCCGACTGTAATGAAAACAAAGGTGATCGCATTCAAGATGTAGCCACCCTCACCGATGAAGATATAGCCGTTTATGTTCATGATATTTGGCAGCTAAGTGATACTTGGCAGCTAACTATTGGCCTAAGAGCTGAACGTAACGATTACACCAACCAAAATTTTGTTCATCCAAGGCTTGCCTTAGATTGGTTCGCTACTGATGACTTAACCTTTAAGGCAAAGGCAGGTACCTATAGCCGTTTTCCTGATGTTGATACCGCGTTAAATAAACTAGGTAACCCAAAGATAAAATCACCACAAGCAACGCATTACTCATTAGGTGTTGATTATGATTTAAACGGCATTTGGTTCACCTCACTTGATATCTACCATAAAGAGCTAACAAAATTGCCCCGCTCTGTTGATGAAAATACGGCCGCAGAGGATGTAGATTTACACTATACCAGTGATACTTCAGGTGATGCACAAGGGGTTGAATGGTTAGTTAGGCATGAACGTCATAATGGTTGGTTTGGCTGGGCATCGTTAAGTTGGTCACAAAGTCAACGTACTGATGACTTGACCAAGGTGACTGCTGATTACTACCTAGACACACCTATGGTGGCAAATGTTGTTGTTAATTATGAGTTAAATGAACGTTGGGATTTTGGTTTACGTTTCACCCTGCGCAGTGGCGCAAAATATACCCCCATTGTTGGTTTACGTGAAAATCCTGACTATGATGATCACTTTTTACCGGCTTATGGCGAGTTAAACGCAAAAACGCTACCTGTGTACCATCGTTTAGATTTAGAAGCGAATTACAAGACAAGTTATTGGGGCTATAACGCCCAATGGACTTGGGCTATTATCAATGCCATGGCACAGAAAAATGTCTCTGGTTACTACTATGAACCTGGCGATAACGACAGCCTGACTGAATACAATGTCTCGGGCGAAGAAGATATTGGCGTATTTCCTTATATTGGTTTAAAAATGACTTTTTAGTTAAGCGTTGAAGTTTACTTACACTTTTTAAACAATAAAAATGAACCGCTAAGCACAAGTAACATTTACACCGTGGTAACATATGATTACTTTTTGTAAATATGCTTTGTGCTTTGCTATGTCCTTTAAAAAAAATAATATCAGACGACTACAGAATCAAGGCTTTTCTTGGCTACTTGCCATTAGTTTATTAATATTTAGCGCCTTAAGTTACGGGCAAGAGTCCAGTGACAGCTATGAGAACGATGCCAATAAACCCGTTATTAAAGATGATTTCCAGTGGCAAATTATACTAGATCTCTCTTTAATTTATGATCCTACAATCATAGCTGGCATTGAACAGGAAGAGTTATCAGAATATCTTCTGCCTGGCTTGTTGGTTGATATTTCTTACAAAGGTTTTTATTTACAAAGCAACCAAAGACGCTCCCATGTACTACTTGGCGGTACCGAATTAGGTTACCAACTCTTTATTGAGGATAACTGGCAACTTGACCTGATACTAAAAGCTTACATGCAAGGTTACGATTCTGAATCATTGATTGAGTATGGCGGCGGCGACGCAGAGTTGCTAGCAGGATTAAAAGAGCGAGAAATAACTATTGGTGCAGCGATACGTTACTCCCAGTATTTTGAAGATGCCTTATTTCGTATTGATTTTGCTTATGGCAGTTCAGGTGAAGATGAAAACGAACATCATGTCGGTGGTCTAATCATTGACAGCTTCTACAGCTATTTATTACCTTACAAAAATTGGGATATCTATTTAGGCGTGGGGTTAACTTATTTTAGCCAAGATATTATTAATTATTATATCGGTGTTAGTCCTGATGAAGTATTAGCAACAAGGCCTGAATATGATGCTGAAGCAGGCTTTAGAGCGCAAGCTGAAATTTATGCGCAATATCCTGTATCAGAAAGTTGGTCTTTTCATACCGGTATCACCCACAGTTATTTTTCAAATAATGTTAAAGAAAGCCCTTTGGTTGATACGAACCAAACCACCCAAGTTACGCTTGGAGTGATGTATGTATTTTAATGTTGGCAAAGGAATTGCCATTGTTTTGCCAACACTGCTTTATTGCTTACTGGTGTGTAAGCAAGTTAGCGCAAATGAGCTAGCAGTAAGTGATAATAACAAGGTGGTTTTTACTGCCCTGCCCGAGCAGTGTGTGACATTAAGGCAAGGGCGTAGTTGTTTTGCCACCGTAGAATTGCAATGGAAATCACCCTCAAAACAAAGTTTTTGTCTATATCAAGAAGGTGAAAAGAAGCAATTAGCTTGTTGGAAAAACAGTAATAATGTTCAGATAAAAATAGACTTCGAATCAAATAAAAGTGTTAAATATCAGTTACGTAAAGAAGTTAATGATAAAGTTGTAGCCGAAGCTCAAGTTGAAGTAAGTTGGCAGCATAAAAATACCGCACGTAAACGTCGCTGGCGACTATTTTAGTCTGTGACTTTTTAGTAATTGCTAGCTATTACGAATAAAGCAGTGATCTTGTTGGGTTTTAAAGATGACCATTTAACTGGGTATACCCCAGTAGGAATAAGAAAAATGTACAATATATTATTAGTGGAAGATGACATTAGCCTTGCTGACTGGGTGTGTGAATATTTAACAGAGCAAGGATTTAATGTTACCCATGTAGCTCGTGGCGATCTAGTGCTTGAGGTGATCAAAAAAAACACCACAGACATAGTGTTACTTGACGTTATGTTGCCAGGACTAAATGGTATCGAGGTATGTCGTCTTATCCGCCAGCATGAACCAAGCAAGCAAGTGCCCGTTATTATGCTAACCGCACGCGCCGATGAATTTGATGAAGTGATAGGTTTAGAAGCTGGAGCTGATGATTATGTAATAAAGCCGGTTCGTCCACGCGCTTTATTAGCACGAATAAATCGTCAATTAAGCCATAATGAGAAAACAGATCCTAACCCTAATGCCCCGTTAGTTTTTGGAGAGCTAACCATCAACCAAGAAGCAAAACGTGTGCTTTATCAGGGAAAAGAGGTAGAACTATCAACTAGTCTATTTGCCTTTCTCACTTATCTGGCACAGCATGCCGGTAATGTTGTGGATAGAGACTCTGTTTTTAAAGCCCTTAAAAAACGTGAATATGATGGCCAAGATAGACGCTTTGACGTTATGTTATCCACCTTACGCAAGCTCTTTAATGACGATCCACAAAAGCCACAAAAGTTTAAGACCATCTGGGGTAAAGGTTATTTATTTGTTAGTGATGCTTGGCAAGATAAAGCCGCGTGTGGCATTGAAGAATAACCATGCGCAGTCTCTATATTAGTATCATTTTTACTGTCTTGGGTTCGCTATTTTTTATTGGCTGGGGATTAGATGAACTAGTAGAATATTCAACTGAAGATAAAATAACTGAAACACAAGGCACTATTGTATATCGTCAGCTGCTCGATGGTTTATCGAGTGAACTTAGCTCGCTCACCCATTCGCAATTAAGTGAAAAAGTTAACCTGTTTCAACGACACTATCAAATAAAAGCCAGCTTGGCCTCAAGTAAAAACATAGCCTTACCGAGCTCATTAGTGGCAGAGTTAAACCAGCAAGGAGGATTACTACTTGCTTCAAGCCACAATCAATATTTAGTGAAAAACATAGCCAATCATGCTGACTACCTTTTACGCTTTGAGTTACCCATTGAAACCGTCGACGACGACAATTTCAACTTTATTCTAACCTTAATACTCTATGTCAGTATTTGCGGCATATTGATTTTATGGTTAATACCGTTAACAAGACGCTTGTATCTACTAAACAATGCCGCAGCTAAAATTGGCTCAGGACAACTTGATGCACGTATAGCTAGCAGTCGATTCTCCTATATTAAAATGTTAGAACGAAGCTTTAATACAATGGCTGGAAAAATAGAAAAACTGGTAGCCGACAATAAAATTCTTGCTCGCAGTTTGTCCCATGACATTCGCACACCAATGTCCTGTTTACGCTTTGGTATCGAAGCCGCGCTTGATAGCAAATCAATAGATAAAAAAAATAGCTATTTAACCCGTATGGATAATGAATTAACGCGTATGGAAGAGATGACTTCGCTGTTTCTTGATTATGCATCAATGGAGCGACAAGCGTTAAACCTAAAAAAACAACCAACCAATCTCCAAACGTTAATTACCTCTGCAATCACTGATTGCCAAGTACTTGCCACACAAAAAGGCATAGAAATTAGCAGTATTGTCCCAGAGAAAACACTCAGCTACCAACTAGATTATCATTGGTGTTATCGCGCCATCGTAAACTTAATCAGTAATGCTATTGGCTATGCTGGCAGCAATATAACCGTATTGTTAAAAAACAGTAACGACGCCATAACCATTACCGTCGCTGATGACGGTAAAGGCATTAGTGAAGATAAGTTAGAGATTATTTTCAACCCTTTCGTAAAGCTTGATGCCGATAGAACCCGAGAACAAGGCCATTTTGGCTTAGGTTTAGCTATTTGTAGCAAGGTGATGGATTGGCATCAAGGGAGTATTAGCGCCGCTAACGGCACACAACTTTGTGGTGCTAATTTTACTCTATCATTCCCTGTTAGTTAGCCATTATTGTAATGTTTAATCACTCTTTACTGCATTACTAAATCAGTAGCGGCCAAAACCACTGCGCCATTCTTACTGTATTATTCACTTGCGATAGGCATTCTATTAACGCGTAAATTACTTTTGAATTAAGATTTAATAATTATCTTGTTGGTAGTAACCTTTACTCTATAAACAACGATTAGCTAATGAGAAGTACTCTATTGAATGCCGACATAAAAATTGATTTCATTAATAATATTGACCAAATAAGTATTAGTCATTGGCAAAATTTAAATAGCTCACCCTGCCCTTTTCTTTGTTATGATTTTTTTAATGCCCTTGAAAAAAGCCAGTCTGTCAGTGCTAAACAAGGCTGGCAACCTCACCATTTAGTCGCAACCACTAACAATGAAGTGACGGCTGTCATGCCGATGTATTTGAAAAGTCATTCTTGGGGCGAATATGTTTTTGATTGGGATTGGGCTGATGCTTTTAAACGTAATGGCATAGATTATTACCCTAAATTAGTTACTACCATTCCTTTTACACCGGTTAGTAGTGATAAATTACTCTCTTCACAACTGCAAATGAATGAGTTGTTTGAACCATTGATTGAGCATTGCCAACAAGAAAATATTCATAGTTGGCATATTTTGTATTGCAATGAAATAAAGACAATATTACCTGAGGATGTTTATCAACGTAATACCGTACAATTTCATTGGTTTAACCGTGATTATGAAACATTCGATAATTTTCTAACTACATTCACTTCGCGTAAAAGAAAAAACACGCGTAAAGAAAGACTCTCAATAACTCAACAAGAAATTGACATTCGTCAGTTGAAAAATAACGAAATCACCCAACAAGATCTCGAGTTTTTTTATTTAACGTATCAACTTACCTATTTGAAACGAGGTCATCAGCCACACTTGAGTTATGAGTTTTTTAGGAAAATAATAGCTGACATGGCAGGTAATATTTTATTAATCATTGCTAGCCATGAACAAGAAGATATTGCTTGTGCACTATTTTTTTACGATGACTCTCAATTATATGGTCGGTATTGGGGCTGCACTAAACACTATAATAATTTACATTTTGAGCTTTGTTATTATCGCGGTATCGAATTTTGCATTCAAAACAAGTTAGAAAGCTTTAATCCTGGCACTCAAGGGGAACACAAAATTCAAAGAGGCTTCGAACCCGTATTAACGCACTCTTACCACTGGATTAAACATCCGGCTTTTAAAGTAGCAATTAAAAACTTTTGTCAACAAGAGCAAAAGCATATGTTAACGTATCAGCAGCAATGTCGGCAGATGTTACCTTTCAAAGAATTAAATTATTAATATTAAGAATATATGATGAATAAACCTTTTTCCCAAGCATGTGAAAATAATAAACGGCCGATCTTAAATATTCTGTCAAAAGTATTCTCAGACACTAATCATGTTTTAGAAATTGGTTCAGGAACGGGACAACATGCCGTTTTTTTTGGTCAACACTTACCTTACTTAACGTGGCAAACCAGTGACTTATTGATAAATCATCTAGGAATTAACTCATGGTTAGATGAAGAAACTTTGACTAATGTAGAAAGACCTATAGTTATCGATTTAAATAAAACGTGGCCGATGCCTACAAATAATCAGCATGTTGATGGGTTATATACTGCCAATACCCTACATATAATAAGTTGGCCATTAGTGGTTAAATTTTTTGAGGGTCTTGCGAAAAACTTAACATCAGGCGCTAATATTTGTATCTATGGCCCTTTCAAATACCAAGGAAAATTCACCAGCGAAAGCAACGCTAATTTTGATTTATGGCTGAAAGAGCGAGACATAAATAGTGGTATTCGTGATATAGAAGCAATCTTATTATTGGCAAATTCCGCGGGGCTTAATTTAGTTGACGATCATGTTATGCCTGCCAATAATCGCCTATTGGTTTTTTCAAAAAGTTAAAAGCTCATCTAGCAACCTGCATGCCAGGTAATTTTATACATACCTTCACACCTATTTTATTAACCTTATGTCAGTAAGTTAGTCGCCTAATCGTGTATGCATGAACGGTAAATGTGTATAACTCATACTCTTCTTGAGTAAATATAATAAGGTTTTAGTGCTACGCTTTATGTGGGGTGAACGAATATGAAAAAAGTTGATTCAGAGGTAAAGAGTTTTTTGGGCATTAAGAGTTTAGATGAAGATCATGATGCTATTTTCAACTACATTGAGCAGTTGCAAGCTCTTGTTAACGAACCTAAAAATCATGAGTATGCCATTGGTATACTGGAAAGGCTTCTTGCTTTTTTTTTGGCACATGTGATCAAGGAAGAGCAGCAATTACAACAATACTTACCCACTAACATAGTAAAAGAGCACATTTTACAACACCAAGACGAACTTGATTACTTAGATGAAAGCATAATTTCTTTAAAAGTTAAGATCTCATCTAATAATATTCAAACTATTGTTGACCAGCTAAACCAGGAGTTTAAAAATCATATCTATCGATATGATAGAAATATTATGCAAAAGATAATTAAAATTCAAAACTCAAAACACTAATGCCCCATCAGCTACAGCTTGAATCACATTTAATATCTATACCCGTGACCATTCAAAATACGTGTTTCAGTGGGAGAAAAAAACGATTTAAAGAAGGCTTTGCATAAGGGATTAACATAATGAATAAGATACTATTATCATTAGCATGCGTTGTATTTACAGCCAATGCGGGCGATTTTACAACACAGTTCTTCGCCGCATCGTATCACCCTACCAGTAGCGAAAAAATGAATACAAAGCACAAGTTACTCGGTATTGAGTACATTGAAAGTAACATTGGCTACAGCCTAAATACATTTAATAACTCATATAACAAACAATCGATTATGTATACCCAATCAGTTTATATCGAGAATTATGACCAAAATTACAAATTCTTTTTATCAGCCGGAGTTGCTACTGGTTACAAGGATACTGGAAGTATTTGTATTTTGGAGGTAGGAGATTTGTGTAGTGTTTTTGGCGCTGGTGTAATTTTAACTATTTACGATATACGACCTAGAATTACTTTATTAGGGGAAGCTCTAGTATTCAGCTTAGAGTATAAGTGGTAATAAAATTTTACTTCTCGGTGTGATAACTATTTTATAAACGCATAGACTTTGACGTAATTATACTTATCGATATCAACAAAAGGAAAGTGCTAAATGGAATATTTATCCCCTTTACAGAATCTGCAAAATAATGTCAGCCGTCATCCTAATAAAATTTTTCTCCACCAACCAGTAAATCGACAATGGCAAGAATATAGCTGGACTGATGTTGATCATCAAGCTCGTTGCATTGCTAATGCTCTTAAAAGTCAAGGTTTTGAGAGTGGTGCTAAGGTCGGTATTCTTTCTAAAAATTGTGCTCATTGGGTTATTACTGATTTAGCCATCATGATGGCAGGCATGATCAGCGTGCCAATTTATCCGACCGCAGAACATACGAACATCAGCCATATTATTAAGCATGCTGATTTAAAAGCTATTTTTATCGGAAAACTAGATAACCCTGAAGAAATACAAATGGCGATTAACGATGATCTATTAAGTATTGCCTTTCCTTACCCTGCGCCATCGACAACAATACAATTTTCCGACTGGTTAATCGAATTTGAGCCTTTGGCGCATGTTCACCAAAATGCTATTGATGATATAGCAACCATTGTTTACACCTCAGGCTCAACTGGCCGCCCAAAAGGCGTAGTATTAAGCCATAAAAATATGGCATCTGTAGCCCAAAACCTCGTTGATATTTTTAAGGTATCTACTGATTTTCGAGCAATATCTTATTTGCCATTAGCGCACATAGTAGAGCGTAGTAATGGATATGTAGCCCTTTATGCTGGATTTGAAGTGTTTTTTGTCGAATCACTCGATACTTTTATTGATGATTTGCAATACGCACAACCTACCGGATTTATCTCCGTGCCACGCTTATGGACCATTTTTCAAGGCAATGTACTTAATAAAATATCACAAAATAAAATTGCATTATTATTAAGTATTCCTTTATTAAAGCACTGGTTCGCCAAAAAAATTCGCAAAGCATTAGGGTTGAACAATGCACAGTGGTTTGTATCAGGTACCGCTCCAATTGCCCTGTCGTTACTTCATTGGTACGAAAAGTTAAACATACCTATTAGCGAGGGTTGGGGAATGACCGAAACATCTGGTGCTTCTTGCCTAAATTATCCCTTATCTAAACCAAGCTTAGGCACGATTGGTAAACCTTTACCTTGTGTTGAAATGACCTTGTCCACAGAAGGTGAAATTCTCATTCGTGGCGATGCAGTATTTAATGAATACTACTTAGACCCTCAAGCCACCAAAGCGTCATTTTTTAATGGCTGGTTTCACACTGGCGATTGTGCTGTGGTAAATGGGCAAGGTGAATATACTATTATTGGTCGCATTAAAGACAAGTTTAAAACCAGTAAAGGTAAATATGTTGCACCTGTCCCCATTGAAAGCTTGCTGTGCACTAACCTTGATATTGAGCAAGTCTGCTTGATGGGCTCTGGCATGAAACAACCTGTCGCATTAATAGTCTTAACGGCAATGGTCAATAAACGAGATATTGAGATCGTCAATCGTTTAAAAAACACATTAAGCAACGTTAATGCTGAACTAGAAAGCCATCAAAAAATAGACTATTTACTTATCTGCAATGAAGCTTGGAGTGTAGAAAATAATTTACTGACGCCCAGCATGAAAATTAAAAGAAATATTATCGAACAAAAATACGATGCACTTACTACTAAAGAATTTTCTGATCTTGTTATATACGAAGAAGATATGTTCTAAATATACACCGTTATATGCGATTGTAAACACGGTAAAATTTAGTTAATTAAAATATAATAGTCTCTATGTAAAAATCACCTAGCATCATAACTCATATACAGTTATTGTCAGCTTTGCTGATAAAATACTTACTAACTTTCGAAGGCATTTGTTCTCGTATATGGATACTAGCAGTTTTATTGCCCTACTCTACAATGCAGCACTCCTAATTTCTTTAGGCGTCATTTATGATGCGCTGAAGCTTGAATCAATCAAGAATAAAAAGGTACGC
>MAAB01001397.1_pt1 | contig 24316 bp, 22 predicted proteins | sample 1115991 | NCBI WGS metagenome assembly MAAB01 (sample SAMN04961124, study PRJNA320927) | seawater metagenome | isolation source: sample BD02T18 sea water enriched with oil for 18 days | place: USA:Gulf of Mexico | collected 2013-07-27
TTATTAATTATTAGTTTTGATCTACATATATTTGTTTTGAACTTAGCGCAAACTATCTTCAGTTTCGTCCTCATCATTTTCTTCAGGAGGAAGAGGCCGTTTATGTTTTCTTATCTGCACTATCATGCCAATGTAAGGATGATCAAAGTAGTGAACTTCACCACTAATCACTCGTCTATTCTGTTGAAAACGTATTGGTTTATACACTTTTTCATTGGCTAATGTTTGCTCTGTGATGTTATCACCTAGTGCTGAAAGCCTTAATGCCTGACTGGCCTTTTCTGCTAAGCTCATGTTCATAACAGTAAAGTCAGCGGTTATATATAAATAATAATTTAAATTCACTTTGAAAAATCCATCGAGCGACCAAGGCTGAACAGGGGCTTCTGGCGGTTCAGAAATGATTGATACTTGTTCATCAATTTCATTTAGTGCTAACTCTGGCGCATCTAATGTTGCAATAATGGCTTGTGGATCATGTGGTATGCTATCAAGTTGAGTAAAAATCTTATCCACTCGGCGCTGAATCTGTTGTTGCAATCGCTGTTCTTTATTTATTAACGGCTGATCAATAGTTTGAGGATAAAAAATGTTTGATAATGCTTGCTCTTGCTCGATATTACTAGCTAAAGCTTCTTGATAAGCTGCTAGCTCTTTTTCATAATGTAACGTTAGATTATCACCAGCGAATAACTAACCGCTAACTAGAGAGTTAAATATGCAACAGTTAACCCGTGAAAATTGCCTTACCCTTGATTCAAATGATGAAATCGCCCATTTTCGTGATGAATTCAGTTTACCTGAAAATGATATTTACATGAGTGGTAACTCATTAGGCGCGATGCCCAAAAAGGCTTTAGGGAAAGCTGAAGAGATTATTTTAGATCACTGGGGTAACAGCTTGATTAAAAGCTGGAATGTTCATGGTTGGTTTACTTTAAGCCAAAAAATAGGCGATATTCTTGCAACCACTATTGGCGCAAATGAAGGTGAAGTGGTGGTTACTGATGCTACTGGTATTAATATCTTTAAGGTTATTGCAGCCGCATTAACGCTTAATCCAGAGCGTAAAAAAATTGTGATGGAAGGCAGTAACTTTCCTACCGACAACTATACCGCGCAAGGCCTAGTAAAGCTTTTAGGTGATAAACACGAAATTGTATTTGCCGAAGAAGAGCAAGGGATTTTAGACGCCATAGACGAAGATGTTGCGGTGGTTTGTATCACACAAGTGCATTATAAAACGGGTCGTTTACTTGATATGAAAAAAATCACAGAAAAAACGCAAGCTTGTGGCGCGGTTTCTGTTTGGGATTTATGTCATAGTGGCGGCGCACTGCCGATTGATTTAAATGCCTGTAATGTCGATTTTGCGATAGGGTGTACTTATAAATATTACAATGGCGGCCCAGGTAGCCCTGCTTTTGTTTTTTGTGCTAAACGTCATCAAGGTAAGGCTCTGCAACCGTTAACAGGTTGGTATAGTCATGCGGAACCTTTTGCTTTTGAGCGTGATTACCGTCCTGCAAATAACATTAACCAAATGCTTTCAGGCACTCAAGGTATTATCTCTTTAGCCGTTTCTGAAATTGGTATCGACATTACTGCACGTGCCAACATGAATAAGCTACGAAGTAAGTCTCTTAAACTAGGCCAAGTATTCATGCAGTTAATTGAGCAAGAACTAGGTGATTATGGCTTTAATATTATCACACCAAAAGAAGATGCACGCCGTGGCAGCCAAGTGGCGATGAGCCATGAAAATGGCTATGCCATTGTTCAAGCATTGATTGCTGAAGGTGTTATGGGTGACTTTAGAGCGCCAGATACTTTACGATTTGGTTTAACGCCTTTATATATTCGTTATATAGATGTGTGGGATGCTGTTTCAAGATTAAAGAAAATTATGAACAATGAAACCTACAAGCTAGCTGAATTTAATAAAAAGCATGCAGTAACTTAATGTTAAGCGCTAAATACATCGCTTTATAAATCTATAAAATAGTAATTATCACAAAAGGAGTCGTCATGACTTTATCGCAAAAGGCCGCTGTAACTTGGTCTTCTAAATCAAGCTTTCTGCTTGCCACTATTGGCATTGCTGTTGGATTAGGTAATATTTGGCGTTTTCCTTATGTGGTAGGTACGAATGGCGGTGGAGCCTTTGTATTGGTGTATTTACTGACTTTGCTTTGTTTTGCTGCACCGATAATGATTGCTGAATTGATTGTTGGCAGGCAAGGGGGGAAAGACCCTTGGTCAAGTATGAAGTCGTTGGTTTCGTCAAACAATGCCAATAAAGCTTGGATGGCGGTAGGATGGTTAAGCCTTCTAATTCCTTTCTTTGCTCTTGCTTATTATAGTGTGGTGGCCGGTTGGACTGTTGATTATTCGGTTCAATCATTACTCGGCAGCTTTAATGAAATATCAAGTGAGCAATCGAAAAGTCATTTTCAACAGCTAGCGGGTTCAGCATCTAAGAACATCTTACTTACTTTTGGTTTTATTATTTTTAGCGCGATCATTATTTCTAAAGGATTAAAAAATGGTTTAGAGAAAAGTGTTAAATTTCTCATGCCATTACTGTTTATTATTCTCCTCGTTCTTGTTATTTATGCCGCAGTTGCTGGGGATTTTGCAAAAGGTGTGGCGTATTTGTTCACCCCTGATTTATCAAAAATTACCACTGATGTTGTACTTGCTGCGATGGGACAAGCTTTTTTCTCGTTAGGGGTGGGCGCTGGTAGTGTTATGGCTTATGGCGGTTATTTGTCAAAAGACATTTCTATCCCTAAATCAGTGGCTATGGTGGCTTTTGCCGACACATTAGTTGCATTACTTGCTGGTCTTGCGATATTCCCCTTTGTATTTGCCTTTGGTTTAGAGCCTTCAAGTGGTCCAGGACTTATTTTTGAAACATTGCCTATTGCCTTTGGACAAGTTGCCGGTGGGCAGTGGATTTCACTGTTATTTTTTGTTCTATTGGCTGGAGCTGCCTTAACCACTGTATTGTCTATGTTGGAATGTTTAGTGCGCTTTACTTGCGATAAATTCAATATCACACGTCAACAAGCAACCATTTGGATAGTTTTTGCTGTCGGGGTATTTGCCCTCGGCGCAGCACTTTCTTTTAATGTATTGTCTAACTTTACCCCTTTATCCTTTATAACCATGTTTGAAGGGAAAACATTATTTGATTTAATGGATTATAGCGTCGCTAATTTAATGATCCCTTTCAATGCGCTGTTAATTGTATGTTTTTGTGCTTGGGTATTGAAAAAGAAAACCATCAAGCAAGAATTTTCTAATACACACAATGTACTATTTAAGCCTTGGGTAGTCATTATTCGCTACATCGCACCCATTGGTATTCTTGCCGTACTTATTGCCGGTTTTTAATTTATTCATTAAGGAAAATTAAAGGTCGTTGGTCGCTAGTGAAGCTTTGCGTAGCTTAGGTAGAGACTATTTCTACTTAAGCCTTCGGCAGCTAAGTTACTGAGCTTATTATTGATAAGCTAGGTAATTTAGCTGCCTTTTTTATATCAAATAATTAAGTTAACAGCATGTATGTTGGTTGAGTAGCCCCAAGAATTCATTACATCTTAACTGTTTTTATTTTACCCAAGCGAGTAACTGAACTGATATTATTATGTTATCGGTTATCAAATAAAGTTACCAAACTCTACTTAAGTACAATTAATTGATTGATATAAAACAAGTAAATACAAATAAAAAGGCTTGTTTTAAAAAATAGGTATATCGATTTTAATATATCAAGGTAGAGATAAATTATTTTTATTATATAAAGCGCTGCCGTAATGTGGTTAGCAGGTGAATAATAAGTACACAATAAAATTCATCGGGAATATAAGCCTTAAAACATAAAATAATTGTTCCCTGTTTTAAACGGGGATGGAGAATGAAATGAGCTTACAACAAGTGTCGCAAGTCAAAAAACCATTAAACCCTATTGCGCTAGGTCTTGCTTTAGCATTTGGCCTTTGTCCTTTATCAAGTTTTGCACAAGAAGAACTTACTAAAGAAACCGAAGAAGAAAAATTCGCCATAGAAGTTATTACTGTTACAGCACGTCATAAAGTTGAGAGTCTTCAATCAACACCTATTGCCGTTTCTGCTTTTAGTGCAGATCAACTACAAGACGAAAAGATTAGTGGTTTAGAAGATATTTCGGGCCGAGTACCAGGATTTCAAATGAACATGTATAACTCATCTGAGCCTGAATTATTTATGCGTGGTATTGGTAGTGACGTAGAAAGTGCCGGTGCTGCTGCTGCAGTTGGTATGTATATCGACGGTGTTTACATTTCTCGCGGTACAGGTGCTGCAATGGACTTATACGACTTACAATCAGTTGAAGTGCTTCGTGGCCCACAAGGAACTTTATACGGTAAAAACGTCGTTGGTGGTGCAATTAACTTTATCACTAAACGCCCTGTAGATGGCGAAATGGAAGGTAGTGTTGAAGCAACACTTGGTGATTACGGTTTAATTGAAACCAAAGGGTATATAACCGGTTCATTAACCGATAATGTTGCGGGTAAAATTTCTGCGAGTAGTGTAACTCGTGACGGCTACGGTAAAAACACCCATACAGGCAATGAAGCTGATGACTTATCACGCACTTCAGTACGTGGTCAGTTATTATTTACCCCTTCATCTGATTTAGAAATTTTATTAACCGCGGGTTACTCTGAAACTGATGCAACTCCGCGTATGAAACATATGGCAATACCGTCAGATCGAAATGCGGCTTTTGTTAGCTCAAATCCTCGTGATGACGAGAGTAGTGTTGACAACTATGAAGACTCTGAAAACTCTTCTTTCAGTATGCAAATTGATTACGACACGTCATTTGGTCGCTTAACATCAATCACCGCTTACCGTAGTAATGATTATTCTATCTATGAAAATGCTGCTGCTGGTTTAGTTGACTCAACATTATTTTTTGACCCTTGGGCATGGGGACCTTGTGAAGGGACTGACTATAGAACATGTTCAACACCAGAAGATATTGCAAGCATGCAAGCTGATGATGAGTGGCTATCGCTTAAAGCGGAAGAGTCTAGCCAATTTTCACAAGAACTACGTTTATCAGGTGGTGATGACGACTTCAGCTGGTTAGTTGGCGCTTTCTATATGGAAGAAGATATTGAGCGTAATGAAGCTGTACATTATTGGTTTGATACTCCTTGGGGAACAACCGTTGGTAACAACGAAACACCTTGGGATGCATTAGATGAAAACTGGAACTATGTTGGTTCATTTGATGACTCTACCTTAGGTAATACCACCAATAACATTACGACTAGTTATGCGTTATTTGGTAATGCCACCTTTGCCTTAACAGAGAAGCTATCTATTACAGCTGGTTTACGCTGGAGTGAAGATGAAAAAGAGTTTGACGGCACAGCCTACGGTCGACGCTTTGATAATGCAACAGGATTACACACAGATATAGACGGTAACTTAGTTGAGCGTTACGCTTTTGAAACGTCTAACTCTTGGGATGAATGGACGCCTAGCGTGAACTTAGATTACCAAGCAAGCAAAGATACTTTCTACTATGTATCAGTAGCTAAGGGTTATAAAGCTGGCGGTTATAATGGTGAAGGTATGTCAAAGGCAGAGGAAGCTATGACGACTTTCTTACCTGAAGTAGCTTGGAACTATGAAACGGGCTTTAAAGTTCAAGCAATGGAAGATAGATTACGTGTAAACGGTGCTATTTTCTACACTGATTATACTGATATTCAAAGTACCGTATGGGTAGAAACCGGCGAAAATACCCCTGATAACTTAACCGTTGTTAATGGCAGTGGCGCTGCACAAGGTTTTGAGTTAGAGGTTATTGCTTTACTGACTGAGCAACTAACGGTTTCAGGAAGCTATGGTTATTTAAATGCTGAATTTAACGATGAATTAATTATTGATGGTGAAGACTTAGATGGAAATAAAATGCGCCGTTCACCAGAGCATTCATTTAACATTAATGCAACTTACGAATGGGAATTAGCAGATATTGGTGAATTAAGCGCACGTATTGCTTATCAATACACAAGCGAGTTCTTCTTCGATAACAGTAACGACCCATTAACTGAAATTGAATCACAGTCTAATGTTGATGCAAGCATTATGTTACGTAGCTTTGACGATTCTTGGTCAGTTCAATTATGGGTTAAGAATGCTACCGATGAATTAAATATGGCTTCTGCAACGAATTACTTAGATACCGTATTTAGTGTTTACCAAGCACCACGTACATTCGGCTTAACAGCAACACACCGCTTTTAATATTCTTTCATAGCGATAAACTATCTCAAGCCCTGTGCTCTTTTTGACCGCAGGGCTTTTTATTGTCAATTAGACAGTTTATTAAACTGAACTGACTCAAAATAAGGATTTAAAATGATAACAGCAATGTCATCAAATAACTTACCCCAACCACGTTTTCGTTATACCCCGTTAATAAAGGCTGGACCTTTTCATAAAACAGCAGGTATGGTCGCTTTAGATAAAGATAGCGGAGAACTCTCTGTTGGGGCTTATCAGGAAACGCAGAAAATATTGAGTAATCTTATCGGTGCCTTACCTGACTTTAAATTAACACTCGATGACTTAATTAGCGCAACGGTATTTACCACAACATTCGAAGAGTTTGACGTGATTAATAAAGCATGGGAAGAAGTATTTGATGAAAGACAACGACCACCAACAAGAACGGCGGTAGGAGTAAGTGCTCTACCTTTAGGGGCAAAGGTGGAAATTGAGTTTATGTTTTACCGACAGTGCTGATAAAAAATAAAAATAAAATAATAAAAACAGTGAAGCGGTCACTGTTTTTATTTCTGTTTTAGCGCTTATTTTTGTTCAGGGGCAGTTGGCCAACCTTTTGAACAAACATCGATCATAATTCCATTAATGTCATAATACTTTTTCTCATAAACGACTGTGCTGGTATCGCCTTCTTTATCAGAAGGGCGACTTGCAAAGTCTTCACCACCGGCATCTAATACCGCTTTAGCCGCATCATCAAGGCTGTCTACGGCAAAGCCCATTTGATGAATACCTCGATAAGCTTGACCATTAGCACCAGCCCAGCGGTCATTTTTTAAGTTTAAAAGTGCTAAACAAATGTAGCCATCAGAAAGATAAACTCCACGGGCAAGTGGTGAGTCGGTTTCACCTACTTTATGCATGTCAAAGGCATTCATATAAAAGTCTGCTGTTGCAAACGGATCGTCAACAAAAAGTGCAATGTGGCGAATTTTTGGTTTAGTTATTTAGGTTCTCCTTTTAAGCCAGACAAACTTAGTTTGGCTATGAATAAATTTATGCATTAACAATGAATGAAAGTGACGATGAAATTATTGATATGGGTCAATATTGATATTACATAAATATAATGTCTTTAATCTTTGTTATATGTGTTTGTTTATATCGATAATTGGAGAAAGAACTATTTTTTATAGAAAATAAAAAAGCCCTGCAATGCAGAGCTTTAGTTGGGTCTCATTGGTGGTTAAAAGAGAAGTAGTTAAAAAAGACTGTCGTATTTCTTAGTTAACTTCTCAGCTTCTTCTCGCAACGCTTCCAGCAAATAGTGGGCTGCGGGGGGTAATTGACGTTTTGCTCTTAAGGTAACACCAATTGGTCCTGGTTCAATGATCAACGGAATATCAAGACGTTTTAATAGGCCGATTTCTTCATACGTTAAAACAACTTGTAAAGGGAGGGCGGTGATCATGTCGGTATTTTTTAATAAGGTACGATTGGTTAATATAGAAACCGACTCTATTGGGTTCGCAGGTACATCGAGGCCTTCTTTATGAAATGCCATATCTATTTCTTTGCGGAGCATGGTTGTTCTTGGCGGTAATATCCATTCTTGATCTACCAAGTCATGCAAGCTTAAATTTTTCTTGCCCTGTAATGGATGATCAGCACGAGTAACAATAACTACTGGCTCGTGATAAAGCGTTTCATTGGTTAGCCCATCTTCATCGGGTATTTCAGGAATACGACCAACCATAATGTCTAAATTGTCAATTTTTAATGAGTTGAGTAGTTTATCACCCGTACCTTCCATCAGTGAAACCGAGACATTGGGGCGATTTTTTTTAAGTTGTGCAATGGCATTTGGCAATAATGTTGCGCTGGCGGCGAGTAAACTACCGACAACAACTCGGCCCGATAAACCACCTTGAAGTGAAGATAACTCTTCACTGGCATGTTTAACTTGTGACAAAATCAACTTGGCATGTTTGATCAACACTTCACCGTACAATGTTGGAGTAACCCCCCGTGATGAGCGTTCAAATAATTCTATATTTAATGCAGATTCGATGTCTCGAATAATCTTTGTTGCTGCAGGTTGCGCCATATTTTGAATTTGCGCTGCTTTAAAAATATTACGCTGCTCACCAACGGTGACAAGTAATTGTAAGTATTTAAATTTTAATCGCGACGTTAAGTGTCGCTCAAGCATATTTGGATTCATAAATGGCTCTCTGCCATAGGAAAATATTTAATCAAACTATAATATAATTGTACATATTGTAAAGTTTATTATAATTTTTGTGTTATATCAGCTCACAGACTTCGTCGAAAGTAAATCGAGGCAATCGCTGAAATATTTTATTGGTATCGCCATAGCCTAAGCTACAAAGGAAATTACTTTTTATTTTTGTTCCTGCAAAGAATTCTTGGTCACAAGCTTGATTGTTGAACCCCGACATTGGACCAATATCTAACCCTAAGGCACGTGCTGCGATCATTAAATATCCCCCTTGCAAAGTTCCATTTCTAAAGGCGGTACTTTCAACCATTTTTTCATTATTTTCGAATAGCTTTTGTGCGTGAGGGTTATGAGCAAAAAGTTTAGGCATATGTTTATAAAACTCCATGTCGTGGCCAATAATTACCGTTACAGGCGCCGCTAAAACTTTATCAACATTCAGTGGAGCAAGGCATTTTTTTAAACGCTCTTTGCTTTCAGGACTACGAACAAAAATAAACCGTGCTGGGCAAGTATTCATACTCGTTGAACCCATTTTTACAATGTCGTACAACTGATTGAGTAGCTCATCACTAACGGGTTTATCTAACCAACCGTTATGACTACGGGCTTCGCGAATAATTAAATCTAAAGCTCTTTCACTTAGCAACGGGGTTTCATCACGTAATTTTACAGCTTGTTGCTGGGCGAGGTTTATGGCTTTTAGTTGCGCTTCACTGAAGTTAGGTTTGTTCATCTATAATTCCTAAATAATTTGATATAATAATTTATATATATCTATCGTGTATATTATACTATTGTTTGCATGACAACATGCAAAGTATACTAATGTCAATGTTTGAATATTAAATAAAGAAAAAGGTCTGAAGCTAGTGAATATGATAATTGATTTGGTAATTGAACTATTGCCACTTATCGGCATGATGGTGGCAACGGGGATTGTTGCAGGTATTTTAGCAGGGTTACTTGGCGTTGGCGGTGGTATTGTTATTGTACCTGTACTTGATACTGCGCTAGGTTTATATGGCGTTAATCCTGAAATTAGAATGCATATCGCGGTAGCTACTTCCTTAGCGTGTATAATTTTAACTTCTATCTCTTCATCAAAAGCGCATCATGCTAAAGGCGCGGTTGATTTTGCATTGGCTAAAGTGTGGGGGCCTGCCATATTAGTTGGTTCGCTACTTGGAACTGCCATTGCTTCCTATGTTGACAGCACGGTATTGTCTGGTTTATTTGGCATTATTGCCTTAATCGCAGCGATAAAAATGTTACTACCTTTAGATGATGTAAATTTATCACAAGATGTACCTAAAGGGTTTGCCGCTCCTATACCGCCGGTTATTATCGGAAGTTTATCCAGTATGATCGGTATTGGTGGTGGTACCTTAAGTGTACCAACGCTCACATTAATGAACCAGCCTATTCACCGAGCGGTAGGTACAGCAGCGTTTTTTGGCCTATTAATTAGTATACCAGGCACATTGGGTTTTATCGTTTCAGGCTTTTCTGATCCTCGTTTACCAATGGCCAGCTTTGGTTATGTTAATTTAATTGGCTTTGCCCTAATTGCACCCCTTACGGTGCGGTTTGCGCCGGTTGGCGCTAAGTTGGCGCATAAACTTGATAAACGAAAACTCAGTATGGTATTTGGTAGTTTCTTATTTATTGTTGCTGTCCGCATGATCTACAGAACAATTATTGGTTAGTATTTATTAAGGTCTAACTCCAACCTCGGTCGCGTAAGCTACCGAGGTTTTTTATTATTTGTTAGAGAAATTTAATGGGGAATGTAAAACTAGATATTACAAAAAAGTTATAGCTAGTAGGTAAAAATTTAGTCGAATGTTATACAAGAACAAGGCACATTTGTACTCAAGAGTAAGCTATTGCTGATAAGCCATAAGCTCACAACAGCAGACAAAAATATTTTGGAGATAATTACAATGACCATTTATGCCTTAGCAACCTATGATGATGAAGGTGTACAGCGTACCGCTATTAAACTTAACGATAAGTTGTTTGATTTAGTGGCAACTTACTCAGCAGTGAATACAAATATTCAAGATAAACCGCTTTGGGTTTATAGCACTACTGAAGCGATTAGCCAGTGGCAAACATTTGTTGATGAGATTGAAGCTTTTGCAATTAAAGCTGAAGGGTTGGCAAAACATGGTGATATAACTCCTCTAAGCGATTCATGTGTTTTGCTTGCCCCGTTTAAACCGGCAACTATTTTTGGTACCGCGTCGAATTATCATGAACATGCTGCTGAGATGAATACCATATTAGCCGCTAAACCTGATAGCTCTCCTTATGTATTTATGAAAGCGACCACAAGTGTTGTTGGTACAGGGGCAGATGTTATTTTACCGCCAGAAACTAAAAAACTAGATTGGGAAGTTGAGCTGGGTGTAGTCATTGGAAAAAAAGCCCGTCGAGTAAAAAAAGAAGATGCGCTTGATTATATCGCGGGTTATACCGTAGTGAATGACATTTCAGCACGCGATTTAAATCACCGTACGGATTACCCATTTAAGCATGATTGGTTTCGCGGTAAAAGCTGGGATACTTTCTGCCCAATGGGTCCAAGCTTTGTACCAAAAAGCGCTATAGAAGATACACATAAGGTTAAATTGTCATTATTTCTTAATGGTAAGCAAATGCAGAACGGCAATACCAGTGAATTAATCTGGGATGCTTTTGAGCAGATAGAATACCTTTCAAGCATTCTTACACTGCAACCCGGTGATGTCATTATGACCGGAACACCAGCGGGTGTTGGCAAAGGGATCGGCTTGTTTCTAAAAGATGGTGATGTACTTGAAGCAAGTGCACAAGGCATTGGCACCGTAACTAATACCATTCGCGCAGAGCAACTTTAATTTATTCGGATAGGAGAATAACAATGTATACACCTAAACCGACAAAGCTCGGCCATTTAGTACTAAAAGTAAATGATGTACAAGCCTCGGCAAAATTTTATCAAGAAGTGGTTGGTTTAACTGTTTCTGACTGGATTGATGACCGAATGGTCTTTCTACGTTCATCAAGCGATCATCATGATTTAGCATTATTGCAATTACCTGACCATCAAGTAGGTAAACTAGATATTGAACAAGCACGTATTGAGCACTTTTCATATCATGTAAAGTCAATTGAAGAGATTAACGCGATTGCTACTATGTTACAAAAACGTGGTGTAGAAATAGACCGTGGTATTGGACGTCATGGCCCCGGTGATAATACGTTTATCGTATTTAAAGATCCTGATGGGAATAATGTTGAATTCTACTCTGATATGCTGCAAATCACTGAAGAAACGCCTTATCAAGCTTCTACATGGAGTGGTGGTGAAATGGCAACGTTTGACCAGTGGAATTTAACTGAGTTTTTGGTTGAACCGCCAGCGCGTATTAAAGCGATTATCCCTACAGCTCTTCTTTCTAAAACCACTAACCAAGCTAACGCAGAAAAATAGGAAGAGCATATGTCAATTTTAACGAATGATGGCGAAGCGTTTTATTACGAGATACACGGCCAAGGTCAACCTATCGTATTTGCCCATGGTTTAGGGGGGAATCATGCTTCTTGGTATAAGCAGGTTGCCGTTTTGGCAAAAAGCTATCAAGTGGTCACTTTTGATCACCGTGGCTTTGGAAATTCTACTGATAAAGCCGAGTTAGGCCGCGCAGGGTTTGTTAATGACTTATTAGCACTACTTGATCATTTGAAAATCGACAAAGCCGCTTTAGTTGGGCAGTCGATGGGGGGAGGCACGATGATCTCTTTCTCAAATCAATACCCTGAACGTGTTGCTGGTTTAGTTATCGCAGATTCATTACATGCTTTAGTCGAAAGTGAAGATGTAGTAAAAATCATGGATAAAGCTCGCGAAGAAACTAAAAATTTAACACAATTAGAACGGGTATTAGGGCAAGCATTTCAGCAAGACAATCCAGAAGCCGCTTTTTTATATCAACAACTCAATAGTTTTAACCACGCTGAACGTAGTAACTTAGTGGGCAATTATGCTGATGAAAAAGTATCGCCTGAGCAACTATCCAAACTTAATATTCCTGTAATGTTTTTAGCGGGACAAGATGATATTTTATTCCCAATTGAAGCAATACGATTGGTACAAGAGCTAGTTGAGAATTCATTTATTGTTGAGTTTGACCATTGTGGTCATTCGGCATTTTTTGAGAAACCCATTGAGTTTAACGATAGCCTATCAAGCTTTTTACAAATGATCGGTTTTGAGTCAACTAATGGCTCAGTATTAAGTAATTCATCAGGTTACGAAAAAGCCTAGTTGTTTGATGAATAAATTCATTTTTCAATGCCGAAAGGTGTTGTTGCAAAATATAATTGAGAATTGATGATGAGTAAAATTACCGTAGCACAACAAGTAATAAACAGTTTGAAAGAGCTTGGCGTTAAACACGTATTCGGTGTTCCTAGTGGTGGCTGGGTTGACTATATGGAAGCCATGCGTACCACTGATGGCATTGATTTTGTTTTAGCTACTCACGAAGGTGGGGCAGGTTTTATGGCCGATGTATGTGGCCGAATGACAGGCGTACCAGGTGTTTGTTTTGGTACTTTTGGCCCTGGCGCTACTAACTTAGCAACGGGTGTTGGCAGTGCGTATTTAGACCGCTCGCCGATGATCGCGTTAACCGATGAAATGGCTGAAGATAAACGCAATCGCATTGTGCAAATGAATATTGATCATCAAGCCTTATTTGCCCCAATTACTAAAAAAACCACCCGCCTTGAAGCTGACAAAATTAAAGAAATCATCTTTGATGCTGCGCAAGAAGCGTTGTCTGGTGTTCCGGGACCTGTACACATTGGTTTGCCGGCAGGTATGAGTGGAGAATTAGTTGATACAACTACTGATGATTCACAGTTAACTCCGCTTGAAGTAAGAATTGAGCAAGCGGCTGAAGACAAACTATTAGCAAAAATGGCTCAGTTATTCCAAGCGGCTAAAAAGCCAGTTATCGCTTTAGGTATGCGCGCGGTTACTAGTAACGTACAAGATCAAATTATTAGCTTAGCTGAAAAATGCAAAGTACCTGTTGTACTGAGTCCTATGGCCAAAGGTATGCTACCTGAAAACCATCCTTGTTATGCTGGTGTTTTATTTCACGCGCTGTGTGATGTTGTAGGTCAAACTCACCAACAAGCCGATTTAGTATTGAGTATTGGTTATGATGAGATTGAGTTTAATTATGAAGACTGGATGCCATCAAAAGCACCATTAGTCAGCTTAGATATTGTCGCCACTGACTTAGATACTGAAAATTATATGTTGGCCTGTGATGTGATTGGCGATATTAAAGTCTCCGTTGACTATTTAATTAGTCAGGTTAAAGGCGAAGAAAAAGACTGGGATTTAGCGGCGTTAGCCATACGTAAATCAGATATGTTTGCCCGTATGTCATCTCTAAAAGGTGCCTTTGGTCCATGTGCTGCACTGGACGTTTTACGAGATAAATTTCCACAAAATGGCATTATGACCTGTGATGTTGGCGCACATATTCACCTTATTGGTCAAAAATGGCCAACACCTAAAACAGGCTTACAAGTAATGACTAACGGTTGGTCAGCAATGGGCTTTGCCATTCCGTCTGCGATTACGGCTAAGTTATGTAATCCTGATACACCGGTTTGTTCTGTTATTGGTGACGGTGGCTTTTTAATGACTGCTGGCGAACTAGCCGTAGCGGTGCGTGAAAAGCTTAATATTGTTTTTGTTTTATTCACCGATAATGATTTAGCGCTTATTCGTATTAAACAAGAGAAAAAAGACAACCCTATTTATGGTACGCCAATTCGTGAACGTGGCACCATCGGAGGGGATAACATTTTTGGTGTTCCGGTGATCAAATCATTCGATCCAACTGAGTTTGCTCAAGCGTTAGATAGTGCTTTTGAAACTGATGGGCCTGTTATTGTTGAAGCGATACTGAACTCGCGTGAGTATGATGATCTTGTCTTGCGTAAAGACAAGCCTTCATAACGTCTTTTCTTTTGGCTATTTTACTTAATATTTTTGTTGGCTGTACTCACTGACTATCGTCAGAACCGTGCTTCCGCCTCAATATTAAGTAAAAATAGCTGCAAGAATTAATCTTGATTAAATAGGGCTGCAATAGAGTCAGTTCTAACTAAATTTATAAACTTTACATATTTAATAAACGCAATTTTTAATAAAATAATGCGTTAGGGGATCGTTATGTCCGCATTAGCAGAAAAACAATTAAACTCAGCCGCGTCAATTTTAATTAATGGTGATTGGTTAACCGCTGAGCAAACCATGGACGTTTTAAATCCATTTAATCAGCAAGCGATTGGACAAGTATCATGTGCTGACAATAGCCATGTTACTTTAGCCGTAAGTGCAGCTAAAAAAGCCTTTGAAAAAAATCGTCATCAAGCCAGTTGTCAGCGCGCTAAAGTATTGCGTGGTGCAGCAAACCTAATGGCTGAAAGAATTGATGAGTTTGCTGCTACGATTGCAGCTGAAACAGGAAAGCCGATCACCGCCGCTCATAAAGAGGTGACTCGTTGTATTAATACCATCAATTTATCGGCTGAAGAAGCAACGCGCTTGACTGGCGAAACGGTTAAGTTTGATAGCTTTGAAGGTGGCGAAAATCGTATTGGTTATTATGAACATGTACCTTTAGGGGTAATAGCAGCCATAACCCCCTTTAATGACCCCTTAAATTTAGCAGCGCATAAGTTAGGTCCAGCGTTAGCTGCAGGTAATTCAGTCATTTTAAAGCCATCTCAACAAGCACCGCTTTCGGCAATAAAGCTGGTAGAAGTATTGCTTGAATCGGGATTGCCTGAAGGTCAAGTAAATGTATTAACGGGTTATGCCCGTGACTTTGCTCAAGCATTAGTTTCACATAAAGATGTCGCCATGGTGACTTATACCGGTGGTGAAGTCTCAGGTGAAATTATTGCTAAAAATGCCGGTATTAAAAAGTTAGCAATGGAACTAGGTGCAAATTCACCGGTGATTGTGATGGACGATTGCAATTTAACCAATGCTGTGGAAGCATGTGTTTCTGGTTCTTATTGGGCGGTAGGTCAAAACTGTATTGGTGTGCAGCGTATTTATGTACAAGACGGTATATATGATGATTTTAAAAACGAATTTGCTAAACAAACGCAAACGTTAAAAGTAGGTGACCAATTTAAATCTGACACTGATGTTGGCCCGATGATCAATGAAGGTGAAGCCAAGCGTATTGAAAGCTGGGTTAAACAAGCGCTTAGTGCCGGAGCTAATTTATTAGCCGGAGGAAAGCGCGTTGGCGCTTGTTATTATCCAACAGCATTAGATAACGTTGAGGCATCACAAAATCTGGTTTGCCAAGAAGCGTTTGGCCCCGTGGTAAGCCTGTTTAAATTTAGTGATTTAGATGAAACTTTAGCGATGGCAAATAACATTGATTATTCTATTCATGGCGCTGTATTTACCTCGAACATTAATACGGCAATGAAAGTCTCACGTGAATTAGACGTTGCAGGCGTGATGGTAAATGATTCAACTGATTACCGCTTAGATGCGATGCCCTTTGGCGGCGCAAAACGTGGCTGTATGGGGCGTGAAGGAGTGAAGTTTGCGGTAAAAGAAATGACACAAACTAAAGTTTTTTGCATGAATTTGGAAGCATAGTCGGATTGTTTTGCAGACTACTTTTCAGAGTTTAATAACCCTATATATTTAATATCTTTTCTTTACACTTTTGGCTGCTTATTAACCTTTTTGGGTTTAAGTAGCCTTTTTTATTGCTATAAAATGGTAACTGGCACTAGCTAATCTTTGACTATTAAGTGATTAAACGTGTTCGATGAATCCATACATTGCCAATGGGAGTTATTTTACCGTAACATGCAGACCTTCAAGTTTTTCATTAACAATAACTTGGCAGGCTAGTCGAGAGCTTTGACCGCAGTTTCGTAATTTACTTAATGCCTGTTGTTCTCCTAAATACATAGTAGATACGACATCTTGAAAATTAGGTTCAATGGCAATGTGGCAAGTGGCACAATTGCAACAGCCATTGCAAAGTGCGCGAATGCCTTCAACATTATTTTCAACTGCAGCCACCACTAAGCTCATGCCATTTTCTGCATCGACGGTAATGTTTTGTCCATTTTTTTGCTGAAAAGTAATTGTTGTCATAATATCCGTTTTATAAATTAAAATATTCTAGTAATTGAGAAGTTACAATATGTAATGCGATCAGTGTAATTAACACCTTTAAAACAGGCATAAAGTGATGATTAGGAATTTTAGCCCGAAGTTTAGTGCCAATAATAGAGCCTAAAATAGCCCCTGAGACGGTAGCTACCATCACGAATAAATAATCAAAATAATGAAAGCCAATTAATGCGTAAACGATCACTTTATTGGCATTGGTCAAGGCCATGATCAAAGACGCAGTTGCAATCACTTGGTCTTTGTCCGTTAAACGTTTATATAACAGTGTGACGGTCATCGGTCCAGGCGCGCCTACTAATAATCCTAACCCAGTTTGTAAAGCACCAATAAGGTAGAAATTTTCAATACGTTTTAATAAACTATTAAGCGGTTTAAACCATAATGATAATAGTAAATAGCTGGCAATAAATAGTGGAATATACTGATTGTTTTGCCCAATAAAACTTAACTTTACGATTAAAAAACTAACGAATGTTGTACCAATCGCTGCGCCTAAAAGGAATTGCCAAACATAGCGCCATACAACATGTTTGAACGAAAATATAAGACGAGAACTGTTACTTGCAAGCTGTGCGACACCATGAAGTGGGATCACTGCCTGAGCCGGAATAAAATAAGGCAGTAACAAAACTAATATAATGCCGCCACCCATACCAGCAATACCAGCTAGGGTGGAGGTAAGTGTAGTGATAATAAATAAAATAATTTCGTTAGGCATTATCACACCTACAATTGATTAAATTTAAACGGTTTAGCTTATAATTGTTTATAAGTTTTTGTACCCACCCAGCCACGTTCAGAAATATCAACCATGATATTTTCAGGACCTTCCATTTTAAACTCTGCATTATCTTTTTCAGGATTCTTACCTAAGCCTTGCGCAAGATTAACATCGTGACGTGGCTGGTAACCATTTTCTTTGAAACTATTCACCATTTCTTCAATGTCATCACACTGAAAGCCCACATGATGTAAACCGACATAACCTTGAGCAAATTCTTTACCAGCAGCAGGACCGTTTCTAAATTTTAATATCGCTAAATTAACGTTACCATCTGTCATATAAAAACCATTGGCATTACGACTGGCAACAACACCGGCAACTGTCCAGCCTAAAACGTTTTCAAAAAACTCACGGCTTTTATCAGGATCATCAGAAGCCATCGCAATATGGCTTAACTGAATGGGTTTGCTTGGTTTGTTTTTTGTTTCAGTAGTCATAGTATTCTCCAAAATTATCAAAAAAGGTTGTTAGCAACACCTAGCTACCTACACGTAGCGGTGTGGTTAATGATTCTAATGCGGCAAGTACACTTAACGCGGTAATACGTCCGGTACCAGGGTTTTCCACCGTAGGTACGTTCTCAATTGTCAGTTCAAAAGCAGCACTGCAAGCATCTACTTTTATGTTGTGGGTATTACGTATTTTTGTTGGATCTGCCCAGATTTCCAATTTAGTTTTATCAGCGCCAACACCAGCCAAACCAAGTGCAGCAGCTACATTTACGTTCGAAGGGAATTGCTCTGCACCTTCTCTGGCGCTACCTTTAAATAAACGTAATGGCTCGGTTAAGTTTGACAGGTCAATGTTATTTTCAATCACGTATTTCGCTTTAGTCAGCGAAGTTGGGGGCTTACGAGTGACCATGTTAACGGAATGAATGTCACCTAATGCAGCAGCGCGCACAGCATCTAAACCGAGTAATGCGCCAGTGGCTAAGACTATTTGTCCGCCATGCTCTTTAGCCGTATCAATAATGTTTGGGTTTTGTAAAATAGCCGCGCCACTAACGGTAACCAATATTTTACCTTGGCGAAGTGTTGTTTCAGCTACAGCCATAAACGCAGAAGTTGGCGCACATTCAACAACAATATCAACAAGGTCAGCTAATTTGTCAGCTTCTACTACATCAACGGAGTTTGAATAACCGGTTAGGTTGTCACGTGCTTTCGCGAGGTTTCCTGAAGTAACAGCGATTAATTTCAACCCTTGCATGCCTTCATCTAAGGCTTTACCGATAACTTTGCCGATAGTGCCAAAGCCGGCAATACCAACTGTTAATACTTTACCCATGATGTTTCTCATCTTCTAAAACTATGACAATTAGTATAAATGGGCGGGCAATGGATTGTTGCTCAATCTGCATAGCAATGTCGCTTGTTGTTATAACAAAAAAGTTAAGTCATATTTTTTAATGGTGTCATTTATATATATCAACAAGCTGAAATGTAGGGTGAATTAATTTAAATTTATCTAATAGACTATAATGTATTAGGTATTTTAAAGGTTATTCATTCATCTCCAATTAATTGTTGATAGGGTCGTTAGTAAAATATCTAGTGAGTATTAGTGCTTAAAATTCTCATTATTACAGAAAAGCAAGGTTGGTGAATGTGTTAAGTTTTAATGAACAACTTAAGAAAATGGGTCATCAAATTTTTGTAACTAATTTTCGACAAAAATTTATCATTTTATCTTTTGTTTTGATGCTTTTTACAATCCCTTCTCAAGCAAGTGAAAGTGATAATACTCTTGATATTTGTTTAGTAAATTTAGAATATTGGGCAGAAAAAAAAGATGAAAAATACGTTGGGATTTACCCTCAAATTTTTGAAGCTTTTATAAAAAAATTACATATAACAGACTATCGATTTTCAATTGCGCCATACATTCGTCTTTTACACCTTCTTGAAAGTGGTTCATGTGATATCTCTATTTCCCTAGCCGATAATTCATTTGATATAAACAAAGGGGTATTAATATGGCAAATAAACTCTACTATTGTTTTAGGACCTGAGCAAAAAGCGAAAAAATTAGCAGATTTAAAAGGATTACATATAGGTTTAATTCGAGGGGCAAAAACTGGTACATCCTTTGATAACCTTGAAGGTATAAGATATTTAAAGGCGAATAATTTCTATCAATTAGTCAAATTACTGGGAGCTAAAAGAATTGACGCAATTGCCGGAGACTTCCAATTGATAACATTGATTGCAGATCAAGAAAACATTGCTTTAGGCGAGGTAATCTCGATAGACAAATCACCGTTACCGTTAAACTTTATACTCTCTAATAAATCAAAATTTAAAGATGAGTTTGATAAATTTAATACAGCTTTTACTGATATGGTTAATTCTGGGGAAATTCAAAGAATTATATTGAATGCATTTGGCAAAGCAGATAAAAACTAGCGGTTTAATGAGTATAAGGAAATTAAAAGCCAACTCTAGAGGGTTGGCTTAGATAAACAAACTATATTGATGGTTAAGTTTTTACTGCTTCTCTTTTAGGAAGTTCAGGATATTTCCCCATCATTAAAATACACACACAGCAGATGATCATTATGGCTGCCATTGACCACAATACTTCAGTATAACGACCAATGGCATCGTAAGTTAAGCCCATAATTAATGGGCCAATACTTGCGCCTAATTTAAAGCCTGAATAGCTGTAACCATAAACTTCACCAAATGAACGTTGACCAAAATATTTACTGGTAAAGTACGCCATAACGTCAAACTCTGCGCCAATCGCTATACCAATTAATGCAGTACAAATTGCTGCTTCAAAACCTGTTGCGCCTAAGGCAAATAACGACAAACCAATAATAGGGCCAACCATAAAGACGATCACTACATAAGGGGCAAAAAACTTATCCATTAAATAGCCAGCAATTAAACGGCCACCAACAATCGACAGTCCTAAATAAGCAAAAGTGCCTATCGCTTCTTTTATCGACATGCCACGATCAGTCATCATCGGGATCAAATGTACCAATACGGTAGAAGTACATAAACCGGTAATTAAGAAAGATGTGAACATTAACCAAAAAGTTTTTTGCTTAATGGCTTCTTTTGCTGTGTAACCAACTAATTGGGTATTAGGTTTTGAAAATGAGGTTTGCTGTGCGGTAGCTTCGTCATTTAAACCATCAGGCAATAATCCTATATCGCTTGGTTTGTCTTTAAATATAAACTTAGCGATAGGTAATGCGACAACGATTATTAGTACACCAATAGCAAGGTACGCTTCACGCCACGTGTAATGTTCCATAAAGTACGAAGCAATTAATGGCACCATAGTGGTACCTAACCCAACTCCAGCTAATCCAATACCTAAAGCAAGGCCACGTTTTTTATTAAACCAACTGACTAATATTCTTGAGTAAGTTAGTGGTGCGGTACCTGCGCCTAACAGCGGGATAACAATACACATTGCGTATAAGTGCCAAAGTGACGGAGTAAGCAAAGACATTGAGGCAACGGTTAAACCAAACAAAAAAGTTGAAGGGATAAGTATTTTTTTAACCCCATGTTTATCTACTAAACGGCCAACGTAAGGAAAGAATAGAATGGCGGTAATGCCAATAATAGTAGGGCCAAAGGATATCTCTCCACGAGTCCAGCCAAAACTAGATTCAAAGGCTTTTATGAAAGTACCAAACGACATGGAAATAACGCTATAACCTAATGAAAGACCAAGGATTGAACCGAGTACAATCCACCAACCATAAAAAATGATGGAAGATTTCTGTATCGTTTCTTCTTGTGTAGAATTGCTTATCATATTATCAGCCATGCTTTTTTCTTTTAGTCATTATCGATGTTTTAAAATTTATGTTGTCTGCGCTATACCGTCAATGATGATTTTTTATCTCTGTTATCTCTTTTTTGTTATTGCTTTGCTTATTTATATGTCTTTATAAATTTTAACGTAATTTATCTAAATTTATTTTATATATTTTCAGGTATAACTAAAAGTATATAAAAAACCTTGAAAAGGTTATTTTTATATTATGCCTAGGTTCCGTAAAGTATTTGCAAAGAGAAATATACGGGAACATGCATGATGAATGAACAAGTACCTCACGCTGGTGGCATATTAAAAAACTACATTGGTGGCGAATTTATCAGTAGTGATTTGCTATTTGATAATATTAACCCTGTTGACGGTTCTATCATAAACCAAGTTGCCGAAGCGGATCAAAAACTTGTTGATCAAGCGGTGATTTGTGCACGTAAAGCATTAAAGCCTTGGGCGAATATGCCAATGGCTGAACGATGCGCTTTATTGCACAAAGTTGCTGATGGTATAGAAGCTCGCTTTGATGAGTTTGTTGCCGCTGAAATGGCCGATACGGGTAAATCATTTTTTCAAGCTCGTACAATTGATATTCCTCGCGGCGCCGCTAATTTTCGCGCATTTGCTGATATGGTTAAATCGCAATCAACAGAATGTTTTCATACCCCAACGCCTGATGGGAAAGGTGCATTAAATTATGCGGTAAACAAACCTTTAGGTGTTGTAGCCGTTATTGCTCCTTGGAATCTCCCTTTATTATTATTGACATGGAAATTAGCGCCAGCGATGGCTGCAGGAAATGTTGTTATTGCCAAACCTTCTGAAGAAACACCAGCCACAGCAACTTTACTCGCTGAAGTGATGCATGAAGCTGGAATTCCTGCAGGCGTATTTAATTTAGTGCATGGTTTTGGCCATCAATCAGCAGGAAGCTTTTTAACTGAGCATAAAGGCGTTGATGCCGTTACCTTTACCGGTGAATCAAGCACAGGTTCAGCGATCATGCGTGCTGCAGCTGATGGTGTTAAGCCATTGTCGTTTGAACTCGGTGGTAAAAATGCCGCGATTATTTTTGATGATTGCGACTTTGATGCCGCAGTTGAAGGCACCGCACGTTCTGTATTTACCAACGGCGGGCAAGTATGCATGTGCACCGAACGAGTATATGTACACCGTAGTATTTTCGATAAATTTGTTGCTGCGATGAAGGTAAAAGCAGAAGCGATCAATATTGGCTGGCCACTCGATGAAAACACCGATATGGGGCCTGTTATATCCCACAAGCATCGAGATAAGGTTTTATCACATTATCAAGGTGCTATTGAGCAAGGTGCAACGGTAATTATCGGTGGTGGTATTCCTATTTTTGATGATGCTCGTGATAACGGCGCATTTGTTCAACCAACTATTTTAACTGGCCTAAATGAAGATGCTCGCATTATAAAACAAGAGGTATTTGGTCCGGTATGTCATATCGCACCTTTTGATGATGAAGATGAGGCAATCGCCTTAGCCAATGACAGTGACTATGGATTATGTGCTGCTGTTTGGACAACTAATTTAACTCGAGCGCATCGTGTAGCTGAGCAAATGGAAGTCGGGATTTGCTGGGTAAATTCATGGTATTTACGAGATTTAAGAACGCCATTTGGCGGGGTGAAATTATCTGGTGTTGGCCGAGAAGGTGGCGTTCATTCGCTTAGCTTTTATAGCGAGCCGACCAATATCTGCATTAAGTTATAGAGAGAGAAATTATGACAAATTCAACAATTGAACAAGCAGCATTACAAATTCGTAACGCCCATGAACAAGGTAAACCATGTGCTCCAGTACGTGAAATACTTGCCGAACAATGTTTAGAGTCAGCTTATGCGGTACAAAAAATTAATAGCGACTACTGGTTATCACAAGGTCGTCGTGTTGTAGGGGTAAAAGCGGGACTAACGTCTAAATCAGTACAAACGCAATTAGGTGTTAATCAACCAGATTTTGGTGTGCTTTACGCTGATATGTTTATCGAAGACGGTGGCACTGTGGCACTCAACTCGATCATGCAACCGAAAGTAGAAGCTGAAGTTGCTTTAGTATTGAAAAGTGATATTACCGTCGCTAATCCTACCGTTGTCGATATTATTAACGCGACTGATTACGCCTTACCTGCGATAGAAATTGTCGGTAGCCGCATTGAAAATTGGAACATCAATATTGTTGATACTATTGCCGATAATGCTTCCTCAGGTTTATTTGTGCTCGGTAGCACACCAACAAAACTTGACGGTTTAGATTTACGTCTTTGTGGCATGGTGATGGAACGTCGTGGTGAACAAATCTCAACCGGAGCAGGTCAAGCTTGTTTAGGTAATCCATTAAATGCCGCTGTGTGGTTAGCTAAAACCTTTGTTGAAAATGGCACACCATTAAAAGCGGGTGATATTCTATTAACAGGAGCTCTAGGCCCTATGGTGCAAGTCGCGCCGGGCGATAATATTGAAACGCGTATTTCTGGTTTAGGCAGTGTTCGTGTGTCGTTTGCAGGGGAGAAGTAGTTATGTCTCATACTCTTAAAACAAAAGTGGCCATTATCGGCTCAGGTAATATTGGCACTGATTTGATGATCAAAATATTACGTACAAGCGATACGCTAGAAATGGCAGCGATGGTGGGGATTGACTCCGCATCAGACGGTTTAGCAAGAGCAGAGCGTATGGGAGTTTCAATAACAGCTGAAGGTATCGACGGTTTAGTGAATATGCCTGAATTTAAAGATATTGAAATTGTTTTTGATGCAACGTCTGCTTATGTACACCAACATCATAATGATGTTTTACAAAAACATGGCAAAAAGGTGATTGATTTAACACCTGCTGCCATTGGTCCTTATACCGTGCCGGTAGTTAACCTAGAACAAAACCTAAATGAAGGTAATGTAAATATGGTGACTTGT
>MAAB01001398.1_pt1 | contig 24289 bp, 24 predicted proteins | sample 1115991 | NCBI WGS metagenome assembly MAAB01 (sample SAMN04961124, study PRJNA320927) | seawater metagenome | isolation source: sample BD02T18 sea water enriched with oil for 18 days | place: USA:Gulf of Mexico | collected 2013-07-27
TCCGAGACTCGACGCATCGGTCTAATGTGATATCAAATTGATATCACATTAGCTCCATAAAGTTCTAAAAGCAATGATTAAAACGATCCCCCGTTAGTGGGGAGACCGTCATGAGTCAAAATCATTATCAGGAATTACATGTCAGCATTGATGTTGGTTGCTATCAACACGATATTTCTGTTGGTTTGCCGATGGCGACTTTCTTGGCCGTTTTGAAATCAAGGAACAGTTAACTAGGTCGGTATCTCATAATTGTGCAACTTTTTAGTAATATCACAGAAATTACGCATTAGAAAATATATGGCAAATATTTTTCGGCTAATGTCTTCTTAGCGAACTAAGTGATCGTTACAAGTTGAATAATGAACTACGGCTAAGTTGGCTCTTTGGTCCGTCCGGTTTGATTAAAACCTATAAAATCAAAGTGTCTGTTCTAGTTTGAGCAACTACACTTTAGATTACGACGATATTATTTGATAGGTTTTCTCAAACTGTTTTAATCCACTTTGGGTAAATAGAATACACCTTGAATCTACGTCTTTAGCTGCCCATCCTTGATTGTATAAATCTAATAATATCCAGTTCCCTATTTGGCCTGAAAGATGGTTGCGCCGCTCACTCCAATCTAAGCATGACTTACACCAAGGACGTTTACTTTTTTTTAACTCTGTAACGTTCAAACCCATTTCTTTAAAGAAGCGTATGCCCTTTTCAGTCAATGCTGTTTCACTGACAGAATCAATAATATGATTGTTTTTCACTAATGAATCGTACAGAACAACACCCAACTCTCCTGCTAGGTGGTCATAACAAACTCTAGACTTTCTTAATCTAGGGTCACTTGGACCGGTCTTTGTTTTAGGGTGTTCAATTTTAGAGCTAATATTTAACAACATCTCTAGTAATGAAGCAATATCCCCATTTTTAAGTTGAAAATACTTATGCCTTCCTTGTTTACGTACTACGAGTAATCTCCCTTCAACTAGTTTACTTAAATGGCTACTCGCTGTTTGAGAGGTTATATCCGCTTCTAAAGCTAATTCACTTGCTGTTAACGCTTTGCCGCCCATAAGTGCGGTTAACATTTTAGCTCGAGTACCGTCACCAATCAGGTTAGCGACAAATGAAATATCGGGTTCCACTATAAATTTTCTAACATAGTTCGATGTCCATCGAAGCAAAGAATTATTTCGCTGGTAGACTGCCTGAAAAAACCAACGGAGACAATAACAATGTCAATTACCTGTTTTATTGAATACAAGATAGATCCATACAAAATAGACGAATTTATACAATACGCTAACAATTGGGGCGAAATAATACCAAGTTGTGGCGGTGATTTAATTGGCTACTTTTTACCTCATGAAGGGACTAATTATAAAGCCTATGGCTTAATCAATTTTAATTCTCTAGCTCATTATGAGAAATATCGTAAAAATTTAAAAGCGGATAAAGCGGGTAAAGAAAATTTTGAATTTGCGAAAACAGCTAAATTTATTCTAGAAGAAAAACGTTCATTTTTGAAAGTTGAAGCAGCTACCTTTCAACAATCCGCTCTGGTGAATTTATGATTTGCGTAATTTTTGAAGTGATACCAAAAGAAGAAGGCAAAAATGAATATTTCGACATTGCCGGTGAATTAAAGGAAACCCTCACTCAAATGAGCGGATTTATTTCTATTGAACGATTTCAAAGCTTAACAAACCTAGATAAATTTCTATCCTTATCGTTTTGGAAAGATGAAGAATCAGTGAAAGCATGGCGCGAGCAAACGTTCCATCGACAGGCGCAAGTCAAAGGACGAAACCTGTTGTTTGATAATTATCGATTGCGTGTTGCCAACGTTCTACGTGATTATTCAATGGAAGACAGAGTCCAAGTTCCTGAATAGATTAAATGTGGACTTCATAGACTTTGCTAAGCAGTTACAGGCATTCAAAGATATATTCATTCGCACGATGAATATATCTTTAGCGGTGCCGATGAATATCCTAGACGAGTAAATTTAGATACAACTCAAATTTGCCAATAAACGCTAATTCCTCTAATGTTAAAAGTATGATTTACTTAACAACAACTTATATTAAGAATATTTAATTTAAAGCAATTTTACTTTTATTGAGAAATTATCAATGTCGATCAGTGTAACTGCGAAAGAAAAACAAATTCTAGCGAATGTAAACATTCCACCTCGTCCTCAGGCGTTAATGAAAATCAGCCAAGAAGCAAAACAAGCTGAACCTAATATTAAAGTTATTGCCGCAGCCATCGCTGAAGACGCTGCAATTTCAGCCGCGGTATTACAAGTTGTTAATTCAGCCGCATTTAGACGGGCAAAAAAAGTTGAGTCTATTCATCAAGCTGTGATGACTTTAGGCATCAAACGTATTTTTCCATTAATAAAGGCGGTGGCGCTTAAAAGTGCACTGCCTGAAAATAATGAGTTGAACGAATTTTGGCAAAGCTCTTCGATGGTTGCCTCTGCTTGTAGTGTCTATTCCGAACTTATTGGTAAACCAGAACTTGCTGATAATGCCTATATGCTCGGCTTATTCCATAATGCTGGGGTGCCGATCATGTTGCAATCATTTGATGATTACCAAGATTTACTTAAAAAAGGCATCACCGATGGTTGGGCAGACATTAGTGAACTTGAGCGTATCAAGTACCATACTTCTCATACTACTTTGGGAGCCCTATTGGCTCAACAATGGCAATTACCAAAAGCGATGATTGAAGTTATTTATTACTTTCATGATACCGATGGTATTTTTAATTCCGGTGAATTAAGTCGCGTAAGCCTATATTTGCTCGCTATTTTAAAACTTTCACGTTCATCTGTTGATGGTGTTTTACGAGGAGACTGCAACACACAAGAGTGGCTATTACTCGAAGATCATATCTTAGAGTTTCTTGGCTTAGATGAAGCCGAACTAGAAGATATGAGAGAAAAAGTACTGCAGATCCTTAATGAAGAAGATGAATAGTAAAGAAGTTGCTATTCATCTTCTTTACTGTTTAAAAGCGACAAGCTTAATTGGCATTTTAGAACTTATCATTAGTCAACGACTTAGCGCTTGTAACCAGAGAAAACATATCCAAGTATTTGTCCATCCTCTTGGTAGATAATGTCATTATTTTCGATATTTAACTTAGCTTGCTGGCAAAAATGCAATAAATTTTCTTTATCTTCTTTATTTAAAGCTGCCTCTGAAAATTGAGTTAACCTCGATATTTGACCGTATAATTTTTCCTCGAATTCACTAATCATTACCTGCCTATGTGCAATGTTTTTTTGCGAAAATACCGTTCTAATTAAAGTAGGGAAACCTGTATTTTGAAAAGCATCATCATCTGTATCAAGAAAACCGGATACTAAGTTATTAAGTTTATTTCGTAATTTTTCAGTGGTTTCTTTTTTGGGGGTGCCTTTTTGACCTAACGCTTGCACTAGCTTTTTAAGTGTATCAAACACCCCTTCTTTTTCTTTTATTTTTAATGCTGCATCAAGTAATCTATCATTCGGTTTCAGGATGAGGGAATCCACATGATGGCAGACAAATTGAAACCTACCACCAGCAACTAATACACGTGAAATTTCTTTAATTGACTGCTCAATATCGGTATATTCTAACGAAAATTGTGCAATAGCCGTAGTGAATTCACCACTTTCAAATGCCAAGTTTTCTGCATTTACATTAGAGAAAAATTCTACATTTTCCCGCTCAATTAACGACTTATCACTGATTTTTAAACTTGCATAGTCAATTCCTACAAATTTACAGCGCAAAGAAGGATGCGCTTGTGCTAGTGCAATTAATGCACCATTACCAGTACCAATGTCTATGACCTTATCTTGAGCAGTTAAATTATCAAAAAAACGAAACCAACAATCCTTTATCACACCTTGATAATTGGCTTTAATACTATCCCCAAAAGAAGTTAAGTATCCTTGTTGCCAATATTGGCTCCAGTATATGTCCATTTAAATAACCCCAAGTATCAGTGATGTTTAGCTGATAAATTCTTAGCCAGCTGAAAAAGAAGGGGTAATCTATTGCCTGAGGGGTAATATGTCTTGAAAATGACTTTGTATTTAGTTGAAATTTTTTTGAAATGACAGAAGAGCATATTAAACAATCAGTTACCGCCAGTAATTGAATGTAATAAAAAAATCAACAATCAATAACAGCAAGTGTAGTGTCAATTATCCCTAAAATAATGCTCTATTTGGATATTCACTTTGATAAACTAAAGCCTCATAAACAACGATTTATATTGCTGTCTGAATATAGATGAAAAGTAGAAAATGTCTTGACGTGCCCTTAGTGATCATTTAAAAATGCTCGCCACCAACAAAAATACACATACGTGTTATTAGCTTTGGTAGAAGGTGTTGTTATCTGCAAACAAATACACCTTCAATGAAATGTAGTAAAAATGGAAATCTACACATTTAATCGAGACTCAATGAACATTAAATCATCATCTTCAATAGCTAATTTTTCGGTGGGCGATTTTACTGTTATTGCATCACGTAATCTCATTACAAAAGATAGTGATGAAACTTCTATTACTCCCAAAATGTTATCGGTCTTAACTGAACTCGCAAAACATCCAGGTGAAACACTTTCTAAAGAACACCTTATCATTGAAGTTTGGGGATCTATTCACACATCGGATATGGTGTTAAGTAGAGCAATATCTGATTTACGAAAAGTTTTTGGCGACTCAGCAAAAACACAAAGTCATATTGAAACAGTGACAAAACAAGGTTATCGCCTTAAACAACCAGTTAAGTGGCATCATTCATCACACGACTCAAAGGTGCAACCACCATCAGAGCCGCCATTAACTCCTCAATCGCACTCTATCTCGAAACCAAAACCTGCTCTTTTGCAACTAGCGAACAAACACAAGTTATTGACGCTTGCCGCTCTTATGTTTGTTTTTTTAACCATTGGTTATTGGTTTAAGTCTGACAAACTAACCAACCCAGCCCCGGCAATGAACAGCCAACCAAAACAAGTCCTGTTGACGGCTAATACAGATACTGAATCATATATTCGCTTTAGCGTAGACGGAAAGTACCTGGCTTATGCTACAAAATCTGAAACCGAACTAGGTCGCCGGTTAAAAGTCCGTTCTCTGGTCAATAATAAAGTTATTTCAGTGGGTGCATTGCCTGATAGTAAAGATGATTCATATGATCTTGCCCCAGTTTTTTCACCTGATGGCAAAGAAGTCGCTTACAAACACCTAACTATGGAAGGTTGTCATATACGTATCTTTAATTTTTCAAGTGCTCAAGAGCGTGACTTGACAGAGTGCCCTTTTTCTAAAAGTCAGGGGTTGGATTGGTCACCTGATGGTAAACAGCTAGTAACTACGGTATTTAATCATATAAAAAAAATAGAAGGTCTGATGTTAATTGATACAAATTCAGGCCAATTCAACATATTACCGGCACCAAAACTTAGTGCTACAGGCCATATTTGGCCACGCTTTTCCCCTGATGGGAATACGTTAGCCTTAATATATATTCAGCCTAATAATAATTTATGGACTATCGGTTTGGTTGATATTGCATCAGGTGAATTCACGGAGGTATTGCCCTTGGCAGAGCAAATTTCTCAAGTAGTTTGGAATGAAACTGGAGATTCACTTTATTATCTAATCTCCAAGGGCGTAGAAGCAGGAATTTGGAGTATTAACCTGTCAACAAAACAGAGTCTCCCTATCGCCAAAACAGAGAGTATTAGCTTAGATTTCAACCAATTAACCAAAGAATTTGCTTTCATTAAAAAAGAAGAAGAATTTAGTATTTGGAAGTCATTTCAAGCTAAAAATGGTGAGGTAGTTTCAGAGCAACTACTTCAGAACTTACCACAAAGTAATTATCCTAGCCTGTCTCCGGATAATACTATGTTAGCTTTTATTTCAACTGCATCCGGTATAGATTCACTTTGGATCAGAACCCTGAGTGATAATTCAGATGTACTGGTCTTGCAAGGTAAAAGTAAAGAGAAGCTCTCTGAACCTACTTGGTCACCAGATAGCAAGCAACTCTTAATCAGCGCCTTAAGCAAAGGTTCTAGTCGAGTGATTCAGTTTGATGTTGAATTGGGTAACTCTAGTCAATTCCCCAGTCAAAACAATGTCAAAATGGCTAAATGGTCACAAGACGGAACTATGATGTATTGGTATGAACAAATTGATGATACCTGGCACATTATGGAAAAGAACTTAGCGTCCAATCAGCAACAAATTATCTTAACTCAGCCGGTATTCAGATTTGAGATAGCTGACAAAATGAATTTGCACTATCAAAAAATTGGTACCATTAAAGTTCACTCGAGACGGTTGGCAGGTGTAACTTCTCAAACCCCCAAAGATAAAATGTTACTACCACTAGAGGATTATCATACTTGGGATGCTCATTTAGACGCCATTTATTATGTATCACACTCAATAAAACAAAATAAACTGATGTTATATAAAAAGGAACTATCGTCAGGGGTTTCTGAGGAACTTTACCCTGTTGAATCAATGTTAACGGTTTCCGGGCGTCACCTAAGTGTTTCTAACGATGGCAGCATGGCTTATTACACTCGACTCGACAAATCCGGAACAGATATCGTATTGATGACCCAGAACTAATCCTCCTTAAACAAGTTCAAATGAGAAATAGAATAAAAACGACCTAGATTTTCTAGGGCATCAATTCGCGTAATTATGAATTTTCACGCCTGCCACTTTATTCAGAAAAAACAATCCAAAGCCGAGTATTACAATACCGGGAAGAAAGACTAAACTACTTTCAGTTATCCCTGCGACGATGTAGCAAATAATGCAAATCGAGCCATTAAAGAGTTCATAAGGTAATTGCGTTTTCACGTGATCAAACTGACTACAGCCTGCACCTGACGAAGAAAGGATGGTTGTATCAGAGATCGGAGAGCAGTGATCACCAAACATACCACCAGAGAGTACCGCACCTATTGAAACGTGCATCGGTGCGCCTAATGCGTCAGCAACAGCAATAATGAGCGGCATCATTATTGCGTAAGTCCCCCACGAGGAGCCAGTAGCAAAAGACATTACCGCGCCAAATAAGAAAGCGATAACCGGAATAAAAAATGGTGAAAATGTGCCGTCTGCTAATGAAATAATGTATTGAGGAGTGCCGAGGTTATCCCCTATCGCACTGAGTGACCAAGCAAAAACAAGAATGATCAGCACCGAAGTCATTTTACTCACACCATTAAAATATATCACCACACTGTCTTTAAAGCTTTTCACGCCATAGACCATCATCAAGGTAATTAATGTTATTGCTGAATAAAAGTATGCACTTGATAAGGCTCCTCGAAAAGCAAGCGAGGGTACTGAATTGAGTGGGAAACCAAGCGGGACCAATAAAAAGAAAAGCACACTGACCATAACCAAGAGCGGGAGCCAAACAAAGATGGCTTTTGCATTTGGGTGTGAAAATGAATCATCTAATGCCATACCGTTATCGTCTTGAATACTAGCGGATGCTTGAGCTTGCTGTTCTGCTTTTGCCATAGGTCCAAATTCATAACCTGAATATGCCACTAACGGCACCATCAATATGGCAAATATTGAATAGAATTGAAAAGGTATCGCTTTAACATAGGCGTCAAAAGCGGGTTCACTTATTCCTAAGGATAGATATTGGGTCTCTATGAGCCCCATCGAGTAAACACCCCAGCCAATGAAAGGCACCAGCACAGCGACAGGTGAGGAAGTTGTATCAATTATCCAAGCTAATTTTACCCGTGAAATTTTCAGTTTATCGATAATTGGTCGGTAAATAGGTCCAACAATCAATGGAGTACCTAAATCAGAGAAGAAAATTGCAATGCCAGTTAACCAAGTCGCGATCTGTGCTTTAAATCGACTCGTAATGATATGAGTCATTTTGGTTGCAAAGGCAATTGCACCACCTGATTTTTCAATCAATGCGACAAACCCACCGATGAAACACATCAGCACCAAAATACCGGCATTGCTTGGCGAAACCATCTGAGGGACAAAATAATCAGAAACCATCAGGCTTAAAGCATTTACGGGATTGAAGCCATGTAAAATAACCACGCCAGAAAAGATGCCAGAAAATAAACCAATAATGACGTTTTTTGCCCAAATGGCGACCGCCAAAGTAATGATTATTGGCACAATAGAAAGAAAGCCAAAGTCGATTATTTCCAATAGATTTACCCTTTACCCTTAATTTTTAACGGTTTTTTAATGAGAGAACATGTTACATCAGCAAAAGAACAATAAACAGCCAACATTTATTTAAGTATCGCAATCAATACCAAGTCTTTGCACTTATTAGTTCAATATATACATTGCCACTTTTTCGACATCATTTGTCAGTACATTGCCCTGATAAGGACCTCGCTAACACTCAATGTCTTGCTTAAATAAGCTTTATCACATCAAGACAAGAGCAAGCGATGTTTACTTCTAAAAAAAATCTACAAATTATAGATTACCAAGACTCATATTATTATCAGCAACAGCGAAAAAAACGTCGTTATCAATGGCTAAAGCGAACACTGATATTAATAATCATTATGTCACTTGCGGTGGTATTGGTCCCTTTTGCTCAAAGTAATTCATATTATTTGGAAAAAAAAGCATCAAGTGGCAATGCCCTTATTCAAGGGCCGCAATTGCTTTTTGAACATCCTAATCCGGCAATGCAGGCAACTCTACCTATCGATGTTGAAGCCAACATCGAAATTAATGGTTTAGTGGCTTATGCAGAAATAAAACAAACATTCATAAACCCCCACGCGGTTGCATTAGAGGGTAAATATCAGTTTCCGTTACCGGAGAACTCCGCAGTAAAACAATTAATCATAAAAATGGCTGATAAAGAGATCATTGGCGAAATCATGGAAAAAACAGCCGCCAAAGCACGTTACCAACAAGCCAAAAAGCAAGGAAAAAAAGCGAGTTTAGTTGAGCAACATCGGCCAAATATATTTACCAATAAAATTGCTAATATTCCAGCACAATCAAGGGTTGTTGTGACGTTAAAATTTATCATGCCCGTTGATTTTACTGACGGTAAATTTAATGTTCGACTGCCACTTGCCTTGACTCAAAGGTATCAACCAAAATCTACTAAAGCGTTACCTGAGCCTTTTAAAAATTCAACGACAAGTTCGCCGTACCACCATAATCGCTCCGTTGCTCGTAGCCAATCATCAATAAATATCAAATTAAACTCTGGCCTTCCCATCACGGCAATAACCAGCGACAGCCATAAGATACAAACACGAGCATTAAACAGTGTTCAAAACGCTTACTTTATTACCTTAAATAAAACATCTGTGATCGCAAATAAAAGCTTTGATTTAACTTGGCAATTATTAGCGAGTGAGCAACCACAGGTCAGTAGTTTTACTGAAGAAGTTTCAGGTGAATATTATACTTTACTGACTTTTTTTCCGCCCAAAACAGCAGCAGAACACGTTATAGCAAGAGATATCATTTTTATTATTGATACTTCTGGATCTATGCAAGGAGGATCGATAGCACAAGCAAAAGCGAGCCTGAAGCTAGCGATATTACAACTTACCAGTAAAGACAGCTTCAATATCATCGCTTTTGATGATGATAGCGACTTACTGTTCCCAATAACGCAAATGGCGACAACACAAAACATCAATCGTGCGCAGCAATTCATTGATCATTTAAGTGCTGACGGCGGCACAGAAATGTATCGACCATTGAGCAACGCTTTATTGATGCAAAAAAATGAAGGCCAGTCCGTCAAAGCCCTTCGCCAAATCGTATTTATCACTGACGGTGCCGTTGCCAATGAATATGAACTGATGCAATTACTGAATACTGCTCAAGGGAGCTTTCGTTTATACACCGTAGGAATAGGCGCGGCACCCAATGGTTACTTTATGAAGAAAGCAGCTCAATTTGGTCGAGGCAGCTATGTCTTTATTCAAAACCAGCAAGATGTTCAACAAAAAATGACTCAATTTATGACAAAAATAAGCCAGCCAGTAATCAGTAATATTAAACTACTGCTCGATAACCAAGTGCATCAACAAGCCGAAGTTTATCCTGAAAAAATCCCTGATTTACATTTTGATGAACCGCTGCAAATCGCCCTTAAGTCTCAGTTACCCATCACCAGTATTCAATTAGCTGGTGATACTGCATCGGAACCTTGGTATCAACAATTAATCATTGATGAAAGCCGGTCATCAAAAGGCATTTCATCACTCTGGGCACGGAGAAAAATAGCCAGTTTACTCGATAGCCTAGTTATCGGCGCAAATAAAGAACAAGTAAAATTTCAGGTGATCTCGACCTCACTTAATCATCAAATCATATCGCCTTACACCAGCTTTATTGCGGTAGAAAAGCAGCCTAAGCATTCAAGCCTATTGGCAAAAAACCGCTTGTCTAGCGTGCAAAAAGTTAACGGTGATGTTCTTCAAGCCCATGAAAGCCTGCTGGTTGCCATGCCACAAACTTCTCTTGGTTGGCAATTACAGTTGCTCATTGGTATATCACTACTGATATTGGCAAAGATTAATGATTTAACTCGGTTTGCTAAAAGACGTTGCAAATGAGTGACTGGCAATGAAAAGCATCATTAAAACATCATTGCTTATTATCGGCAGCTTAGTTTGTTTTCATGCTAGCTGGCTGCCCGCTAAAGCCGAGCTCTCTCAGCAGTTAATTAGCTATAGCTGGCATCAGAGTATAGATTTGCAACAAAAGATCAAACCTTGGCCGTGGGCTGATACCTATCCTATTGCCGAGCTTTTATTTGAGCGTTTGGACAAAAATATCGTCGTACTGAATGGTGGCGATCCAACGACATTAGCTTTTTCTGCGGGTGCCATTGCCCCTTTCAATCAAGCTAAAGGCTCTCAGCCCTTTGTTGTTGCTGGGCATCGAGATAGCCATTTTTCATTTTTAGAGGAGGTTATTATGAACGATATCATTTCATTAACGGACAAACATGGTCAAAGCCAACTTTACCAAGTTGAAGCTATTGATATTGTTGATGCTTCAACTGGTGAGCTACCCGTTTTAGCAAATGATGCTCAGTTAGTGTTGATCACTTGCTACCCTTTTACTATTACAAGTAATGACGGCAGTAATGGTAATGAAAGGTATGTGATAACCGCAAAGCAACTATAATTTATCTTTAAATATAAAAGACTTAACCGTTGATGAAACCCTCGACTTATAATAATTTCCTTGGCTTCATTTGTTATTAAGTGCTAATGTCAGATTAATTAATAGAATCGAGTAGTATCTATGAGCATGGATTGGTTGAGTGAAAGTAGTGATGAACCAGCAAAATCATCACTTCCTTGTTGGAAAGTTGCCATTGTAGATGATGACGAAGAAATACATAAAGTCACCAAGTTATCGCTAAGTAATTTTAAGTTTGAAGGTCGGAATATTGAATTTGTCAGCCTGTATTCAGGCGCAGAAGCAAAGGCTTATTTCAAAGAAATAAACGACGTCGCTCTGGTTTTATTAGATGTGGTCATGGAATCTGATGATGCAGGACTGCAAGTTGCCAACTATTTACGCAATGAACTCAATAACACATATACTCGTATCGTATTAAGAACAGGTCAACCGGGCAAAGCACCGGAACAATCGATTTTTGAAAATTACGATATCGACGGTTACAAAGAAAAAACAGATCTCAATATCAACGCGCTAAAACAAGTGCTTTATATCGCATTAAGATCCTACCGTGATCTAGTCAAAATACAGCAGTACCAACAAGGCTTAGAAACGATTATCTCGTCTATTTCCAATTTGAATCAATTGGAAAATATTTTAGATCTGGCTAAAGGCATTCTTAGCCAGCTCAAGAGTATTTTTAATGGTGAACGTACTCAATTTTTAGTTGCCGGCACACAAGGGTATACTGAAAATTCAAACGATAAAAAATGGAATATCATCATAGATCATAACGATGCTATTTTTATAGAAAACGCCGAATCATCACAATACTCAAGCAAGTTTGATAAGTTTTCAAAAAAAATACTGACAGAAAAACAGCATATTTTTGAAAAAGAAATGTATGGTTATTATTATTGTTCTAAGCGTGGTACTCAAAGTGCTTTTGTTTTAGAAAGCATCGAAAAACTATCACCGACTGCTGAAAAATTATTACAACTTTTTGTCATAAACTTGGTGATCACAGTAGAAAACCTATCACGATTTAAACAAAATGAAGCGATCAACCAAGACTGATAGTGAGCGAAACTAACTATAAGATGAAAAGTAGTTTTCCGTCATCGCAGTTAATCGCTCTTTTTCACTGCTAGAAATAAAACTTGCCTCAATGGCATTTAAGGTAAATTGCATAATTTCGGCTCGACTCATCGAGTGTGCATTTTGTACCGCAAGAAAATTATCCGTCATATATCCACCAAAATAAGCCGGATCATCGGAGTTAATGGTGACACACAACCCCTTACGAAGTAGCGCGACGATATTATGTTGTGTCATATCCTCAAACACTTTTAGTTTAGTATTGGATAACGGACAAACGGTTAAAGGAATTTGATCATCTATGAGTTTATCGACTAGTTCATTATCTTCAGAGCAGCGAACGCCGTGGTCAATACGAGAAATTTTTAATAAATTTAATGCTTCAATGATATTGCTTGCTGGCCCTTCTTCGCCAGCATGTGCCACCGTAAAATAGCCTTCGTCAATGGCTTGTTTAAACACTCTTTCAAATTTACCCGCGGGATGACCCACTTCTGTCGAGTCTAATCCGACAGCGATAATTTTATCTTTATGTTTTTGCGCACTTTGTAAGGTTTGAAAAGCAGATTTTTCATCTAAATGACGTAAGAAACACATAATGATTTCACTGCTAATACCCAGCTCACTGTAGCCTTTAATTAGTGCTTTATGAATACCGTTAGCAACAGTATCAAAACAAATACCACGTTCGGTATGGGCTTGAGGGTCAAAAAATATTTCGGTATGTATCACATTGTCTTCTTTACAACGTAATAGATATGCCCAAGTTAAATCAAAGAAATCTTGCTCTGTGATAAGGACATTCATCCCTTGAAAGTAAATATCGAGAAATGATTGTAAGTTATGGAAATTATAAGCGTCTTTAACTTCTGCTATTGAATCAAATGGGATATGCACACCATTTCGCGCTGCAAGTTCAAACATTAATTCAGGCTCAAGTGTGCCTTCTATATGCAAATGCAGTTCAACTTTAGGTAAAGACTGGATGAATTCTCTCATGGCTTAATTCCAATAAGTAAAGTTTTAACAAGGATCAGAAATAATTTGAGCGCTAGTAATTTAATGCTCAAGCTAATAATAAAAAGATAGTATATTTTTCATGCTTTTAGCATAATTTTTCTTTTTCGATAGACAAATATTCTGTGATGATGCAGCTTAATGCTTTAATTTATTAGCAGTCGTCACAAAATATAAAACTAGTATTACCTGATTCAATCAGTCGAGATGAAGTTGTCATGCATTATCAAGGTCATAAATGATTAAAATATAATGTTACTTTAAAGATGAGAATTGTATGTTGAATCCAGCTTAAACTGTTTGTTAAAAATGATTTTAATTATTTTTAACAACCTTATTATTGGAGTTGAAATGTCGTTTGAAATATTAGTAGGTCTCAATGTAATCGATGATCTGAAATATAATGATTATCGCACTGCTATGAAGCCTATTCTTGTAAATTATGAAGGTCAATTTGGCTATGATTTTAAAGTTTCTGAGGTGTTAATTTCTGAAGGTCATGCTGATATAAACAGAGTTTTTACTATAAATTTTAGCAGTAAAGATAAAATGGATGGATTCTTTTCAGATCCCCAATATTTAGTTGTCAAAGAACAGTATTTTATAGCCTCTGTGGCTAACGCAACCATAATATCGAGTTACGAAAAAGACAGTTAAACAAGACTAACGGACAAAATGAAAACAAGGATTAAATTTGAATATTATAATAACTAACATTAAATGGGTCATGGTTATTGCAGGTTTACTTACTTGCTCTATGATATTTGCGGTTTTTGCACCTCAAACAGCCTTAGTGAATATGTTTGGTGAAGCTCTAACCGAACCATTGGCTCAAGTAGTTGTAAGAAGTTGGGGATTTCTAATTTTCTTAATGGGTGTATTGCTAATATATGGAGCATTTAAACCCATTTATCGAAATTTTTCCTTAGTTATTGTCTGCCTCAGCAAAATTGCATTTATTTCTATAGTCCTTATTTTTGGCAACCAATATATTGAAAAGTCAGCCGTAACATTGATACTGGACTCGGCCTTAGTTACCTTTTTTGCCTATTATTTAATTCAGAAAAGAGCAGTTAGCCAAAAGGAGTTGAGCAATATTGAAAACATTTAGCATCACTAAACAAATAATAATTAAAGCGTCACCCGAGAAAGTATTTGCTACCTTGACCTCATCAGATGAAATCCCCAAATATTACCCGTTAAATGAGGTTATCTCTAGCTGGCAAGTGGGTGATTCGGTTCATTATAAAGGAGAGATCAGTGGCCAAGCATTCACCGATTATGGCGTTATAACTGAACTTAAACACCCTGAAGTTTATTCGTATCGATATTGGAGTGATAACCATGGCACTGAGAATATACCTGATAATCACTTAACCATTAATTACACCTTATTGTTAGTTAATGGGACAACCCAATTAACCTTAGTTCAAGATAATATAAAGTCAGAAGAAATGTTTAATGTGATGAATACTGTTGTTTGGGATATGTTGCTTAATGGTCTGAAAGAATATTTGGAATCAGGCCTTTAGTAGACAAATATAGCTTGCTCGATTATTCATACCTCAAATATCACATTAGCGTTTAATACGGCGTTAAACTTTCAAGGCAGCAGAGTGCATAAATTCATTATCATCGTACTATTAACGATTTCCTTTCATGTTATTGCTAATAAGGTGGATAGCCAAGTTGAGCTAACCACTTCATTAGAAAAAATTCGTCTAACTAACGATATACCGGCTATGGCAGTGGCTATAATCAGCTAAGGTGAAGTCATTTATAGTAAAGGATTTGGCTTTCTTGATGAGATGAAAAACAAACCAACAACAAACCAGTCATTATTTCGTATCGCTTCAATTTCTAAACTTTTTACCGCTCAAGCCATTATGCAATTGGTTGAGCAGGAAAAAATAAAGCTCGATGATAACGCTGGGAAATAGCCAAATCGATTACCAAAATATTAAAAGACAACACTGAGTGGTAGTTGGGTTAAATAAACAATGATGTATTGAGATTAACAAAGCGGTTTTCATGAAATTAAAATTGACCTGTTAGTGTCAACGTGAACTTAGGCCCATATTCATTACTGCGCTGCTCCTGTCTTAATACATCACTTTGGGTAAACAAGCCAGTATGACGTTCCTTATAAACTGTGTACTTATTATCAAGCAAATTATAGCCTTTAAGACGCACTTTAAAGTATTGATTTATTTTATAGTCAAAGGAAGCTTCGGCAGTCATCTCTGAATTTACCTGTCCTTGATAATCAAAATAATGGAAGTGATAACGGCTTTTCTTTGCTAAAGCTAAATTAAAAGCAAGTCCCGGCAGCAACTCATTTTGATTCAAGGTAACATTCCACTCGTTTTTACTTACTCGTTCAATCGGAGCATTTTGTCCGGTAAAAGGGTGAATCATTTGGCTGTCTCGCCAAGTATAGTCGGCACTGATTAAAGTATTATCCAGACCTATTGCCTCTAAGCCAAAATGGCTAGCTAATTTTAGACCATATTCTTTTCCGCTTTCGACATTACCATCGCCGGAACGCTCAGCTAAAAGCACTTCAGTCCGTAAATCGCTAATTTTATGATAGTAAGGCGTCAAGGTAATACTGCCATCAGTTACTTGCCATTGCTTTTCAAAGCTTAATGAAAGCTCATCACGAACCTCAGGTTTTAATTGGGCATTGGTTTCTTCTAGTCTGGATTCGTAGCTGTTAAACCAAGGAACAAAATCATCGAGAGCTAATTGACTGACGGTGCGCTGATAGTTAAAGCGCATTTGATAAATATCATTAATGTCGTAACGGATGTTTACCCGAGGTTTTAGATAGGAAAATGTCCGTGAAGATTGACTTTTAACCTCGCTCTTAGTGTCGCTGGTGACTGATAAGTCCGTCGCCACAGCCATGGTCGAACGCTCATAAACTAATCCAGACTGGAAATTAATATCGGAAGAAAGCATAAAGTTGTATTGAAGAAATGCTTCATAGCGGGTTTCTTTAATCTTATTAAATTCAGTAGAATGGTAATCGCTTCCAGACTGACGAATAAATTGCATATTTTCGTCATGTTTATTGATGGCAATTTCTACACCTGAATCAAATGAATGACGCGGGTCTTGTTGATGTTTCCAATTACCACGCAGTACATTTTCGCTTGATAGGTATTTTCTAGGTATTTGATAATCCAGTTCAGTAGATTGATCTTCCGATAATGACACTTGCCAAATTTTATCATCGGCATCCGCTTTATTACTGATAAACAACAACTTAAATTGATTGTCTTCATCCAAAACATGACTAATGTCGCCGCTGATTTCCCACTTATCTTTGCCCCAATCATAAACTCTAGATTTATTCTCTTGTTCAGCCGTTATCCAGTTATCGATGGTAATAGTGCCGACACTGTCTAAATATACTTTTTCATAGAGACCATTGAGTTGTAGCGACGTTTTATCAGAATGAAGGTATTCTAACTTTGCAGAGAATTGATCTTGCTTATACCAGTGTTCACGTACTCGAGTATTAGTATGTATGAGTCGTTGATCAGGTGAAGTGAATTGATCGATAGCAGTAAATTCGGTTGGACTGACAACATGGCTTAAGCCGAATCGGTATTTTAAATCGCCAATACCATCGCTATAGATCACTGAGCCATTAGGTTTAAGGGCAAGGTCTGTTGATTTTACACTGCCCATTGACCATAAGATGGAGGAATCGATGTCTTTTTTAAGCAGTACATTAATGACTAAACCATTGCTCTGCACATCTAAGTCTGATCTAGTACCACGAATAAGCTCGATGTAGTCAACATCCTGCGCCTGGATATTGGCCAGCTCTTTTTCGATATTATTTTCCTTTCCGGAAACACGTTTATTATTAATTAAAATTTGATCTCCCGCTGAGCCAAACCCTCTATTTTCACCTGCGCTATTCATGGCAATTAATAGGCTATTAGCTCCGGGAACTTTTTCTAAAATGTCGTATAACGTTTGTGGTTCATACGCCATAAAAAAGTGTGCATCATATCGGTCAATATTCGATGAAATTGTCGGGGAGACATTGGCGTAGCTGACGTTAGAAAAACCGATGACAAAGGTTGCCGTACTAATAAAAAGCCCTGATAAAATCGCTCTTTTAACCTGTGTTCGCCTTAAACAATGTAAATCAATTTTACGGTTATCTTTCATTTTAATGCTCTGCAATTAAATTCAAGGTCATCTTAAGCGCTATAATTCGGTACAAATAGGCATGAAAAGTAAAAATATTACGAAGAAAGTTTTACAAAACTTTACTTCGGCGTTTTCGACTTATTGATATACTCTCCCCGAATAATTCAATGGGTAAATTAAATATGAGCATTAAACCGACACTGCTAATCGTTGAAGATGAACCCAGTATTTTACGTGGTTTAACTGACCTTTTTGTCTATCATGGCTTTAATGTCGACAGTGAAATGGATGGTCAACAAGGTTTAAACCGCGCCTTAAAAGGTCAGTACAGCTGTATTATTTTAGATGTGATGTTGCCAACGATAAATGGCTTTGAAATATGCAATACCATACGCCAGCACTCTCAAAACCAAGCTATTTTGATGTTAACGGCGAAGAATGCCGAAGAAGACATCATTAATGGTTTAACCTTAGGCGCCGATGATTATTTAGCGAAGCCCTTCTCAACTTCTGAATTAGTGTTGAGGGTAAATGCATTGGTTCGTCGCTCAGGTTGGTCTGGGGAAAATCATACTCTTACTATTGGCGATAATGTCAGTGTTTGCCTGCAAAAACTAACGGGCACTTCTTACCAGCAAGAAATGCGATACACTCGTCGTGAAGTGGCAATTCTCAGTTATTTAAACCAGCAAAAAAATCCTGTTTCCCGAAATGAATTACTCAAAGAAGTTTGGGGATACAAGTCTACCGAACATATAGATACCCGTACTGTAGATATACATATTGCTAAGATCCGCAAGAAAATTGAAGTCGACCCGAAGTTGCCTCAACACCTAGTGACACTTAGGGGCGAAGGATATCAGTTATTCAGTGGTAAATAATATGAAACGATTATTTTCAGAGCAAGGTTTACTTAATTATCAGCAGCGACTTAATCGATTGCGCTGTTTTACTGTCGTCTTTTTTATGTTGTTGGTTATACCTGTCAGCGTGATTTTTTATATTGGTTTTAATCAATTTGAAATAGACCAACTAACACAGGTTCAACGTCAAACAGAAAAAGTGACTCAATCGATAAATAAACGGCTATTTAAGCGCTGGGCATTAACGAATGTGATCAACCCCCGTGACTTTGACTATTATCAACAGTTGTACAACCCGATTAGCCAACAATTAACCCAGACGTTATCCCCTCTTGCCACCCCTGAGTATTATGAACGTTATCCCGGCATTATCGGATATTTTCAAGTTGACCAACATAAGCTATTTAATAGCCCGATGTGGCCCTTTGTAATCGATAGCCAAAATGATAAAAACGCTACTGAAAACAAGATGGAAGCTGAGTTAGTTAAGCGAAGAAAAATTGCGCTTAAGCTATATAAGATTACCTCTCGCTCAAATGAGTTACAGAGCTTAATCGATCAGGGATTACCAGATAAAAACACCAGATTCCAATCAATATCAGATGTGCCCGAATACATTATTTATTATCGTTTTGTTACTTTTAATGACCAAACTAAATTGCAAGGCTATGTCATTAACCGAGAGCCTTATTTAAACAGCATTATTGTCGATGCCTTAGATATGGTGCAATTTGAAACCCCCATCGCTGTTACCTTGCAATCACCGAAACCGAGTACCAAAAGCAATTATTTTTTCAAGGGTATCAATGAAAAAAGTCCAGTTGAAATAAGCCAACCTAAACAATTAGGTCAGCAATTCAATCAGCTTTTCATTAATAGCCAAGAAATATATTGGCCTTTTTATGGCTATATCGTTACTTATTCTACAGCTTCGTTTCAACTCACTTCTGCAGCGATTTATAGCGGCATAATAATGGCAATTTTATTTCTTGCTATGGTATTGAGTTGTTATGGCTTTTATCGTCTTGGGGTTAAACAACTTAAGCTTGCGGAGCAAAGACTTAATTTTGTCTCTTCGGTAAGTCATGAACTCAAAACGCCATTAACCTCAATCCGCATGTATTCAGAAATGCTTAAAACAGGCATGGTGCTTTCAGACAATCACCGCAATGAATATTATGAGTTTATACACGATGAAAGTGAGCGTTTATCTCGACTAATAGACAATATATTGCAATTGTCTAAACTGAGCCAGCCTCAGCACAGTGTAAACTCGCAATACACTAAACTCAGTGTTTTAACCGATATTATTCGCTCGAAAGTCTCATCACTTTTGGTTAAAAGTGGTTTTCAGTTAAATATTTCCCACGCTTTTGAGGACCCTGAAAAAGTTGAACTATTTGTGGATGTTGATGCGTTTTCTCAAGTGGTGATCAATATTACCGATAACGCCATTAAGTTTTTTGACAGTGAAAATATACCGGAGAGCAGTAGAAAAAAAATCGACTATATTTTTAGCTTCAATCCAAAGAACCAAGAGCAGGTACAAATAGAAATACGCGATTACGGCAGTGGTATTAGTGCTGAACAGGAAGACAAAATCTTTGATTTGTTTTATCGTGGCGGCAGCGAATTAACTAGAACAACCCAAGGCACAGGCATAGGGCTCGCTTTGGTCAATGAACTGGTACTTGCACAACAAGGCACTATTAGAGTACAACGAATGACCCCAGGATTGGCAATGAAAATGTCGTTTAAGTGTAAGTTATCTTCTTAAATTTTGACTGAAATAGAGTAATATAAACAACTACAGATATTACCTAGGCGATAACAATGGCTGAAAAGAAAGTAAAATTTGAGTTTGAAAAGCAGAATAAAAATAGTATTCGATATAAAGAAGTGCCCGAAGATGGCATGCCGCCAGTTATTGGTAGTATTTACATTCAAAAATGGTTCGCTGGTAATAGTAAAAATATAGAAGTCACTATCAATAAAAAAGATTAAGTTTGAACCGTATAACTTTACTCTAACTTCAAGCACTGATGATATTATTCAATGTCGATGGCATTGTCTCCTAAGGGTTGGCCGAAACTAAATTCGACTCGATTTCCATCGGGGTCTAATACGCCACAATAATAACCCACCGGAAAAGGTTCTTGTTTGGTTGGCCACAATAAAATACCGGCTCGGGCTGCTTTTTTAGCAATATCATCAACCTGCTTTTTAGTTGATAACGCAAAACCTAAATGTGAAAAGTCATTATCCGCTTGTTGATGTCCTGGACCACCCGGTAAAATGACAAAAATAAAGTGCGATTCTTTGCCGGGCTCAGCTAACCAAATAATACGTTGACCATGAACATGCCGTTCACGAACAAGCGTTAAGCCTGCATATTGCTGATAAAACACTACACATTGATCAACATCTTTCACATGTAAAGCAATATGAGTTAAACACGCCATGGGGAGTTTATCAATTAGCCATGAAAATATGCTTGCAGCTCAGCCGGACTCGGCTGATGCCTAAACACTAGTTTATTATCGACAAGTATATTAGGTGAATGTCGAATGTGATGAGTTGCTACTAATTCAGGGTTATCTTCAATATAAGTTATCTGATAATTAACACCGGCATTTTGTAATTCACATTCCAGATTTGGTAAACAAAAATCAGTATGTGTTACCAGCAATTGAACATTCATGATAAGACTCCAATGCACGCTTTTTCGATGGTATGGGTAAGTATAGCCTAAGAGAAGTTTTTCACTTTTAAGTATTAATTTATTAGAGCCGAAGGACTACGTTCATTTGTGGTGTATGCTAATGAGATGAAATCAAAAAGAGGTTCTGTGAACTGTATAACCATTAAAGCCAAAGCCAACCGCCATGGTTATTTCCTTCTATTACTGGGCTGTTGCTTACTGGCTCTAGTATTAATATTCAGTCAGTTCTACTGGCAGCAAGCTCGACTGGTATTAATATTTTTAATTTTATGCTCATTTGTCGTCATAATCACTGGCTTGTTTAAACGCTCTGAGCCTAAATTTAGTATTCACCTCACACCCGAAAACATCCTTTATCACCATAGATATGGTCACTGGCAGTTAACATGGCAACAAATCCAAACGATAAATATCGTTACAGAGCTGAGCGGATTAACAACAGTAGCATTGCCCTATATTGGCCTTAAGTTAAAAAATATAGAGTGTTTAGCAGAGCAAATATCCCCACGTTTAGCCAACAGGCTGATACATGAACAACGACCCTTATTAACTTTTTGTGTTATGCATCGATTACTGACGATTGAACAGACCCAGCTAAATTTTACCCCCTTCAAACTGCGATCAGGTCAACTCATTAAAGGTCCTATTGCTGGCTTTTTACATCACTGTCAAACTTTACAGCTTTCCCTTGGTTATCACCTCTATATTCCAGAGAGTAGTACAGATAGAGAACTAGAAGATTTTTATCAATTATTGCAACAATGTAAAACGGCGGAAAACCATTACCGTTAATGTTTTGTTAAACAAAACATATGGGTTTTCTTGCTGAAACATTCGTTGGTGATATTCAAATTAATATCCACATAAGACCACTTAAAAACTGGCCCTATAAAACAGCCAAAACTGGACCTATTAACCTTTCTATCTGTCATGATATTTTGCACATTAGCACAATTTATTTGCAATATTACTGCATTAAATGCCCTACCCACTATACTATTTATACGTTAAACCACGGCATTTAATTATATTTAATAAAAGGTAATCTATGAATTTAAAACGTTTTTTCCAGATGATTTTAAGCATCGTTGCTTGTATGTTACTTATCATTAGCATTTTGGTTTCAAATTTATTATCGAATCAAGAAGAGCTTAATGAAGCAAGCAAGATGCAAAATGAAGCAGCAAATATGTTGTCTTTTTATCGCATGGTTAATGAAATAACAGTACGTCTGATACGACAATACGCAGTAACGGGCGATGAAAAAGCCCGACAAGAGTACGATGAAGTTATTGAAGTACTTTATGGTAAAAGACCTTGGCCAACCGGAAAAACCATGACTGCCGGTAGCTATATGAAATATTTAGGTTTCCCTCAAAAAGCGTTTGATTTACGTGATGAGGCAATTAGATTAGCTGATCCTGTCTATATTGCAGAAGACATTGCCTATAATGCCATGCTCGGAAAATTCAAAGATGCTGACGGTAAATTCACCATAAAGGGTGATGTTAATCAAAAACTCGCTATTGACGCAGTTCACTCAAGCGAATATCAACAAACTTCAGATAAGATGCAACCTGTCTATGAGGAATTAATGCACGTGGTTGCTAAAGACAAACAACGTCAGGTTGATGAACTTTATCAAGCCAGTATTCAGTCAGGTATTTTGATATTGATATTCTCGGCGCTTTCTATTGTGATGTTATTCATAACTTATTGGCAAGTTAATCGAAAAATATTAAAACCTTTATTGGAAATGGTGGTACTTACTGAATCCGTTGCCCAAGGAGATTTAACCGTTTCATCTACAGCTTCAGGTACTGATGAAGTAGGACGGTTTGGTAAAGCTTTTAATCTGATGATAGATGGTTTAGGTGGCTTGTTACAGCAAGTATCTAATACCGTTGATGCTATTAGTGACTCCTCAATGGGCCTTGCTGATAAAGTGAATGCCGCCCAACAAAGATCTGAAAAACAGCAGAATGATACCGAACAAGTCGCTAGCGCCATTAACCAGATGTCTGCAACCGCCCAAGAAGTGGCTAACAATAGTGCTTTTACTTCTAAAGCCGCACATCAAGCCTCAGATTCTACAATCACAGGGCAAAAAGAAGTATCAGATGCGATTAATGTGATCGATCGATTAGCGAATCAAGTAGAAGAGTCTAGTAGACAAATTAATACCCTAGAAAAACACGCATCTAGTGTCTCTAATGTACTAGTTGTGATCCAAAAAATTGCCGAACAAACAAACTTATTGGCGCTAAATGCCGCAATAGAAGCAGCCAGAGCAGGAGAACAAGGTCGTGGTTTTGCTGTTGTCGCTGATGAAGTCAGAACACTAGCACAACGAACCCAAGATTCTACCTACGAAATCAAAGCAACCATAGACCAACTAATGGATGGCACCCGTAGCTCGGTAACAGTCATGGAAAATAGCACTAAAATAGCTACAGAGGCTGTTAGTCAAGCTAAGCAAGCAGGAAAATCACTAAATTTAATCGCTCAATCTGTTGAACAAATTGATGGCGTAGCTGAGCAAATGGCGACCTCGGCAACGGAACAATCTTCAGTAATCACCGAGGTGGATAGATTACTCGCAGAAATTAGTCAGTTTGCTATCGAAACATTAGATAGTGCAACCCATACCAATGAGTCAGCTACTGACCTTGGTAATATGTCGACAGATTTACAAGCACGCCTTAACCTTTTTAAATTCAACGGTTGATCTATTAATTCTATGAGGCATTTAGCCAAGTGCTTTTGCCTCTGGTAACTCATATTACCGAAAATTTGTTAATATAAAACCTGTACTAAAACCTATGATTTAACGCATATTCTCAAATAAAGGATGTATGCCCTGCTTTCTCTTCAATCATTAAGTTGATTGATTATTATTATTCAGCTAATTTACATCATGTTTTAACCTCTTCTGATTAATAATAGGGAGCTCTATGAAAGAAGCAATTAAAGAAGTTAAAAGTGAATTCAAAGCTAAGTTATTAAAGTGGAATAACATTCAAAGTGGCAAGGCTAAAGTTGCTCTAATAATATTGTTTATCGCTTTAGTGGGGCTAAAAATATTCACCACCGTTTTAACCTTTGATTGGTTAGTAAGCTTATTTAATTAAGTAAAAACCATAAGTAATTATGCCTTAATGTTCAGTGCAACAAAGGAAGCAAAAGTTTGAAAAAGTATATGGTT
>MAAB01001399.1_pt1 | contig 24285 bp, 35 predicted proteins | sample 1115991 | NCBI WGS metagenome assembly MAAB01 (sample SAMN04961124, study PRJNA320927) | seawater metagenome | isolation source: sample BD02T18 sea water enriched with oil for 18 days | place: USA:Gulf of Mexico | collected 2013-07-27
ATTTGGCTGGCAAAGCTGGGCATATCCAAGCACCAGGCCAACGAGTCGGGCGGCATCGCCAGTGGCGTGGTGATCTCATGAAGTTAACCAGCAACGCCAAACAGATAGCCGCCCGCTTTCTAAGTCGCGCCAAGGGCACTCAGCGTGCCGTGCTGGCTGGCTTAACCGCCGTAGCAGTGGCGATAAATAAAGAACAAGTGGAAAACCTGTCTGGCAGTGGTGACAAGGGTGGGTTTCCGGTGGCAGTTCGCTCTGGTCACTTACGACGCAGTGCCGACATGGAGGTGGTGGGCGGTGCCAATCCCCACGCCGACGTGATAAACACCGCGGTTTATGCTGTCAAAATTCATCAAAGCAACGGCCCGTTTTTAGCTAATGCCCGCAAAAAAGTGAACATGAAAAAGGTATTTGCATCCGGGTTTAGCCCTAAGTTTAAGGGGGCTTGATATGACTTTATTGGCCGCCCTGGACGATCTGGAAACCCTGTTAAAAAGCGACGCAAAGTTTATTGCCTGGTTGGCCAAATACGATTGCCATAACGGCAAAGCGGTCACCTTTTTAAAGACCAACCGCGAAGTGGTGAATATCCCGCAACGGTATTTGCCCTGCATTATCCTGGAGCTGCCCGACGGTGATTTTGGTGCCAAGGCCATGGGTGGTGTGCAACAGGAATTTGCCCATCAGATTGACCTGGTGTTTGGCATACAGGTGGGGCACAACAAATACGAAGACGCATTTAATGCCCGGGTGGAATTAATAGACGAAGTATTACCCAGCTTTTTCTTAAGCCACGACCGCCTTGGCAGCTACGTGAACGACGCCAAGCTGCAAAAATTTAGCACAGATTCTGGGGTGCATTTCCCCAAGGTCTTTTTACAAGCCACCATTTTATTAACCGGATACGCCAAACGAGGCTAACTCATGACACAAATTAAAGGCACTGATACCAGCCTCATGCTGGCGTTTGAAGACAGCAACAAATACAACGGCGCTATCACCGCCGCAGCTGGCTATTTAATGCCGTTTGAAACCTGCAGCGTGATCGTGTCGCAAGGAAAAACCGAAAACAACACTATTCTGGATGCCCGTACCAAGGGCAAGCCCGGTGTGGGCAATGTGGACGTGGGTGGCTCGGTGGCCAGTATTTTAGGATCACAAAGTGTGGCGGTATGGCTTAAAGCCATGTTTGGTGGCCACGTTGAATCTGGTGCCGGCCCCTATACTCATGATTACACGCCTGCCGAAGACGTGCCCTCGTTTGCACTAGAAAAAGACTTGGGCAAGGTGCTTTCTACCAAGCGTTTTGAATACCTGGGCGGCTGCAAAGTGGCCACGCTGGACTTTCAAATTGCACAGGAAGGCCTGCAAAAAATCACCGTAAACGTAAAGGGTGCCTCGCAGGTATTAAGCGACACCAGCATGGATGCCAGCCCCACCGACCACCGCGACGACGACCCGTTTGATGGCGTTAACGTGTTTATTGAAGAGGGCGGCGTACAGGTGGGTATTGTGAGCTCGGGCACACTAACCCTAAGCAACAACCTGGACGAATCCAGCGGCTACACCATTCCCAAAGAAACTGAAAAGCAAAAAGCCGGGCAGCGTCAATCCATGCCTGCACAGTTTTTCACCGCCGGTGGTTCCCTTACCGCCTTACTGGAAGACACCAGCTTTATTGAAAAGGGCATGGACAACAGCACCAGTAGCTTAAAAATTCGTTTTGTACGTGGCGATGGCAGCGGCACCACAGGCAATGAATCGTTAGAGATTGAATTGCCCACCGTGGTTTACGAGCGCACCAGTGCCGAAATATCCGGCCCAGCGGGCATGATGTTATCGCTTAATTTTGAATCTTTTGGTGCGGTAACCGCCACCCTTAAAAACTCGGTGAGCCTGTAATGCTGAAACTTAATTTAGATCAAGGTTACACCGTCACCGCCGCCCCGGTAAAAATTGGCAGCTATGTGGATGGCAAACACCAATACACCACGGTGCACATGGATTTAAACATTCCTGCCGGGTTTAACCGCAGCGAGTTGCAAAACAAAAACCAAATAGGTGAACGCGACTTTTTTGCCAAGCTCATTGGCAACTGGGAAGGCCTGGCCGATCAAGATGGCAACCCCATACCCTGCACCACCGAAAATAAAGACGCGGTGTTAAAAGTAGATGCGGTGATCATGGGTTTGTACCAAACACTGGTGCCTATATCCATGGGGCAACCCCTGGTAAAAAACTCCTAAGCTGGATTAGATTTTTATTTGATCCAGCAACCGCCGGGCCCGCCTACTGTAACCAGTGTCAGGCCCAGCGTAAAAACAAAGACATTTGTGGCGGCTGCCCACAACCGGACATGCTGCCGCCTAACGAAGCGGTCATATTGTTGTTTAGTAAAATGCTGAGCCAGTGGAACTATTCACCCGAGGGTAAAAAATTGGGCATGAATTATCCGGCATTGCAGGTAGTCATGGGGTTTTACGAAGTAGATGACAAAACCCTGTTGTTTGAGCGTTTGCAAGTGTGTGAAAGCGAACTGTTAACCATTATTAACGAGCAAAATTAAACACCATGAGCCAAGCCGAAGTTCTTAAACTCAGAATCACCACCGACGGCACCGGCAAGGTAAAAGCCGAGCTATTGGGTGTGTCTGGTGGTTTGGACAAGGTTGAAAAATCCAGCAAAAAAACCCACAAAGAGCTGTTTAATTTAAAGAACATGCTCACCGGTTTGTCTGTGGGTGCCCTGGTATATTTTAGCCAGCGCGCATTAAATGCCGCCGACGACCTTGGGGCGTTTGCCAGCCGTATAGGCCTCACCACCGACGAGCTGCAAGAGCTGGACTATGTGGGCCTTAAGTACAACGTGACCCAATCCACCATGGAAATGGGTTTGCAGCGCCTGCTTAGAAAGTTTGGTGATGCCCAGCGTGGCATTGGCGAATCGGTGAAAATGTTTAACGAGTTGGGTGTGTCTTTGTACGATAACGAAGGCCAGCTAAAAACCAACGAAATGGTGATTAACGACGTGGCCGATGCCATTGCCGGCATGAGCGACGAGGCCGCCCAGTTATCCGCCACCGTGAAACTGGTAGACAGCGAAGCCGCTGGCATGGTGGACGTATTCCGTGCGGGCAGTGACGAGATAATGCGCCTGCGCCATGAGGCCCATGCCATGGGTGTGGTGATGTCGGCGGACGTAATTGCCAAGGCCAGCGAAGCCAACGAAAAAATAGAAACCCTATCTAAAGTATTAAGCACTCAATTCACCGTGGCATTAACCGAACTTACCCCGTTACTGGTGACCTTTGGCAACAAGATGGCCAGCGCCGCCACCGACGCCAGCATTATGTTTGAAATGTTTGACGACGACACCACCAACGCCGACGCCCTAAGCCGAAAAGTAGACAACGCCAAGCGCGATGTGGATCGCCTTATTGCCATTCGCGACAAACTGGCCAGCGGCAAGAGCGATGGTGTGGGCGATTTAGTGGGTCAGTTTTTTAAGTCCATGGCCTTTGGGGGTGTGGTGGGCCTGAACGAGATGATCGCGCAATACCAGGCCGACGCCGACAAATACAGCGACGCCCTGATGATTGCCAATGGCAAGATATGGCTGGCGCAAATGGAACAAGAGGCCAAGGCCAAAGCCCGCCAAGGCTCAGCTGGTTTGGGTCCGGTGATTGACCCTGCCCTGTTACAAAAAACCACCCTAGAGCTGGAAGCCTACCGCGCGCAATTAGGTGCCACCGATGAAGAACTGCTTACCATGCAGGTGCGCACCAAGTTGCAGGTGGGGGCCAATGAAGCCCTGGGCGAATCCATCACCAATTTGATTGGCGGTATCGTTCAAAAGAAACAGGCATTAGAAAATGACAATAAATTAATACAGGAAGCATTGGCGCTTAACCAGCAAATGCTTGCCCCTCAAGCCTTGTTCCTAGACCAGCAAAAACATATCAATGAGGTTATGGGCACAGGGAAATTGAATCAAGACGCCTATAACCAAGCGCTACATGAAAACCGCGAAGCCTTTGAGGCCGCCGAATACGGCCAATACTTTGCCGACCTATCCGAAGGCGTTGAGCAATTAAAAAGCGCCACTAATTCATGGGCCAGCCAGTTCACCGACACCCTGGTGGATTTGGCCATGACCGGCAAGGCCTCGTTTAAAGACATGGCCGATTCCATTATTCGCGACATGGTGCGCATGGCCATTCAGCAAACCATCATGCAGCCGTTAATGGCCAGCTTTGGCATGGGTGGCGGTGGCGCCGCACCCGCTATGGGCACAGGGCATGCGGCCGGTGGTCATGTGGGCGCTGGCCTTTACCCAATTAACGAATTACGCCCCGAAACCCTGAGCATGAATGGCAAAGACTTTTTAATGATGCCCAACGGCACCGACGGTTTTGTTAACGCCAGCAAACCCGGCACCCGCAGTGCCAGCGGTGGCAGCGCCACCTTTAACGTGAACGTGGTAAATAAAAGTGAAGGCACTGCCCGTGTGGCCAACGCCCGCCCCAACGCCAGCGGCGGCTTTGATATGGATTTACTAATTGACCAGGTAGACAGCGCCATGGCCCGCCGCCATCAAGATGGGCAAAGCCAATTTGGTAATACCCTGGCAAAGACCAACGGCATAAACCGTGTGGGGAGTTCGTACTAATGGCCATACCCTTATACCCCGCCGCCCTGCCCCTGCCGCAACTGGTGCAACAGTTTAAAGATAAAGAACGCACCTTGCGCACCCCCATGGCCAATGGTGCCGTGCGCGCCCGTACCCTAACCACCGCCACAGAAACCGAACACCAACTTACGTTTGTGTTTACCCAGCAGGAATACGATGGTTTTACCGGTTGGTTTTATCACCGCCTGGGGGGCATAGAGACCTGGTTTGCGTGTGACATGATTCGCGAGAAAGGCACCGCCACCGAGACCGTGCGCTTTATTGCCGAATACACCGAACAAAAGCAGGCCGGTGGCATGTGGTTAATTAGTGGCGCGGTGGAGTTAAAACGCACCACCCGCATCACCGCCGACCAAACTGCCCTAGCCATTTATGGGGAAGAAAATATAAACAGTTGGGCTAGTGCCCTGCAAGTCTCACAACAAATTTACAAGGATATAGCATGAGCAGTTTAGAAAGCGTTGAGCAACTGCCCGAACTGGTGGCCTGGCTGCAGGCTATTTTGGCCGGTGATGAAAACAGCACCGTGACTATAGATGGGCAGATTAAACCCAGCATTCAAAAGACCATAGCCGACAACCTGGCCTATTTAAAAACCATGATCCAGGGTCGTCAGCCCTTTGCTACCAAGGCGCTAATGGAAGCCGACCTGGCGCATGCTGAGAATGTTATTGCCGAGGTGTTTCAGGACTCTGTTCGCGCCAATAACGGCATTTATGGCAAGACGGGTGCTTCGGGTGCAGGTGCCTGGGTTAAGTCGCCGTTTGATGATTACAGTGAGCTGGTTGCCAATGTTACCGATTTAGAAAAACAAGCGATTGATGCGCCCAAAAAAATGGCGGCGGCGGTGGTCGATGCGGGTGTTTCTGCTGGCGTGGACGAGCTGCTTAACGCAGTTGGCGTGACCGATGAGATTGTGGGCGGTATCGCCGATGACCAGGGCAATGCAGCGCTGCTGGTGACCAAGTTAGGTGAGATTATTATTCCCTTGCTTAAGTTATATGACATCAAGATGGGCGATGTTGAAGCCACGTCTGGCAGTCATAACTATGAGATGGCGGTGATGGATGCGCTGAACAATGTGGCGTTTGGGGTGGATACTCAAACGGGTGCCACACTCATGGCGCTGGCTCAGGTGATGGGGTCGCTGTCGGTGGGTGATGGTTCGTCTGTGTATGGTGGTGAGTACAATTATGATTTTGCAATCGTTGACGAGCAAGGCAATGTGGCGGCGGGTTTTCACAATGGTTATCTAATTTCACCTTTGAGTAATGAGGTGGATAATCGGGCGGTTCAAAACCAGAATAATATTGTGCGTGCGGCTGAATTTAAACAAAAAATTAATACCACACACGCCATGAGTGAGTTTGATTACAATCATATTGTGGTTTATGGCCAGTCATTATCTACCGGGGCTGAGGGGTGGCCAGTGCTTTCAAAAACTCAGGACTATGGCAATTTAATGCTGGGTGATTGTGTGCGGCCCATGAATACCAATCACTCGGATTTCATCCCATTTGGGGGTGATAAGTTGGTGCCGCTCATTGCCAACGTGCAGTCGGGGGACACGATCTTAACCGATGCCGCCGTGACTAATTTAGTTGCGGGTGATGGTGTCGCTGGGGAGGTGGTGAACCAGGGCATGGTAAATTTTGCCAAGCGTTTGCATAACCGTGATGGTCTGTCGGTTGCCAATAATTTTGTCACTACTAATAGCGGCGCGGGGGGGAAGACGATTGAGCAATTATCTAAAAATAACACTCAGGACTCCACTGATCGTTATGGCCGTTATTTGGGGGCGGTGCAGAAAATAAAAGCCATTGCCGATGCCGAGGTGAAAAGCTATGGCGTGACCTGCATTGTTTGGATGCAGGGTGAATGGAATTATTCCAATTACGGTGGCGCGGAAAGTTTAGTGGCCTATAAGTCGGCACTTAAGACTTTGCGCGATGATATGGTGGCCGATGCCAAGGCCACTACCGGGCAAAAGGATGCCGCGGTGTTTATTACTTATCAGACGGGTGCAGCCTATACCCGTGATGAGGATGAGTTGGGCGCTGCTGGTTTGCATGTGGGCATGGCGCAGTGGGAATTTGCGCGTGAAAATGCCGATTGTGTGTTGGCAGGCCCTGTTTACCCTTACACAGATAAGGGCGGGCACTTGGATTCTAACGGTTATCGCTGGTACGGAAATTATTTGGGGAAAATCTATCACAAGGTAGTGACGCTGGGGCAAAGCTGGTCGCCGCTAAGTCCTACCAAGGCCACTCTGGTGGGGCGTGAGCTGTATGTTGATTTTCATGTGCCAGAGCCGCCGTTGGTCTTAGATTTGCCCTACGTGCGTAATACAGGAACCGATTATACCAATAAGGGTTTTAGGGTAACCGATGATTCCGGTGCCGTGATTATTCGTTCGGTGGAAATTATTGAGCCTACCATTGTAAAAATCACTCTTAGCCGTGATGTGGGTGCCGGGGCTAAAATTTGGTATGCCTCGCAAGCCACTTATGGTGGTAACGGTTGCCTGCGCGATTCGGACGACATTGTTGCGCTGGATAATTATGAATATTTGCCAGATTCTGGCATGTACGATGCGGCGAATATTCCCGCGCTAAATGATAAACCTTACCCGCTGCACAATTGGTGCATAGCGTTTTGTCTACCCGTGAACTGGAGCATTTAAAATGTCATTTATTATTAAGATTAAGGGCGCGGATTTTTCGGCGTCGGGTTTGCCTGTGTTGAAACAGACCGTGCTGGGTTTTCCGGGGGAAGGTTTGGCTGGGCTGTATTTGTTTGAGGATGGAACAGTAGATGCTGCCCATGTTGGGCCGTTTGTGGATTCGTCTGGGCGTGAAAATGACGCAGTCGTTTATAGTGATTTTGCAGCGCCGGTTAATCGCAGTTATGGACTTGAAGTGACGGATGGCAGTGGTTTAATTATTGATACCGGGATACCACAGGGCGGTGAGTTTACTGTTGTGGCTTGCCTTAATAACACGATGGATAGCGCGGTGCTTGATGGCTATCCTACAATTTTTGGTGATACAGGAAACAACATTCCGGCTAATAAATCGGCGTCCGGGTCAAACAACCCTCGTCTTTCGATTAACATGGGTTTGAGTGGTTCTAGTACAAACGATATTGCTTTGTTTAATAATGCTGGAAACTTATTGAATGGTGCCACGCGGGTGAAGGTGTCAGAAAGTCAATATGGATCAGGTAATCAGCCTAGCATTTTAGCGTTAACTATTTCTGCTGATACGGTTGGCTTTAGGACGTTTAGTGGTTTTGATCACTCAATTACGGATGCTGATATATCGGCGGCCTATACAGGTGTGGCGGGGACGATGGCGGTGGGGATTTGGGCGCATGGGTCTCCGGATGGTATTTCTGGGCGGTTGTATGGTTACGCAATTTATGATCGCGCATTAAGTGATACTGAGATTGCCGAAGCCATGGCGGCCATGAATACCCGAGTGGCGGCCCGTGGTGTGGTGGTGGTTAGCTAATGTCTGTCCAGCTGGAAGCCGCCCTGGCCGAAGCCCGAGCCTCCGCCCCCACCCGGGTGGTGATTCTGGACATGTTGGCCCTGTATCACCCCTCGTTTATTAACGAGGCGGGCGACCCTAGCCCCTTGTTTATCGTGAACAACAACGAAGACATAGTGGCCACACTGGAAGCCGCTGCACCGCAATTTGGCGGGCAGACGGTTAACTTTATGGCCCTGGGGTTTAGGCCCTCACGCCCCGAATTAAGCGCCGGCAGTGTGCCCATTTTTAGCCTGGACATAGATAACGTGGGTGACGAGGTAAGCGACCAGATAGAGCGCAGCCAACTGGTGGAGCCACGCCAACCCATACTGTGCACCCACCGCCAATACCTAAGCGATAACCTAACCGGCCCCTGCTACATTAGCCCGTATTTGCAGGCCCTCACCGACATTGCCATTAGCCCCAGCAAGATCACCGCCCGTGCCCGGGTGACCGACAGTGCCAACATTAATTTTTTACGCAGCGTTTATACGCTTAAACAGTTCCCTGCTTTAATTGTTTAGCCCGTCACCTCCCGCCGTTAACGACTTGCCCATTGATTACCCCAGCTGGTTACGCCTGCCCTATTCCACCGGCGTGCAAAACAAACAGCAGGGTTTTAATTGTTGGGGGCTGATGCAAGCTTTTTTAAAAGAGGCCTGCGGGTTAGACGTTCACAGCATAGACGTGGATTTTAACGACAAACGCCGGGTGGAACTGGAAGCCCACCGGCAACTGAACAGCGGCCACTGGCAAGCCATTGAACACCCTACAGCCTTTTGTGTGGTGCAAATGTCTCATGCGGTGGTGCCGCACCATGTGGGCGTATACGTGCCCGTTAATGGCGGCAGTATCTTGCACACCACCCAGGGCACTAGCAGCTTATTGCAGAAACGCCACCAGGTTAGCCTGTTGGGTTTTCACATTACCGGCTATTACACTTTTTTAGGTTAAGGACGCAACATGCCCCACACCGCAACCCAACATATTACGGCCGTTCGCCAACTGGACCCGTTTAACCGTCAAAGCCAAAAGAGTGTGCAGGTGGTTGAAGGCAGTACCCTGCAAAACATATTTGATGAACTGGCGGCGGTAGTGCCCGAGTATCAAGACTTGGTATTATTTTTAAACGCCAAGCCGGTGTTGCGTGCCAGTTGGAACTACCAGGTGCAACACAATGACCACGTATTAATTAAACCTTATCCCAGGGGCGGCGACGACGGCGGTGGCATGCGTACCATGGCCACCTTTGCGGTGGCAGCGGCTGCCATGAGTGTGGGCGGGCCTGCCGGTGCTGCCATTATGATTGGTGGTAACCTGGCCATAAACGAATTTATGCCCCTGCCACAGCCCCCTACCCCACAGCAAAACCAGCCGTTTAGCAGCACCTACCAAAGCCAGAGCAGTGGCAATTTACCCAAGGCGATGCAGCCCAAGCCGGTGCAATTTGGCAACATGCGGGTGGTGCCGGACGAAGCCGCGCGCAGCTATTTTTCTTATGAAAACAATAAACAGGTGCACCACCAATTATTATGTCTGGCGGCGGGCGACCACTTTGCAGACGAAAGCAAAATTACCCTGAACGACGACGACACCAATACCTTTGACGATGTGCAGCTGCAAACCATACAAAAGGGCGGCACCATTTCACTGGTGAACGCCACGGTAACCCCCACCAACATTAACAATGTGGAGGTGCACGACAATACCAACACCTTTGGCAATTTATACATAGGTTTAAGCGAAAAAAGACAGGTGCAATTTTACGATGGTGAAGACACCCTGACCTTTCAGTTTAACTACACCTCCAACGATTACCGCGAGCTGGCCCATTGGTTTGAGGTAAAAGTAGGCGACACCATTAGGCTGCGCCATGAGGACTCTAACGTCATCACCAGTACCCCATTGGTGGTGGTGGAAGAGTTACGCGGATCTAGTAACGAGTTGAGGCAGTTTAAGGTTGACCGGGCAGGCTGGACACAAGAATACGCCGATCTTTTTTTATTGCTTAACGGTAATTTCCTGAATGGCCACCCCATTCGCTGGGATGAAGAAACCGACGCGCCCTATGTGAAAAAGTCCAAGGCGTTCACCATTAATTCCACGACCGATATTAACTTTATCGAGTTTGATTGTGCCCTACCCAAAGGAGACTGGGGGGATGTATCGCTGGTGATAGAGACCCGCACCATAGATGCCAACAATAATCCGGATTCAAGTTGGCAAACCCAGACGGTAACCATTGAGCGCTCCGACGCGCTGGATAATTACATAAGCACCCGGCTAACTGTACCAACCGGGCGCTATCAAATACGTTTTTATCGTGACCAGTTTAAACAGAAGTTGGGTGACCAGCTGTTTTTGCACGGCATAAAGGGCATAGTCAGCGAAGCCGCCAATACCACCATGAGTGTGGATTGCACCCTGTTGGCGGTTAAGGTGCCGGTGCCACCAGAGAAAAACATTACCTTTGGCAATACCAAGGTGGTGATTCACAGCCTTTTGCCCGAGCTGCAGTTTGATGGCAGTAGTTATACCTGGTCGGCCCCAGTGGCCACCAGCCAAATAAGTGCGGCCATTGCCGAGAGCTTGCGTATTCGCCACGGTGCCAGCTTTGAAAGTTACCTAATGCCACTGGACGAGTTATATGCTTTGCAACAAACCTGGACGGCGCGCGGGGATGAATTTAACGGCCGCTTTGATCAGCAGGTGGTATTGAAAGAGGCGCTTAGTTTGATTGCACGGGTGGGTAGGTCGGTATCGTTGGAAGTGGGTGACCGTTGGTATTTTGTGCGAGACGAACCCGGTGTGGCAGCCTACCCCTATGGGCCCGCCAACATCATGACCAGTGGTAACGGTGCCGAACCGCATTTTTCTATTAGCCACAAGTACCCATTACCGGATGACCCGGACGGCATCATTGTGGAATATTTTAACCGCGCGGTGTGGGAGTGGGACGAGACCCCAAGTTACCCCACCGATGCGTTACGCCCTAAACGCATTCGCTTTTTTGGCATCACCGACCAGCTACACGCCTGGCGTGAGTGTTGTTATTTGTATTATCGATCCATCATTAAACCCAGCACCGTGACCTGGCGCACCGAACTGGAAGCGTTAAACCATGACTTTGGCGACTTGCTGAGCATTGCCCCGCCAAAATCCAGCGTTTACGGCGCAGGCACGGTGCTTGAGTTTGAAGGGGAAACCTTCTCGTTAAGTGAAAAACTGGACTGGAGCGACAACGGTTACCACTTTTTAACCTTGCGCCGTGACGATGGCACCATGAGTGGGCCCTATGAAGTAGTGCAGGGTAATGCCGCCCATGAGTGTGTATTAAAACCCGGCTCGGTGCTGGATTTTACGCCCCATAACGGTTTGAGTTTGGCCCGGCAAATGGAGCCCACCCACTATCAGTTTGGCAAGAGTGGCACCGGGTTAATGGTGCGCCTGGTGAACCGTAAACAGGTTGGCAGCCATGCGTTTGAGTTAATGGCCGAACTGGTGAACCCCAACGCTCACACCATAGACAGTACCCCCTACCCCACTTAACCATTCACAAGAGGGGTTTGGAAAAAACCGGACGTTTCACCACCGGCACTGGGTTAGCCTTATGAAAAATAGGAGCTGCACCCATGCCGGACGCGCAATCTTCTTCCCCTTTACCCCAGCAAACCCGCTTGGATTTATCTGAGCGGGTGGCCTTGCTTGAGCTGGACGTGCATTGGATGAAAGAAACCACCAATAAAAACATACATGGCATTAATGCCAAGCTTGATCAATTGGTGGCGCTCATGAGCGACCTACCGGCCAGCCTGAAAAAAGAAATTAAAGAAGATTTAAGCCAAGAATTTGAACGCCTGTTTGTTCCCAAACGTGCCCTATACATTGCCATGGGCGTGTCGCTGGCCCTTGGTTTTTTAGGTGGCAACGCCGTTCCCCTGTTAAAAGTAGCATTAGGATAAGACCATGGCTAAATTGATGGCCATGGCCAACATAGACCGCATTGTGATTCACAGCACGGCCACCACCCCCACCCAAAAAGCAGGTTATGCCGAGATTAGGCAATGGCATGTGGAAGAAAACGGCTGGGACGACGTGGGTTACCACATGGGCATTAACCGTGATGGTGGTATTTGGAGTGGCCGCCATATTGATTTTGAACAAGAACAAGTGGTGATGGGTGCGCATGCCTACCCATGCAATAAAAACAGCATAGGCATAGTGCTGGAAGGCGGCTGCAGCCGAGTTTATAAAACCCCCGCGGGTGCCACAATTTACGACAGCGACGACAATTTTACCGACATTCAAAAGCTCAATTTAGCGGCCCTGGTTAAGGGTTTGATAGCCCGCCTGCAAGAACACGGTGCAGGTAACATTGAAGTGCAGGGGCATAACGAGCTTAACCCCAGCAAAACTTGCCCGGGCTTTGATGTGCAAGCGTGGTGGCAAGATGTGTGATGAACCCACACCACCAGCCACCACAGAAACCTTGGCCGACTCCCCACCCGGAACGGCTGACTATTGGCGCCATCGTCGTGCCATGACCTACCTCGCTTTGGGTGTAGGTCTTTTTTTATTCCCGTTAGCCTGTGGCCTTCAGCCCGCTTTGTTTGGATTGTCGGCACCGGTTTATACCCTGGTCACCACCATTGTGGCGGCGTACATGGGCACCAGCTATTTAGACGACAACCGCAAAAAAAGGAGCGATGCATGAACACATTTAGTGTTGTTTTATTGGCTGCCCTGTTGGTGGTGGGGTATCAGTTGTTTGATACCCGCGACCAGTTGCAAGGTGCCAACGCTAACCTGGCCGACAGTAAGGTTAGCTTTCAACAATGCAGTACCGCACTGGCGGATCAAAACCAGCTAGTTGACCAATACGCCGACCAGTTGCTGGCTAAAAATACCCTGTTAAAACAGAGTGCCGCGCAACAAGTTAATTTGGTATTGAGGCAACAACAGAGCTCAAGTAAAGACGCCGCCGATCTGAACCGCTGGTTGGAGGCTACCTTTGGCAGGGCCAGCCCATGAATGCCGCCCTGGCCTTGATGGTAATTGTGGGCATTATGTTGGTGATGGGGTGCAGCAATACGCCCCAGGTTGAATACCGCGAGGTATTAGTGCCCACCCCTACCCTGCCAGAATTGCCCGAGGCGCTTAAAACTACCGTGTTGGTGCGGGTGCCCACATTTGTGGAACCAGACAACCCCAAGGCGGTGGCGGCGTTAACACTGGAACAGACACTTATATTTAAACACTGGATGGTGCAATTTAAGGCACAGCTAGTGGGGTTTAGGGCTTTGTTTAATCTGCAAGATGAACCACCCGAGCCGGTGGGACCGGATTGACTTGTGCCTGGTTGCGGCATTTATCACCCCCAACGCTTGCAGATAGCGTGATAAATAAAACAGCCGGGCGGTAAACTTTTAGATAAAATCTAAGATTTGACGGCTAGTTTCCCATGGGAAACTGCCCACCCTTCCCGCCTTAATTCATCTTCTTAAAATTTTCCTTAAACGCTTTAAATTGATCTACATATTTCGATCCGACAATGCCGTGTTTGTTCAGGCTTAGGGTGTCGGCTTCTTCGATAAACTGAAATTGCCCCAGGAAATACTGCTTAACAAAGGCTTGCTCGATAGGTTTGCCCTTGTACATGTCTGAATAAGGATTCGCCCAGGCCGGTGAATCTACAATGAAGTTTCGAACCAGGTAATCTAAAAAACCCACTTTATTGGCCACGTCTTGGCCGCTTACGATGGCATCATTCATGTAGCTAATGCAGCGCTGTAAATACTCTTCAACGGTGCACTCTTCAGATTCTACACAGGGTGCCAACTGGGCCACCGCCTTCCACTGGGCCAGCTTTTTGTCGGGTACATCCATTTTTAACAGGGCCTTTTCCAGCGTGGAATTTTCTATGGTTAGGCCATCACCAAAGCGTTTGCGTATGAAGAATTCTATTTCACCAATTCTGCGCCCTATTCTGCGATAGCCAATTTCATCCTCGGCCACGTTGATATCGGTTTTTGCGTTAATTTCTTTTAGTGCCGGCAACAGGATGCGCGATTTAAATTTACTGAATTTTTCCACGTAACCCTTGGCCAGTTCATTGCCATGTTGGTCCACGATCCCCAATCTAAAATACAAATCTTCTACCGCAAAGATAGCCCGTTGGCGGCCGCGTCGTTTGTTGTTGTAGGCATCGGCGAACAGCTCAAACAGACGAATGGAATACTTTGTGGTGAGGTGTTCAATTTGCTTAAGCTCATAACTGGCGTAACGGCTTAACTGTATTAATTCATCTTTGGCGTGGCTTGAAAAGGTAATGGTAAAGACTTTGTTTTCGTATTTGGTATAGGGCGCGATGGTCATTTTTTCGAAGTCTTCACTGTTGCCAGGTTCTTGAAAAACAAACTTGGCGTTCATGATGGCATCGGTGGCCTTGTTTAAAAAGGTGTGCACATGGTTGGAGGCAATGCCGGTTAAGCGGCTCACCTCGTTACTGGTAAGAGACACGCTTAACTCACCAGGGTAATCGGCCTTGGGGTTGATTTGCGCAATGGCGGCGGCCAACAGCTTTTGTTCACGGGCGTTCAGTGTGGACTGGGCCTGAATAAGTTTGTGAGACTTCACCACCATAAAGCGGCCATTCTCTGGCTCAAACAGGCGCAACGGCAATTGTTTTTCTTCTTCCGCCACGAACTACCCCCAAAAATGTAACCTAACTATTAAAAGGGGGACGAATTTGTAAGCGTTAAGCCCTAACTACCCACAAAAATGGAAGCCAGACCCTAGCAGCGTGTATAAAACGCCCAATACGTCCCCTTTGGCGCGCCAAGTATTCCCTAAGTGTCCCCTACAAGTCCAGAAGTTTCCCTAAATGTCTCCCATAAACACCCAGAGTGTCACCTTTTGGCCAGTTTTGGGGGTAGATTAAAGCGAGGGTTACAAATTCGTCCCCCTTTTAAGTGGTGGGACAGGATAAGCCGCCAAATTTGTGGGTATTTAAGACCAAGATGGGGTTAATAGTGACATAGGTGGGGGCTTTAAAGCCGCAGATGGGGCGGGTAACACCCAAAGTGTCACCCGTTATTACAAATTCTGCCCCAGCAGTTACTTATTTGTCCCCTTTTAGCGTTTTAAGCCCTTTAAAATCAAGGACTTACGAGCCTTAAACAAGAGAAACAGGTTAAACAAGTAAACAGGATAACAAGAAAACAAGTATTGTTTTGTTAGTTATGTAGGTTAGTACCTGCCGGGGGTGTTAATCAATCAGGCTTAACAATTGATCTTGGGTGAAACTTAACTGCATTTTTTTAGCACCCAGTTGCACCTCAATGGTTTTGTTTCCATCTTTGGAGCTTAATAATTTTAGCTCTTTTACCGTATGGCACTTTAACGCTTTAGGTTTATCGTCTTTAGGTTCACCGCCCCGTTTTAAGCTGGCCAATACTTTGCGCACATAAGAGCGAGCGGTGCCTGGGTAGTTACCCTCGCGAATGGCGTTGATGGTTTTAGCAAATATCAAACCGTCTTTGTCTTTTTTCTTGAGGCTGCCCAACAGGTAAATACACTCAAGGTCTTGGATGATATCGTCAAACGATAAATCCTTAATATCTTGCGTGGCTTTGGCAATGGCCAGGTACTTGGTTAAATCGGTTTCAGGCAAGCCCAACTCCACTGCCACCTGCTTTTGATTAAGGCCACGACTGTCTTTTAATTCGGCCACTACCCTTGCATAGGCGTCGGCATTGTCGGCACAGATGGGTTGTTCGCGTTCGTTGTTCACCGCTATTTGATTGATCAATACATCCACTGAGGCCACTGGATCGGTGTTTAGGATGAACTCTATTTCGGTCAGTTCAGGGGTTAAGCCTATGGCGCGCCAGCGACGCTCACCGTCTTCAATTAAGTACTTTGCATCGATATCAGGGTTGTCGTTTCGCTTTGCCTTGATGGGGACTAGCTGCCCTAGTTGTTTGATTCTGACACCTAGCTGGCAAAGGCTTTCTTGTGACATACGCGGCCCACTGGTGGCGGGCTGCGATGGATCGGGGGCGAATTCAGAGTGATTGGCCTTGCGCACATAATCTTTAAAATCGTCCGGGCGGTCGCTTGGCTTGGACTTTAACAAACCAGATAAACCACTGCCGGAAATGGATGCACCGCTATTGCTTTGGGTGCCGCCATATTTTTTTAATTGGGCCATTACGCCACCCCCACTTCAACACTCATGCGCTCTAATACCGTGTCTAAAAGTTTGTTGTATTGCTTGGCTTGCTGGCATTTTTTATCATATTCAAAAATGGATTTTCCTTCTGAATTGGCTTCGATCACTTTAACCGAACGGGTAATGTCGCAGTCTGCCAGTAGATGATCTGGGTACAATTCCTGTAGCTGTGCTTTCCAGGTGTATTCTACGTTGGTGGCCTGGGTGGACACCTTACAAGCGAATATACCCAGCAATTCAAGCTTGGGGTTAAGCTGGTCTTTTACCTGGAGCAGCACATTAATGAGTTTTTCCACGCCCTTGATGGACCAGGACTCGTATTCCACCGGTATTAAAATGTAGTCGGCCACCACATGCACTGCCACCTGCAGGTTACCCAAACTGGGCACACTGTCGATAATTATGTAATCGTATTTCTTGGCCAGTTCTTCCACGTTTTTCTTGAAGGCAAAAATCACCTTTTGAAAATCACGGTCATTTATTTCGGCCAGGTGTTCGGTTGCTGGGTACAGGTCAAATTCATAGCCATCCTCTTCAACCACTAAGGGCTTGGCGTTGTTTTTCTCACCAAATAGTAAATAGGAATTGTGAAAACCAGGGCGAATACCCTCGGGCATTTCAATTTCTACGCCTTCAATGGGCTCGTGTGGGTAGGCAGGAAAGACGGCTTTGAACAGGTTGCCCTGTGGGTCAAGGTCGATTAATGCAACCTTGTTACCTTTGCGGGCAAGGCCGCGGCCGATGTTTGAGGCGCTGGTTGTTTTTCCAACACCGCCTTTTTGGTTGTTAATGCCAATTATTTTCGCAGCCACACCCATACCCCTTATTAAAATTATGAAACCGATTCTATGGGAAAACTTTATTAATGAAATAGCTAATGTGGAATTTAGCATGATAAATTTTTATCACCGGCCTGCTTTCACACTTTGCTTAATTTAGCATGCTAAATTGATTAAATAACAACCAATTTAGCATGCTAAATTTTAGGGGACGTTTATTGCCAAGTTTAAAACTTTATTAAAACAGGGTGTTGACAGTGATTAAAAACCACGGCAAGGTAGCCTCACTTTTAAGAAAAACACATTTTAATATTGCTCGAAAAGTTATCCCGGCCTTACCGAAATTAGGTATTTTAAACGGCGTAACAGCTCACCCACCAAAACAGTTAACACCCGAATAGTGTTGATTGATCTTTGCTCGGTGACGGGCTCATAGACACGGACTGACCCAATAGGGCACCGCTATGAGCACGTTTACCAATACAATTGACACCCTTAGACAACCCCTTAACATTCCTGTTTCCAAACACGGTTACCGCCTGGTGACGGATTTTGTGTACCTGTGGGAACATAAATCCCAACAGCTACGCCTAACCGTTCCCAGCGGTTTTGACTACGACGGTGCCAGCGTGCCACGTATTTGCTGGACCATTACCGGCCTGCGCCCCGATGGCTTGATTCGCGCCGCCGCCACCGCTCACGATTACCTATACCGCCATTCTGGCAATGTTCCCGCCTCAAATATGCAACTGGCTTTGCCTGCTTTGCGTGGCCAACACTTTCATAAATGGCAAGAGATAAAGACCCCCTGGAGCCGTAAACAGGCCGACAAACTTTTTGCGCGCATCATGCGGGAGAGTGGCGTGGGCAAATTTCAACGCCGGTTGGCCTATCTGGCGGTTAGAGCCGTTGGCTGGACCCGGTGGACATAGGAGCGCAACCCATGCAGACCAATACCCCAAAAAGCAAACCGTTAGATAAAAAAGCCATTCGTAAGATGGCACAACGTGATGGTGGTTTTCGCGTGAACGTGCACGACATTAAACAGCGCCCCTTGCTGAATATGGCGCTGGAGTTAGTGCGCAGCCAAGACATTTACCAGAGCGACCGCATGGGCAGCGTGGCCGTGTATAGGGCGGTGGCGTGATGAAACAGGTATGGCAGATGACTGGACAGGAAATTTGCCAGAGCGATGCGTGCAAAGAAGGGCGCAGGGCACGCCAAAGGTTTCAGCCCCAGGCGAAAAACCCATACGCCATTACCCAGATAAAAAAACACACGTTGTGGCGTATTGGCTGGGGTGATTGTGACATTGAAAAACGGGCGCAACATTGGCCCTTAGCAGCTTAACCACTAATAAAAACCGGAGCGTTTATGAGTACCGAACAGCAAGAAAGCCACCACGTAAAGATGACAGTGGCCGCTGCCATGGGCATGAACGACGGGCAATTAACCACCATGTTTGACGGCACAGCAATAGAGATTAGGGCCGAACTGGAGAGACTCAAGGGCATAGGCCGCATCTATCTGTTAACAGCAGGGTGCGACAACTATGACGAGTTAACCGGCGAATGCCTTAGCCATTACACAGTTTAAAAACCAACACCATAAAAAAGGAAAACATCATGGCCAGTGGCATTAATAAAATCATTTTATTGGGGAATTTGGGTTCACAGCCCGAGCTCACATTCATGCCCAATGAAAAAGCGGTTTTAAATATCTCATTAAAAACCGACGAAAGTTATTTCAACGATCAAAACGTGAAGGTAGAAGCGGGGGAGTGGCACAAACTTGCCATCTTTGGCCCACAGGCCGAGACCATCGCCAAGTATTGCAACAAGGGTGATCAGCTGTATGTGGAAGGTAAAAACCGTACTCGTGATTACGAAAAAGACGGCATTAAACGCTATGTGACCGAAGTGATTGTGAAAGAGTTTCGTTTTTGTCGCAGCAGTGGCGGTGCCAGCAACAACCAGGACCAGAGCAGCGGCCAGGCCGCCTACAATTCACAGCCACAGCCAGCGCAACCAGCACCTGCTGAAACCGGATTTTTTGAAGCCGATGGCCAAGCCATGGGTCCGGACAGAGTGCAGTTATTCAAAAATGCAGGTCACGCTAATGGCTGGACCCGCGGCTGGGTTCCACCGGTACTAGCCCAACAACAACAGAACTAGGCGTTCGAATGACCGCCGTTAATGACTTCAATATACCTTGTGCCCCCGAAGCTGAAGCGGGGGTGTTGGGCGGGCTGATGCTGGATAACCAGGCCTATGACGTGGTTTGCGAAAGTGTAAGTGCCGACGATTTTTTTAACGGCCATCACAAACGCATTTACCAGTGCATAGAATTTCTGGCTAAAAATAATCAACCGTTTGACACCCTGACCCTGGGTGATGCCTTGGGCAATCGCGACCAGTTGGCCGAGATTGGTGGGCTTGAGTATTTGGCTTTCCTAAGCGAGAGCTGCCCCAGTGCGGTGAACGCAGGAGGCTATGCCAAGATCGTGCGCGAAAAAGCCCTGGCGCGTGGGTTGCTGACCATGGGCAACGACATGATAGAGGCGGTGAAAAGCCCGGGTGATAAAAGCGCCGCCGATATTAGCGAAGAGTTTGAGCAAAAGCTGTATCAGATGGGGGAGGGCACCGAGGAGAAAATGGGCCGTACCGTCACCGAAGGTTTGGTGGCGATGCTTGAGAATTTGGATTATCGCTTTAACAACCCGGACGAGACCAAGGGCATCAGCAGTGGTTTTAAAGATTTAGACAGCGACATAAACGGTTTTGAACCGGCCGATCTGGTAATCATTGCCGGCAGGCCATCCATGGGTAAAACCAGCTTTGCCATGAACCTGGTTAAGGCGCCCGTGCTGGAAGGCAAAAAAGTGGTGGTGTTTAGTTTGGAGATGCCCGAGCAACAATTACAAGAACGGTTAGTTAGCAGTGTGGGCCGCATTGAATTATCCCACCTGCGTGACCCTAAATTGATGGACGATGGCGACTGGGCAAAAGTGAGTGCCGCGTTCAGCATGTTAAAAGATAAAGATTTGATCATCGATGACACCGCGGGCTTAAGCCCCACACAAATGCGGGCACGGACTCGACGTTACGCACGCCAGATGGGCGGTGTGGACATGATCATGGTGGATTATTTACAGCTAATGCAGATACCTGGATCCAAAGGGGATAACCGCACCAACGAGATAAGCACCATTAGCCGTAGTTTGAAGGCGCTGGCCAAAGAATTTGATTGCCCTGTGCTGGCATTGTCACAGTTAAACCGTGCATTAGAACAGCGCCCCAATAAACGGCCAGTGATGTCGGATTTACGGGAGAGTGGCGCCATTGAACAAGACGCGGATTTGATCATGTTTATCTACCGCGACGAAGTGTATGACGAAAATTCCCCCGACAAGGGCATTGCAGAAATCATACGCGCTAAACACCGCAACGGTGAAATTGGCACCACGCGCCTGGCTTGGCTTGGCAAATACACCAGCTTTGGGGATTTAGCCCCGGGCAGCTATCAGCAGTAACCACAACAAAAAAGGAAGGCGACATGGACAGTTCACAACTAAACGAAAAATATATGACGATGGCCGAAGTGGGGGCCGAGTTTGAGGTGTGTTATGTGCGCATCGATCAGGGCAATGCATTGCAGCTGGCCAGAACCGTGTTGTGTCTGGAACGGGTGGAGAGCAAAGGGCAGGTGGTGCGGGTGACGTATGCCTTTGATGGGATTGCCGGTAATAACAACGAGCGGGACATTATTCACGCCGAGGGCATACAGATTAACCAGGCCAATGAGGCGGCCCACGGGCAATTTCCCATTGTAGTGATGGACGCACAGGACGGTCATGTGTTCTTTTCGTGTGAAAAGGTGACGGACATTACCCCAAATGAATACAGGAATGGCTAAGATTTGCCCAAAAAATTTTTCTGATGGCGCTTTTAAGCTGTATAGGGGACTTTTTTAGTTATTTTTATTCCCCTAAGTGCGCTGAAAGGCGCGTAATACCTAGCTTGTAGAGTGGTTGGGTGTTGATTTGGGGTGTATAATGTTTCATATACTTAATAAATAAGAATATGAAACATGTCAGTTAGAGGTAAATTGCTTGATTACAAATCAATAATCAAGCTGGCAAAGAAGCATAGCCAGGGTGAATTTAACGAGCGAGACGAGGCGTTAATTCTGTTTGCAGGACTGGCTTATTTCAGTGCCCATGAGTTAAGCCTTATCAAGGTTGAGGATTTAATAACGGATAGAGGCTTGATCGTTATTGATGGTGCGTTGCCTGCCTCGTTTAGTGCCACAGGTAAGGAAAGGTATTTCTTTATTGGTGATAACACGTATTTAAGCGACACGATTTTCAAGGTTATTGAATGGCGATTAAAGAACAAATTAGGCTGTTTAGACCGGAGTTTATTTGCTGGCCTAGACCCTAAATCAAAGTTCTTTTTAAAGGATAACGGCAAGGGATACGCCCTTAATTACAAAAACCGTTTTGAGGGTGACACGGTCACACAGCCCCTTCAGATGCAGCGAAAGTTTAAGAGATTTTACTTTCCTGAAGGCGTAACCCTAACCACATTGCAAAATTCGTTTATTGAGAATGTGTGGGCCGTTAGAAGCCGTGACGGCACATTTCAGGCGATACGTGACTTGGTTGGCTTAACCGGGTTATCGAAAGAAACATTGCGCACCAAATGCATTAGAGAGAAAGCCAGCATTCAGGACGTATTAGAGAATTTATATAAATAAGGGGAATCAATAAATGAGTGATATTGACTATAAGGCAAAATACTTTCAACTAGTCCGAAAAGTAACTATCCAAAATACGTATGTCCTGCAAATAGAAAATGAAAATAAAGAGCTAAAAAAGAAGCTGGAACATGAATTTAAAATAATCGAACAGATAGACGAAGTTTAACCAGGGGAATCAATATGGCTTTGAATGACGCGGCAAATATATTGGCTGGTTTTATAACAGGATCAAAGGAATCAGCGGCCAGAGTGTTAAGTGATGCTGGATACTCAGATAAGCAAATAACAGCTGTTAAATCCGGCTATTTCATTGGCGAACCAGACAACAAAAACACATAAGGGAATAAATATGTCTGATGTACTAACGCGACTTAAAAAGTGTAATTCGGGCATGGGGGTTAGAAACCCTGCTCTCTATTCTTTCTTTATGAGTGTTACAGAAGCAAATGAGGTTGCAGATAAAATTGCCGAGCTTCAGCAGGAAAAAGAAGAGCTGAAATCGAATCTAACCGAGTTGATGGCAATGTGGAGTGGCACCGCCAGGCTCCATGATTTGCCTATTGGTGATAAAACTCAGGCTGCACTGTTGCGTGACAATATTCACGATCTTAAAGGCATCTTGGCAGGTGATTTATCCTGCATTGAACGTATTGGAGAATAAATATGAAATCAGATAACACTATTAAAAATGCAATTAAGCAAATAGCGGCTGTTAAAGGGTTGCTAAAAACGGAAACAAAAAATGGTACCACACGGGTACTCAAAGGCTGCTCTGAGTTGGGTGATTTTAAGCATGTAGACGGCAAGGTTCAGGCGTCAAGATACGGCGATATGGGGATGCAGAAGGAGGCATTTGATACAGAAGAGCAGGCGCTGAACTGGATAACTGAAGACTGAAATCACAATTAACTAATACAGGGAATTAATATGGCAGATGCATTAATACATATAACCATGCCAAAAATCTTTGAATTTGAGGGTTGGAAATTTGAGTATTATGCATCCAAGCCTTTTGGCCCCTGGCCAGTGAAAAACGACCTTGAGCCCCGGGCCAGGGCTGGTAAAAAGTTTTATGACATGTTTGATCGGTTTAATTTATTGACTGATGAGCAGCAAAATAAGCTAAGAATTGTATAGAGGGAATAAATATGGACGCTAACGCATTGGCAAAAATGGCAAACCTTCCCAAGATACTTGAGGCGGCCAAAGTATTGGAGGGCCATGGATTGTTAGAGCAGCACCCAATGGATGTGATTGCGCTGTATATCAAAAAGAATCCTGAAATTCAGCAGGCAATTGTGAAAGTAGAGCGATAGGGGAATTAATATGCATCACGATCAGGAGAACGACAGAATTATCAATGAGGATGCCTCACTGAAAATCTATCCTTTGCAGGTCTATTGGAATAAAAGTCATAGCATTGAAATAGATTATGGCAGTGATTTTAGTGAAATTCCTGTTAGTGAAATAGACAACCTAATTGCAGGTTTGAAGATGGCCAAAGAGCTGATAAATACATAGGGGGAATTAATCGTGGATATATGCATTGCAGGGTGTCACAGGACGGCAGCACAGAGCGCAGCGCATATACTTAAGTCCTTGGAATGCGTCCGTCGAGTAAATCCAGAAGACCCCGCTTACGAAAGCGGAAAGATCAAAAAACGCAATAAATATGGCAGCCCATACGGCGTTAACTCAAGAAAACAAAGGTAAGGGAATAATGGACGTGCACACCAATAAACAGCATTTATACCAAGTGGCCAGTGGCGCCATTGAAAACCCAAGCATCGAAATTGAGGTGGAGGGCGAAACCCAGAAATTTGAAGGGCGTGACGCTAAACTATTCGCCTTTGGTATGTTGGCCGGACTTAAGGCCGCCAAAGAAGAATTCAGCTTGGATCCACTTTACTTAGCCAAGGAGGCTTAGGAAAACATGGCAACACCAGATAATGTAAATCAACCGGCGCACTACAAAGGCCATCCAAGTGGTATTGAGTGCATACAGGTCACCGAGCACATGGCGTTTAACCTGGGCAATGCCGTTAAGTACATTTGGCGCTGCGACCTAAAGAAAGATGCCATCGAAGATTTAAAGAAAGCAGCTTGGTATTTAGAGCGTGAAATTGCCAAACGTGAAGCTAAAGGGACATAAGGGAATATGGGTGAGCTACCAAAAGACTTAAGCCAGTTTTTTAAGGGTGTCGGTTTCGTACCCAGTAATAAACCTGTTGAGCGCACCCGTATCTGTCCGGACTGCAGGATCCAGTGGCAATACACTGATAAGATGGGCAAT
>MAAB01007468.1_pt1 | contig 24261 bp, 20 predicted proteins | sample 1115991 | NCBI WGS metagenome assembly MAAB01 (sample SAMN04961124, study PRJNA320927) | seawater metagenome | isolation source: sample BD02T18 sea water enriched with oil for 18 days | place: USA:Gulf of Mexico | collected 2013-07-27
ACTCGTAAAGACAGGCTAAATACAATTCTTGATTTACAATCTTCAATTGGCGCAAGTGAGAAGGGTAAAGACTCAGGTATAGTTAACTTAAGTTTTCAACATGAAAGTCCAGAATATAGCCAAATGGTGCTAAATGAAATTACCGAGATATACGTACGAAGAAATGTTGATCGTAACTCAGCAGAAGCTAAAAAATCACTCGATTTTTTAGAAGTACAACTGCCAGAAATAAAAAAACAACTAGAACTTTCTGAAGCACTATTTAATGAATATCAAAAAAACCAACAATCAGTCAACATTACGTTAGAAACGCAAGGCGTATTAGAGCAAATTGTTGAGCTTGATACTAAGTTGCAAGAGTTAGACTTACAACGTTTAGCCATGTCACGCAAGTTCAAACGAAACCACCCTAATTACCAAGGCATTGTTGAGCAAATATCAGCAGTACAAAAACAGCGCGATGGTTTAGCTGAAAAAATTGCCAACTTACCTGAAATGCAACAAAAATTGTTAGGTTTGACCCGCGATGTTGAAGTAGGTAACGAAATTTACATGATGCTATTAGGCAAAGTGCAAGAGTTAGATATTGTCCGAGCAGGTACCGTTGGTAATGTGCGTATTATTGATGTGGCCGAAGTCAATACCACCAAACCAGTAAAACCTAAAAAAGCCTTAATTGTAGTCATGGCAACAATGTTGGGTGGTATGTTAGCGATAGCCATAGTGCTAGTGCAAAAAGCATTGCATAAAGGGGTTGAAGACCCAAGTGAAATAGAAGCTATAGGTTTACCAGTTTATGCTAGTGTGCCATTTTCAACACATCAAGATAAATTGACTGGTTTTACTAAAGGCTTAGCTAAAGGTAAGAAACGCAAGATAGACAATAAGAATGTCTTGGCGGTAGATAACCCCGCAGATCTTTCTATCGAAGCACTACGTAGCTTACGTACCAGCTTGCACTTTGCCATGATGGAAGCAAAAAATAATGTTATTGCCATCTCTGGCCCATCTCCAGGTGTGGGTAAATCTTTTATATCAGCAAACTTAGGTGCAGTGCTGGCGCAAAGTGGCCAAAAGGTTCTGATAATAGATGCAGATATGCGTAAAGGTTATTTACAAAAACAATTTGGCTTAGCATGGGAAAATGGTTTATCAGATTATTTATCAGGACAAAAAAACCTTGAGCAAGTTACTAAATCGACAAATGTTGAAGGGTTAAATATCATTACCCGTGGTCAAGTACCACCTAATCCTTCTGAGTTATTGATGCACAGTAATTTCAGCGACTTAATTGCTGAAATAAAAGCAAAGTACGATATTATCATTATTGATACGCCACCTATTTTAGCGGTAACGGACCCTGCCATAGTTGGCGGACATGCGGGCAGCATGTTACTGGTTACTCGCTTTGGTCAAAATGCCATCAAAGAAATTGACTATGCCCGCCAACGTTTTGAACAAAACGGTATTGACGTAAAAGGCGTGGTATTTAACGGTGTAGTTAAAAAAGCCAGTAACGCCTACGGCTATTATGGCTATTACAACTACGAATATAAATCAGATAAATAACCCTGTAGGCGGGAATTTATTCGCGCAGTTACTAATAAATTGAAATTAAAAAAATGCAAGCCATAAGCAACATACTCAAACACATTACTGATAACGCTATTAACGACGACGATATTGAGGTTATGTGGCTTTATGGATCGCAAGCTAAAGGAACTGCTCACGAGCACAGTGATATAGATATAGCCATAGCATTTAAAAATTTTAAATTAACTGATCTAGACCGTAAGTTGCGGCCGCAAGAGCTATCACTCATTTGGTCTGAAAAGTTAAACTTACCTGATGGTAAATTATCTATTGTTGATATTAATAATGTGCCTGTATATTTGGCCTTTAATGTTGTTGAATATGGCAAAGTACTCAGTGCTAAAAATAAAAGCAGAGAACTCAAAGAAGTACAACGCATATATAGCCAGTATGAATTTGAAACCATTGAGTATCAAAGGTATTACAGCTAGGTGACAAGTATAAGTCTGTAGGCGGGAATTTATTCGCGCTATTTAAGTTATCCTGAACCATAGCTAGAAAGACAAAAAAGGATTTTGTTCACCAACAAAATCCTCAATAAATAAATAAATTACGAAATAAGAATCTAAAGTTGAGAAGTAAAGTGAAAGTTTTATCTGTATTTGGAACCCGCCCTGAAGCCATAAAAATGGCACCTCTTGTACACGCACTAGAAAATGACGAACGCTTTGAAGCGAAAGTCTGTGTAACCGCGCAGCATCGTGAAATGTTAGACCAAGTCTTAGAGTTATTTAAAATAACACCGGATTATGATTTAAACTTGATGAAAGCAGGTCAAACACTACCAGAAGTAACCAGTCGTATAATTCTTGAACTAACGCCAGTACTAAAAGAGTTTAAGCCTGATGTAGTCCTAGTACACGGTGACACAGCAACAACGTTTGCTGCTGCTCTTGCTGCATATTACGAACAAATAGCAGTTGGTCATGTTGAAGCAGGGCTTAGAACAGGCAATATCTATTCACCTTGGCCTGAAGAAGGTAATCGCAAGTTAACAGGTGCTTTGACAAAATACCACTTTGCTCCAACAGAAACATCACAACAAAACCTGTTAAATGAAAATTATGATGCAAATAATATTCATATAACAGGTAATACTGTTATTGATGCTTTGCTACTGGTTAAACAACAAATTGAAAGCGATAGCGACTTAAATAGTACCTTAGCAGCACAATTTCCAATACTAGATGAAGCTAAAAAGCTAATTTTAGTCACAGGTCACCGTAGAGAAAGCTTTGGTGGTGGATTTGAGCGTATATGTGAAGCACTCGCTATAACAGCTAAAGCACATCCAGATTGTCAAATACTCTACCCTGTACACTTAAACCCTAATGTACAAGAACCTGTAAAACGTATTTTAAAAGACGTTGATAATGTACATTTAATTGAACCACAGCAATACCTTCCCTTCGTATACCTAATGAATCAAGCTCACATCATTTTAACTGACTCGGGTGGTATTCAAGAAGAAGCACCTAGCCTCGGTAAACCTGTTTTAGTGATGCGTGATACAACAGAGCGCCCTGAAGCTGTTGCTTCCGGAACTGTTAAGTTGGTAGGTACAGATGTGACTAAAATTACCACAGAGTTAAAGAAATTACTTACCGATAGTGATGCATATGATGCAATGAGCTTTGCCCATAACCCATATGGTGACGGTAAAGCTTGCCAACGTATTTGCGATGTTTTAGCCCAGTAAATTTTATTAAATTGAATGGCAATCACCGTCGGCGTGAATTTATTCGCGCTTTGTAGATAGTAAATAATATTAATTGGATATAAATAAAGTGTCTTTTAAAACAATTTCTGTAATAGGCCTAGGTTATATTGGTCTGCCAACAGCAGCTATGTTTGCATCACGTAAAATTAAAGTAATTGGCGTTGATGTAAATCAGCATGCAGTTGACACCATTAATCGTGGTGAAATACACATTGTTGAACCTGAATTAGATATGTTGGTTCATGCCTCTGTCACGGAAGGTTATTTAAAAGCAGTAACAAGCCCAGAGCCTGCGGATGCCTTTTTAATTGCCGTACCTACTCCCTTTAAAAGTTCTCTAAATAAAGAAAGTGAATCAGAAATCCCTGAACCGGATTTAACTTATATTGAGAGTGCTGCGAAAGCGATTGCTCCCGTACTTAAAAAAGGTGACTTGGTTATACTTGAATCAACCTCACCAGTTGGTGCCACTGAACAAATGGCCGAATGGTTAGCAGAGGCAAGAACCGATCTTAGCTTCCCTCAACATGTAGGTGATGATGCAGATGTAAATGTTGCTCATTGTCCAGAACGTGTTCTTCCTGGGCATGTTGTCCGAGAGTTAGTAGAAAATGATCGTGTTATTGGCGGTATGACTACAAAGTGTTCAGAACGCGCAATTGAACTTTATAAGACGTTTGTCGAGGGCGATTGTGTAACCACCAATGCCCGTACTGCTGAAATGGCAAAGCTTACTGAAAACTCATGTCGAGATGTACAAATTGCTTTTGCTAATGAATTATCAATAATCTGTGACAAGTTAGATATAGACGTTTGGGAGCTTATTTCTTTAGCTAACCGTCACCCTCGCATTAATATACTACAGCCAGGCCCAGGAGTTGGTGGACATTGCATTGCGGTTGACCCTTGGTTTATTGTGTCTAAAACACCAAATGAAGCTCAGATTATTCATACAGCTCGAAAAGTAAATGACGCTAAACCTCAATGGGTTATTAATAAAGTGAAAATAGCTATAGCTGACTTTTTACAAGAAAACCCAACTAAGACAGCTTCAGATATTCGAATTAGCTGTTTTGGTCTAGCATTTAAACCTGATATTGATGACTTACGTGAAAGCCCATCTTTAGCGATAGCACAGCAAATTGCTAAAATGCATACTTCAACCGTGAACTATATAGAACCAAATATCAATGAACTTCCTAGTAAAGTAGCTGAGAATGCTAGGCTAGTTAACTTTGAAATAGCAATGACGCAAACTGATATTGCAGTTCTGCTAGTAGACCATAAGCAGTTTAAACAGAAAGAAAAATTACATCCAGATATGGTTGTGATAGACACTAAAGGTATTTGGGGATGAAGATAGAATCAATGGAAATTCGAGTAGGTGTCATCGGCTTAGGTTACGTAGGTTTACCCCTAGCACTAGAGTTTGGAAAAAATTACCCAACCCTAGGTTTCGACATCAATCAAGCCCGCGTACAAGATCTTCTAGCAGGCCATGACTCAACATTAGAAGTAAGTGATGAAGAGCTAAAAGAAGCTCCTTTCATGTCTTACTCATTCTCTGTTGATGATTTAAAAAACTGTAATGTATATATAGTGACAGTTCCTACCCCTATTGACGAACATAAACAACCAGATTTAACACCATTGGTTAAAGCCAGCGAAATGCTCGGTAAAGTAGTCACTAAAGGCGATATCATTATTTATGAATCAACGGTATACCCTGGAGCAACAGAAGAAACCTGTATCCCGGAAGTTGAGCGCGTTTCTGGCTTAACATTCAATAAAGACTTTTTTGCAGGTTACTCACCAGAGCGAATTAATCCAGGCGATAAAGAGCATAGAGTTACAAATATTTTAAAAGTAACTAGTGGCTCAACTCCTGAAATAGCTGAAATTGTTGATCAACTTTACAAATCAGTAATCACCGCGGGTACACACAAAGCATCAAGTATTAAAGTGGCTGAAGCGGCTAAGGTGATTGAAAATACCCAGCGAGACGTAAACATTGCCTTAATTAATGAGCTTTCAATTATTTTTAATAAGTTAGATATTGATACCCTAGAAGTACTAAAGGCTGCAGGCACTAAATGGAACTTCTTGCCATTTCGTCCTGGCCTCGTCGGCGGTCACTGTATTGGTGTTGATCCTTATTACCTAACCCATAAAGCACAAAGTGTTGGTTACCACCCAGAAATGATTTTAGCTGGTCGTCGTTTAAATGATGGCATGGGCGCATATGTTGTATCTCAGTTAGTTAAAAAAATGCTAACTAAACGTATTCATGTTGATGGTGCCAAGGTATTAGTAATGGGGTTAACCTTTAAAGAAAACTGCCCAGACATACGTAATACCAAGGTAGTTGATATTGTCACTGAGTTAAAAGAATACAAAATTAATGTTGATGTAGTTGACCCTTGGTGCTCGAGTGTAGAGTCAGAGCACGAATACGGTTTATCATTAATTGATGAAGTAAAAATTGACACTTATGATGCTATCATTATAGCGGTTGGTCATAACGAATTTAAAGAACTAGGTGCTGAGAATATACGAGCTTATGGTAAAGATAATCACGTTCTTTATGACTTAAAGTATATCCTAGATAAAGAGTCTGTAGATATGCGTTTGTAAGTGAGACGTGAATTCATTCGCGCTATTTAAGTTATCCTAAAGCATAAATAGAAAAATATAAATGGATTTTGCTCACAAATAAAAACCTCAATAAATAAGTTACGAATTAAGAGCTAAAAGATGAGCAATAAAGTGAAAGTATTAACAGAATTCGGAAGTCGCCCAGAAACCCTCAAAACGGCTCAACTAGTTCATACATTAGCAGCTGACGAACGTTTAGAAGAAAGACTTGTATAACAGAATAGGGAAATGTTAGATCAGGTATTAGAGTTATTTAAAATAACACCTGATTATGACTTGAGCTTACTTCAGCATTAAAGACTTAAAGCCAGACGTAGTACTTGTGTATGGTGATATAGCAACAGCATTTTCAGCGAGTCTTGCTACTTATCCAGTAGGTGCTGCCGAATAGAAGGCTGAGAAGATAGCTGAAGCGAGAAGTGACTTAAGTTTTACACTGTAACCTATTCATTAATACTTAAAATAAGTAAAAGGCAATGGTCAGAAAATATATTATGCAGTTAAAGTTTATTTATAAGTTAAAGAAAAGAATTCTATTTGAAGTTATAAAGATAATCAAAAAAGTGAAGTTTTTTTTGTTTAAAGAATGCATTACACATAAGAAGCATGGATCATATATTGAAAATGGAGTCATTCAATATAACACAGATAAATTTCGTGCATTTTATGAACAGAATGAAATGTATAAGTTGGCTGAAATAAGTGATGCTGAGAGGGTGCTGAAAGGAGAGTTAAATTTAATATATTTTGATAATAGCAAAATAATAGAAAATTGGAATATGGACTATGAATCGGGCGTTACATATCCTTTAATGTATTTTGGAGATATAAAGTACATTGTAAATGATGATAAGACTGATGTTAAAAATGTTTGGGAATTGTCAAGGTTACATCATCTCGTAATAATCGCAAAAGCTTATGCTATTACATCTGACGAGAAATACTATAGTTACTTTAAAAAAAGTATAAACTCTTGGCTAGAGGTTAATCCAAATGGACGTTCAGTAAACTGGACTTGTAATATGGAAGTCGCTGTTAGAGTTACAAATATAATAGTATGTTATGAGTTGTTAAAAGAAAAGCTTAGTAAAGACCGTGACTTTGAGATTGTCTTGAAATCAATGATTTATTACCACAATAAACATATAGCAGCTAATCTGGAAAATTACTCTGATTTAAGAAATAATCATTACCTTTCTAACTTGATGGGGCTACTTATCTCATCTAAATATTTAGAAAATAAAGATAGTAAAAAATACAAAAAGTATCAAAGTTTTTCAAGAATAGAAATCCAGAAGGAAATGGACAAACAAATATATGATGATGGAGTGTCATACGAAATATCGACTAGTTATCAAAAATTAGTTTATGAAATATTACTATTCTCAATAATATTAGGGCAATCTGAAGACAATAAATTTGAGAATAAATATATTAATCGACTGCATGACATGTTCATTTTTCTAAAGTCTATAAGTAATTTTGACGGAACAATTCCATTGTTCGGTGATAATGACAGTGGAAATATATTGGTTTTTAATGACTATTTTAACGAAAAAAGAACAAACTTATCTTCATTGATTAATCTAAGTGAATATTTCTTTAATGCGAGCAGTGAAATTAAAGATGATACAACTCTATACCTTGGGTGTAAAAGTGAAATTCAGTATAAAAAAACTGAATTAAAAGAAAGTTATCAGAGTTCTGGTTATTATATTCTAAAGAAGAATTCATTCAAAATGGTGTTGTTGTGTGGGCCTTTATCTATGAAAGGGCAAGGTGGTCATAGTCATAATGATCAATTGAGCTTTATTCTGAATGTTAATAATATCCCTGTTTTTATAGATCCTGGAACAATAACATATACAGGTAATAGTGAATTAAGGAATTATTCAAGGAGGACGTCTTCTCATAATACGGTACAAATTGAAGATGAAGAACAAAATATCATAGGGAGTGACTTATTTGCATTAAAGGAAAGAACATATTCAAAATGTATTAGCTACTCAGGTGATACTTTCTCAGGAGTTCATCACGGTTATCAGGATAGATATAATTCTTCACATAAAAGAACTGTAAACCTTGAACATAACGAAATAACGATAGTTGACTCTCTGATCGACAACGAGCAGGTAAATTATATAGTAGCTAAGCTAAATTTAGTGCTTTCTAGGGACGTTGTAATAGTTGAGAGTGATGGTTTAGTTTGTCTTGAATTTGGGGGATATAACCTTATAACGAATTTAAAATATGATTCTTGTTCGATAGAAGATGTACTTGTATCAGAGAGATATGGCCACTTCCATAAAAGTAAAAAAATAACATGTGAATTCACTGGTGTTCACGAATTAATAATGAGTTTAAAATGAATATTCTATATGTATCATCTTTTGTATACCGTAAAAATAGTTCAGCAGCTATAAGAAATAATAAGATGATTGAAGGTCTTGTTTCTATCGGTAATAGCGTTGATGTTCTTACGGTTAATTACAGTGAGGAGTGGACAGATAGCGCGTTATTAGAAAGCCATAGAAAGCTGGGTGTTTCAGCTAACTATCAAGATGTTTTCTCTGTGAATAATATTGCTACTAATGGCAGTAAAAAAAGATTAAAGCAGTATTTACCAAAATCGATCTATACGTTTATTAAAAATGTTGTTGCATTTCCTGATGTTGATAAAAAATGGTTGGATAAAGACATAGTTATAGAAGATAAATACGATATAGTAATAAGTTCGTCTGACACCAAAACAAGTCACTATGTTGTAGAAAAAATTTTCAAGAAGCAAGTATTAAAGGCTAAGTGGGTTCAAATATGGGGCGACCCATGGGCATCTGATGTAAATCTGGATTTTTTCACAAAAAAGCTTGTAGGTTCATTTGAGTACAAATTGCTAAAAAAAGCATATAAAGTCTTTTATGTTTCTGAATTAACAACTAAAGAATATAAGAATAAATTCCCAAGTATTTCGCATAAAATCAGTTATGTTGGCAGACCTTATTATAAAAAGTTATTTGTAGATACATCGATACACAAAATAAATGAATTTTCAATATTCTATCCTGGATCTCTTAATGAAAATCGGTCGATAGTCAATTTTTGTGAGAATATTAAAAAATTTAACTTGAGTAATGAACGACAAATCAAACTAAATATTTGTGGATATCAGACGGAAAGCACCCTAGAGCTTTATCAAGAATATAATTTTGTTCGTTTTTTGGGGGTGAAAAGTGTCGATGAGGTTTATTCACAATTCAGTGAGTCACAATTCCTGTTGTTTGTTGATAATGGGGTAAGCTCAACACAAATCCCAGGAAAACTTTTTGATTATTACGGGACAAATTTGCCAATAATTGCATTAGTTTCCAATGGTAATACGATAATGAAGGAATTCTTATCTAAAGATAGAAGGACAATAGTAGTCGATAAAGATAATCAAGATAATTTAGACTTTATTTTTAAAATAGATACAGCTAATAAAATTAATGAGGATTACTCACCACAATCTGTAGCTAGGAGACTTCTAAATGAGTTGTAAAATATTATATTTAGAAAGTTCATACCCTATTAATACAAGGTCACAGAGAATAATTGACTCATTAAAAAATTTTAATGTGCACGTTTGCACTTGGGACAGAGCTAACTCAAAACAAGAAGACATAGAGAACTACTCCATTTATTGTTCTCCAAAAGTCGGTTATGGTAACAGAGTATTAAAGTTAATCTATTTAATAAAATATGCTATTTATTTTAAGAGTGTTTTAAAGCAAAAAAAACCTGATATTATCTTTGCTTCACATTGGGATATGCTAATAATCTCTGCCCTTCTTAAGGGAAGTGAAAAACTGGTTTATGACAATGTGGATATCCCTGAGTTTAAATTAAGTTTTATAGAGAAATTAATTGTACTTTTTGAATACCTTTCATTAAAAAAAGTAGATGTTACTCTATTAGCATCAAGATTTTATTTACCATTATATAAAAATAACAAGTGCATCGTTCTTGAAAATTTACCAGTAATAAAAAATGGCACCGTTATTCAAAGAGATGTTAATAAGAAAACAATAAAGGTTGGCTTTGTTGGCAGTGTAAGACACCTTGAATTGTTAAAAAATTTAATGTTGGCAACCAGTCAAAGCGTAAACTTAGAGCTGCATGTCTATGGTGGTGGTATAGCCAATTCAAAACTCAAAGATTTTTGTAATTCAAATATTCTTCATAATGTATTCTTTCATGGAAGTTTTGATTATAAAGAAATAAGTAAAATATATACTGAAATTGACATCCTATGGGCTGCATACCCATATAAATCAAGGAATGTTAAGTATGCAATATCAAACAAATTCTATGAATCTATTCACTATACAATCCCTTGCTTATTTTCAAAAAACACTAAATTAGGTGAGTATGTGCAATCTAAAAATATAGGCGTAACTGTCGATCCTTACAGTGTAGACAGTATCAAGGATAATATCGCGAGCTTAATAAATAGTTATGATCAGCTATATTCTAATTTGGTCGACTTTAAAAAAACTGAAGATATTAGCTGGGATAGAAATAAGCGAATTATTGAAGAATTACTTGATGGGTTGGTTAAAAATGATTAGCATTATGAAACTCTATAAACTTTCTAAGTGGCTGTTTTACAGGGATTATAAATATCTTTCTAATAAGGTGGATACTTTGAATAAAGTATTAAATAAGTGTGTTTTACATGGTGAAACTAAAATATGCGATAACTTCAGTTTGGGCTATGGTGGTATAGGAGTAGTAATTCATAGACATGCAACTATCGGGAAAAATTGTACAATATCTCAAAATGTTACAATTGGAAGAAAGAAAGGTAAGAATGATGGAGTGCCAGTATTAGGAGACAATGTTTATGTTGGCGCTAATACAGTTATCTTTGGTGATATAGTCGTAGGTGATAACTGTATAATAGGGCCGTGTACCTTAGTAAACAAATCAATTCCTTCCAATTCAATTGTAGCTGGAAACCCTTTTAAAATTATCAAAAAAATTACAAAAGAGAATTATAAAGAATACTTACCCTACAATATCGATAATGAAAAATTATAAATTACTGCTCCCTGGATTAACTTTCGCAATAGGTCCAGTGTTAGCTTATATTTCATTGCCTTTCGTTACACATAACGTAAACATATCTGAATATGGTGTATATACATATTACTTGTCACTGTTAAGTATCATATCCTTTCTATCTTTATTACCAGCATTGAATGCGACGGTTAATAGATACGGAAGTAAGATATCTGAAACATACAGTGTAGATATGTATTCATTTAAAATTTTATATTTTATTTCGTTTTTTGTATTTCTGTTTTGTGTATTAGCTGTTAATTATTTTTATGAAGATATAAATGGGGCTGATTTCATTGTTATATCAGCCTCGATTTTATGTATAAATATCTTTAATGTGCTTAAATCTTATTTGCTAATTAATAATGATAAGCTAAGGTATTCATTTTTTGTAATATTGATAAATATTTCCCAATACTCTTATCTGTTTTATGCAATCAATAATGAAGGATTTGATGTCACCGATGTTTTGTTTGGAAATGTGATTTTACTATTTACTGTTATTTTATTTAATTTCAAAGTAATAGTTTACTTTATTAAAAGTAAACCTAAAGTTGTAGCTAAAAACACTAAGATTCTAAAGTTTGTGTTTATGAGCTTTGTTATTTCTTTATCTACTATTATTTATAATAATACAGATAAAATAATGATGGATTTTATCTTAGATGAGCCTCGTACTTTGGCGCTTTATCAAGTTAGTTATCAAATATTTTCATTTCCTATCGAGTCTGTATATACGCTTATATCCATATTTACGCCTGCCTTTTTGTACAGGGCTTTCGATAGAGATAAAAAGCTTTATCTGGGGAATTTGATAATTACGTTTAAAGTCGTTCTATTTATCATATTTAATCTTTCTCAGTTTTTATTTATAAATAAAAATTTCATGAAGTCATTGCTTTTAGATTCAAGTTATATTGTCGATGATTCGCTACCTATGTTATTTTTAGTCAGCCAGTCACTGTTCGTTATATACTTAATATCAGCCAATATTTTTATTGTGCATGATAAGCGTATATATATAATTATTAGTTTAGCTTTATCATCCATATTAAATGTTGGACTTAATTATTTTTTGATATCAAGTTTTGGCTATGTAGGTGCAGCTTTATCGACACTTATATCTTATATAGTTTTGATTATACTCATCTCTTTTTTATCTTATCGGATCTTTAAATTTAAGATTTTTGATAGAAAAGACGTATTGTATTTTTCTTCTATCCCCGTGGTTTACTATTTGTTTGGTGAGAATTATATTGTGTGGGGCTTAGTCCTTATCATGATTTCTGCATATTACTTTAAGACGAATATCAAAAACACTTATATAAATCTATTGAGAGGTGTTTAGTGTTTTGGATTATTTATTATCTAGTTTTTTTGTACTTTTTATATCTTGCTAAAAAGTTTAGTAATATTCATATAGTTTTTTTGTTTGTTATGATTTTCTTTATGGGACAAAGATGGATGACAGGGGAGGACTTTCCAGGATACCTTCTCTATTACCTTATTGGGTTTAAGGGTGCTGACGTTGGTTTTTTCATGTTGCAAGACTTTTTCATTTATAGTGAATTTAGCTTCTCATTGTTTATTCTGTTTATATATTCAATTACGTTGATATTAACATATAAGTTTATAAACAAATTTCAATATGCTTCGCTAGTTTTTGTGATGTTTGCAATTACAGAACTTTCATTTATACAGCTCTCTCAAATAAAGCAAGCGTTAGCGATCCCTTTTTTGTTATTTTCTTTTTATTTTTTCTATAACAAAAAAATGTTTTTTGGCTTTGTTTTTATACTTTTGTCATCATCTATCCATATAGCTTCGATTTTCTTGTTGCCTTTCCTTTTTATAAAATTACCCGTTCAAAAAAAGACCATGACTTATATCTTGATTGTTATATGTCTTCTTCCCTTCTTTAATATTACAACAATTATCCCACCTGCTCTGTATTTTAAGTTTGGCCATTATTTGGATAGTGATTATAACCAAGTGTTGTCTTTCTTTCATTATATTAAGCTGTACGGTATTGCACTGTTGTTTTACCTTTTGTATCAATCAAACTCAAGTGACTCGTTGCTAAATAAAAGGTTCATGTTGTCCGGAATGTTTATTTACCTCGGTTTATACTCTTTAAGTTTTCAGTTTGCACCATTTATGCGTTTGTCATATTTTTTTAGGATATTTGAAGTGATAGTGTTAGTGAATTTAGCAATGGATGCAAATTATAGGCGATATTTTAGTTATTATATTTTTCCATTCTATTCTCTATCTTTTTTGGCTATTGCCATATTGGATCCGTATAATGTTTCTCGTTATAGCTTTGAGCCTGTAATAATTTTTGAAAGCAAAACAGAAGCTGAGTTATATTTAGAAATAGACCAATTTTATGAAGAGTAGTTATGAAAATTTGGATGTTTAACCAAAGCGATTGAATTAGTTAAAAAACTCCCTGTAGGTATAGGGCCTTATGATAGAAACCCCGCAAGTCAATTTTGTTGGAAAAAATTAGTATAATAATATTTACAAAAGGTTTACCGTTGAAATTACTCTATTTACATCAATATTTTCGAAAACCATCTATGAACGGTGGAGTTCGCTCGTATGAATTTGCCAAAAGGTTAGCTCAAACAGGTCATGAAGTCGTGGTAATAACGTCTGATAATGAACATGAGTTTTCTGGTTGGAAAGTTGAACAACTTGATGGCTTTGAAGTGCATTGGGTTTCTGTTAAATATGATAACAGTTTTGGTTTCGCTAAAAGGCTCGGCTCCTTCTTTAAGTTTATACTTTATGCCAGTATGCATATTTGTAGAATTAAAAGTGATAAGTTATTTGTTACCAGTACGCCATTAACGGTTGCAATACCTGCGCTAATTTATAAGTTAATTAAACGTAAACCTTATATTTTTGAAGTAAGAGATGTCTGGCCTGAAGTTCCAATAGCCTTAAAGGTCATTAAAAACAAATGGCTGATAAAGTGTGCTTATTTCATGGAGAAATTAGCGTATAAATATGCAGAACATATAGTTGCTTTATCATCTGATATGGAAAAAAGTATAATAAGGCGAAGCGCAGGTACTACTATAACTGTAATTCCTAATGCCTCTGATTGTCACTTATTTAATGTTCCAATTGCTGAATATGACTTTCTTGCTAAGTTGAATGTAATTAAGTCTAAGCATCCAAAGGTAGTTTTCTATACGGGTGCTTTTGGTATGGTCAATAACTTAAGAAGTTTAATAAAATTATCTTCTTTTTCTGATGGGGATATTGCTTTTGTTATTATAGGGCAAGGTAGAGAAGAGTATGAACTGAAAGAATATGCGGAAGAGCTGAGTGTATTGGACTCGACATTATACTTTTTACCAAGCGTGAATAAAAATCAGTTGTCCGCAGTGCATACTATATTCGATATGGCTACATCTACTGTTCTACCTATTCCTGAGCTTTATGCAAATTCGGCTAATAAAGTTTTTGATGCGTTTGCAGCTGGTAGCCCACTTTTGATTAATCATGGTGGCTGGATTAAAGACCTTATTGATGAAACAGGTTGTGGTTTAGCTTTAAGTAACAGTCCAACGACTAAAGACTTTGCTATTTTAAAGCGATTTTTGTTTGATGATGATTTGTACTCTAGTGCTTCAAAAGCGTCTTTGAAACTAGGTGATACGGACTTTAATCGAGAGAATTTATTTCTAAAGTTAGCGAAAGTAATTAATTCATAGGGAATAAAATGAAACGAATTTTTGATTTGATTTTAAGTGTTACTGCATTAGTATTTTTATTACCAGTTATCATTATTGTTGCAGTACTTATTCGCTTTAAACTAGGTTCTCCTATTTTTTTCACTCAAGGCCGACCTGGCTTAAATGGCCAAATATTTAAAATGATGAAATTCCGCACTATGTTAGATGCTACAGATAAACAAGGTAACCAACTACCCGATGACCAACGTATGACATCTTTTGGTGGTTTTCTACGTTCAGCAAGCTTAGATGAACTTCCAGGTTTATTTAATGTTATTAAAGGCGATATGGGTTTAGTAGGGCCTCGCCCTTTATTAGTTCAATACCTTCCTCTATATAACCAGATACAGGCTCGTCGACATAATGTTCGTCCCGGCATTACCGGTTGGGCACAAGTGAACGGCCGAAATGCGATTAGCTGGGAAGATAAATTTTCATTTGATGTTTGGTATGTTGAAAATCAAAGCTTTTGGTTAGACTTTAAAATTTTGCTGTTAACGGTAAAAAAAGTGTTTGTACGTGAAGGCATTAGTGCCGATGGTCATGTAACAATAGAGCCTTTCAAAGGAACGCCAAGTGAGTAAACACTTAGCCATTATTGGAGCCAGTGGTCACGGTAAAGTTATTGCAGAAATAGCTGAATTACTTGGTTATGAAGTTAGCTTTTATGATGATTCCTTTCCTGAAAAAATAACCGTAGAGCATTGGCCTGTTAGAGGGACCTTGTTAGATTTTCTTTCAGAACATGATTTATACTGTGGGGCTGTCGTTGGTATCGGTAATGCAAAAATCAGAGAGTTTATGATCTCCCAGCTTTATGAATCAAATGTTATTACACCAATAATTCAACACCCTTCCGCCATTGTTAGCTCTTATGCCAGTATTGGTGATGGTAGTGTTATTATGCCTGGTGCGGTAATTAATGCATTCGCCTCTATTGGTATAGGTTGCATTGTTAATTCCAATTCCGTCATTGAGCATGACTGTAAATTAGAAAATTTTGTGCATGTTTGTCCTAATGCAGCTGTTGCGGGTGGTACAACAATAGGTAAACGCACTTGGGTTGGTATAGGTGCTAATGTTCGTCAAATGATCACGATAGGCGCTGATGTATTAATAGGTGCAGGAAGTGCTGTTGTAAATGATATTTCCCAAGGAACTACCGTAGTTGGAGTTCCTGCAAAAGCAATAAAGGATAAAAATGCTTAATTCTCCCTTTTCTCCATGGCCTAGCTTTACCCAAGAAGAAGCTAATGCTGTACAAAACGTTTTATTATCAAATAAAGTTAACTATTGGACTGGTCAAGAAGGCCGTGAATTTGAAAAAGAATTCGCCACCTTTGCTGATAGCAAATATGCAGTTGCCTTAGGTAATGGTACATTAGCATTAGATATTGCTTTAAAAGCGATGAAGGTGGGCGCAGGTGATGAAGTTATTACTACACCGCGTACTTTTTTAGCTTCGGCTTCTAGTATTGTCACTGCAGGCGCAAACCCAGTATTTGCCGATGTAGATTTGAATAGCCAAAATATTACTGCTGAATCTATAGAAGAAGTTCTTACTAAAAAAACTAAAGCAGTTATTGTTGTTCATTTAGCAGGTATGCCCGCTGAAATGGATGCCATTATGGCGTTAAGTCAAAAGCATGGTTTTTATGTGATTGAAGATTGTGCGCAAGCACATGGCGCTAAATATAAAGGCCGTAGTGTTGGTTCTATTGGTCATGCAGGCGCTTGGTCATTCTGCCAAGACAAAATTATGTCTACCGGTGGCGAAGGTGGCATGGTAACCACTAATGATGAAACATTGTGGAAAGCTATGTGGAGTTATAAAGACCATGGTAAATCATGGGATGCTATATATAACAAAGAGCATCCATCTGGCTTCAGATGGTTACATGAAAGCTTTGGCACTAATTGGCGCATGACCGAGATGCAAGCTGCTATTGGTCGTATTCAGCTAACTCGAATGAGTGATTGGACTGCTGCTCGCCAAGGTAATGCTAAGCAACTTGATGAAGCGGCTAAAGCATTTGAATTAATCCGTTTAGTTGAAGTACCAGAGCATAGCGAGCATGCAGAATATAAACATTATATGTTTATTAAGCCTGATATTTTAGCCGAAGGCTGGAGCCGAGACAGAATTGTTACTGAGATAGTTGCTCAAGGTACCCCGTGTTTTCAAGGTAGTTGTTCAGAGGTGTATTTAGAAAAAGCATTTGATGATACTGGTTTTAGACCTGAGAAGCGTTTAGCTAATGCTAAAGAGCTTGGTGAAAATAGTTTAATGTTTTTAGTGCATCCTACTTTGACTCAGTCGGAGACTGATAAAACAGTTACTGTGATCAAACAGGTGATTGCGTTAGCAAGTAACGTTTAATTATATTGGGGGAGCGGGCATTCGAGTTGAAGCCGACTGCATAATATCATGATGCCGATCTCAGATATTGCCGGCTCAGTTTATCACGGGTGAAGTACGTAAATCAAAATCGACCCTGTAACAAAATCTGTGTAACTGCCTATCATTAATACCCAACTAGGGTTTAGGATAGGCAGACTATGAATAAGAAAGAACTAGAAGCATTTGCTAAGCAAGCAGCCAAAGGCATTAAACGCTGAACTTGAAGAGCTCTTGGTTATGCGCTTCATGAGCAATCCGCCGCTAATAGTAGCCGAAATGGCTACTCATCTAAGTCCATTCGTACCGAAGACGGCCAAGTTGAACTCGAAACACCTCGTGATAGAGAAGGTAGTTTTGAGCCACAGCTAGTTAAAAAGAACCAAACACGATTTACTTCAATGGACGATAAAATCTTATACCTGTATGCCAAAGGCATGACGACAAGAGAAATCGTTGATACGTTCAAAGAAATGTACGATGCAGAAATTTCACCCACATTGATATCTCGTGTAACTAATGCCGTAATAGAGCAAGTCATTGAGTGGCAAGCCAGACCTTTAGATTCAGTCTACCCCATTGTTTACCTTGATTGCTTAGTCGTAAAAATAAGACAAGACAAACAAGTTATCAATAAGGCTATTTACCTTGCCTTGGGCGTTAATATCGAAGGCCATAAAGAGCTGCTGGGCATGTGGATTTCAGAAAACGAAGGGGCTAAGTTCTGGCTTAATGTACTAACAGAACTTCAAAACCGCGGCGTAAATGACATTCTCATTGCGTGTGTTGATGGTCTTAAAGGTTTTCCTGAGGCGATTAATACCGTATTCCCCCAAACACAAGTTCAGCTGTGCATTGTTCATATGGTGCGTAATTCGATGAAATATGTTCCCTGGAAAGATTACAAGGCGGTGACTGCTGATTTAAAGCGAATATATCAATCCGTGACTGAAGAGGAGGCGTTACTCGAACTCGATAATTTCTGCTCTCGTTGGGATGATAAATACCCACAAATCAGCCGTTCTTGGCGTGCGCATTGGACCAACCTAAATACGTTGTTCAAATACCCTCAAGATATCCGTAAAGCCATATACACAACGAATGCGATAGAATCACTCAACAGTGTTATTCGAAAGGCTATTAAAAAACGTAAGTTATTTCCCTCTGATGATTCAGCGAGAAAAGTAGTTTATCTTGCGATAGATGCAGCATCCAAGAAATGGACGATGCCGATAAGAAACTGGAAAACGGCCTTGAATCGATTTATGATTGAATTCGAAGACCGTTTAAAGGACTTTATTTAAAACTGGCAGTTACACAATATCTGTTACAGGCTCTCAAAATCGAATGAGGGCTTGTATATCCCTATTTAGCCTTCATAACCCCTTTATTAAATAATCTTGACTTGGTCAAGTAAATTCAGTCACCCTAGTTAAGCTACTTTTTCTAACTCATTAATTTTCAATTCAAAATGGTTAGGGCTTTGATACCCTAAGTAGTAATGCAATCGGTTACTGTTGTACAACATGGTTATGTAATTCATTGCGTCTTGCTGTGCTTCATAGCATGTATCATAGTTTCTCCAATAAACACGCTCTGGCTTTAAACGGCCAAAAAACCGCTCTGCTACAGCACTATCCCAGCCACAGCCTTTTTACTTATACTCCCAATAAAGCCATTATCTTTGAGTAAGCCCCTGTACTGCTGGCTTGCGTATTGAACACCTTGATTGAGTGAACGAATAAGCCCTTTATCTGGTTTTCGTTGCCAAATAGCTATTGTTAACGCATCACAGACAAGTTGAGCCATCCCTTAAGTTGGGTAGTAGGATAATATGCATGGTTTTAAAATTTTTTTTATCTACAATTTATCTATTCATATTGTCTTCAATTTCATTATAATGCCCGCATATTTTTAATAAAATCATGTGATGTAATGCAATATAGAAAAGACATAAATGGACTTAGAGCTATTGCAGTTATTGCGGTTGTGCTCTTTCACTTTAATGCATCTTGGTTGCCGGGCGGTTTTGCAGGTGTTGATGTGTTTTTTGTTATTTCAGGTTTTTTAATGACAGGAATAATATTCAGGGGAATTGAGCAAGAAAACTTTTCTATTTTGAAGTTTTATGTTGCTCGAGCAAACAGGATCATTCCAGCATTAGCAGTTCTTTGTTTAGTTTTACTGATTTTCTGTTGGTTTTACCTTACACCATTAGATTACGAGGCTTTGGGTAAACACGTTGCCAGCAGTCTGGGTTTTGTATCTAATGTTGTTTATTGGAGAGAGTCAGGCTACTTTGACGCATCATCACACGAAAAGTGGCTATTACATACTTGGTCATTATCTGCTGAATGGCAGTTCTATATAATATATCCATTAGTCCTTGTCGTTATGCGAAAGTTTATGTCTGTTAAGGCAATGAAAGTGACAGTGTTAGTTGGAACGTTATTAGGATTTATACTTTGCGTCATTGCTACCTATAAATGGCCTAACCCTTCATATTATCTACTACCTACTAGAGCGTGGGAAATGATGATTGGCGGTGTTGCATACCTTTACCCACTTATTATTCAAGAGAAAAGAAAAAAAGTAATGGAATGGCTAGGTTTTACCTTGATTGTAGGATCTTACATATTTATTTCAAAAGATAACCCTTGGCCTGGTTATTTAGCCATATTACCTGTTTTAGGCTCGTTTCTTATTATCCAAGCACAACATAATGATAGCATTATCACAAGCAATGTAGTGTTCCAAAAGTTAGGCGCTTGGTCATACTCCATCTACTTATGGCACTGGCCTCTAGTTGTCGCAATTTACTATTTTTCGTTAAATGAGGTTTACATCTACTTTGGTATTGTCTTATCGGTGTTATTAGGGTTCATAAGCAATAGATGCATTGAACAAATTAAATTTAGGAATGATTTTAATAGCCTGATAACTTATTTAAAATGTAAGCCTCTATATATGGCTTTGGCAGTTTGTGTTGCCGGGCTAGTAACGTTTATAGAAAATGGTTTCATTAAATTAGCCCCATATGAATACCAGTCATTAATTCAGAATGCAAAACCAAGCCCATATAAAAATAAATGTCATATAAAGGAATACCAAAATCCAGCCGTGTCTTGTGAGTATTTTGGAAGTAACATATCTTGGGCTACTTTGGGAGATAGCCACTCTGTTGAAATAGCATATGCATTAGCAGATAAATTGAAATTAGATGGTATTGGTCTAAAACACTTTAGCTTTTCTGGTTGTAAATCGTCATACAAAGAAATTGACAGTTTTAGTGAATGTTCAAAATGGTATAACGAAACTGTCAATTATATATTAAATGATAAAAAAATTATGAATGTTGTTGTTAACCATAGGTTTATTAATATTTTTGGAGGAGATGCTACTAATTATCCTGAACACTATAATTCAGTCGTTACAGATGAGGTAATCCGTACAACTAAGAATATGGATGAGTTAATTTTTGAACTCGCTTCCAATAAAGATAATGTTTATATCTTTTATCCAATACCTGAGTTGCATCGCAATATAAACCAGTTAATAGGGAAGGCATTGAGAGCTGAAAATAGTTTGATTAATATATTGGGGACTGACGTAGCTTGGTATGAAGAAAGAAACAAATATATCATCAATCATTTTGATAATTCTAACTACCCTGAAAATGTCTATTTATTGAAGCCACAGGACGTTTTTTGTGATGAAAATAATTGTTATGCCGTAAAAGATGGTATCCCTCTATACTTTGATTCTCATCACCCTTCAATAGTAGGTGCAGCTAAATTAGTTGAACTAATTTGAAAATAGGAGGCAATAATAAGCTATTAGACTTATACAATATGTTTGATAGCTTAACCCAACAATGGGTGAGCTTTTAATTGGGTGTTGGCTAGCGGCTATGAGATAATTAACCTTAAAGTACAACATTTTTTGGCTGTTGTAGGTTTATTGTTAATAGCTTTTAGTTAGTGGCTTATTGATGAAAGTTCTATTTGTCCAGGAGTAAATGCGATTCACCCAACAATAGGTACCGCATTGATCATTCTCGCGGGCAAATATTCAATGATTAACAAGTGGATCTCCATAAAGCCATTACTTTTTATAGGAACATTATCCTACTCTCTCTATTTATGACATTGGCCTATATTAACCTTTGTCAGATGTAGATTTGAAGGTGAAACATTACCGCACAAAGTATTGAAGCTGTGCTCACCAAAAATACTAAAGCTGTCATTGTCGTGCATTTAGCGGGAATGTCTGCTGAAATGGATGCCATTATGCCATTATGCCATTATGCCATTATGCCATTATGCCATTAAGTGAAAAGCATGTTTTTTATGTGATTGAAGATTGTGCGCAAGCCCATGGTGCAAAATATAAGGGCAAGAGTGTTGGTTCAATCGGTCATGTTGGTGCGTGGTCTTTCTGCCAAGATAAAATCATGAGCACTGGCGGTGAAGGCGGTATGGTTACTACTAATGATGAAACATTGTGGAAAAAGATGTGGAGTTATAAAGACCATGGTAAATCCTGGGATGCAATATATAACCAAGAACATCCTCCAGGCTTTAGGTGGTTACATGAGAGCTTTGGTACTAACTGGCGTATGACAGAGATGCAAGCTGCTATAGGTCGCATTCAACTTACTCGAATGGAAACTTGGACCGCTGCTCGTCAAAGTAATGCTAAACAGATAGATAAAGCAGCTAGTGAGTTTAAATTAATTCGCTTAGTTGAGGTTCCTGATTATAGTGAACATGCAGAATATAAACATTATATGTTTATTAGGCCTGAATTTTTAGCAGAAGGCTGGAGCCGTGACAGAATAGTTAATGAAATTGTTGCCCAAGGTATTCCTTGCTTTCAAGGTAGCTGTTCAGAGGTTTACTTAGAAAAAGCTTTTGATGATACAGGTTTTAGGCCTGAAAACCGCTTAGTTAATGCCAAAGAGCTTGGCGAAACGAGTTTAATGTTTTTAGTGCATCCTACTTTGACTCAGACTGAGATTGATAAAACAGCTAGCGTGATTAAGGAAGTTTTTGCTTTAGCAAGTAAAGGGTAATGTTATACGAGAAGCGCGAATAAATTCCCGCCTACAGAGTTAACGAGAAGACACTTCGGGAATGACGATTAATTGGTTTGGTTACTTGAACCGATGGACTTAGGAGGATATGTATCCTGGTGATGCATATCAAACCTATTCAGAAATCCCTAAACATCTGTTAAAGAAGGTGTTGCTGAGCTTGTCACTTGGTTTAAAGACTTTTATAAAAAATAAACACAAAGTATAAATAACAAAGGAAGTTTAAGAATGAAAGCTGTAATCCCTGTAGCAGGCTTAGGTACGCGTATGTTGCCTGCTACCAAAGCAATTCCCAAAGAAATGCTCCCAATAGTAGATAACCAATGATTCAATACATAGTGAATGAGTGTGTTGCCGCGGGCATTAAAGAAATCGTTTTAGTGACTCACTCTTCAAAAAATGCCATTGAAAATCACTTTGATAAATCTTTTGAACTTGAAACTACCTTAGAAAGTCGGGTGAAACGTCAGTTACTCGAAGAAATTCAGGCTATTTGTCCTAAGGGCGTTACTATCATGCATGTTCGCCAAGGTGAGGCGAAAGGTTTAGGTCATGCGGTTTTAAAAGCGCGACCAATTATAGGTGATTCACCGTTTGTTGTGGTGTTACCTGATGTTATTTTAGATGATGCTTCAGCCGATTTGAAAACTGAAAACTTGGCAGCAATGCTCTCTCGCTATCATGAAGTTGGCCATAGCCAAATTATGGTTGAACCTGTTCCTATGGAAATGGTGAGTAATTATGGTGTTGCAGATTGTAATGGTCACCAATTTATTGCTGGTGAATCAAAAGCGATGACTGCTGTTGTGGAAAAGCCTCCTGTAGATGAAGCGCCTTCTAACTTAGCCGTTGTTGGTCGATATGTTTTATCAGAGAAAATTTGGGACATGTTAGAGTTTACCCCTCCTGGTGCAGGTGATGAAATTCAATTGACCGATGCTATTGCGAGTTTAATGAAACTTGAAACCGTAGAAGCGTTTCATATGACGGGTAAATCACACGATTGTGGTTCTAAGTTAGGTTATTTAAAAGCTAATGTTGAATATGGTCTACGCCATGCGGATTTAGGTGATGATTTTAAAGCTTATTTACAAGAGATAATAAAAGGCTAGGTAAGTTATTGCTTATTGGTGATAAGTGACTATGGATTCCCGATCAGACAACTCGGGAATGACGATAAATGGATTCTACTCCTACTGGCACAAACAAAGCTGGATTTAGGTGAATGTGCGTGCTGCATTATCTAATAAGTGGCATCTGTGCCATGTCTGTATTAAGGCCAAATAAATTCTCGTTTAAAGCGCGAATAAATTCCCGCCTACAGAGTTAACGAGAAGACACTTCGGGAATGACGAACGTTAGACAGGATGTATGATGGTTAGCGCGTAAAATGCTAACAGGCAGTCGTCATCTTCGAGTGCTCTTGTCGAAGATCCTGTTTTTGAAATATGGATTCCCGACAGGACACTTCGGGAATGACGGCTCAAAGTGTGAACACGTTTCCGTAAGAGAAGCGCGAATAAATTCCTGCCTACAGAATTTACTAAATATGATTCGGGAATGACGTTGCTATCTTTGTGGTTTCCGGCAATCCAATAACCAACCAATACGGCCATTGCCATCTTGAAATGGGTGAGTTTCCACAAACCACAATTGGGCTTGGTTAATTTTGCAAAACGCATGCGTCATAAGCCAACATATATTAAAATTGTTCATGGTGATGAGCAGGCTAAACATTCGCTGCAAGCCTGTTATCAAGCGTTATTACCTCAGGCTTTGGTGTAAATAGCTGAGTAAGCTCTGCTCTTTTTAAGGCAAGTTTAGCTTAAGTAATAATTAATATCCTGTGATTGCCATTTACTTGCCGTAATAAATGTGCAACTCCCCCCTCTTTTGTATATACTGCGCATCCCCTCAAAAAATATAAAGTTACACATGAAAAGGAACCCTA
>MAAB01038333.1_pt1 | contig 24249 bp, 18 predicted proteins | sample 1115991 | NCBI WGS metagenome assembly MAAB01 (sample SAMN04961124, study PRJNA320927) | seawater metagenome | isolation source: sample BD02T18 sea water enriched with oil for 18 days | place: USA:Gulf of Mexico | collected 2013-07-27
CAAGTTCTGCGCTTAGATAATCGGCGACTTTTTGGAAGCGCAAGCGCAATTGGCTCTGATCCTGATCGGGAATAGCGGTGAAGGTTAAGACCTTATTGTTGCTTTGCGAGGCTCCATTGGCCATCGCAGAAAAGACACTGATCAGTATTAACAGTGTTGAACCAATGGATTTAATCGACATGCTATAGCCTCAAGTATAAAAAAGCGCACATCATAGCAGAAAAGTTCACTGTATTTATCAGCGAAGCTACTATTGAGGCATTATCGCTGTAAACCAGAGGGGTTCCTAATGACTTCGCCTATTATCCTGCCCCTCTGCGGGATTGATCGGTACTCTCGACCAACACTCCCTCGCCAATTCGATCGGTTGATATTTCGATACCCTGCTCGACACTATGCTGTTTATTCTCGGCTATTTTCTGTGCACTGCTATAAAGTATTTCACCAACAGCGCTGCCTTTTTTAAGTGATGGCTGCAGGTCTACTCTGGCACTGCAAATAATCGTTAAGCTCTGCTGTTGCTGATCAGAGTAACTTAAATCAGTTAATGCCTCGCTGTAATTTGGATACCTATGCCCGGCTTTAATCGAGGCCGTGTACTCCGTGACTTTGTTTTTGCCGTTTTGCCAATAGGCGGCCACACTTACCCCCCTTCTGCCACAATCGGTGATCGCTTTTAAGACAAATCTTCTGTTGTGACAGTTACGCACCGTCACTGTCGCAATACCTGCCTGCTGTGCTTTTAAGTAAGCCACGTCGACGGCTGCAGCTATACAGTTAAGTGAGCTGCGGTTGTGACTATCGATCACTATCGCGCCGCTGTCCTCATAGACGATGGTACTCAGAGGTTTATCTTGATCCTGGCACAGATAAGGTAACATGCTTTTAAATTCCGCTAATCCCTGCAAACCGTGTTTCTCCAGCCAGACAATCATGTCGGCTGCATCTTCGTAATTACCGACAAAGTAACCAGAGGCTTCAAAACATCGACGCAGTGCTGCCTTAAGTTCAATCATGGAAATATGCATCATCATGCCTCCACCACTTGAGGGCTCGCTGGAGCCAGAGGCATAAACCAGTCATCGTTAAATGGCTGACCAATTTCGTCAAGCAAGGGAGCGCCTTGAAACATAGTATTTCTTACCCAAAGTTTGGATTTAGGATCGAACTTACCCACGCCAAAGAAGGCCAATTTGCAACGCAATAAATGCATCGGCAGAACGTTCTCATCCAGTAAATTCACTTGTATATCGCCGTACACAGATTTATTCATACTCTGCACCCGCCTCAAAATACCGCGTAACTGCGGCTGCGCTAACACAAAGTGAGCGGTACTTTGCTGCGGATCGCGCTGCAGATGACTCGTCACTAAATCAAAACATTTGCGCACTTCATAGGCGATTCCCAGAGGCATTTGCCGATCCTCTCCCGGCTCAAAGCTTGCTTGCCCCAGACGCGGTTCCATTTTCTCTTGCGAGCGATACCAAAAATGCTGCAGCGCTTGTGGACTGGAAAAATCATAGCTCAAAGCCCAGGCATAGCGCTGTTGAATGATTGCCTGTAATTCTTTTAAAGGCATTAACGGGTCGAGATCCAGCAGATCGTCTACCACCAGATAGTTTTCCAGTTCATCAACTAATTCTGGATACAACTCCAACATTAATGACACTAACATTTCCTGCCCTTGTAGCGAGCAGTGCAGCTCACTCCAGCCCAGCAAACTGTCCCAGCCGCTAAAATCCTGCTGTATATGTTGAGCCAGCTTGGTTAAATCCGCTAACAAATTTTGATTGTTGCCGGTCTGCCTCTCATCTTCAGTAACGGTTTGCTCGGTATATGTTTTGGCCCGCTCAATTAACATTAATAAATGCTGCTGCAACCTCGGATTGACAACGCCCAGTACCCGGATTCTGGCCAGCGCCAGCTCGCGCATTTCAACCCAGCGGTTAATCAGCAGAGGATGATTAATTAAGTAGGGAGCCATCCCCAACCCGGTAGAATTACCTATGCCAATAAAGCGTTTGATCTCAACGTGCATTGGCCGATAGCTCTGGGCAGATCTATGTTTGGCGATGTGCTCAACTTGTAGCAAACTAAAATTACGCAGCATCAGACAGACAAACATTTCAGCTGAGAAAGGTCGATTGAAATCGACAAAGCAGCTGCTGACTTTCTCCCAGTCAGCCATCCCCAACTTGCCGCTGCCGTAAACCGCTGTTGTACGATACAAATAACCGACTGCGGAGAGCTTAGATATTTCAGGTTGCTCACCGCCCGCAAGTTTATCGACTATATAATCGAAATTTCGCATACTACGGTTGGCTCTGGATAATACAAACACTCTGGCATCGACCCGACCCGCCTCCTGTTTAGGCACATTCTCTCGCAACATCTGCAGGTAATCATCGTCGACCTCTCCATCGACAAGTGCCATAGTTAAATCCCATTTACTGGCGATGACCCGGTCGTTGCGATCTTCATCTGCCAAAAACTCGGAAAATATAACCAAACTATAAACCCGATTAGGGGTTTTAATACGGTAAATAACAGTGCCATAGCCCTGTTGATCCAGTGCTAATTTGTCTATCTCTATCTGCCAGCACTCACGCATGATACGGCGCACTAAACTGCGCATGAAGCTGAGTCGGCTCTGGTGCATGGCACCTAAGCGTTCGACATCCATGACCTTTTCAACAGCTCTTAAAGGTAGTGCTCTGGGCCCGTGCAGGGCAGAAATTATCGAAGCGGGGAGTATCATAGTGTTTTCCTCTGCAATGCCTGGCTATATTTTTTTATTCTGACAGCAGCGACTCTGTGCGATAAAACAGGGTTCTGGATCCAGAGGTAAGCGCTCTGTGTGCCAAGTAAATTTGCTCGGATTATCAATAAAAACTGCCCCGCGCACAAACTAAAAAGCTCTATCAATCAATAAGAATAACTTATCAAAATGTGCAATTAGATAAATAACACCTATTAATTTTCACTCTGGCATAAGCTGGTCATTCTTTTGCGTCAGGATAAAATCCACAAAAGCCTGCGCGGAGGGAGACAGTGATTTGTTCTTCAACATCACTATACCAATACGGCGTTTAATCACCGGTTTATCCAGCGCAATAAAAGCTAACTTAGGATTCTCCTGTGGAAAAGCATACCAGGGCAGTGTAGTGATGCCAAAACCAGCCTCTAACATGGCAATCAGAGAAATCATATTAGACACATAAAACTGTGACTGCTCAACCACAGCTTTAGCTTTGCTGCCTTCCAGCAATCTGGATGTGCCGTTGGCGATCAGCCGATGTTGACTTAACTGACTCCAATTTAGGCTTTTGTAATGCGCCAGAGGATGGTCAATGGGACAGACCACACCGATATTATCTTCCCAGATGGGCAGAAAATTTTTATCACTGTGTTCTGTCTCATCAAACAGATGCGATATGCCAAAGTCAACTTGCCGATTTTCTACCATTCTCATCACTGCATCTGAGTTATCGTCATACAAACTGACTTTCAGATCCGGTGCATTGGCAATAAATTTCTGCAACAGAGCAGGCAGTATTCTGCTTGAAATTGAAGGCACTGAGGCAAACCTTAAATGCCCGGCCTTATAGTTGGCCAGCAGTAACATATCCTCTGCCACTCTGTCGTGATGGGCAATAAACTCTTTGGCTTTGGCTATAAAGTACAAGCCAAAAGGGGTGAGTTCAGTTTTAGAGCTTTTGGCTTTGCGCTTTTCGAATAGTGGCTGCCCCAGCTTAGTCTCCAGTTCACGTACTGACAGAGAGATTGCCGGCTGGGTTCGATGTGCTTTTTCGGCGGCAAGGTGGAAGCCTTTCAATTCTGCAACCCAGACAAAGTGGCGCAATTGAGTAATCTTCAACTCTGGTAGCATGATAAGAATTCCTTATCGTTAGATATTTATTATTAATTTTTATTATTACAACATATTCCCTATGATGGCTTCAATTCTAATTTGGAGACTATTATGTCTGATAACGTATTTTGTAACTTTATCGCTGGGCAGTGGCTAGATGGCGCCACCAACATTGCTAACATAAACCCAGCCAACACCAACGATATCATTGGACATTATGCTCAAGCTGATTCTGAGCAAACTCAGCAGGCGATTAATGCAGCCATCGAAGGTCAGTTGCAGTGGCAGCAAAGCGGCCTGGAACAGCGTTACTCTGTATTAATGTCTATCGGTGATGAGCTGATAGAACGCAAGCAAGAGTTAGGTACTTTGTTATCCCGTGAAGAGGGAAAAACCCTGGCAGAGGGCATGGGAGAAATTTACCGCTCAGGACAATTCTTCCACTACTACGCAGCTGAAGTTCTGCGACAAATGGGCGAGACCGCTGCCTCTGTACGCCCGGGAATCGCCATTGAAACCTATCGGGAGCCAGTCGGCGTTGTCGCTATCATCACCCCCTGGAACTTCCCTACGGCTACTGCGGCCTGGAAGATTGCCCCAGCCTTAGCCTTTGGTAATGCAGTGGTCTTTAAGCCGGCAAGCCAGGTACCCGCCAGCGCCTGGGCACTGACTGAAATCATTTCCCGACAGGGTTTGCCTGAAGGCACTTTCAACTTAGTGATGGGCTCTGGCAGTCAAGTCGGCGAAACCCTTATTCACTCTCGTCAGATTGACGCAGTTACTTTCACCGGATCTCTGGAGACAGGCCGCAAAGTTGCCGCCGCCACGGCGATCAACTTGGTTAAATGCCAACTGGAAATGGGCAGTAAAAACGCCTTAGTGATCTTAGATGATGCGGATCTTGATACTGCAGTTGAATGTGCCGTCAGTGGCGCGTTTTTTGGCACCGGACAAAAATGTACTGCCTCCTCGCGTCTGATTGTCACCGAGGGAATCCACGATAAGTTCGTCGCTGCAGTTATAGAGCGGATGAAGAAACTAGTGGTAGGTGACCCAATGGCAGAAGGTGTGCACATTGGTGCTGTCGCCGATGCTCGGCAAATGGAGCAGAACCTCAGCTACCTGGCCTGCGCCAGTGAAGAGGGCGCGCATTTAGCACACGGCGGTGAAGTAATCGAGACTGAAAACCCGGGATACTTCCTAACACCTGCGCTGTTTACCGATACTACTAATCAGATGAAGATCAACCGCGACGAAACTTTTGCACCTATCGCCTGTGTTATCAAAGTCAAAGATTACGAGGAGGCTCTGGCCACTCTAAATGATACTAACTACGGTTTGACCGGCGGCATCATTACCCAATCACTAAAATACGCCAGTGATTTTAAGCGCAACGCTAAAACCGGTTGTGTAATGGTCAACCTGGCCACAGCAGGTACCGATTACCACGTGCCATTTGGCGGTCGTAAAGAATCCAGTTTTGGTTCTCGCGAGCAGGGCAGCTATGCCAAAGAGTTTTATACCATAGTAAAAACTTGTTATATAAGCGCCTAGCAGGAGCCTGACAATGCATAAGGATTTATTGGTCATTGATGGTTTGCAATATTCAAACTGGGACAGAGAGATATTCCAGCAGTTGCATGACGGTGGTGTAACTATGGTGCATGCCACCATTGTCTACCACGAGCAAATTCGCGAGACTTTATTGCGCATTGCCCAATGGAACCGACTGTTTGAGGACAATGCTGATTTAATCATGCCAATAAAATCGGCACCAGATATACATTTGGCTAAACAACAGGGAAAAGTGGGCATCATGTTTGGGGCGCAAAACTGCTCCCTGATCGAAGATGATATTGGCATGATTGAGATCATGCGCGAGCTAAACCTGATGATCATGCAGCTGACTTATAACAACCAGAGCTTATTAGCTTGTGGTTGCTATGAGGATACCGACAGTGGTGTCACTCGCTTCGGTAAACAGGCGATTGCTGAAATGAACCGCGTTGGCATGATTATCGACATGAGCCACAGCGGTGAAAGAAGCACTTTAGAGGCCATCGAGATATCCAGCCGACCTATCGTTATCTCCCACGCCAACCCGACAAGTTTTTACCCTGCCAAACGCAACAAGTCTGACTTAGTACTGAGACAACTCAGCCAGTCTGGTGGGCTGTTAGGTTTCAGTCTCTACCCTTTCCATTTAAAAAATGGCCCAAATTGCACACTGCAAGACTTCTGCCAGATGATTGCTAACACGGCCGATTTAATGGGTATAGATCATATAGGAATAGGCACTGATTTGTGCCAAAACCAGCCGGTTTCCATTTTAGACTGGATGCGCAATGGCCGCTGGAGCAAACAGAAAGATTTCGGTGAGGGCAATAAAAACAATGCCGGCTGGCCTCAGCCACTGCCTTGGTTTCGCGATAGCAGGGACTTCCCTAATCTAACTCGCGGGCTGCAAGAAATTGGTTTTCACGACGCTGAAGTCGCTAAAATCATGGGATTGAACTGGTTACGTTTTTTTGAAAATAGCTTACCGGCAAAATCATAGGCAGCAGTAATTGATCTTTTAATTACTGGCAACTTTTTCATCCCAAAAACAACATTCACTGCTCTCTCGGAGCAGTGATTTAAACAACCTGGTTACTATAAATATAAAGACCGTCAGGAGAATATAAATGAACGAAACGACATTCACAGAAAACAGCCAGGAGAGCAGCCCTGGCAAGAAACTGCTGCAGGGGGTGGACCTTCCGGTGTTTTTCCTCAGTGGTGGACTGCTGGTACTGTTTGCCGCTTTTGCGCTGTATGACATTAAGATGGTATCAGCCTGGGTTAATGCCAGCTTTAGTCTGTCCACCAAGTATTTTGGTGCCTACTGGCAAGTACTTTTACTTTTGACCTTTTTTATTGGCCTGTACCTGGCATTTGCCCGCACCGGTTCAGTGGTATTAGGTGGTATAAAAACACCACAAATGTCCACTTTTACTTGGATCTCAATCCTGATGTGCACCCTACTTGCAGGTGGTGGTGTATTTTGGGCAGCGGCAGAGCCTATGGCGCACTTTACCTCTCCACCCCCTCTCTTTGGTGGTGAAACAGGTACCCCACAGGCGGCTTACAATGCTCTGGCACAGAGCTTTATGCACTGGGGATTTTTAGCCTGGGCAATATTAGGCAGCCTTACCGGCATTATTTTAATGTATCTTCACTACGAAAAAGGCCTGCCATTAAAGCCCCGCACCTTGCTTTACCCGGTGTTCGGAAAATATGCTTTAACTGGACCTATAGCGATTATCGCTGATGCCAGCTGTGTTTTGGCTGTGGTTGCAGGTACCGTTGGGCCTATAGGCTTCCTTGGATTACAAGTGAGTTTTGGTTTAGAAAAATTGTTCGGTATTCCCAATACTTTTGCAACACAACTGACATTACTGTTGGTACTGATTGCCATTTATACAGTCTCCGCTGTCAGTGGAGTCACTAAGGGCATTAAAGTTCTCAGTAATGCTAACGTGACATTAGCTTTTGTACTGATGGGTTTCATCCTGATATTTGGCCCAACGGCATTCATCGTTGATAGCTTCGTGCACTCTTTTGGCATCTATCTTGACAACTTTGTATCCATGGCAACATTTCGTGCCAGCCCGGGCTGGTTAGATTGGTGGACAGTATTTTTCTGGGGCTGGTTCTTGGGCTACGGTCCACTAATGGCCATGTTTATCGCGCGGGTATCACGCGGTAGAACCATTCGTGAAATGATCTTAGTGGTCTCTGTAGTCGCCCCTATTATCACTTGTTTCTGGTTCACTATTGTCGGTGGCAGCGGGCTGTCTTTTGAGCTGGCAAACCCCGGAGTAATTTCAGAGCCTTTCACCGGCTTTAATTTACCTGCAGCATTACTGGCCATTACTGAACAGCTTCCTCTTGGCTTCCTGATTTCGGTACTGTTCTTAATCCTGACCTTCATCTTTGTCGCCACTACCGGTGACTGCATGACCTATGCAATCTCTATGGTAATGACCGGCAACGACCACCCACAGAGCTCACTGCGCGTTTTCTGGGGCATCATGATGGGAGTCATTGCAGCACTGTTGATTTCAATCGGCTCCGGAGGTATCTCCGCACTGCAATCATTTATTGTGGTGACTGCGGTTCCTGTCTCTTTAATACTGCTGCCTTCACTCTGGTCAGCACCTAAAATCGCTCACAAAATGGCCGATGATCAAGGTTTATAACCTTTTTGAGGAGGGCTCAGGCCCTCCTTTCTTACAACCCTTACACCGACAATAGCTTCATAAAAACCACTGCCCCACCTCAGCAACGACAGCCAAGCTTAGCTACTCACTCCAATGCAGTGTCTCTTTTATGTTCCACTTAAGCCATTAAATTCTCTGTCATTGTCAGTTTGCTTTGTTTAAAATAACTTTTGTTCAAGCTGCGAAAAACCTAGATTCAGAGGATAAACACTCGTGTCAGAAAAAGACTACACAGTACCCGCACTGCAAAAAGGCTTACAAATTCTCGAGATGTTCGACAGTGACACCCGCAGCCTGACCCAAGCTGATATTGCGCACACTTTTGGCGTCAGCCCCAGCTCACTGTACAGAATTATCCAAACTTTAGTCGGTATGGGTTTTTTGAACAAAATAAGTACCAATACCTACGAGTTGGGATCTAAAGTACTCTCCAGCGGCTTCAGTTATCTGGCCAGTCGTGAAACCATCGAAATCGCGGCGCCACACATTACTAAACTGCGCGATATCACCTCGCTCTCCAGTCACTTAGCAGTCCGTGAGGGGACCGAAAATCTGTATGTCTTTCGCGCCCTCGCATTGCAGCGCCTCTCGGTAAACGTGCCGGTAGGCACCCGCTTCGCGTGTCACACTACAGCGATTGGACGCGCCCTGCTCTCGGGTCTGTCGCCAGCGACAGTGCAGCACTTGTATCAGGGAAAGCGCCTGGATGATTACCCGGCGATGCCGCCGCAGTCACTGCCCGATTTAATCTCGATGTGTAATCTCGAACGCCGCCAGGGCTTTCACATTAACGCCTCTGATTACGCCATCGCCATCGCCGTACCTATCTTTAATTACAACTCTGAAGTGGTCGCCGCGATTAACGTCTCCGGCCCTGAGGCGATGATGAGCAAGCCTGAATTGCAGCAAATACTGGTCTCTCAACTCACAGATACCGCCCAGGACATAACCACCGAAATATCCGGCATCGTCAGAAAATAGCCATTGCAGGCGCAGCGGTGTAAATGATGATTATCGAGAGAACTTTGCATTAGATAGAGGAAAGGTTGATAGAAGGCACTTACGCAATGCGTAAGTGAGGATTGACACTTTAACTGCTGCTAAAAGAACAAACCACACACTGCAGTAATTTATCCACAGTGCGCAGAAAGCTTATATATTCAAACTAACTAATCCTTAAATTCCTGCATCGCATCTTGTATGGCATCCCACAAGTAACTCGCCGAGGCGCTGTCACTTAAAATGGAAAAAACCGCATTATCGCCAAAGCTGTGATGGGCGATAATGGCATTGACCCTGGCCACCGACGTCTGAGCAATGGCGCCGCGCGGGAAAGCACTCTCGCGCAGATCCACGGCGCAGAGCTTAGCCATTACTCTGGCAATATTGGGACCCGCCAACACTAACCAGGCGTGACTGTCCTGGCAGAACAGCGAGTAGCACTGCTCGGTTGATTGGCTTTCGAGCAGTGTTTGCTGCTTACCTGCCTGGGGGTGTAGCAACCAATACTCAGTGTTACTCAAACGTAGCACCAGTTCACCACTGGCCGTAGTGCACAAGTTATTGGCGGCACTGGGTACTGCTATCTGTGCAGCGCTGAGCACCGTATGGGCCTGCGGCCCTCTAAAGCCATAGCGTAGTTTTACTGAAAAGTCATGCAAACTGAGTTGACCGGGATCAATTTCAGCCGTTAGCGCAACTGGCTGCTGCTGATAACAGCGATAAAGTAAACTGCGTTTTAGACTGAAATTTTCTAAAGTTGTCATGATTATAGCTCCTGGCGCTGGTTATCTGGATCGAAGAACGGCAGGCTGACGACGCTCGCCTCAACCAGTGCCCCTGAATCGACGCGAATACTGATACTGCTGCCAGGTTGACTGTCGCCGATTGCGGCAAACGCTAAGCCTATGCATTTGCCGACGCTTGCAGAGTACTCACACGAAGTGACATGACCTGCGACATCATCGCCGCTTATCACTAAATGACCCTCTTTGGGTTGCTCAATAATTGCATCTAAAGTGAAACCTACCAGCTTGCGGGTCTGAGTTTGCGCCATCACAATATCTACCGAGCGGCTACCGACAAAAAACGGCTTCTTACGGCTCACCGCCCAATTGAGCGACAGCTCACCCGGATGGCTCATGCTATCGGTATCCTGACCGACAATAATATGACCCTTCTCCAATCTAAGCAGACGTTGAGTTTCGACACCAAAAGGTTTGATATCAAATTCTTTGCCCGCCGCCATCAACAGATCCCACAGCGCTTCTCCACAGCTGGAAGGCACGTGAATTTCATAGCCTAACTCGCCGACAAAACCGACCCGCAGCAAGCGCGCCGGAATTCCTTCAATGCGCGCTTCACGACAGGCTAAGTAAGGGAAAGCTTCGATCGATAAATCTACATCGCTGTCGAGTTTTTGCAGCACTTTACGCGCATCCGGTCCCGCTAGGTTCACCGCTGAAAAAGCCGAAGTGACATTGGCGACATCTATATTCAAACGCCACTGTGCATTCCACTTGAGCATTTGACGATAGACCTGATCGACCCCTGTGGTGGTGGCTGTTACATAAAAGTGATTTTCGCCGATACGACAGGCGACACCGTCGTCTATCACTACTCCCTGCTCACTAGTGAGCACCGCATAGCGGGTTTTCCCCACGGGCTGCTTTAAAAAGGCAAAAGTGTAGATGCGGTTGATAAACTCAGCAGCGTCCGGACCCCGAACTTCAATGCCGCCCAAAGTACTGACATCAATCAGGCCAACCTTATTACGCACTTGCAGTGCCTCGCTTTGAATCGCCTGCTCACGCTGCTCTACACTTCCGTAGTACGCGGGGCGGCGCCAGTTGCCTGCCGCTATCATCTGCGCGCCCAATGCGATATGCCTGTGGTGCATAGAAGTAAAGCGTACCGGGTTAAAGCTGCGCCCGGCACTCAGTGCTAGTTTCTCTGGGACAAAAGGTGGTCTCGCTGTCGTTATACCGGTTTGAGTCACTGTACGCTTGGTTGCTTTGGCCACTAACCTGGCGGTCGGCAACGCTGAATGACGCCCCTGTGAAGGCCCCATCCCCACGGTTGAAAAACGTTTTACTAACTGGATATCACGATAGCCCAAACGGGTGGCGTTGACGATATCCGCCGCCTGTAAATCTTCGTCGAAATCGACAAAGTCTTTGCCTTTTGGATGACTAAAAATCGGCCAGTGATAGTTGTGATTACTTTGACAAGTAACAGCCTCGATGGTCTCGTCACCCAGTGACAAATTATGCAGTGCAACCCCCGCGGCGCGCTGGCCATCTTTGATCACTTGCTCTAACTGATGCACCCCATTCACCGAACCCGCTACGTGTAAGTGCGCCGGCAAGTTGCTCAATGTAAATTGAGCAGTGTCATCGCTGTAGCTCAACTGGCCTCCGGCCTGACACAACAGTTGATAGGCCGGCATAAAGCCTGCAGACATACAGATTAAGTCACAGTCGATTATTCTGGCCTGGCTTGCCACTTCTCCCGGAGCACTGATTTTACGTACATCTACCGCACGCACGTGTTTGTTACCTTTAGTTGCCAATGCTTCGTATACGGTGCTATTGCACAGCACTTCAATACCAGCGTCTCTTACCGCAGCTTGCAGTTCACTTACTAACGAGCTCTCTCGCATATCGACCACGGCTGCAATTTGGACCCCCTGCTCAGCCAAATCTAGAGCTGTCAGGTAGCCGGTGTCATTGCCGGTCAGTACCACCGCCCGCTGGCCAGGTTTGACTGCGTAGTGCTTCATCAGGCGACTGGCTGCACTGCACATCATGATGCCCGGCAAATCGTTATTGCGAAAAACCACATGTTGCTCGAACGCGCCCGAGGCAACGATGCACTCTTGTACTCTTACTTTAAACAGACGCTTATCTTGAATCACTGGCAAATAATTATCGGTAAACCAGGCGTTACAAGTTGCACTGAGCATTACTTGTATATTCTGATGTGCCTGCACCTTATCCACCAGCGAACTCAAGGTGCTGGTCGCCTGCTGACCTTGTATATCAAACCTGTGATAACTCAAGGCACCACCGAGCAAGCGCTGCTCTTCAACTAGTAATACTTGCGCCCCGGCATCGGCCGCTTTTAGCGCCGCACTGAGCCCGGCAGGGCCTGCCCCTACCACCATCAAGTCATAAAAAAGATACTCTTTGTCGTAGTACTCAGGCTTGGCCTCCAGGTCCAGCACACCGAGCCCGGCCTTCTTGCGGATAAAGCCCTCCCATTTTTCCCAGGCCCCCATAGGCTTGAAGAAGCTTCGGTAATAAAAGCCCACCGGCATAAAGCGGCTGAAATGTCCGAGCAGCGCATCGCGATCACTCTCCAGTGAGCCACTGTAGTTCTGGCCACTGACTTGCATCTGCGCGCCGATCACTTGATTATCGGCCAGTACGTTTGGCTCGCCACCCAGTTGTACTAAGGTATTGGCATCTTGTCCCGCCATTGTCAGCGGTCCGCGGGGCCGGTGATATTTGAAAGAGCGTGATATCAGCCACTGGTTATTCGCCAACAGTGCACTGGCGATACTATCTCCCGCCAGCCCCACAATACTTTGCCCTTCAAAACTGAAAGTGACTGGCCGGTCGCGCTCTATTAACGAGCCCATCGGCTCTTTTAAGCGTTGTAAATTATTCATTTCTCACTCTCCACTACAGGACCGGCAAACTCTACCCGTGTACTAAAACGCTCGCTCGGGTCGTAGGTCCTTATAAACTCATCGCTGGCGGTATGCCGTTCACCGATGAACCAGTAGCTGGAGGGGGCGTGCAACCACCACTCGGTAACTACTGCAACAGCGTTTTCGTGGAAAAAGATATACTCTGCCCACTCCCGATCATTACAGTTACGGTGATCTGGCATCTCTTTAACTTCGCCACCGTAGACAAATTCGCTACTGTTTCTCAGCCCATTGAGCGGGCAGTTAATCATCTTCATTTTTAAACCCCTTAATGGCTGGCAGCGGTAGCGCCCATCTCGTTGACTTGAGCGAAACGATAAAAACGCTCCATCGAGAACGGCTTAATAAGCTCTGGCACTTTACCGTTGCCTGCCACTAGTTGCGCCATGGTCTTACCGCAGATCGGTGTCGCTTTGAATCCCCAAGTCCCCCAGCCAGCATCTAAGTAGTAATTTTCTACCGGACTGAGCCCCATCACCGGGCTGTAATCGGAAGTCATATCTGTCAAACCGCCCCACTGGCGCATTAAGCGCATCTGTGCAATCGCCGGAAACAGCTCCACCGCGTTTGCCAACAGCCCCTCTTTTAAATCCATAGTCGAGCGGGTGCTATACAGCGGATAGGGATCAGAGCCACCGCCAAAGACCAACTCACCGCGACTGGTCTGCTGCACATAACAGTGTAACGAGGGTGAACTGACCATTGGATCGAGGAAAGGTTTAACCGGCAGGGTCACCATCGCCTGTAGCGGGTAAGTAGTGATCGGCAACTTAAAGCCAGCCTTGGCGGCCAGTATCGAACTGTGCCCCGAGACTGCTTGCACCACAGCGCCGCAACTTATCTTGCCGCGGTTGGTTTGCACAGCAGTCACTTTATCCTGCTGAACTTCAACATCGGTTACCTCGGTCAGTTGATGGAGCTCTACGCCGCGCGAAGTGGCACCTTTCGCATAGCCCCAGGCGACTGCATCATGTCTGGCCGTCGCCCCATCGGTATGCCACAGGCCTGCCAATACCGGCATGTCTGCAGGATTCATGTTTAAACTGGGCACTAGTTCGCGAATTTGCTGTGGATCTATCAGTTCGGATTGACCGCCGTAGTGTTTGTTAATTGCAACCCGCTGTCTAAAACCTCTGATTGCTGCATCCGTGTGCGCTAAGGTCAGCTGACCACGTTGCGAATACATAATGTTGAAGTCAAACTCGTTGGAAAGCTCTTTAAACAGTTTCACCGATTCAGTGTAAAATTTCACCCCTTCAGGGGTTAAGTAGTTAGAGCGAATAACAGCAGTATTACGCGCCGTGTTGCCGCCCCCCAAATAGCCCTTTTCCAACACGGCTACGTTCGTTATGCCGTGATATTTGGCCAGATAATAAGCGGTGGCAACACCGTGACCACCGCCGCCAATGATAACCACATCGTAATGAGATTTTAGCGCTGACGGCGACGGAAGGTCGGCGTGCTTTTCATAGGGAAAATCGCTGTTAAGACCATATTTAAGTAATGAGAAAGGCATAGCCCCTCCTGTATTTGTTGAAAAACTGGGCAGTTGTGCAACCTCTGATTAAGTCCCGTCCCCTCGCTGTGAGGTACGTGACTTGTCCAGAGACTTGCTGGCTGCAACGTGAAAAGTAGCTATCTGTTAACGGCACTTATTTGAACACTACGGTCTTGTTGCCATCTACAAACACTCGGTGCTCGGTGTGCAGCTTGACCGCCTGCGCCAGCGCCTGAGTCTCTGTATCTCTGCCTACGGCAACTAACTGTTCTGGGGTATAAGTGTGGCTTACCGCCTGCACCGACTGCTCAATTATCGGCCCTTCATCCAGATCAGAAGTAACATAGTGAGCAGTGGCACCAATCAATTTAACCCCGCGGGCGTAAGCTTGATGATAAGGTTTAGCCCCTTTAAAGCCCGGCAAAAATGAGTGGTGAATATTGATTGCCCGTCCGGCCAGCTCAGTACACAAATTATCCGAGAGCACTTGCATATAGCGTGCTAATACCACCAGCTCGGTGTGTGTCTCCTCTATAATGTTGAGCAGCTCCAACTCTTGCTCGCGCTTGGTCTCTTTGGTAATTGGCAAATGCACAAAGCGAATGCCCTCGCGCTCGACCATCGGCCTGATATCTTTATGGTTCGACACTATAGCCGTAATATCCATTTTCAATTCGCCTTTGCGCAGACGATAAAGCAAATCATCTATACAGTGATCAAACTTACTCACCATGATGATCGTTTTAGTCGCCGCAGTGGCGTCGTGCAGCTGCCAATCCATATTGAACCTTTGCGCTACATCGGAAAATTTCTGGCGAATTTGCCCGATACTGCCATCGCCGGACTCTATATAGCCCAGCGCCCGCATAAAAAAGCGTCCGCTTTGCTGATCATCAAACTGACTTAACTCACTGATATAACAGCCTTGTTGATATAAAAACGAAGTAACCTGGGCAACGATACCACTACTCGCCTGGCAGCTTACTTTTAATACAAATTGTTCGGGAGCAGCGCTCTGCAGCGTCATGGTTTTACCTCAGGGATAGATTTTACTTGGGGGAATAAGCAAGCTAATGACCGACAAAATACTACCAACTAATTCACATATCAATTATCACCAGAGCATAAAGCTATGAATTCTTCATTTTGATTTATATATGAATATGATTTTTTATATATGCACTAAATAGTGATTTATCGCAGTATCCAATGGTCGATCCTTGCAGCTTAAAACCACTTAGATATACTCAATTAATCATAATTTTTACTGTTTACTTTGCAATTACTGCCTCTGTAAACGGCGTAGCTCCACGGCTAGCCAATACAGCAGCACAGGCAAAGGGCTCAATCAATTTACATTACGAGGTACTAATGAATACAACTGAACTGACACTCGATCAAATATATCAACTCGCCTTTGATTGCCTGAGCGCCGCAGGGGCGAATCGGGATAATGCCGATGCCGTCGCCAATACCGTGATGCGCGCCGAGCAGGATGGTTCAATATCCCACGGACTGTTCCGTATTCCCGGTTACGTCGCCACCTTAAAGAGCGGCAAAGTGAACCCCAACGCCGACCCACAACCTGAGCAAGTCACCCCGGCATTGGTGCGTTGTAATGCGCAAAATGGTCACGCGCCACTGGCACTGGCACGCAGTATCGAGATGTTGGCACAATCGGCTAAGACTTGCGGTATTGCCGCGCTAAATTTGACCCACTCTCACCACTTCGCCGCACTCTGGCCAGAGACAGAGGCACTGGCAGAGCGTGGCTTAGTCGGCTTTGCCTGCGTCTCCTACATGCCAGCGGTAGCACCTGCTGGTGGCAGTGAGGCACTCTTTGGCACCAACCCTATCTCCTTCGCTTGGCCGCGCCCGGGGAAAGTACCTTTAGTATTCGACATGGCTACAGCCTCTATGGCGGTTGGTGAGGTCAAAATTGCCGCCCGCGATGGCCACAAAGTCCCGCTGGGCACTGGACTGGGCCCCGACGGCGAACCAACCGATGACCCAAAGGAAATTCTCAAAGGGGTACTGCTACCTTTTGGCGGTTACAAAGGGTCGGCCATTTCAATGATGGTTGAGCTGATGGCCGGTCCTATGATCGGAGAGACTCTAAGCTTTGAGACCAAAGAAAACGACAATGCTGATGGCGGACCACCACAGGGCGGTGAGTTTATCCTAGCGATCTCACCTGAAATCATGGGGGGGAGTGACTGGGCCAAGCACTCAGAAAAGCTCTTCACAAAGCTCGAGGCAATGGATGGTATTCGCCTCCCTGGCCAGCGCCGCCATAAGTTGCGTAACAGTGGCAACATAAGATCTGTTAACTCAGACTTGGTAGAACAACTGCGTACCCTGTCCGGCACTGCTGCATAAATGATAGATAGATAGGTGAAAAACTGGCCTCAATGATAGAGGCCAGCAAGCAGTATTTAATAAGGTAGATAAAGTCTACTTTAATCTACCTTTAGCAATTCCTGCAATTTTTAAGTAGAACACCACTTACACCTTTGATCGAAGTCAGTGATATCAACTACTGCTAACTCGGTAAGTACTCACTACTCCAACCGATAGCAGCTATCTTGCGCTCCAGCATAGAGGCAATTCTCGCCTGGGGATAACCCAACTCACTCAAAATTTTTCTACTTGAGTGACCAAACTTTTCAGCCGGTGCCACCGCCACAATCATTGCCTCAGTCGGTCTGATAGCGTAGTGATCTATTTGCGTCACACAATGCCCGCTGGGGTGATTGGGGTGGCGAGAAAATGCGTAACTGCCGCTGAATAAATCGACCTTACCGTCGGCGAGACGACTGTATTGGTCACGTAGAGCCACTATAGATTTTGGCTGGGCCGCCGCTATACCGGCGCTTTGCAATTTTGTTGCCCAAATTGCTGCAGTGTCTGTTTTAAATACGCTCTGCAAAAAGTGACTCAAGTCAGCAGTTTTATCTATGCCGACCAAACCCTCGACTTGGGATAATACTGCTAATTCTGCGTGACTTGCGTCGAGAAAAATCCAATCATCTGCACACTGATAAAAGTGCGACAGCGCATGGTTGCCTAGTGCCTCGCGGCCCGATGGCTCATTAAATTCAGGCCGCCCTGGATAATCAAAGGCAAAGGGAATCTGCGCCAGATTGGTAACACTCGCCAGTGAAGTTCTGGCTCTGGTTACTTCGCCCGTGCGCAATTTATGGTACAGCGAGATGCCCATGGCGATGCCCGCTGCAAAGCCGCAGTTAACATCTAAAGTGCCTATATGGGCATGCTCTTCCGGCGTCTGCTCACCGCCAAAGCGGCTCATAATACCACTGATCGACTGGATGATGTCGTCATAACCTATGTAGTCAGACATAGGTCCCGGTCTTGGCCCTCCCAGACAATCTAAGCGGCAGAACAGCACTCCCGGGTTAATCGCCTGTAGCGAGTCGTGGTCTAAACCCAGTGGCTGTAACTGTCGCTGTGGTGCATTGATCACTACCATATCCACCGAACGTATTAGTCGCTGGAAAATTTCCCGCCCCTCTGCAGTATTGATGTCAGCGAGGATTTTTTTCTTGCCCATGTCTGTTTGAAAAGAGTAAATAATGCCCACCAGCGGATCGTACAGCGGCGTCACCGGATCCAACTTAATCACCTGGGCGCCAAACCTGGCCATATAGGCACAGGAATGGGGACCGGCTATCACGTTGGTGAGGTCTAAAACCCGCACCCCATCCAGCCACTGGCAATTGTCATTCGTCTCTATCGCTGCAGCTACCGGGCGGGTAACTACTTCTGCACTGGCGACATCTGTAAGCAATTGCAGCGCCTTTGGAAAACTGACATTCACACGTGCCTTGGGTTGGAGCATTTGCTCTGCAAACTCTTCCAGCCAGGCGATCGGCCCCGGCTGTAACATATTGCCGTACTCTGGATCATCTACTTCAACCGTTAGTCCGCTGGTTTTACTGTGCTCAGAGTTAATCCACTCATCAGTTGTGCGGTGAGCTGCCCCTGGAATCTGCCCTTCACCGAAGATAACGCCCCACTCACTGGAGGTCTTGGTCAGAAAAGCCCGCTTCATTTTCTTACTGATGATATCGGCCCACTTTTTAGGCAGCGGATAGACACCGATAGAAGTTTCACCCTGCCACTTGGCTATAGGCTGGTGCAGGTCTTTCACTTCAGGCAAGCCCATAGCGATTAGTTCATCATAGATCCCCAATACTTTTAAGGCGCGCTTGGCGTGGTTGCGGTGCGAGGGACAGACACAGTAGAACATCCGGCCATCGCCGCACAGGTATGTGCGATAGAAAGGATCCAGGTATTCCTGCAGATCCTCATAGCTGACATCCATCGGCCGCTGCTGCTGATTGCGCAAGTTGATTTCAGCTTCGCGCATAGTGATGTAGCGCTCGGGCAAGTTTTCTATTAAACAGGAGTTGTAGCAGAGCCCTTCCATTAACGCCGCGGCGATTGGCACTTCAATGTGATCTCCACGGCCACTTTTTTCGCGCTGTAACAGCGCAAACACGACTGAACTGGTAGCGAGAGAGGTGGCGTATGAAGAACCCAGAGGCAGCGGTGAGAAACTCGGGTTTAGGCCCATCAACACCCGGTTGTAACCCATATCGGTAAAAGCACCCGATGTAGCTGCCACTATCGCCTCAGTGGCTTTCCACTGACTGCGTAAACTATCGTTACTGGCAAAGCCTGGCACAGACAGTGTGATCAGCTCAGGTCTGGTTGCACGCAGTTGCGCGAAGTCTACACCGAGCCGCAGCATCACACCTGGGCGAAAGCTCTCTAAGACTACATCTGCCTGAGCAATTAGCGCTAACGCCTGAGCCAGCCCCTCGGCAGTTTTAAGGTCCAGACGAATACAGCTTTTGTTGCGCTGTAATATAGCATTGGCGGGATGATCCCATTGCGGCCCTCCGGGAGGGTCTATATGTACCACTGTGGCGCCAAAATCAGCCAAAGTCATGGCCACTGCTGGCCCCGCGATCTGCTGACCAAAATCTACGACCCTGACACCCGTCAACGGTAGCTTGCTGTTATTTCCCATATTCTACCTATACCTTGAGCCAGCGTCTGAAGCGTTGGCGAGCTATTGTTTTTATGCTCGGATATTAGGCAGTACCAGGGACAACAACCAGCAATATAAAAAAGACCTTTGCCATCATTTTATTTATAGCTGACTACACTTTACTGATACCGAATACAAAAAAGCTCCCTTAAAACACAATAGCCATAAATAAATTATGGTCAATGAGGCGATTTATATTTCTTTCTTTAACCATTATGATCTATAACAATAGAGTTCGTATCAATTTAGAACAATATTAGAGTTTTCACAATTTTCTCTGCTCGTGTTCTTATAATAAAAACTACGGAGTTTATATGTCGTCACAAATTATCTTGCCGCGTATTTTGCAAGTGGGTGAAGGGGCCAGCGGAGCCATTCCCGATGTTTTAGAAAGCCTGAACTGCCAGAAGCCACTGATCATTACTGACAAAATGATGGTGCAATTAGGCTACGCAGAAAAAATCCAACAGTACTTGTCAGCCAAGGGCATGAGTGCCGATATTTTTGACGATACCGTACCAGAGCCTACTGTTAGCTCTATCCAGGCAGGTGTAGATAAAATCCGCAACGGTAACTATGACAGTATCATTGCTCTGGGGGGCGGCAGCCCGATCGACAGCGCTAAGGCTATCGGCATTTTAGGAAAATTTGGCGGCCAGATGCAGGACTATAAATTCCCGCGTATTGTCAACGAGTCCGGCCTGCCCATTATTGCCGTACCGACCACTGCCGGAACCGGCTCTGAAGTTACCCGCTTTACTATTATTACCAATGAGCTAACAGACGAGAAAATGCTGTGTGTCGGAGTCGGTTTCATGCCGGTCGCTGCGCTCGTAGACTACTCTCTGACATTATCACTGCCGGCGAGAACAACCGCAGATACTGGTATCGACGCTCTGACCCATGCAATGGAAGCCTACGTCAGCAAAAAAGCCAATTTATACAGTGACACTCAGGCGCTGGCGGCGATGCGCCTAATCGGCCCTAACCTGCGCACAGCCTATCACGACGGATCAAACAAAAACGCCCGCGAGGCGATGATGCTCGGGTCTACTCTGGCGGGAGTGGCTTTCTCAGCCGCCTCTGTTGCTTTAGTACACGGCATGAGCAGACCTATAGGCGCGGCTTTTCACGTACCGCACGGACTGTCCAATGCAATGCTGTTACCGGCGGTCACGCAATACTCAATACCAGCGGCAGAAAAGCGTTACGCCGACTGCGCCAGAGCCATGGGTGTGGCCACTGAACAGGACAGTGATCAGCAAGCGAACCAGAAGTTGCTTCAGGAACTTCGCGCCATTAATGACGAACTGCAGGTACCGACGCTGGAACAATTTGGCGTAGAACGCCAGAAGTTCATGGATTTGTTGCCATTAATGTCCGAGCAGGCACTGGCTTCTGGCTCCCCGGGTAATAACCCGCGAGTCCCGTCTACAGAAGAATTAATCGAAATATATCAACAGCTTTGGTAAATACCAGTTTTAAGGAGAGTTTAAAATGAACACAGTAGGTCACTTGATCAATGGTGAAATTCGCAACGATGTACAGCGCAGCCAAAACGTATACAACCCATCTACAGGTGCAGCGATTAAACAAGTAGCCCTGGCCAGCAAAGAAACGGTTGAAGAGGCGATAGCCGCTGCCGAACAAGCTTTCCCGGCATGGCGCAATACCCCTACCGGCAAGCGCGCCGCGGTGATGTTTCGCTTTAAGCAGCTGTTAGAGCAAAACGCCGACAAAATCTGTCAGATGATCGGTGAAGAGCACGGTAAGATTAGCCACGATGCAGCCGGTGAGCTACAGCGCGGTATTGAATGTGTGGAATACGCCTGTGGCGTTGCCGAGCACTTAAAGGGCGAACACAGTAAAAATGTCGGCCCGAATATCGATTCCTGGAGTGAGTTTCAGCCACTGGGTGTTGTCACGGGTATCACGCCTTTTAACTTCCCGGCGATGGTGCCACTGTGGATGTACCCTATGGCGATTGCCTGCGGTAACACTTTTGTATTAAAGCCATCCGAGCGCGATCCCAGTTCTACGTTGTACATAGCACAATTACTTGAAGAAGCGGGACTTCCACCGGGTGTAATGAATGTAGTCAACGGCGATAAAGTAGCTGTTGATGTTCTGCTGAACGATCAGCGTGTTAAAGCGGTCAGTTTTGTCGGCTCTACCCCAATTGCCGAATACATCTACACCACAGCCAACGCCAACGGTAAGCGCTGCCAGGCCTTAGGTGGAGCTAAAAATCACGCTATTGTAATGCCAGATGCTGACATGGACAACGCCGTCAATCAGTTATTAGGTGCTGCTTTTGGCTCATCTGGCGAGCGCTGTATGGCTCTGTCAGTGGCTGTCGCAGTCGGAGATGAAGCCGCCGATAGCCTAGTGGCAAAAATGACTGCAGCGATGCAAAGCTTAAAAGTCGGTGCCTACTCAGATAGCAACAACGACTTTGGTCCGGTGATCACTAGTGCCCACCAGCAGAAAGTTGTCGGCTACATCGACAGCGCCGAGAGCGATGGTGCCAAGGTCGTAGTCGATGGCCGCAACCCACAAGTGGCGGGATATGCCGAGGGATTTTTTGTCGGCGCGACACTTATCGATGGCGTCACTACCGAGATGCGCAGCTACCAGGAAGAAATCTTTGGTCCGGTACTGCAGGTTGTCAGAGTAGAGAGCATGGATCAGGCGATGCAAATCATCAATGATCACGAATACGGTAACGGTACTTGTATCTTCACCCGCGACGGAGAGGCGGCACGCTACTTCTCGGATAACATCCAAGTGGGCATGGTCGGCATCAACGTACCGCTACCGGTACCTGTCGCCTACCACAGCTTTGGTGGCTGGAAGCGTTCACTGTTTGGCGATTTACATGCCTACGGCCCGGATGCAGTACGTTTTTACACTAAACGTAAAACCATCACTCAGCGCTGGCCTTCAGCGGGAGTGCGCGAGGGAGCGAGTTTCGCCTTCCCAAGCTAAATGTTTGATTGGAAAGATGCAAACAAGTCCGGTATCTTCTCTGTTGACTTGTTCACATCTTTGCTAGCGCCGCATATTTGCAGCGCTAGCCCCAGGCACAAAATCAAACACAGGAGTTGTAAGAGTGAGTGTTAGTAACAAAGAAAAAGGTTCTTCCATCACCCGAGTCCTGGAAATTATTGAAGCAGTCTCTAAGGCCGAGCGGCCAATGTCTCCCGCCGACCTCGCCTACCAACTAGATATTCCCAAACCCAGCATCCACCGTCTGTTATCCCAGCTAGAGGCGGAAAATTTCTTGCAGTTAAACATGCGTGGTTTAGTGGTTCCCGGCAACAGAATGCAGGGCATCGCTCTGGGAGTACTGTATAACAACAGATTTAAAGCTGAGCGCCAGGCCATTTTAACTAAGCTGACCGCGTTAACCGGGGAAACTTGTGGTATCTCCATTCCCAATGGATCAGAGATGATCTACTACGACAGGGTGCAAAACGCCAGCCCACTGCAAGTCCACTTACCTATCGGCAGCCACACACCGATTTGCGCCACTGCCAGCGGTAAACTGTATTTGAGTTCTCTGCCGAAAAGCCGCTGCCAGCGGATTGTGCAGAATCTTCCACTGCAACAATACGCCCGCAATACCTGTACTGACGTGCAACGTTTAAGTGCAGAGATCAGCAACATCAGAAACACCGGCATCGCCACAGACAATGAAGAATTTGTCGACGGCATGGTAGCGGTAGCCGTACCTATAACCGACGGCGACGGCAAACTTTTTGCCTGCCTGTTCAGCCATGCACCGGTGATCCGTAAAAGTCTACAACAACTGTTGGAATTCACCCCACTACTGCAGCAAACTGCTGTGGATTTGGGTGAACTACTCAACAATGAAGAGTCCGAGCGAGATGAGAGCAGTTAAATGAAAAAGAGACTACCACCGCTTAATTGGCTGCGCACTTTTGAGCTATCAGCTCAGCACCTCAACTTTACCCAGGCAGCCCATGAGTTAAATCTTACTCAGGCGGCGATAAGCCAGCAAATTAAAGGACTGGAATCTCAACTGGGAGTCTCGCTCTTCAAGCGACTGCCTAGGGGCCTGGAACTCACTGAGGCGGGCAGAGCTTATATTCCAGTCGTCCATGAGGCGATTGAACGCTTAGTGGTTGCCACCGATGAACTTTTTGGCCAAAACCGTAACCGCGATCTGAACATTCGTGTCAGCCTGGTATTTTTTAACTCATGGTTAGCACCGCGATTGGGGGAATTTCGGCAATTGCATCCAGAGGTCGGACTGCGTATTTCCAGCAATATCTGGACAGATCAGACGCCGGTAGATGCCGATTTGGAAATACGCCACGGTTTAGGGAAATGGAGTGGTTTTAGCTGTGACAGGCTCAGCTGGGATCAGTTAATACCCGTGTGCAGCCCAACGTATATGGACATGGCACTAAAAGGGCACTCGGGCGAACTTACCCCAAAACTGCTTAGCAATTGCACATTGTTACATGTATTGGGCTATAACGAGGGCTGGGGGCACTGGTTGAATAAAAACGGCTACCCAGAGCTTAAACCTGCACAGAGCATGCAGTTGGATAGTTTATTGCCAGCGCTGGAACTGGCGGTGCAAAATCAGGGAGTCGCCCTGGGAAGAACTTGCCTGGTGCAAGCTCAACTGGATTCACAACAGTTAATAGCGCCATTTTCACAATCGTTAAGCACGGATGAAGCTTTCTATCTGGCCGTTCCTGACAATCAGCACCAACATGCCGATGCGCAAACCTTTCGCACTTGGTTAATTGCAGAAGCGAAAAAACACCCTGAGGCTGAGTAGATAAATAGTCA
>MAAB01029397.1_pt1 | contig 24161 bp, 29 predicted proteins | sample 1115991 | NCBI WGS metagenome assembly MAAB01 (sample SAMN04961124, study PRJNA320927) | seawater metagenome | isolation source: sample BD02T18 sea water enriched with oil for 18 days | place: USA:Gulf of Mexico | collected 2013-07-27
TTGTTCAAGGAAGATGATACTAAACGAGCCAGCATGGCTGCCAAAAAGAAAATGGCAGGGCTGGACGATGAATATCGTTCAACCCTACTAGAGTCTGGGATTAAAATGCGCTAGCCGTGTCTATCGGCTTCAGTTGCACTAACGAGCTTAACCTCATTACCTGTTTCTGCTATCGATTTAGGCGCTATGACTAAATCTTCATCTGATCAGCTTAAAACTGTAGCTAAAGCAGTAGGTGTCCCATTAGAAACTAATGCAATGATCGAATATGCTGCAAAGCAGTTAAACTTATCCAAAGCAGCCGTCACAGCAAGTTTAGGCTCACTACTGAAAGTAGCAAAAGATAACTTAACTCAAGAAAATTTTGCTTTGATCAGTAAAGCAGTACCTGATGCACAAAGCTATGTAGATAAAGCGCCTAAAATTGCCACATCTTCAATGAGCTCTTTATTCTCGAGTGCCGGCGAAGTGGGTAAAAAAGCAGAGAGTTTAGATTATCTCAATTCGGCCTTTGAAAAGTTGGGCCTGTCGAGTGAACAAGTTCCCGGTTTAATCAACAGCTTTACCACCTATTTAGATAAGAATGGCTATAAACAAGCTGCTGCCACATTAAAGCAAGGCTTAAGCTTGCTTTAACACTACTTTAAACGTTTATAGTCACGACAATGAAGTCCTGACTATAAATATACCCGTTCCACTTGAAGATGCAGGATTCAGCTGGAATTATAAACGCCTTTAGGTAAGGCATTGATTGAAGATAATGGTTATTCCCTTATAGAAATCAATAACGCAGCATAAAGCGTTTATAAACCAGCCCTTTGGGGGAAACCTGAAACGAGCATTTTCAAGTGGAGCGGGTATATCACCTATTGCCTACACAAGCGACCGTTACTTAGGCGGAAAAACCCACAACACCTTGCCCTGTATTTGCGATTTCCCCACAGGCCCTAACTTCTCAATAGGTACACTGGTTTTATGATGGCCTTTAAGCCAAAACAATCCATTTTTGTCAACTTGTGCTAATGACTTAACAATAAAACCATAACGAGGATGGAATACTTTGAGTAAGCAGCCCTCTTTTAAGTTAAATATATTTAGCCAAGGTACTACAAAAATATAACTATTTTCTGGTATACGCGGCGACATACTTATGCCTGATACTTTACAGAAATGAAAACCAAACATAATACACTCCGATATAAATCCGCTAACTAATCCTGAAGGCTAGGGTCTGTTGATCTTTCGAGATTCTTTTTGCAGCTTTTTGTTGGGTATTTATACTAGGCAGAGCCTTTGTCATGTGGTTTTTCCACATAAAAAGGCGATAACGCTGTAAAAATGACCAACAAACGCTGTCCGAAGGATTCGGCTAAAAGCGCTTTACTCTTTGTTGAGTAGTACTTGCTTAGAGTGACTAGGCTACATACTACTCGCCGCGATTAAAACACTTTTACCTCGAACAAAATTTTACCGAGAAAGGTCAATAGACCCTAGGATAAACTAACTGTTCTGCGGGTGGGTAAGGACACGTAGCGGTAAACGTAGTCACTTGCTTAGTTGCCCAGAATATTTCAGCAAAACGGTTTACTTTTTGAAGTAATGTCATCGCGGCATCTCTACTTATATGCTGCTTTGCCTGTGAACTTGCTAACATAATGCTGTGCACTAATTCATGTAACTCTGGATATTGCCCTAATTGAGGTGCTTTAATGTAATCACCCCAGATTACGCTAATCTCTTCTTTAACTTTTACACCATGTTGTTCTTTTTGGTTAACAAGTCGCAAAAATTCAGCTTGTTCATCGAGAGTAAGCGATGCCTTTTCCTTTAGTTCATTGAGTAAATCCACCATGCGAATGATAGTCAACGCAGCAATTTGGGCACTAATGGGATCATAGATTTTACAAGGAATGTCACAATGCCCCATAACAATGGGAAAGTTAAGTCTTCGGTCTAATTTAGCTATAATATTGTAAAGCATCATAATCTCCTTTCTGTATTACCTGATCAGTTTTTTGACGCAGTGATCTCTTTAAACACCACAACGACAGCAGCAACAATAATGGGTACTAACCATAATAAATGCACTAAACCTGAGCCAGCATCACTATGGTCATGTCCAGGATGTGCAAACAATGGATTACTTAGTAGTGATGCCCATAAGGCAAAAATATAAACTGTTATTTTCATGGTAATATCCTTAATAATAAGTAAGTTAATGCATTATCGGTTGACTAGCGTTTACTACTATTTCCATTTTTTTAAGTGATGCTAAACAACCATCACACGCGGGATATTTCTTGCTAAACGCTAACAAAGGCATTAACGTCATTTTTAATGTACGTAATGCAATAAACTTTAGATCATCACTGTATTGCGTCTGTTGGGATATCTCATACATACGTTGATGGGGTATTTGTAAATAGCGAAAAGCCATTTTTGGCTGCCCTTGCTCTTCATACAAAACCGCCAGGTTATGAAATGCACTGATCCATGCCATTAGCAAGTTACTATCTTCAATGTCAGCCGTCCACTGATGCTCTAAACACTCAATAGCTTGATGATAATATTCCTCAGCTAATGGCAATTCGAACTTATTAAAACTATCGTTGCCCTTTATTAACAGCAATTGCCAAACTTCCATAAACCACCAGTACAAATGATAACGATTCTCATTCTATTTAATTTAATGTGTTCTGTAAAGATATTATTTGCTAATTAACCGTTAACACTATATTTTGTGAATCTGCTTCAGATTCCACTGAATACAAGTCATTAACGATAAAGAGCTCACTTATGAATGCACCACAACGCGATATTACTTTAAGATTTTTAGCTGAACCACAAGATGTAAACTTTGGTGGTAAAGTGCATGGTGGCGCTGTGATGAAATGGATAGATTTAGCCGCTTATGCTTGTGCTGCTGGTTGGAGTGGTCGGTATTGTGTTACAGCCTACGCTGGTGGCATTCGCTTTATTGCCCCTATTCATGTTGGTAGTTTAGTTGAGGTAGAAGCTAAAGTTATTTATACCGGTAACTCATCAATGCATATAGCCCTTGAAGTTAATGCATGCGATCCTAAATCCTTAAACCGCCGCTTAACGACTCACTGTATTGTTATCATGGTCGCTGTTGATCAAAATGGTCAGTCCGAACGTGTTCCACAATGGCAGCCAGAAACAGAAGCTGACTTGAAGCAACATGCATCTGCAGTAAAACTTATGGAAATGCGTAAACAGATTGGTGAAGAAATGCAGATTTTTGTCGATTAGGCTTTAGCCTATATATGAACTAAGCAACTCTGCTCACGATTATTTAACTGAACTTTACCATTAATACAACCGAGCCTTACTTAAGTAAAACTCGGTTGTAAAGGTGTTAGATATGGTTAAATTAGAGCTTTAGAAATGAGCTAAAAAGTCACGAAAAGCCATATACAAAGCAACAGAAATAACTAATGACTGTTGCTAGTTTTTGTCATTTCCATCTTCCACCAACACTTTTAACTGCGTTTTAACATCAATCCACTGCGCCATATACTGAGTGCTTTTATGGTGATGATGATTCAACATACTACCAATAAAATTGTTTTGTCTATGTTGCTCAATATTAGCTTCTAAAGTTAATAAGCGATCAGCTAACTTGGCCAAGATGCCTTTTTGTTGATACATTGTCTGGGCATTTTTTTGTCCTAAATCACTCGCTCTTTGCCAAGCTAAGTCATCTTGGTACAATTTAACCGCAGAATCAGCAATGGCTTGTGGTTCATTTTCTATTGCACCTGCCCAAGGTAAATCCGTTTGCATGCTTTCTGCACCAATATCAGTAGTCACTGATGGCGTAGCGCAATACATGGCCTCGGCTAGCTTGCCTTTAATACCAGCACCAAAACGTAAAGGTGCTAAACAGACTTTGGCACTTTGCATGGCGAGTACTGCATCATCAACCCAGCCTTTAACAAGAAATCCAGATTTTTCATCATGCAAGTCAGTCGCTTTAGGTGGCGGATAAGCACCATAGATGTTCAATTTCGCATCAGGAAGTTGTTTACGTATTAATGGCCATATTTTTTGTTTGAGCCACAGTACTGCATCCCAGTTAGGTGCATGACGAAAATTACCGATCGCCATAAAATCTTCACGCTGTTGATAACTCGGATTTTCTTGTGTTAATTGCTCTTGGCTTAACATGAAGGGACAATAGTGAATTAAGCTAGCATCAACGTTAAACAAACGCTGTAATAACGCGACTTCAACACTTGAGATCATTAAACTGATATCAGAACGAAATATCGACGCTACTTCACGTTTAGCCATATCACTAGTAAGCAAGTCTTCATCAGTCATGTCACGCTTTTGTTTGTAAGCTTGATGGCGAGCGTTGCGTAGAGAAAACAAATCTTCGGTATCTAAAATACGTAATGCCTGTGGACAATGCTCACTAACACGCCAACCAAACTGCTCTTCCATCATAAAACGATCAAACATTACTGTATTTGGCTGTAACTGTTTGAGGAAGTCGTCAAAGCTGGTGCAGTTTAACTGAATATTTTCTACGGTAATATCAAGCGCAGTTAAATCAACCATATGTTCGGTTTGTTGCGCGGGACTGGCAAAGGTAATGTGATAACTTTGCGCTTGAAAGAAATGGATTAACTGCATCATACGGCTACCTGCCGCAGAAGAGTTAGGCTCAGGCCATACATAGCCAATAATAAGAAGTTTTTTCATTTAAGTATTTTATACCAATTACACTTATCTTCAATGGACTAAATATCCAATAACATCGTTGCTTTCAATCAAGCGCCTTGTTCTTGAACATTTACTCGCATTGAGTCATTACTCATAGCTAATTGAATTGATATTTATTAAAGCAATAAAGGTTAATGCTAAATCGGATCTCAATTATATGAAACAAAAAAGCCATCAGTAAGTCATTACTGGTGGCTTTAAAATTTTATCTAGTATAAGTGTCCTAGTAAGCTAAAAGCACTTACTCAACACAAACATTACTAGTGAGCAGCGTGGTCGTGACCATCAGCTTTTGGTGCTTCTGCTGCTTTTTGAATTTCTAACAATTCAATTTCAAATTGTAGTACTGAGTTACCCGGAATACTTGGTGGGTTACCGTTAGGACCGTACGCTAAATCTGAAGGGATAGTGAACTTGTACTTAGCACCTACAGGCATTAACTGTACACCTTCAGTCCAACCTTTGATTACACGGTTAAGTGGGAATACTGCTGGTTCGCCACGGTCGTATGAACTATCAAACGTTTCGCCATTTAAGAAAGTCCCTTTATAGTGAACTTTAACAGTATCTGTTGCTAAGGGTGTATCACCTTCACCTGTTGTTAATACTTCGTATTGAATACCAGATTCAGTGACTGTAACGCCTTCTTTTTTAGCGTTATCTGCAAGAAACTTAGCACCGTCAGCTAGGCTAGACTCAGAAGCGGCAATGGCTGCTGCCTGCTGTTTTTCTTTCATGCTAGCATCAAGGTTCATTAACAACGCTTGAATTTCTTCTTTTTCAATAACAGCTTTACCGTCGATGCTGTCTACAAAACCGCGAACGATAAGCTCTTTATCTAATGTTAAACCTAGTTTGTCATGCTCTTCTAAGTTACGTTGCATGTACATACCAATGGAGGCACCTAAGCCGTAGGCTTGTTTTTGCACTTCAGTATCTAATACTGGCGCTTTAACTTCTTCAACAGCTTTTTCGTTACAACCAACAACGGCAACTAGCGCAAGGGCTATTAGGGTAGGCTTAAACAATTTCATTAATATCTCCACTTAAACAATACAATTGGAGAATTCCCCCAATTAAAAACTTAAAAATTGTAATGTTACCTTTGAAAATTTAACTTTAAGTTAAACTTTGCATTTAACTTTCTATAAAAGTAAAGATAACACTAAACAATTTCAAAAAAGAACTTATACTAACGATAAATGCGCAAATAAAAAAGTATTAATATTTTGTTAAATTGTAATTGGATTTTTCCAGTCATTTTATTGACCATACTCTCTGCTTGTAAGCCTATTACGCAAGCACCATTGCAACGCTGGCAACAGTCTGTAGAGGGTGCTTATGCTGGCCAGATTTCAAGTAATGGCAAGTTCTCAGTAATATCATCTATTCATCATGGCTTGAGCGTTTGGGATTTAACCAAAAATAAGCGACTGTACAATTGGGCGCAAGAACAAAACACCAGCGATAATTTAGTGCTCTCAATCGATATTAGTGACAATGCTAGCCATGTATTAACGGCTAATAGAAATAATTTTGCCTTATGGAACTTACAATCAGGTAAATCTGAAGGTTATTGGAAAGTACGTGAGTCTCATATTAGAGACATCGCCATCAGTAATAATGGTGACTACTTACTTATCGGAAAAAGCAATGGTACTGTGGTACATGTCGCCGTTGATACAGGAAGGCGATTAGAGTTTTTAGGTCACAAAGAGAAAATAAATTCGGTAGATATGCTACCCAATGGCCGTGTGGCTATGTCAGGTGGTAACGATTTTACCGCCTATGTTTGGGGTACTCAATCAGGGCAAGTAGTTTATCAATTTAACCATACTTCACGTGTATCAAAAGTAGCATTAGACGCTAGAGGTCGTTACGCATTTTCTGCTGATAGCATGAAAGCTGCTTACATTTGGGATTTAATAACCGGTAAACGCATTAGTACCTTACAAGGCACAAAACGCCATGAAGTATTTAGTACCGTACGTTTTTCACCTGATGGAAAAACAATGATCACTGGCGCTGCTACTAAAAAAGTCAGTGTTTGGGATATTGCCACGGGTAAACGCCTCACACATTGGTTCGTAACCCCTAAAGAGGCAAAAAGACCTACAGGAGCTGTTGTGTATAGTGTCGCATTTGGCGATAATAACGATCTATTAACGATAAGCTCATCAGGATATGTTGAATCATGGCCAATCACGAAATAACTTTAAGTGCGCATAACACCAAGGACAATTATGTCCTGAAACTCGAAGAACGTGTTGATGCGTTAGAGTCACGAAATGTCTTTCAAGATGATGTTATCGACCAATTAAGTGAAGAGTTAGCTGCCCATCAGCATGAAATCTCTGAATTGAAACACCAAATTCAACTCGTCGCTAATCGCTTAAAGGACGCGGGGAGTTTGTCAGGTGATGCTGAAGAAATAGAACCACCACCTCCACATTACTAACTCTCTTATTCACACGGAGATAAATAGATAACATGGTGATTTACTCTACCATAGCCATTTCCGAGTTTTTTTGTCGGGAACCTATAGAAGTATTAAAACTTAAGTGAATGGATCCTCGACAATACACTTCGAGGATGACAGTAACTCCTAAGGCTACCTAAAAATTTCTTTCCCGAGTTCACTTCTCGGGAATCGAGAGCAAAGATAAAATTTAAGGTTTAAATACACCAATGACCTGCTCATTGGCACGAACAACCTCTTCGACATGCGCTTCAGTTTGCACCATTTGCTCACCACAACTCACGCAGGTTACTTTTTCGACACCGTTTTCTTTGGTCAGTGCCATGGTGTCCATCGTTTTACATTTAGGGCAGACAGCGCCGGCGATAAATCTTTTTTTCAGGGCTTTGCTCATTATTATCTACTACTTATTATTAGGCTATTTTGATCTTCGATGATTAGTTATCAGCATGTAATACCAAGTATATTAATTAATTGACCACTTAGCGAGAATTAAAAGGCTTAGAGGCAAGGCATTGATTGAAGAGAATGGCTATTCCCTTGTCGAAATCAATAACGACGCATGTAAGCCTTTTAAACTCGCCCATCGGGAGTTTATTAGCGAACCAATAACGGCTCAAAATTAAAGAAATATAGAATAACTATGTTTAAGTAATTTTGCTTGTTCTAAGCTCGCTAATACAACTCTAAGCTGATCAATTTATTAGTGTAATTGGTATAAGTTCAACAGGCTCGACATTAAATCCAGAATTATCGCTATTTTACCTTGAATAGTGGCCATAGGAAAAGCGACAATGCATCAGCATTTTTTTAGTGAGTATTATCTTTGCCTCACTATGCCATTTTTCCGAGGAAATACCATTGATTATAGCTACAGACCTAAGCTTAGATAGAGGGGCTAAAAACCTAATAAAATCATCTAGCTTTACTATTCACCCTAACCATAAAGTTGGCTTAGTTGGCAGTAATGGCTGTGGTAAATCATCTCTTTTCGCTGCACTTTTAGGTGACTTAACACCTGATTCAGGTGATTTATCTTTGCCAAACAGCTGGGATATAGCAACAGTAAAGCAGGAAACGCCATCATTAGAACAAAGCGCTCTTGATTATGTCATGGATGGAGATAAAGAGTTTCGTCAATTAGAGCAACAGCTTGAACAAGCACGCATTACTGACAATGGTAATCTTGAAGCCACTATTATCAATAAAATAGATACCATCAATGGTTATAGTTTACCTGCCCGTGCAGGTGAATTACTTCATGGTTTAGGTTTTTTACAATCGCAGCTTGCAAACCCAGTAAAAGATTTTTCGGGTGGTTGGCGTATGCGATTAAACTTAGCCCAAGCGCTTATCTCTCGTGCTGACTTGTTATTACTCGATGAACCCACTAACCATTTGGATCTAGACGCAGTTATTTGGCTACAGCGCTGGTTAAAGCGTTTTACTGGTACCTTAGTACTGATTTCACATGACCGAGATTTTCTCGACACAGTTATTGGTCAAATATTACATATTGAGCACCAGCGAGCTAAATTATATAGCGGTAACTATACCGCTTTTGAACGTCAACGCCGTGAACATTTAGCCCAACAAGATGCACAGTTTCAGAAGCAACAAAAAGAAGCTGCACATCTAACGGCTTTTGTTGACCGTTTTCGCGCTAAAGCAAGTAAAGCCAAACAAGCACAAAGTCGATTAAAACGTTTAGAAAAATTACCTGACTTAGCACCCGCGCATGTTGATAGCCAGTTTACCTTCAGTTTTGAACAACCTGAAAGTCTGCCCTACCCCCTTTTATCACTGAAGGAAAGTCAGTGTGGTTACCCTAAGTCTGATCATGGTGAACAAGCCATTATTTTAAAAAACGTTGGACTCACTTTAGTTCCTGGTAGTCGCATTGGTTTACTCGGGAGAAACGGCGCCGGTAAATCCACTTTGATTAAGTCACTTGCAGGTGAGCTTGCCATACTTAAGGGGGAGCGTTACTGCGCACAAGACTTAACCGTGGGTTATTTTTCTCAACATCAATTAGAACAATTGCATGTTACCTCAAGTCCTGTTGATCATATTTTACGTGCTAAACCCGCTTTAGGTGAACCTCAAGCCCGTACTTTTTTGGGTAAATTCGGCTTTAGTGGCGACCAAGCATTATCGCAAGTTGCGACTATGTCTGGTGGTGAAAAGGCGCGCCTAGTACTCGCATTAATTGTGTTAGAAAAGCCCCAGTTATTATTACTTGATGAACCAACCAACCATTTAGATTTAGAAATGCGCCAAGCACTCGTCATGGCACTTCAAGACTTTGGCGGTGCGATTATTTTGATTGCCCATGATAGGTTTTTATTAGAATCATGTGTGGATGAGTTTTACCTTGTTGCCAACGGTCATGTCAGTGACTTTAGCGGTGACATTGATGATTACCAGCAATGGCTTAATGATGATAAAAAACAAGCAATAAAGTCAATCAAAACGGAGCAACAAAACGGTGATAAAGGCTTAGACAAAAAACAATTACGCCAACAGCAAGCAGAACTAAGAAAAAAATCAGCCCCATTACGTAAAGAAGCTGATAAATTAGAGAAAAATGTTCATCAATGGCAGGAAGAATTAACTAAGGTAGAGGCGTTACTCAGTGACAGTGATATATACCAAGCAGAGCGCAAAACTGAATTGACCGACTTACTAAAAAAACAGGCTAAATTGGCGAGCGAAATTGAAGAAAATGAAATGCTTTGGCTTGAACTGGCGGAGCAGATTGAAGAGATGATGTCTACGTCAAACTAATTTTCGCCTACACTTAACTTAATAATCGATAATCACAGCTAAAAAAGGAAATACCATGAGTACTAAAATATTATTATTTACCTTAACGCTTCTAAGCAGCTTTTCAGCATTAAGCCAGGGCAACGATCTTGAAAAAGGTATTTATGAATTAAATAGAGGTGAATTTAAAGCTGCCATCGATGAGTTCCGTCCTTTAGTTATTGAAGGTTACGCCCCTGCTCAATATCAGATGGCCTTAGTTTACCAAAATGGTTATTCAGTGCCTAAAGATGCCATGAAGGCTCTTGAGTTATTTGAATTGTCCGCAGCACAAAACTATCCTGATGCACAATTTGAGCTGGCCTTAATATACTCAGACGGTAAATTAGTAAAACAAGATCTTAAAAAAGCTTTTGAATTAACAAATAAAGCCGCACAAAAGCAATTAGCAAGTGCTCAATTCAATCTAGCCGTTATGTATGCTAATGGCACAGGCGTCAAGCAAGATGATTTTAAAGCCTCTCGCTGGTATCAACGTTCTGCCAATCAAAACTATGCGCTTGCTCAGTTTAATTTAGCCTTACTTTATAGTGAAGGTAAAGGCGTAGAAAAAAGTACTGAACTATCTTATGTATGGAATACCCTCGCCTCATGGAATGGTTATCCCGACGCAGAGAAAAGTCGTTTAATGGACGAACGAGATTTATCAGCAATGAAGCTTGAAATCAACAACGAAAAAGCTAACAAAATTTACAACCAAATAAAAGAGCAACAAAGGCTCAAGGCAAAAATGGCAGAAAAGCAGCGTTTCTATTGATCTAAATCAGTCTACTCATTGAGCAACTTAATTACACTAGGTATATCAAAAATGACTTAGAAAATTATGGAGCTCAATATGAACTTATTATCAATGTTAGCCAATGACCCGGTTGTGATGTTTTCTTTTGGTGGTATAGCTATTATGCTTGGTATTTGCGCATTTTATGTATATTATTTTATTACGCATATTCAAGATGATAGTAAAAAACACTAAATAGATTACCTAATATCGGTGGAATACTCCTCTGGATACAAGCTAAAAAACGCTCAATTGCTATACTACTAAATAGCAATGTTTTTATTTAGTCTGTTAAGGTGCCTTTATGTTGTCGGTAAACCACTCCCCTGCCAATTTAAGCTTTATTGATAAGCTCAATCAGCAACGAGAAGATCAAGCTGAAAAGCTCGCTTCTGGTAAACGTATCAATAAAGCCGCAGATGATGCTGCCGGCCTACAAATTGCTAATCGCCTTACAAGTGAAATCAACCAAAATCAACAACTGAGTTTTAACGCTCAAGACCAAGCTAATATTAATAATGTAGAGGCAGGTGCTTTGTCTGCTATAAATGATGGTTTATTACGTGCACAAGAGCTATCAATTCAATCAGGTAACCCTCTTTATGATAGCGATATTATACAAGGTGAACTAAACCACATTACCGAGCAAATAAATACTATTGCCAGTGATGTATTAGGTCAGGACGATTTCATCAGCACTCTTGATGCTAGCAACCCAGCGGCTACCCAAGTTATCCTTGAAGACACCTCTACACTTGTCAATGAAAGCGCTAGTGCTCTGGGGGCAGAAACGAATGCTCTTGCTAGCCAAGTTTCCACTTATCAAACCACTGTTATCAATGTTAGCGCCTCTCGTTCACGCATTGAAGACACTGATTATGCAAAAGCCTCAAGTGAGCAAGCGATGAATGAAGTGCTTTTACAAAGTGCTCTTATGATGAAAAAGAATGACGAAGAACATAAAGGCATACTCTTTAATAAATTAGTTTAGTGAATTAAGACCACTCAAGGGTAGAATATGTGTTTATAACTCTACCTATGAAAGACCCTTATGATTATCCCCTTAGAACAGCTTTCTAATGAAACCTTAGCCGCTATTATCGAAGACTTCATTTTACGCGAAGGCACTGAATATGGTGCGGAAGATATTAGTAAGCAAGCTAAAATTTCCCAAGTTAAAAAGCAGCTAGAACAAGGTAGTGCGGTATTAGTTTATTCAGAGCTTCATGAAAGTGTCAATATTCTCCCTAGTGATCAATTTACGGCGGGTATGGAAGAAGAAATGTAATCTAATTTTAGTGTGAAACGCAGTCAACTTTCCCTCATATACGAAGTATATTCCCTCGATTAGCAGAGAAATAATACCTATTGATAATGATGATATTAACAAGACTTAAGTTACTTATACCCGTTTTATTGCTCTTTCGGTATTAGCTGATGATAAAACGACCTTAATTATTGGCTATGGCGATCATAACTCAGTCCCTTATGGCATTGAGAGCGGTAAGCAGATTTCTGCTGGCAAACAAAAAAGCCAGTGATATCTCACTGGCTAAATAAAAGTTACTTACATCATGCTGCGGTTAATGACCGCTTAAATCGAGCTAAGCTTTAACGTTTGTGCTATCAAAAATCTTATCTGCTGAAGCAGCGACAAAACCAGTGTATAACTCACCGTTAGCCAATGGGTATCGTTTAGCGAACTCATAGAAACAACTCGGGATCTCGATTGTTTTATCTGAGAAATCTACTGGTGCTTTATCAGCAAGTGTCGATGATTGCTCTAACTTCACTACCTCATCACCTTTGATTTCACCGCCATTGGTATTTAGTGCGTAACCTGCTTCTTTAAGCGTAGTATTAACTACTTCTAAATCGTCGTAGTTAGCTAAGTGATTAATACTTACGGTAAAGTGGTTTGCACGATAACCCCACGCAGCTAACCATGCAGCATATTCACTAACATTTAACAGCGTTCCATAGTCTTTTGAGCTAATTTCCCACAAACGACCTGAGTAAAGAAAATCAGCTCGGTCACTAACATCATCAGGTAACTGAGCAATTAAACCCGTGATAATGTCCTGTACTTCACTTGAAAACTCTTCAACACGTAACTCACTAATAAATACCTTAGGCATAGTGCTATCGGCATGTTCGAAATGTTTCGCATCCAGTTTTTTCGCTGAAAAATCATATTGACCACATTCAGTGTAACCTAACGCCAACAATCCTTTAGCTAATTGAGCTAAGTTGATTTTAGGATGATTAAAGGTACGGTACGCTACATGATCATTAATAACATCATTGCCATTACCTAACAATTGGTGGATTTTTTTTGCGGACGGAGTCACGCTGAGATATTGCTGCCAGATCTCACTAAAAAGTGCGGTTACTTGCGCTGCCATGGTTTTTCCTCTTATCTATTGAGTCGTTTTAATAAATTAATATTAATTGAATATTTATGTTTTATAACTGAGGCTATTTAAGTTACGCGTATAGGTAAAATTAATAGCTGATAAAGCAGCAGATAGCAAAATGGTCGGAAAAATAGCAAAGAGATATTTTGGCTGACAGCATGAACTATCTACCAAAAAATTATATTTGGTCGATACTTTTGAAGAAGCAAGGTCGATGCCCTGCTTGATGGTGAGATATATGTTTTTTCAATACGTTTGATAACATAGCTAAAACAAAATTACCTAATCACGATAATACGGGAAGCGGCATTTAAGCCCACTTCGATGGATAGCACTAATTTAGCATAAATCTTAGACAAAACGAACTATTACGTGATGACCGCAGTTTAGCGCCCTATGTCTTGAAGATAATGCGAACAAAATAATTTAGTGTAGGCAACTGTTATTCATAGTTTTTTTTGTGAGCTTTAATTATTTTTTGCCAAGGAAAATCTCTTGAGCCTAAACTAACAAAATCAGGATTAAGTAAGCTTTCACGTTTATTGTAACTTAATGGATTAAACTCACTGTCGACAATATCACCTCCGGCTTGCTCTAAAATACATTGGCTAGCGCCTGTATCCCATTCGCCCGTAACCCCTACCCGTAAATAACAATCAGCACCGCCTTCAGCAATAAGACAATTTTTTAAGGAGCAGCTACCTAAAGCCACATAATCATAGTCGAAGTCATTATTTAAGTATTGCCCCATAAGTGCAAGCTCTTGACGACGGCTTATGGCGACATTGATACGGCGATTTTCTTGATATTCAGCCACACGAATAGCATGACTAGCATGACTATTATCTTTGAAAGCTCCAATATTTTTTTGCCCATAATAAGTAAGACAGTGATCTGGCGCGTGAATAACACCTAGTGTTGGCCAGCCATTTTCAACTAGCGCAATATTTACGGCAAAATCACCACTACCAATGATAAATTCACCCGTACCGTCAATAGGGTCAAGTAACCAGTAACGGGACCAATCTTTTCGCTCACTTAACTGTACTGTTCCGACTTCTTCAGAAATAATAGGTATATCTGGCGTCAGTGTTCTAAGTTGATCCATTAAGATATCATTGGCTGCGATATCAGCACTGGTAACAGGGCTTTCATCTGCTTTAGTTTCTGAAGTATAGTTTCCCTGACGATAATATTTCATGACTTCTACGCCAGCTTTTTTAGCACTTTCTAAAGCAATATTTAATAATTTATCTTGGTTCATCGTTATACCTCTTTCATCGTGCTTTAGTACGTAGATATTTCTATTTATTTTTCAAGTAAATCTCGAACTAACATTAATGCTGCAATACTACGTGCTTCGGTAAAGTCTGCTTGCTGTAATAGTTCTTTATAGTCTTTAATTGGCCAAGACACCACTTCTAATGGTTCAGGTTCATCACCTTCCAGTTCAGAGCTATAAAGCTGCTTAGCTAAAAATATAGTCATTTTCGCATTGAAGAATGCCGGTGCCATCATCAATTCAGTAATCTTCTGCAACTGCTCGCTGCCATAACCAATTTCTTCCTGTAGCTCTCTATTAGCCGCTTGCTCTGCAAGTTCGCCTTCATCAATAAGGCCTTTAGGGAAACCCAATAAGTAACTATGTGTGCCTGCACAATACTCACGTACTAATAATAGAGTATCATTATCAATCATTGGTACTATCATCACAGCACCTCGACCAGAGCCCATCATGCGCTCATATTGTCTTTGCTCACCATTAGTGAAAGTCAGATCTATTTGTTCAATACCAAAGAGAGCACTTTTAGCTACTTGTCGGCGATTAGTAATGATAGGTAATTGATTTTTATCAGCCATAGTTCTAACTACATTAGTTAATTGATTTTCTTTAGATATCACTATAATGACACGATAAACAATACTTTTGGAATAGCAAAATGTTAATATTTATTACACTGCAATTTATTTTGAGGAATGGCCAATATGGCAAACATTAATTGGTCCGAAATTTCTACCGTTTTAATTGATATGGACGGTACTATTTTAGATTTACATTTTGATAATCACTTTTGGTTAGAGCACCTGCCTTTACGTTATAGTGAAAAAATGTCAATCTCTCTCGAGGCTGCAAAAGCAAAACTTAAAGCCGATTACTTAAATGTTGTTGGTACTATCGAATGGTATTGTCTGGACTACTGGACCGAGAAAACACAAATCCCCATCAAAGAGCTCAAACGAGAAATCCAGCACCTTATTCAATTACGCAGTGACGCGAAAGCTTTTTTATTGGCACTAAAAGCCAGTGGTAGAGATATTGTCATGGTGACAAATGCTCATCCAGAGGCACTATCACTTAAAATTGAACGCACTCAATTAGATCAATACTTTGATACCCTTTACTCTACCCATGAATTTGGCGTAAGCAAAGAGTCACAGTTATTATGGCAACGCCTGCAAGCTAAGCATGGCTTTGATTGTGAGAAAACATTATTTATTGATGATAGTATAGAGATACTAAAATCAGCTCAGCAATACGGTATTAAACACTTACTGGCAATTGCTAACCCTGATAGTAAAAAGCCAGCAAATACCATCAAGGATTTTCCGGCCATTACTAATTACGAGAAATTAACGGCACAGCTACTTAACTGATCATTACACAATAAATACCAATTTCGCCATAATCCCAAATCACCTTAATTACTTTAGTTATGCACGTGACGCATAACTAAAGTGCAAACAAGTCATTGTACTTAATTAGTCCACTTCTCTATTCTTATCAACATCAACCAAGCGTTTGGCTTGAACAGACTAAAACCTCAAAGGATAAGAAATGAAACAATTAATTTTAGCTTTATCACTTATTAGTAGCACCGCAATGGCAACTGGCTCTTTAACGCAGACCGAACAAGGTGAAGTGGAATTATTACTCGCAGAGTCTGCCAGTAAATTGCTTTATCTTGAGCGTGACTGTAACAAACCCACTGACGAAGATAAATTTGAAGAGTTAGCTCAAGTAAAAGCATTTAGTGAGGGTTATGAAACAATCGAAGGCATTAGTTGGGCACGTATTGAAAGCCACTCAGAAGATAAATACAAGGTACTTAAAACACAAGCACCTCAAGGTCAGTTATGTGAACAATATCAAAGTGATATTAAAGGTAACTATCGCTTTTTAAAGTAACTAATTATGTTTCTACAAAAAAGGCTGTGATTCATCGAATCACAGCCTTTAATTTTTATTACAATACAGTGACTTATTATTAGAACATTTCGGTTAACGCAATACCTATACCGAACGTTTGCTGTGAATGATTATAATCAATCAAACTTTCACCATAACCGTTAGTAAATTGAAAATAGCCTTTTAACTTACCTGAAAGTGGAAAGGTAGCGCCAACTTCCATACCCCCCTTACCTGTTTTAAAATTTCGGCGACCAACAAAGGAAAATTCAAGACTTTGCCATTGATAAAGAACAGTCAGATCAAAATGTCCCATGTAATCTGAAATATCAATATTATCATTGCCGGATTCAGTCGGTGTGGTTTCTTTACTACCCTCAGGTATTTTCCACCATGGTCGAAGTGATACAGCATAATTATCTTTAGCAAAAGTAAAGGTGTAATAGAGCCGATTCCAACTACGCGATAACATTTGAGTACGACCATTTGATTGATGTTCAAAACCAATAACCATATTGGTTTGGCCGCCAAGAGGCTGCCATTCAAGTGGCGCAGTATAAAACAACTCGGGTTGATAGTTTGTTTCTCTAAACGGACGTGATAACTCTTGGTTATATAGCTGCCACCAAGATTGCAACGTAAAACCAAAATCAAGACTATCACCTTCAGTGAAAATTGTGTTTTGCGTTAAAGGTATCTTCAAACTAAATTGAAACTTAGCTTCCACACTTTGTATTTCTTCACCCCATTGACCTATACCATCATAGACTTCTCGGTTCATATTATCAGAAATACTAAAAGGCAAAAGATAAGTCATTTTATGAGGAGTCATTACATAAGGGTTAAATCCTGATTTTTTCTCTGATGCTAACTTCCGAAAATAAGCAGACTGTGATGCTGGCTCAGCATTAGTTGATTTTTCTTCAGTTTTAACTTTATTCGTTACTTCAACCTCTTTGTTTTTCTCATCACTAGCATGACAGGAAAAAGCGAAAGAAAATAAACAGAGACTGATAAATATAATTAGAGGTGATTTTTTCATGGGTACGGTTTGGTACAAGGTACTGAGTCGTGTAAATTAGATGCAATTTTAAACAATTACACAGTCTATAGCATTATATTTATCACCCAAGATCATATTACTTCTATAAATGCATTATGATTAAGCACATTATTTCACCTAAACCAGTTGGCTATTTGGTTTTCAACCACACCTGCAATATTGATACCTATCATCCAATCGGGACCAAAATTATCGTTTTGATCAACATAATAATTGATCTCAACGGAAAATTTCCATGGCCTACCATTCAGCTTTAAGGTTTTACCCACGGCAAAGTTGATAGGTAGTGTCGGTTGCAGTAAAATATTAGTACCACTTTGACTACCCGCATCAAGTACATCTCCCGTATAAGTTCGATACTGAGTTTTAAATTTCAAACTTGTTAAAGGAGTATTCGGGTTTGCTAGTTCACGGGCAAGTTCGGCGTCAGTTTTTCCATGATAACTTTTCGCTTTAACTTGTTCATTAGCATTAACAGAGCAAGCTAGTATTGTGGACAATATAGAAGCTAATAGTATCGAAGGTAAGAACACCGAGGGTGATAATATTTTTTTCATTAGGACACTCTCATACAAAAGGCTCTAAAAGCTTCTAAAAAACAACCCAAACGCTTAGTACTATTCCTTATTTTAAGTGCGAGCAGATTAATCTATCAACTCAAAGTCACCCGGTTGCCAAGCTTTATCAAACCAAGGTTGCAAAGGTCCATATAAGCGTAACAAGACAAACCAAGCTTTATTTGGCGTAGTTTCTGTCCAGTTAGCTTTTAACTTACCTTTAGGTGGTGTAGGTCCAAAGTATAAATCAACACTACCGTCTTTATTGTAAACTAACTCATCTCGTTTGTTATTTTTACTTGGGTAGTTAGAGCCACCCGGTACTTGTAATTCAGAACGAGTTTGCGGGTCATAAGCAACCACTGACCAAAAGTCTTTTGCTGGTACATTTGCTGGAATATTCACTTTATAGTTTTTCTCACCATATAAAATATTTCCATTTTTATCTGCTGTTGCAAACGCATAATTAGAGCCAATTCCTGGAATTTCTAATGCCATAGCAGGTGTATTAACCGTTGCTGAATAAAAGAATAATGTTCTAGCATCCATATTACGACCACCTTCACCACCATCTTTTAGCCACTGATAGTCTTTACCAACAAAGCCGGTATACCATTGCTTACCTTCAAATAAGTAAGCATCTTTTTTAGGTCGCAACGATATAGCGCGTGCAGTTGCATTACCTACAGCTACCGAGTCTTTTAAAATTGCTTGCATACGCGCATCAGGATTAAAAGGTTTACCTTTTTGAATGCCAATAGCTGCCGCTTGACCACGAAGCTCTGGGTCTAGGAACGAAATAGGCTCTTTTTGTAATACATGCCATAGCTCTTCATAGAACTCATAGTTATTGGCATGAATAGTATTAAAGTACTTGCCACTACCATTAACAAACTTCATTTCCTTTTGGTTGTTAGCATCCTTTAAAGGATAAATTTTAAGACCGGTGCGCCACATATTTGAAGCGTGATTTGGCTTACCGTCTTTCAAGAAACCACGTAATATCAGCCAGTTGGTATAACTAGTAGATTGCGCTACCCATACTTTAGTTTTTTTACCACCTATCACAGTGGTTATGCGAGTATCTTTACCGCGGTGCTGCATGCCATTTAAAGTAGGTTTTAGTTCACCTTTATAATCTGGTGGTAAAATAATGTATGTACCACCTTTTTTAGCATCCGGACCTGGCGCTCCCATATCAACAACAAAGCGGAAGAAAGCATCATTAACCGTACCAGGGCCAGCACCTGCAGGAATTTCAACAACAGTGACGCCATCTTTCTCTAAATCAAGCATGGCTCCAGCATAAACAGTATCAGTATTACCCGTTAAAAATAATGGGCTAGAGTCCATTAAATTATCAAAAACTAAGACTTCATTAGAGTCATCAACACCGACACTCTTAAAGCCAAGGCGAATACCTTCAATTGAGGTAGCAGGAATGAAATTTAAAAAAACATCAATACCACGAATAAAATCAAGGTGATCATATACCTTGATCAGCGTTTCATCGGTAGGAATACCATCATAAAAATTCAAATCACCTATACGAGTTGTAACTTTATTGGGGGTCATTATTTGTTCAGGTATTTTATGATTAAAACCTGTCGTTGGCTTATCTGCAAACGCTAATGAACTTTGCATACTTGTAAGTACTAATGTGGTTGCTATAACAGCAGCAACTTTAGGGAATATATTCATTGGTAAGTTCTCCATCTTATAAAACCAATTCGGGTTATGTACAAAATTAGTACTATTAAACGTGAGTCCCTGTTAAATAACAAGTTAAATCAAACCTTAACTAACACCTTAACAAACAGGGGCTCTATTGATAATTATCCTACCGGCAATTTTTGCATCATATCACTGACGACTTTATTAATAGCTTGCTCTCGCTCTTGGGTTGAATCAAAGGATTTAAGTGGTTTAACTAAAGTACTACGATAAACACTTTTATTGGTTTCATTATCTATGATATCTACCACTAGTGTACCTTCAACATAATTACGCGTATTGATATGCGAGACTCCACCACCATATCCATAGCCACAACGATAGCAGCTACTTGCATATCCACCACTGTAACTAGCGCTCACTTTTACTTTATCTTTTGTAACAACAAAGTAACTTACCAATACATCTGCTTTTTCTGCACTGACTTCTTTAACATTGTGCTGCTGCATTGAGATATCGATTGCCGCATCAAAGCGTTCTCGGTCAATATCACTGAACATTGGATTTTTTAATTGTGCATCTCCAATAACACTATAAGTATCAACGCTTGAAAAATCATAAGATCTGCTTTGGTCTGTTTCGGCTACATAGCTACTTGAGCAAGCGCCCAGTAATAATACCGAAGATAACATTACTAACTTGGTGGACACATTTTGTTTTTGGTTGGTATTGATTAATTTTGAGTTTTTCATTTTAATCTCTCTTTTTAAGGATGACTTAGTAATCACTTTGGAAAAATTATAGAATGCTCACCCTATGCATTCAAACGACTTATAACCATAGGAAGTATGCACCTTACGCATATTCATGTATGATTGTCATTTAAGTAGCAATTTAGCAGGTAAAATTAATGGCCTCATTAGAACAAAAATTAGCAAGGGTTGATCTCAATTTATTGGTTTCACTGAGTGTTTTATTAAAAGAAAAGAATGTTAGTCGAGCTGCTGAACGCCTCTATTTATCACAATCGGCTATGAGTAGAACCTTACAACGCTTGAGAGATCTTTTTGAAGACCCACTATTTCACCGTTCATCTTCAGGTATATTACCGACTGAAAAAGCACAAAGCATTGAGGCGCTACTACCTGATTTATTGCAAAAACTCGAATCGATACTACACGATGACCACTTCTCACCACTGACATGCAACAAACATTTTTCTATTTCTCTGCCGACGCTAACTAGTCACGCAATATTTTTGCCCCTAGTACAAAGTATTACTAGTGAAGCACCTGCATTACAACTGTCGGAATACCCAGCAAAATTAAGCTCAAATAAATCACTTGAGTCAGGTTTTTTAGACTTTGCCATCCATATTGATAAACCTAATGATCCTGCTTTAATTGCAACCCCCTTAGGGCAGATATCCTTGGCTATTTTCTCTCGACCTTCTCATCCGCTTTGTAGCCAAAAATCTATTACACTTGCAGACTGCTTAACTTATCGATTTCTTGACCTCAATGTAAAAGAAGATTCAGCCATACTATTTACTAACCCTATTGATAGCATTCTGCTCAAGCAAGGCGTTCAACGTGATATTCAGTTAAAAACTAGTCAGCTAAGCATACTGTTTGCACTATTACAGTCATCCGATACATTACTTATCGCGCCAAGTTTCTTTGCCAATATTTCTGGCTATGAAAAAAACCTTGTCAGTATTTTTCAATTTGAACAAACAAAAGAAAACATGATAGAACTCTTTTTATTGCAGCATCAACGCACAGTGAATAGCGCGGCACATCAATGGGTAAAAGAAAAAATATTACAGCAAAGCTTATAATCCATTTCTTGCTTATACAGTGTGACTAGTAGAATATTGCATTAGGCTATACTGAATAGCCCCGTATTTGGGATCGTAGAGATATCACTTCCACAATGAGTAAACCATGAATCTATTAAAAAAAATTATCTCCTCTATTTTGATATCATTATTCTCAGTAAGTGCTTTTGCTTCATCAGGTATTTTTACCGATAAATTAGATGGTAAGTTTGATGCTTCACGATACCTTTCAGAAAATGCTTATGGCTTTTTACCTGTACCTATCATTATTACTGACCCTGCGGTTGATGGCGGCTTAGGCATGATGGGTCTATTTTTCCACGAGTCAGAAGAAGAAAAAAATGCACGTCTCGCTGCCATGCAAGATGAAGGTAATGATGAAGCTGCGCACAGTCTATTACCACCAAGTGTTTCTGCCGCTTTTGGTGCTTATACCGGTAATGATTCATATTTCCTTGGTGGCGGCCACATGGGTTTTTTCAATCAAGGTAAGATACGTTATATGGGCGGTGGTGGTTATGGAGATGTTAATATTGATTTTTATGGTTTTGGTGACATCACGCTCAATAAACCATTAGAAATAAAAACCCAAGCAACAGCAATTATGCAAACAGTTAAGTTTAAACTAGCTGACAGCCGTTTTTACCTAGGCCCTACTCACAGGTATATAAATGCTGAAATTTCGCCTGCCAATATCAATGACTTGGTTGGTAATTTTCCGCCAGAATGGCAAGAGTCACTAACCAATTTATTGACCCGAAACATCACCACTTCAGGTGTTGGCTTCGCTTTAGAATATGATTCACGAGATAATTTTTTTTCACCAACTAATGGTTTGAAATATGAGCTAAATTACCTTTGGTTTGATGATGCCATTGGCTCTGATGTCGACTATCAGCTTACCGAGCTGACGGCATTACATTACTTCAAGCTATCAAAGCAATGGCGTACAGCATTTAGGATCGAAGCAAATTATGCCAATAGCGATGGGTTCTTACCTCCTTATGCGACACCAAGTATTAGCATGCGCGGCATTCCAGCAGCCCGTTACCAAGGTCAATCTGTTGCTATGTCTGAACTTGAATTGATCTACAAAATCAATTTTCGCTGGGAAGTAAATGCCTTTGCTGGCATTGGTAAAGCAACAAATGAATTTTCAGAGTTTTCCGCAAGCCCTAGCAGGGTTAGTAAGGGCGCTGGCTTTAGATATCTTATAGCACGTCGTTATGGCTTTAATATGGGCGTAGATATAGCTCAAGGGCCTGAGGATACAGTGATATACATCCAAGCAGGCTCTGCCTGGTAAATTACTAGTTAAAATTCATAATAGCTTCGTTATTTTCAATCACAATAACGAACTATTGCTCAATCAAATGCCTTGCCCTTATAAATTTTTCCGGCGTAATTACCTTCCGCTAAATAAGCAAAAATACTTTTCTTAAATACCAGTATTAACAACATTGCCATCATTCATCGATTAACTAGTTATAAATCAATAGACATAAAAAAACACCGCAACCTCAAAGAGAGTGCGGTGTTTTTATCAATAACTTAAATGCTATAGCTCAATGCTACAGCAAAGTTATTATGCTTCAGCGATAACTACAACTTTGATGCTAGTATCAACATCAGTGTGTAAGTGAATTGCGATTTCGAATTCACCTGTTTCGCGGATAGCACCTAATGGTAAACGTACTTCAGCTTTCGTTAATGCAACGCCAGCTTCAGTAATCGCGTCAGCGATATCACGAGTACCAATAGAACCGAATAATTTACCTTCGTCACCAGCTTTTGATGCGATTGTAACTTCAGCTAACTCAACAACTTTCGCTGCACGAGCTTCTGCTGCTGCTAATACGTCAGCTAATTTAGCTTCGATGTCAGCACGACGAGCTTCAAAGTGCTCAACGTTAGCGTCAGATGCAAATACTGCTTTACCTTGTGGTAATAAGTAGTTACGAGCAAAACCTGATTTAACAGATACCTTGTCACCAAGGCCGCCTAATTTGGCGATCTTATCAAGAAGTATTACTTCCATTTTAAACCCCTATTAGCTTACTTATGTAAGTCGGTGTATGGTAACAATGACAAGTAACGAGCGCGTTTAATCGCACGAGTTAATTGACGTTGATATTTAGCAGCAGTACCAGTGATACGGCTAGGAACAATTTTACCACTTTCAGTGATATAGTTTTTTAAAGTTGCAATATCTTTATAATCTATAGATGTTGCGCCTTCCGCTGTGAAGCGACAAAACTTACGACGTCTAAAAAAACGAGACATGGAGTTCTCCAATATGGTGTTATCTAGTTAACAATTCTGTTAGTAAATAAAGCCTAATTAATCATTTCAATTTGCTGAGCATGTAATGCTAAAAGCGGATTACCGTTTCTAGATTCGTGACGATTTATAAAACCTGTCACTTTTATTACATTCCCAGCAACTAATTCACGTGTTAAGTGTGATAGTTCACCTGTAGCAACTACTTGTATTCGGACAAATGCTTGTCGATTCATACCAGCTTCATTTTGTATAGACTTGTGGTCTATTGAAAACTGACTATGACTAATACCTGCAGGGCTTGTTGA